>Ga0209647_1001550_pt1 | contig 19320 bp, 13 predicted proteins | sample GraSoi_2013_60cm_FD_185827 | JGI IMG/M metagenome (GOLD analysis project Ga0209647, IMG submission 185827) | Grasslands soil microbial communities from the Angelo Coastal Reserve, California, USA - Sample 9_17_2013_60cm (SPAdes) (version 2) | ecosystem: Environmental > Terrestrial > Soil >... | reverse complement strand
AAATGAGGAGCCGGTGCCAGGCCGAAGCGTCAAGAGCGGCTCCCAAAGGCATTGTTTGGATTGGCTCAGCAGGTAATGCACTTGACCACACTGCCAATTGCGCTTCGGGCGTAATGGTGACGCTCACCGTTGTGCCAGTGTCACTCAGAAATAAGACGCCATAGGAACCAGTTCCCGCAATGTGACGGAGGTTCACCTCAAACAACCATGCCTCACCCAGGCGCTCCTGATGTTGTAGTTTTGCGTACACAACAGTATCGTCCTCCTGCGCTACTGCTCCGTCGGAGACCCTCCAGCGACCACCCTGCTGGTGCCAGAACGACCGAAGCAGAGGTTCCTCGAAGAGTTCACGAAGTCGAGGCAGCGCCGGGGCGGGCTGGGGAGTATGCGTCGGGGCGGCTGTCCAGGGCTGATCTCCGTGCCAGAAGAGACGGTCGAGGCAGGGGCGGCGTGCCACCCTGTCCTGCTGCCACGCGTGGTAGGCAATGTACAGCTCGGCATTGTTTGGCCCAGGCACGAGTGAGTTGTGGCCAGGACTGATCATATACTTACCGTCGCCGTGTATCAGAAGGGAGGGCCCTTCAGTTCCTTCTTTATCGTGCCAGGACGAGTCATGCATCCCTTCAGGCCCCATGGGAGTATCTGAGGTGGCGTAACTGACCGCATAATTTCCGCGGTAGTAGCAACCGCCAGAAAACATCTCGTAGTACCTCCCACGATGTCTGATGACCGCCGGTCCTTCAACCGTGTACCAGTCAACGCCTCCTTTCGCCTGGCGCTGCGCCTCGAACAGTTGCCACTCGTGAGATGGTGGTGTAACACGCGCTGGCTGCCCCTGGAGAGTGAATGGATCAATCAGCCGATCAACAACGTTTCCACTGCCAATGAAGCCGCCAGGGTCATCCCAGTACTCAACCGTCATGTACAGGTACCATTGACCATCCTGATCGCGAAACACATGGGGGTCAATAGCCCAGGGGAACAAACTGCTGGTCAGGTCATGACCGCTATCCACGAATGGTCCTTCTGGATGATCTGCCATCGCCACGCGGATGCTGCCAGTAAACTCGGTGGTATGCACTGCATAGTAGAGCAGGAACTGACCTTTATGCACCGTCACCTCTGGAGCCCAATAGCGGCAATAGGGCTGGCCGAAAGCGGGCAAGGCTCTACCCACCTCACGCCACTGTACCAAATCGGAACTCGTCAGGATGGGGAACACCCATGATCCAGCAGACGGATAGGTTTCATCCTCGCTAGCATAGGCATAGTAGCGCCCGCGTACCTTGAGCACGAACGGATCAGGAAAGCTCTCAGGCCAGAACGGGTTACAGTAAGTCACTACTTTCTTTGCTTCCATCCTCTTCTCCTGACGGCACATGCGATCTCTTGGCATTCTGTCTTTCTGATGCTACATCATACGACATGCAACATTTTCTCACCGCTTTTTCGTTTGCTATGACTCCCAATGATACCTATCGCTCTAAGGATACTCTTTTGCGTCCAGAGACAGCACGTAACCAATATACGCCAGGCTAGCGGCCAGTTGCTGCCCCTCGTACGCGAGGATCGCTTCTACCGACTCATCCCGTTCAAAAGGGGTTCGCCAGTCCCCTGGTGGCCTGGCATTGGCCTGAACTAGGCGCAACACCCGTGCAAGTTGAGCCGCCGTACGAGGTGGATAAGCGGGCCAATAATCATCAGCCAGCACTCTGATGTAGCGAGCTTCCAATGCCCCGAGTTCAATGGACATGGTTACATCTGGACAAGCTTCCGCCAGGATACCAAACAGGGCCGGGAAGTTGATAACCCCTTGCCCAAGCGGACAGCGAACAAGACGATATCCCTCCTCACTCAGATAGATACAGTAGTCCTTTAGATGAACATTTTTCACATAGGGGGCCATCCGCCTGGCAAAGTCCAGAGGTTCCTCAGCCGTAGCCAGAGGATTACCTGTATCTAACGTTATGCCGAACCGCTGCGAACCGATGGATTCGCACAACCAGAGCAGCTCCTCGGAAGCCAGGTCCTGATGATTCTCCACTGCAAGGTTCACATCGACTCGTTCCGCAACTGCCGTCGCCTCCCGCAGCCCCATCAGGACCTCGTGTAGAAACGACTGCCAGCGGCTGGCCAAAGGCCGCCGGTCACCGCCGATCTTCGCTCCTCCTACCGCCGTGCGAACCGTGCTGGCACCCAGCTGTGCGCCAAGGTCAATAGCCTCCGAGAGTTTGTCAGGATCGTACCCACCAGCCGCGAGAGTAATGAACAGTTTGCGCTCTTGAGCATAACGCGCCACTGCTGTTACGTTCTCACCCTGCAACAAGGAAACCGGCAGTTCCACCCCCTCAAGGCCAGCGGCAAGGGCCTGGTCCATAAGTTGCTGTGGTCTGATCGCGGGGCGTCCGGACGCCGGGTGAATGCCCATGCTAAAAACAGTGCCATACACGGCAAGGCCGATGCGCATCATGATCTTCCTTTCTAAAAAGATACTTAGAACTTGCCATCCATAATGAGGCCCGATAAGAACGATATCAAATCAGTAGCTCACTCAGCCGTCCAGCCTCCGTCTACGACCAGGGCCGCACCAGTCATGAAACTAGATGCGTCCGAGGCGAGGAAGATGATCACTCCCTTAAGTTCCTCCGGTTGGCCCCACCGGCCCAGGGCGATGTGGTTGAGAAAGAACTGATTTGCCTCTGGGTTGTTCATCACAGGGGTGTTCAGCTCGGTTGCAAACGGTCCGGGACACAGCGCATTGACCGTGATCTTGTGAGCAGCCCATTCCAGCGCCAACACCTTCGTTAACTGAATAAGGCCCCCCTTGCTGGAGCAGTAGGCTCCTCGCTCGGGCAAGGCCACTAATCCCAGCATGGAAGAAACATTGATCACTCGACCATACTGCTGCTCCTTCATATGGCGAGCCACAGCCCGCGAACAAAGGAAAGGCGCCTTCAGGTTTGTATCCTGAACCAGATTCCAACTGGCCTCGTCAAACTCCTCAATAGGCTTGCGGATGTTGACCCCGGCGTTGTTGACCAGGATATCAATGCGTCCGAATGCCTGTATGCTAGATTGGACCATGGCTTCGACCTGTTGGGCGTCGGTAACATCAACCGTAAGACCCAGGGCACGTCGTCCTGTAGCCGCTGCGACGGCGGCAGCACTCTCCTGTGCCTTCCCAATTTGCCGACTTGTTACCACAACGTCGGCACCGGCTTCGGCCAGAGCCTGCGCCATCACAAACCCCAATCCCCGATTTCCTCCCGTGATCAGCGCAACACGGCCATCTAGCTTGAACATCTCTAGATACATAAAGCTAAGCCCTCCTTTCGTGCCAGGACCTGCCAACTCCCGGCTATGTTGAAAAATTTAGACGAGGCGTATAGCTCCCGGCTATTCTCTGTCCTTGCCGTCATGCTGTTCCCCCGGTACGGCTGAGGGGTCCGAGGTGGCCGCTAGCGGCTCGGTCACCTGTGGCACGTCGGCGACATCAACCCAGCGTCGTTCCTGCGCTGCTTGCAAGACGGCATCGATCACGGCCTGACAGCGCATGCCGTGGTAGAAGGTAGGGATGCTACTGTGCCCTTCCACGATGGATTGGATAAAGGCAAAATCCTGGTCCCAACGGAAGGTCGTGGTGGGATCGCCTGCGAAGGGATCGCGCGGCGAGCCGGGGTAGACGAGGAAATCGCGCGGCACGGGTATAGTCTTCAATGTGCCATCTGGACGGCCAAGGTAGATCTCGTGTGGGCGATGCAGGTGGTAGATCAGCGTTCCCTCAGTGCCATAGACCTCTAGCTCGTCGAGGCCCTGTCCACCCTTCCCACGGCCTTTAGCCACCTTGCTCAAGTTAAAAGAGGCGACGGCACCTTGCTCAATACCGACGCCGTTGGCAAACTCGGCGATAAAGATGGCGAAATCCTCTACATCAGTCGACACAAGCGCGCCGTCGCGCCCAGCACGTAGTGGGGCAAAGGTGCGGGTCAGGCCCATCACACGGGTAATAGGGCCGATTAAGTCATGGCAGAAGTCTATGCGGTGGGCACCCATATCCCCGACCTCCCCAGCGCCAGCCAGTGCACGCTGCTGGCGCCAGCCCATATAGGTCTCAGGGAAGTCCTGTAGGCGAGCGATACGCAGATGGCGTGGCAGGCCGATGGCTCCCTGTCCCAGGAGGTGCTTGAGATAGCGCATGGCAGGCACGAAGCGATAGGTAAAGGCGGTCATATGCTGCACACCAGCACGCTCGGCGGCCTCATACATCTGTACTGTCTCGGCATAGGTCATGCCAAGTTGCTTTTCGACTAGCACGTGCTTGCCAGCGGCAACGGCGGCGAGTGCGATTGGGGCATGCAGGATTGTGGGAGTAGCGATGACCACGGCATCAACGGCCGGATGCTGTAGCAGGTCAGCATACTCCGTAAAAGTGTGTACCACTCCGTATTCCTCAGCGCGCTGCCGTAGCAAATCGGGATTGAGATCACATAGCGCCACAATCTCCGCCTGCGGGCAGAGTTGCAGCCCCGGCAGATGCACGTGGCCGCTGATACCCCCGACACCGATCACGCCAACACCAACTTTTGACTGACCCATACTGCGCTCCTTCCGCTGTTACGTTCATTGTTTGACAAATACTATCCTTTGAGGCCACTCTGCTTGTACCCTTCTACGATGTAGCGCTGTAGGAAGAAGAAGACGATCACCAGAGGCAAGATGGCGATAGCGGAACCGATGAAGAGTTCGTGCAGGTTGAGCACCTGGGCATTCAGGAAGTTGGAGAGCACAACCTGAACCGTCCAGGCAGAAGCATCCTGACCGACCACCAGCGGCCACAGGAAGGCGTTCCAGCTTGCGATAAAGGTGATCACGCTCAGAGCAGCGATGATGCCATAGGAGTTTGGCACAACAACACGCCAGAAGACCCCCCAGTAGCCCAGACCATCAACGCGCCCCGCTTCCTCCAACTCACGTGGGAATCCGAGGAAGAACTGGCGGAACAAGAAGGTGGTAAAGCCACTGAAAATGCCTGGCACTACCAGTCCTTGCAGCGTGCTGACCCAGCCCAGGTACGACACAATAACGTAGGTCGGCACAAAGATCACCGCGCTGGGGATCATCAGGGTGACCAGGATAGCAAAGAACACCTGGTTTGCCCTGCGATAGGGGATGCGAGCGAGACCATAGCCGGCTAGCGCGGAAACGAGGATCTGCCCTATCGTTTGCAAGACGGCAATGATGGTAGAATTGATCATGCCATCCAGAAACGGAACTTCTGTATCTTTGAACAACTCCTGGATGTTCTCGAAATGGAGCGTGCTGGGGAAAAACGTCCAGTTGGATGACGTGATCTCACTCTCCGACGCCAGGCCGTTTCTTATAATGAGGTAGAACGGTGCCAGGAAAAGCAGCGTCAGGATGATCAGCAGAACATAGCATAGTACCGTGCTGATAATAGCCCACGCAGACGGACCTGGGGTGGGTTGGGACTGCGTTGGTCGAGAAACAGATCTTGCCATGAAATTCTCCCTTTTTATCTCTGATTGCAAGTCGGTGCGCAACGAAACGAAGTATCGGGCACTATCATCTCTGACTACTCGGATCTACCGAAGCCCAGGAAACGTCCCTGAAACAAGGTAAAGATCAGAATGATGAGGGTCAGGATGATGGCTCCGGCGCTGCCATACCCATAATTCTGATCATTCAATGCAATATTGTAGAGATAGACCAATGGCGGGCGCGCCAGAATCTGGTTGCCACCGGACATGATGTTGAAGAACTCATCGAAGGCCTGGAAGGCCGCAATCACGTTCAGCAGGAGCACCGAGATAGACGCGTTGCGCAGCAGTGGGAAGGTAATGTAGCGGAAGGTCTGCCAGCCACGTTTCGCGCCATCAACCAGAGAGGCTTCGTAGAGTTCGCGCGGAATTTCCTGCAGTCCGGCGATAAAGATGATCATATAAATGCCGAGCTGGAGCCAGAGGCGAACCGTAACTAGCACCAGCCAGAACCAGGGGGGATTGGCGCTTGATATCCAAGAAATGGGGTCGAGGCCAAAGGAGTGGCGCACCGTGTTGGCAAGACCATAAGACGAGCCATTGAAGAAGCTCATTTTCCAGATCACCGAAGCCAGGACATACGAGCATGCCGTTGGGAGGAAGAAGACCGAACGGAAGAAACCCTGGGCGAGTTTGACACTGGTGACCAGCAGGGCCAGTCCCAATGCGCATGCGAATGTTGTGGGGACGATGAATGCAGCGAAGATAGTAAAGGTCACAAGCGATTTGATAAACTCAGGATCGTTGAGCATGGCACGATAGTTTTCTAAACCCACGAAACTGGTAGGCGTGATAGTTGCGCGAGCGCTGGAGAAGCTGAGTATCAGACTCCAGAGGATGGGGATATAGAAAAACACGGTCAGGCCAAGGATCAAGGGGCCAACAAAACTCCAGAAGATCAGCGTCGTCTCGAGAGAACGCCGTCGAACCCTCTGTACTCTCTTTTGCTCTCCCTCGTGTGAAGCCAGCATCTCTGCTGGAACGCTAGTATTCAGAGACTTCATTAGCGCATCCTTCCTCAAAATGCACGTTTGGGCATCCGCTACGCATGAAGATACGAGCGGATGCCCAAACGTAGAGCAGCATTACGATGAAATGCATGAGAAGCATGTGTATAGTGCAGTATCCTCAAACGAATCGAAAACATGAAGAAAACCTGATACCGCCTCTCACGCCTGCGGATGGAGATCATTCTACCAGGAAAACTCCGAACAGGTCAAGTGATTTTGCAAGAGGGTATTGGAAGTAACCGCCCGTACACAGCGTTACTTCCAATACCCTAGAAAAGCTGGAACACTTGAAGACGCATCCAAACACTTTCATTATGTAGGCCTCAGTTTAGCTCAGAAGTGTTTGCAGCTCAGTGTTGGCCTTGTCCGCTGCTGCGTTCAGCGCAGACCTGGGATTGGCACCATTCTTCAAAATGTTGCTGACCGCGTCGGTCAGTGCTGTGTCCATGGCGGAATCCCAGAGCGGCGGAGTTGCATGCCCATACTTGTTCAGGATTTCCACGGCCTGAGCTGCTGGCCCGCTTTGGAGCTTGGTTGTCTTGGCCGCGATACTGAGGCGCGGCGGCACATGGAAGCCGTAGCCCACGTTCCAGTCGATCTGGACGCTGGAGTTGTCGATCCAGAGCGACCTGACGTATTCCTTGGCGGCAGCGACGTTCTTGCCCTTGGCCGAGACCATTTCCGCCCAGCCACCCAGGGGGACGGCCGGCTGGCTCTGGGAGTCAAGCGCTGGCCAGGGGAAGATGCCGAAGTCATCACCCAGGACCTTCGTAATGCCAGGCATGGCCCACAGGCCGCAGAACTGCATCGCGCACTGGCCCTGTGTGAATGCCGAAGGGTCCCACCAGAAGGTAGCCGCGTCCGGAAGGACGCCGCCAGAAGCGTTCAGTTCGCGGAGTTTCTCATAAGCCGCAGCTACGCGATCAGTGGCGAACACAACTTTGTTGTCACTCGAGATGAAGTCGCCGCCAGCAGACCAGCCCAGGATATAGCTAAGAGCGTTGACACCGCCATCCGGGCCGATATAGATACCCTTCATGCTGCTATTTGTTAGCTTCTTCGCCGCTGCGATCAGTTCGTCTACGTTCGTGGGAGGCTGAAGTCCCGCCTTCTGCAACAAGCTCTTGCGGTAGTAGACAAAGGTCGTGTCATTGATCATCTTGATCGCATAGATCTTCCCATTAATGGTGAGAGGTCTGAGCGAGACAGGATTGAAATCGCTTTTGACGTCTGCGATGATGTCGTCAAGAGGTTCAATTAGTCCGGCCTTGACCTGGTCAACGGTGGGGTTTGGCAGTTCAAATACATCGGGGGCATTGGAGCCGAGCAGGGCAGCGTGCACTTTGTTGGGGTAATCATTCCCTGTGCCCGGTACCCAGCTCACGTTCACGTTGGCTTTCGTGTACTGTTTGGCATAGCGGAGTACCGCCTCATGAGTGCCCGTCTCACCATACTGGTGATACCACTGTTGAAGCGTGGGAAGATTACTGTTGGTGGTGGGGCCGCCACTACCAGTTCCAGCGCAAGCAGCGAGGAGGGTGCCGCCGATTGCCATGGAGCCAGTGTACTGGAGAAAACGCCGCCGCGGAAGTGGAGTAGTGAAAGGGTCATGTTCAGTCATGTCCTGTTCTCCTTGCCTGGTGGTACTGCTCAGTACCGTATTCGTTACAACGAAATAGTAGGACGCCGATTAGTTCCGTAAAAAAACGATGCCTGGACAATGTTTCATTCGCTAAAGTGGCCTTTGTGGATACCGCTCTGGCTTTCCTAACAAGACGACAAAGTTTCCGAAACCTGGACATCGAGAATGATGGTTTCTCCCAGGTGATGAGTCTGGCCATCCCCCAGCGACTTGTTAAAGCTTTCGATAGAGCAAGGGAGGCACGCACCCAAGCAGCCCATACGCGGTCCCCAGCGATGGGTATGCGAAGGGGAGCGCCAGCAGAACAGGGTCTTTGGGTGAAGCGGTCATCGAAAAATACACCCCGTCGCTGGTGGCAAGGATCCTCTGTAATGGGTATTGTGCTCATGCTTCTGCTTAATTAGTATACCTAAGCTTATGCAAACTTGTCAAGTGTTTCGATTGGGGTGGGGTGATGTGCAACGTTTTGCAAGGAGGAGCCAGGAAACGCAAAAGAGCAGAGGGAAGCAATGCGACATTAAGCCCTGCGTAAGCCGAAAGTTTGGCCGTATAATTGTCTGTTGTATGCTATAATTCGTAGGTATTCTGGGTATCCTGCGGCAAGGATAGTATATGATGAACGGATAGCAGCATGCATGAAACGCCATCTCTTGTAAGGGTCTTCTCCTCTTATGCATATGAGGATGAGGCACTCTATCATGAGCTGGATAAACACCTGCGTCTCTTGCAATATCAGGAGATCATCTCAGCATGCAATTATCGCCGGATTGTAGCCGGTACCGACTGGACGCAGACACACAATGAGCACTTCACTACTGCCTCCATCATTCTCTTGCTCATCAGCCCGGATTTCATAGCTTCGGATTATTGCTCCGGTATCGAAATGCGAGATGCTCTGGCGCGACACAGGGCTGGTGATACCCGGGTGATCCCCATTCTGCTGCGCCCTGTTGGCCTGTCTACAGGTCCATTCGCACACCTGCCGTGCTTGCCTCTTAATGCCCATCCTGTGACGAGCTGGTCTGACCGTGATGAGGCTTTCTTAGACATTGCCGCGGGTATTCGTGATGCTAGCGAGGAGTTACGCCGCGGCAAGGCACAGGGCTTACTTTCCGTGTCGGCACTGCCGGACTCGCCTCTGCCATCAGGCTCACCTCAGCATCCAACGCAAGAAATCATTCAAGCTATCTCCTCTCGCTCAAGACGGAGGTTTCTTGCCCTGGGAATAGGCATAGGCGCGGCCATCATCAGCAGTGGAGCGATATGGTACGCCTCTTCTCGGCGTGCTTCCCTTTCTTTCATCACTAAACCTCCTGTACCTCCAACTATTCTCACTGCGGGCAGCATCCTTTTCACATACACAGGTCATACTGCACCTGTATTCTCGGCAGCGTGGTCGCCCTCCGGCAAACGCATCGCCTCGGCGAGCTATGACAATACCGCGCAAGTATGGAATGCTGCTAGCGAAGGAGAACCTCTCGTTACTTACAGGGGTCACACTGGTCTTGTAGGATCTGCAGCATGGTCACCCGATGGTAGACGTATCGCCTCGGGGGGCTTTGATAAGACGGTACAGGTGTGGGATGCTGCTAGCGGAGAACTCCTCGTTATCTATAGGGGCCATTCTGGTGTTATAGAATCACTGGCGTGGTCGCCCAGCGGTGAGCATATAGCCTCGGCGAGCTATGACAATACCGTGCACGTATGGGATGCTGCTAGCGGTGGACTTCCCCTCATCATTTACAAGGGCCACACTGCTTTTGTAGCGTCGGTAGCATGGTCACCCGATGGCAGACGTATCGCCTCGGCAAGCGCTGACAAGACAATACAGGTGTGGGATGCTACAACCGGAGGGCCTCCCCTCATCACCTACAAGGTTTATCGTTATGGCAATAATCATGGGGTATCGTCCGTGGCGTGGTCACCCGATGGCAAGTATATCGTCTCGGGTGGTTATGACAATAAAGTGCAGGTGTGGGATGCAACCACTGAAGGGGGAATTCTTGTCACCTACACCGGTCATATCGGTTCTGTAGAATCCGTGGCGTGGTCACCCAATGGAAGGCTTATTGCCTCGGGGTCTTTTGATAGCACAGTCAAGTTATGGGATACTACCACTAGTGGGAACGCCCTTGTCACCTACACTGGCCATGCCCTTGCTGTCTCCTCAGTGACATGGTCGCCCGATAGCAAGCATATCGCCTCAGCGAGTTATGACAATACCGTGCAGGTGTGTCAGGCCATATAAGAGCTTCTTCATCTCATGTTGTTCAAGCGATGATCGCTTCCCTTTTGCGTTTCCTGGCTCCTCCTTGCAAAACGTTGCACACGACCCCACCCCAATCGAAACACTTGACAAGTTTGCGTAAGCTTAGTACACTAATTAAGCAGAAGCATGAGCACAATACCCATTACAGAGGATCCTTGCCACCAGCGACGGGGTGTATTTTTCGATACCGCTTCACCCAAAGACCCTGTTCTGCTGGCGCTCCCCTTCGCATACCCATCGCTGGGGACCGCGTATGGGCTGCTTGGGTGCGTGCCTCCCTTGCTCTATCGAAAGCTTTAACAAGTCGCTGGGGGATGCAGATGGCAGATGCCAGACCATGACACACATTCCCTGCGTTGCACATTTGACGAGAGGATACTTACGGCGCCCTTGCGCAGAGAGGTAACGTGTTCGATGGAAGTATCAAAAGGGGATGGAGACATCCCCGCGCAGATGAGACGAGAACACATACGTGCTTACGTCCAGGCACGGGACTTCGTACGGGTGAGTGATCTGAGCGCCAGGTTCCATGTATCCGAGGTCACGGTAAGGGGAGATCTTGATTCATTAGCTGAACGTGGGCAGATTCGGCGTATTCGCGGGGGGGCAATGCCCAAACTCCTCCCTCACCTGGAGCGTCCCTTTGAAGAGGTGAAGAACTCACGCACAGTTGAGAAGTCTACTATTGGGCGGCTGGCTGCCAGTCTCATCGCCCAGGGAGAAACCATCATTCTCGATGTTGGTACGACGACAACTGAGGTTGCCCGTGCACTGATCATGCGGGAGGATTTACTTGATATTGTCGTATTTACTAATGCGCTCAATATCGCATTAGAGCTTGAAGTGGCCATCCCTCGTTTCACGGTAGTTGTTACCGGAGGCACTCTCAGGCCTCTGCAACATTCGCTTGTCAATCCGATAGGAGGACTGATGTTCGATCGTATCAATGCTCACACTGTCTTTCTCGGGTGTAATGGGATTCATCCGCATAGAGGCATCACGAATATCAACCTGCCTGAAACAGAGATGAAACGTTGCATGTTACAAGCAGCCAAGAGGCGTATCCTTGTTGCAGATGGCTCTAAAGTAGGACAGATAGAATTGGCCTATCTTTGTGGAGTTAGTGAAATTGATCTGCTGATCACGGATAGTTCCGCCGACCCCGCCGTGTTAGCGGCACTTCATGAGCAAGATCTTGAAATTATGATCGCAGATTGACGCGAGCGAATGATAACGGCATTCTAAACCAAAATCCCCAAAAATCCTCTTGCAGTTCCACCTCTAATGATGTATTATATGGGAGGTTCGCACTCTTACTATGAGAGTGCTAAATTTAGGTGAGCTATATCTCACCACGCATATAGAGAAAAAATAGGGAGAATAGGTATGTCAACAGTGAGCCTCAAAATTCAGCCGCTGGGTGACCGTGTGGTAGTCAAAGCATTAGCCCGTGAAACCGTCACCAAGAGCGGCATTGTGCTACCGGATACAGCCAAAGAGAAGCCCCAGGAAGGTGAGATTCTGGCGGTTGGTCCTGGTAAAGTCCTGGACAACGGCAAACGCGTAACCCTGGAAGTACAAGTAGGACAGAAGGTGCTCTTTGCGAAATACGCAGGCACCGAGGTCAAGATGGACGGCGAAGAGTATTTGATCCTACGCGAAAATGATATTATGGGTATCGTGGAATAACTCTGGTTTATTCCGGTTGTAATGAACAGATTTGTTGCGAGTTCCCTTCCCGTTTATTCAATGTACGTGAGACTCGTAGCATCATTTTTTAGGAGTATGTTTCGTGGCAAAGAGACTACAATTTGATGAGCAAGCGCGCCGTTCCATGAAAAAGGGTATTGACGCGGTTGCCGAGGCTGTTAAAGTAACCCTTGGCCCCAAGGGTCGCAACGTTGTACTGGACAAGAAGTTTGGTGCACCAACTATCACCAATGATGGTGTCACCATTGCGCGTGAAATTGACCTGCCCGATCCTTTTGAGAACATGGGCGCGCAGTTACTGAAAGAGGTCGCCACCAAGACCAATGACGTCGCCGGTGATGGTACCACCACCGCGACCGTGCTGGCCCAGGCGATTGTCACCGAAGGCCTCAGGAACCTGGCTGCAGGTGCTAATCCCATGATCTTGCGCCGTGGCCTGGAGAAGGGTGTCGAGGCTGTCATTGAAGAAATCAAGTCAATGAGCAAGCCGGTTGAGACCCAGGAAGAGATCGCCCAGGTCGCTTCGATTTCAGCTGCTGATAGCACCATTGGTGAACTCATCGCCGATGTGATGGATAAAGTTGGTAAAGACGGCGTCATCACCGTTGAAGAGGGTCGCGGCCTGGCCATGGAAAAAGAGTATACCGAGGGTATGCAGTTCGACCGTGGCTTCATCTCCGCCTACATGACGACCAACAACGAGCACACCATCGCCGAGCTATCCAATCCCTACATCCTTATCACCGATAAGAAGATCAGCGCGATTGCCGATATCCTTCCCGTGCTGGAGCGCATTCTGCAATCCGGTACCAAAGAGCTGGTCATCATTGCCGAGGATCTGGACGGTGAGGCCCTGGCAACCCTGGTTGTCAACAAGATGCGTGGTGCCTTCAACGTCCTGGCCGTCAAAGCTCCAGGCTTTGGCGATCGCCGCGAGGCTATGCTGGAAGATATCGCTATTCTGACCGGTGGTCAAGTTATCACCGAGAAGACCGGCCTCAAGCTTGAGAACGCCAGTCTGCGCGATCTTGGCCGTGCCCGCATCGTGACTGCCAATAAAGACAATACAACCATCGTCGAAGGTGCTGGCTCAACTGATCAGATCCAGGCTCGTGTCCGCCAGATCCGCGCACTCATCGAGGATACAACCAGCGATTACGATCGCGAGAAGCTCCAGGAGCGCCTGGCCAAGCTAGCCGGTGGCGTAGGCGTGATCAAAGTTGGTGCTGCCACCGAGGTCGAACTGAAAGAGAAGAAGCATCGTGTTGAGGATGCCCTTTCTGCGACCCGCGCCGCTATCGAAGAGGGTATCGTTCCCGGCGGCGGTTCCGTGCTGGTTGCTGCCATTCCCGCTCTGGATAAAGTGCAGGTTGCTCCCGGTGATGAGGCCACCGGCGTCAACATCCTGCGCCGCGCTCTTGAAGAGCCACTGCGCCAGATCGCCTTCAATGCCGGTCGCGATGGTGCGGTAACCGTTGCCGCTGTGCGCTCCGGCGCTCGTGGTCTTGGCTTTGATGCTCTAAGCGGCGAGTATGTAGACATGTTCAAAGCTGGTATTGTTGACCCTGTAAAGGTCACGCGCTCTGCCTTGCAGAATGCAGCCAGCATCGCGGGTATGGTCCTCTCGACCGACACCCTCATCACCGATTCCCCGGAAGAGGAGCCCGCTGGCGGCGGTATGCCTGCTGGTATGGGTGGCATGGGTGGTATGGGCGGCATGATGTAGCCATTTCCCAACAAACCCAAAAAGAGATCCCCGGCATCGCTGGGGATCTCTTTTTGGGTTTGTTGGGGATATCAATGGTCTGTACTGCTACAGCGTAATATAAGATATAATTGCCCTTGTAACTAATACTGCTATGTTCGTTTCGCTTTCTCGGTGCACCGCTTGCCTGACGGGACTGGAAAGCCTTCGTGGCTAGCGAATGCTCAGCACAAGCGGCAATCCAGAAAGTTACAGGTTTGTGGGCCGCGCGCTCCCACAAATCTATAACCAAAGCCCCACCGTAGGTGGCGGCCAGTCCAATAATATGTAATGCCGCGGGCGCTAAAGCTTAAGTAATGGAGTATCTGCCATGCCTATCGACTTTCATGCCGAAGAAAATCGCCATACTTACGCAACACGACAGGCTGACCCTTCATGGGTTGCCGCCATCAAGAGTATTGTACATGTGAAGGGCAAGCATGTACTGGACATCGGCTGTGGGGGAGGCATTTATAGTAAGGCGCTTGCAGACATGGGTGCGGCCCACGTAACTTGCCTGGACTTCTCAGAAGCAAGCCTGTCAGGTGCGCGTGAGCATTGCCAGGCATATGCCAATCTCTCTTTTGTACAAGGAAATGCCCTTGACACGGGGCTATACGCTCAACAGTATGACGTTATTCTAGAACGCGCCTTAATCCATCACCTCCGGCAGGACGATCTACCCGCCTGCTTTACAGAAGCCTTTCGCCTGCTCAAACCAGGGGGCACCCTTATCATCCAGGATAGAACGCCTGAAGACTGCCTGCTACCGGGGAGCAGTACCAACATTCGCGGCTATTTCTTTGAGCGTTACCCTCCCCTTGCTGAAAAGGAAGTGGCACGCAGATATGAAAATAAGCCTGTTTTGCAAGCGCTGCTGCGCGCTGGTTTTCAGGGCGTCAAAGAACAGAAACTATGGGAGACGAGAGCCATCTACCCTGACTTTGATGCGCTCGCCCAGGATTTGCTAGCCCGCACGGGCCGCTCCATCCTGCATGAACTCACAGACGAGGATCTGCAAGACCTTGTGTCGTATATACGCGAAAAATTGCAGGGACAAACAGAGATAGTTGAACAAGATCGCTGGACTATCTGGAGCACCATGAGGTGATAACGGCATATAGTCACTATTCAGGAACCCTTTTTGCTTGACTCCTCAGCGCCTGCGGCGCTTCGTAGGTTTTAGTGAGTATGATGCGCTTTGCTGCCGCAGGCAGCAAAGCGCATCATACTCACTAAAATGAAGGCGCTCGCAGAGCGCCTTCATCACAATCGAATATGAGTTTCAAAAATTGGGGATAACTCGTGCTATTTTTGACGCTTTGCACTCTACTTCAGCATCATCTGCGCTGCCTGTTGGGCCAGGTTAACCAGCCAGAATGGCAACACTGTACCCATGGCAAAGGTGCCAAGCACGGCGATCCCCAACGCGATCCATGACATTATACCGATGTTGATAGTCTCTCTCTGCTCACCCGTGTGCGGTGCAGGCGTGAGAGGTTGGTTCGTTGTCGCGGTTGCCTTTGGCTTCACTGCCACAGCTGTGGCTCCCTTTGACGAGGTCAGCGCGTTGGCATTGCCCAACTTTGTTGAAACTCGTTTGCCCGCGGGGGTAAGAGTAGTAGGAGTAGTGGGAGTAGTGGGTTTGCTGACTACCGCTGGTGCTACTACTGTTTCTTGTTCCATGAACATGGTCGCGATAACGCGCAGGTAGTAGTACATGCCCAGTACGCTTGCCAGCACGCCAATGATCAGTAGTTCAGGGTAACCACCCTGTAGGGCCGCGTAGAAGAGATAGTACTTGGCAGCAAAACCAGCCATAGGCGGAAAGCCTGCCAGCGCCAGCATGAAGAAGGCCAGCAGACCTGCTACGACGGGCTGGCGATACCATAACCCACGGATATCTTTATAGCTGCTGCCGCTATTATCGGTCTGCTCTAAAATTGAGACAACGCCGAAGGCACCCAGGTTCAGGAACGTATAGCAGAGCAGGTAAAAGAGAATAGCGGAGATGCCCACAGTGCCTCCAACGACTACCCCTATCAACAGATAGCCAGCATGGGCGATGCTGGAATAGGCCAACATCCGTTTAACGTTGGTTTGCACCAGTGCCAGGATATTACCACCCACGATTGTCAAGATGGTGATAGCCCATACGACCGGTACCCACTCAGCTTTTGCGCTAAGAAAGACAACATCGAAGACGCGCGCAAAGGCAATCATGGCCGCTGCTTTGGTGCCTACGGACATGAACGCCGTCACCGGGGCTGGCGCTCCATCATAGACGTCAGGCGTCCAGGCCTGGAACGGAATGGCAGACACTTTAAAAGCAAAGCCTACCGTTAACAGACCCATGGCTATCAGCAGTAGGGTTGGACTGTGCAGCGTGGCATTGGGTACAGCCTTATGCGCTAAAAATGTACGTACGCTATCAAATGCTGTACCGCCTGTCGCCCCATATGTCAGGGCAATACCGTACAGCAAGAAGGCTGAGGCAAACGAGCTAAGCAGGAAATACTTCATGCCTGACTCTTGTGAACCCTTGCGGCGTGCGACGAAACTACACAGGATGTACAGGGCCAGTGAAAGCAATTCCAGGCCCAGGAACACCGTCAAGAAGCTTGTTGCGGACGCCATCAGCATCATACCAATCGTGGCCAGCAGGAATAAGGCATAATACTCGCCCTGGTGCACAAGGTTCAAGCGTTTGAGATAAGCTGGAGAAAGCAGAATTCCCAGTGCACTGGCACTCAAGATAATGATATAGGCGTAGAGCGAGCCTGTGTCGGAGCCAACCATGTGATTGAAGGCCGTCTGGTGATCGCCAGACGCAAAGAGAACTATTGTTGCGGCAAACGCACCTGCCAATCCAAGCAGGCTTAAGAGTGGTAGCACAACAAAAGTTGTGGGGCCGCTATCTTTTCCGTCTTGTGCTGGACGCGGCAGCACCAGGTCTACCAGCATGACGATCAGTGTCATGATTGTGAGGATCAGCTCTGGTGTAATGCGCGCCCAATCGGCGGCAGTTACTGAATATGTAAATGTCATAGCATAATACCTCTGAACCTACCTTACAAATGCGCTGCCAATATTTTGCAGGGTGTTGAGCACCGATGGCTCCATTAAATAGGTCAGCGGAGCAGGTTGAATACCAATATAAAAGATCAGGAGTAACAGCGGCGACAACGTCAGGAACTCACCGAGGCCCAGGTCGTGCAGCCTGCCTTTGCGTTCAAGCGAGCCGATGGTCCCTCCCGTTTTCATTGGTCCCGCCATAACATCCAGGAAGAAACGCATGAGATACCAGGCAGCGGGTACAACAACTGCGGTACCTAACACACCAAAGATGACACTGCTGCGGAAGGCACCGAGTAAGGCCAGGAATTCACCGGCAAAACTATTCAGGCCGGGCAGCCCAAGTGATGAGAGCGCGGCGATTAACATCACCGTTGCCAGCACAGGGATGCGCCTGGCTAACCCGCCAAAATCACGAATATTGTGTGTGCCCGTACGAAACTCAATGTAACCAACAATCAGGAAGAGTGCTGCTGTTGTGATACCGTGATTAACCATCTGTAATACAGAGCCTTCGATACCCTGTGTATTGAAGGCAAATATCCCCAGCACAATTACCCCCAGGTGACTGATACTGGAATATCCCAGCAGGCGTTTAAGGTCTGTTTGCACCAGGGCCAGGATTGCACAGTACAGGATACCAATCACTGCCAATGTATTGAAGAGCGGCGCGAGGGTATGAATTGCCGATGGGAAGAGCGGTAGGCAGATGCGCAGCAGACCATAGGCACCCGTCTTGGACATAGCACCGGCCAGCATCGCTGTGACGGGCGTGGGTGCTTCACTGTAAGCATCGGGTAGCCAACTATGGAATGGTACCAGTGGTACTTTGACGGCGAAGGCGGCGGCAAAGGCCAGCAGGAGCCACACTTGCGCTGTGCTATCAAGGCGACTGTTTAGCAAGTTTGCCAGTTCAAGCGTATAGCCGTTCCCTGTCGCTTTCTGATAATAATAGCCTATAGCAATGACTCCTGCCAGCATAAGCAGGCTGCCTACTGAGGTGAACAGGACAAACTTGATGGCCGCGTAAATACGCCGCTCGCCGCCCCAGCTACCTACCAGGAAATAGGCCGGTATCAGCATCACTTCCCAGAAAATATAGAAGAGGAAGAGATTGGTTGAAAGGAAAACACCGAGTATGCCGCACTCTAAGAGCAGCATGAAGGCCATATAGTTTTTGACCTTCCGGTCGATGCGGAACGATGCCCCGACACATACGAGCGTGAGGAGTGTTGTCAGCGCCACCAGCAGCAGGCTGATACCATCGACGCCCAGACTATAGTTGATACCGAGCGAAGCGATCCACGTCAAACGTTCATTATACAGAAAGGTAGCGTTTGGTGCCGAGCCAAGAATGGGCGAGGATATTGATACTCCCGCCTGTGAATACGCCAGTACCAGTGCCATAGCCAGTAGAAAATCCATCCAGGCCACCGCCAGGGCGGTCCAGCGTATCGCGCTGACCTGTTCCTTTGGGATGCACAGGATAGCAATTCCTCCCAGGAGAGGCAGCCATATGATTATCGATAAAATTGGAAACATGCCTCTATCCCCTCACTGCGTAGTACACAATAATCAGCACTACGCCAATCAGAATTGCCAGGGCGTAGTTACGCATATAGCCAGTTTGTAGGCGGCGCAGTCCCGCGCTTGTTCCTCGTAACACTCCTGCGATGACCTGGCTTCCTCCATCGAGTAAACCGCCCTCAAAGTAGCGCGTTGCAGTGCGACCAAACCAGAGAACAGGCTGTACGATGACGGCTGTAAGTATCTCATCAACGTAGTACTTATGCAATACCAACTGGTATAGGGGATTCTGGCTCTCTTTGTACTGGAAGCCCCGTCCATACAAACGCCAGGCCCAAACAATACCAATTGCAGCAAGGAGCACACTCACGCCTATCGAGACCCATTGCACAGCGAATGAGGCCTCATGCAAAGTTGTTACATCGCTGAACACCGGAGCGAGGAAGTTCGCCAGGGGGTGCCATTTAGACAAGCCAATGATACTAAATGAACCGACCCAGCCTCCCACAACTGACAGGATGGCCAGGATGATAAGCGGTATAGTCATGACGGCGGGGGCTTCATGGATCATAAAGCGTTCGCCTGCATGCTGCCGGGATGGCTCTTCTTCGTCCTCATCCTCTGCATGCACATGGCTGGCCCGACCCGTACCGCGATAGCCACCCATGAAGATGCCAAAGAAGAGGCGGAACATATAGAAAGCGGTCAGCCCAGCCGTTAAGATACCAATACCCCAGATCACGTAGTAGATACGGCCGCCGCCAGTTGTTGCCTGGGCCAGCAAG
>Ga0209647_1001548_pt1 | contig 19327 bp, 19 predicted proteins | sample GraSoi_2013_60cm_FD_185827 | JGI IMG/M metagenome (GOLD analysis project Ga0209647, IMG submission 185827) | Grasslands soil microbial communities from the Angelo Coastal Reserve, California, USA - Sample 9_17_2013_60cm (SPAdes) (version 2) | ecosystem: Environmental > Terrestrial > Soil >... | reverse complement strand
GGAGGAGGGAACTCGGAATGGGTTTCACAGGGAATCCACATGGCTCACCTACACCTCATCTCAGCTCGCGGCTCAGAACGTCTGTCGGTCACGCACGCATTCTCGCCTCGGCCACGCGGAGCGGCCGGAAGTGGCGTACTGCATTGCCAGTGCTGGCGATGCTCGCCCTCGTCTTACCCGGTGTGCTGACCGCTTGTGGCGGGACCAGCAGCACCGGCGGCGGCACAGGGACACTCACCTTCGGCACGCCGGTCTCGCTCACCGGCAGCCTCTCTCACGAGGGCACCGACACGCTCAACGGCTACAACCTGTGGAAGGACCAGGTCAATGCCCACGGCGGCATCAAGATCGGAAGCACGACCTACAAGGTCGCGATCAAGTATTATGACGACGGGAGCGACTCGCAGAAGAGCGCGCAGTTTACCAGACAGCTCATCACCTCGGACAAAGTCAACTTCCTGCTCGGGCCGTATGGCTCGGCCGCGACGTTGACGGACGAGGTCATTGCCCAGCAGTATTCGATCCCGATGGTCGAGGGGAACGGCGCGGCTCAGGCAATCTTCGCCAAGAACAACCCCTACATCTTTGGGGTGCTCAGCCCGTCCCCGCAATACGCTGGCATCATGATCCAGGCGGCGCTCTCGGTCCCCACTCCGCCGAAGACCATTGCCATCATCAACGCCAATGACTCGTTCTCGACCGAAGTCGCCAAGGCGGCCAAGACCCTAGCCGCCAGCGACGGGATGACCGTCGTCTATACGCAGTCGTATCCCGCCAACGCCACCGATCTCACCGGCGTCCTGACGCAGATCAAGACCTCCGCAAGCGGCGGCGTGCCCGACATGATCCTGGGCTCCGGCCACGAAGGCGAAGCGATTACGACGCTCAAGCAGGCGAAGCAGCTGGGCATCAACCCCAAACTCTGGGCGTTCACGGTCGGCCCTGCCCTGCCCGACTTCGCCACAACGCTCGCCGGCGACGCCAACTACGTTATCAGCAGCTCACAGTGGACGCCGCAGGTGAAGTATCAGGGTCAGGACGTGTTCGGCACTGCACAGACCTACGAGCAGATGTACAAGGCGAAGTACAACGTCGAGCCATCGTATCAGGCCGCAGATGCGGCCGCGTGCGGCGTCGCCTTTCAGTTCGCCCTTCAGAGCGCGAACTCGATTGATCCTACGAAGGTCCGCGACGCGCTGGCAAACCTCAACATCACGACGTTCTATGGGCCGATCAAGTTCAGCGCCAACGGCGAGAACAATGCCAAGCCCATGGCAACGATCCAGATCCAGAGCGGCCATGTGGTGACGGTCTTCCCAAGCGACGTGGCTACGGCCAGCCTGCAGTACCCGACCCCGCCGTTCGGCCAGCGCTAATTGGGTATCCCAGGTTGAGACGCAGGCTCACCCAGGCTGGCTGGGTGAGCCTGCGTGAGCCTAATGTATGATGGAGCGCGGGTACTCCAGTGGGTGTCCGCGCCTTGCCTGCTGTGGTCCGGCCATGCAGGGCCAAGGGCGAGCGTTCTACCACATGGCATGACCCGACCGGAGGAGCGCCGACATGGCACAGTACGTCGTCAACTGGATCCTCCTCGGGTGCTTCTATGCGGCGATTGGCCTCGGCTTCTCGCTGATCTGGGGCATCATGAACATCGTCAACCTCGCGCAAGGATCGCTCGTGATTCTTGGCGCGTACGTAGCGTACTGGTCCTACAGCATCCTGCATCTCAACCCGTTTCTTGGCATCCTCACCGCGATGGTGGTTCTGTTCTGCGTTGGCTACACCATCCAGTACCTGGCGATCAATCGCGTCATCCGCGCGCCCATCCTCGTGACCTTCATGATGACCTTCGGACTGGCCCTGCTGATCTCAAACCTCTTGCAGGCATTCTTCACGGGCGGGTATAAGGCGATTAACACTCCGTACTCGAGCGCGGGCATCACGCTGCTCGGCGCGCGCATCCCCCTGCTGAATGTAGCGGTGGCCGCGATCGCCGTCATGCTCACCGCCCTGCTGAGTTTCTTTCTCTCGCGTACCCGCGTCGGCAACGCCATCCTGGCGGTCGGCATGGACCGCGACGCCGCGCGCCTCATGGGCGTTAGCCTCGCCCGCACCTACGCGCTGACGTTTGGCATAGGTGCCGCCCTCGCCGGTGCAGCCGGCGGCATGCTCGCCATGACGCTGCAGTTCAGCCCCATCTTCACCGGCCAGTACACGCTCTTCGCCTTTGTCATCGTAGCGCTTGGGGGCCTGGGCACCCCCTGGGCTGCGCTCGCCGGTGGACTGCTCTTCGCGCTCGCGGAAGTGTTTGGGCCGCTGATTCCAGGTGTCGGCTTCGGGCTAGACACGGCTATCGCGTTCGCGGTGCTGGTGCTCGTGCTGATTTTGCGGCCCAATGGTCTGCTTGGTCGGCCATTCTACGCATGAGGAGGAAGGTGTGGCGAGGCAGACACAGGACCACGAGATCGTGACCGACTCCGCCACCGCAGCGGCACCGCGTGAGAGCAGGGCGTGGCTGTGGTCGCCCGGCCTGGGCGTCGTGGTCCTGGCGGTCATCGGCTTGGTCCCCTTGACCGGTGATCAGTCGGCGCTGAGCTTGTGGACGTTCATTGTGATGTACTGTGTGCTGGCGCAGGGCTGGAACCTTATTGGTGGCTTCGCCGGCCGCGCTGCGTTCGGCAACGTGGCCTTCTTTGGCATCGGTGCCTATACGGTAGCGCTGCTCCTCGAACGGAACCAGTCGTATTGGCTGGGGCTGGTGCTGGCTCCAGTGATCGCCGGCCTCTTCGCGTTCCTGCTCGGGCTGCCGGTTCTGCGCCTGCGCGGCCACTACTTCGGTATTGCCACCCTCGGTGTGGCAGAGGCGCTGGGTCAGGTCGTTCAGTCCAAGAACGTCGGCGCCCCGTCGGGCGAGATCTCGTTGACCCCGCCGAGTCTCAATTTCCAGGTAAGCAATGCCCTCTTCTTCTACGGCTTCCTGGCGCTCTCGCTGGTGACCCTGCTGGGCACGACGTGGCTCACACGCTCGCGCTTTGGCTACGCGCTGGTGGCCATTCGTGAGAACGAGCAGGCGGCCGAGGCGTTGGGCATCGCCACATATTGGTACAAGGTGGGCGCCTTCGTGCTCAGTGCGCTGCCAACCGCGGTGGCCGGCGGCCTCTTCGCCTACTGGCAGCTCTCGTTCGACCCAGTGGGCGAGGGCGGCGCCTTCGACGTGACGATCTCGGTAGCCATGATTCTGATGACGGTCCTGGGCGGGGCTGGCACCATTCTTGGGCCGATCCTCGGCGCTATCATCATCGAGTACCTCGACCAGTACACCTCGACCGCCTTCACTACCATCCATGGGCCCCTGCTGGGCGCGCTGATCGTCCTCGTGACGATCTTCCTGCCCCAGGGCCTCGTTCGGTTGGTGCAGGAGCTCATGCGCGCTCCGGTGGGTGTGAAGCAGAGCTACCCTATGCGGGTCAGACAGGGAGTGCAGCGTGTCACACGCTTCCTCGCATCCAACGGCATCTAGCGCCCAGGGCCAAGCCCTGGGCCAGGCGCAGCCTCCCTTGTTGGAGCTGGAGCACGTCACCAAGCGCTTCGGCGGCCTGCCCGCGGTGGAGGACCTGAGCTTCAGCGTGCGCCAGGGCGAAGTGCTCGGCATGATTGGTCCCAACGGCGCTGGCAAATCGACGGCGATCAGCCTGATCGGTGGTGCGCTCGCGCCCACTGCGGGAACGGTACGCTTTCAGGGGCGCGATATCACCGGCCTCGCGCCCCACCGGCGGGCCCAGCTCGGCATTGCACGCACGTTTCAGATCACCCAGCCTTTCGCCCAGCTCGACATCCGTGAGAACGTCATCGTGGGAGCCCTCTTCGCCGGACACGAGCGCAGCCGCGCAGCAGCCGCGCAGCGGGCCGATGCCGTCCTTGAGCGCGTGGGGCTTGCCCGCAAGGCCCGCCTCAAGGGCGAGGAGCTCACAGTGGCGGACCGCAAACGCCTGGAGATGGCCCGCGCGCTAGCCATCCACCCGCAGCTCCTGCTGCTGGACGAAGTGATGGCGGGACTCACCCTGCGCGAGGTCGGTGAAGCGGTGGAACTGATCCGTGAGATCAATCAGTCGGGCGTCACCGTGCTGGTCGTCGAGCACGTCATGCGGGCGATCACCGGCGTCTCTGACCGCATTCTCGTCCTGCACCACGGCCGAAAAATCGCTGAGGATGCGCCGGATGTCGTGCTCTCTGATCCCAGAGTGATCGAGGCATACTTAGGAGAGCGATACGCCCGCCAGCGCGCCGCGGAACAGGCTCGAGGCGCGAGGGAGAGCGAGCGCGGCACTCCTGAGCTGCCCACCCCGGTCGACACGTGGAAGGAAGGCCAGGCATGAGCGCAAGTGGCAACTCGGAGAGCGCAGTGCGGCCCGAGCCGCACCTAGTGGCCCCAGGACACGATCCAGCTGGCGCACCATTGCTTGCCGTGCGCAACGTTGACGTTGGCTATGGTGATACGCAGGTCCTCTGGGACGTGTCGCTGGACGTTTGGCGCGGCGAGGTCGTCGCGATTGTGGGAGCCAACGGTGCCGGCAAGTCCACACTCCTGGCGACGATCTCGGGCTTGTTGCGGCCATGGAAGGGCGAGGTGCTGCTTGCAGGGCGCCATATCGAGCGCGTGCCCGCCGAGCGCATCGTGGCGCGGGGCCTGGCGCACGTGCCGCAGGGCCGCCGCCTGTTCGCAGCGCTGAGCGTCGAGGAGAATCTCAAGCTCGGGGCGTACACGCGCCGCGCCGGCTCGGCGCGCGCGATTGGAGAGGATCTGGATCGAATCTACCAATTGCTGCCTGCTCTCCGTGAGCGGCGCAACCAGCTTGCCGGCTCGTTATCGGGTGGCGAGCAGCAGATGTGCGCCATCGGGCGCGGGCTCATGGCGCGTCCCGACGTCCTCCTCATCGACGAGATGTCGCTTGGTCTGGCGCCGATCGTCGTGGACGGCCTCGTGGGCGCGATCGACGCCATTCACCGGGAAGGAAGCCTCAGCTTCCTGTTGGTCGAGCAAGACGTGCAGATCGCCCTGGAGCGTGCGGACCGTGGCTACGTCATCGAGAACGGCCGTATCGTCGTCAGCGGGCCGGGCGCCGAGTTGCTCGACCGCTCGGAGGTGCGTGCTGCCTATCTTGGTGAATAGCTCGTCTAGACGTTGAGGCGGTGCTGTATTCATGTTCGTGAGGGTCCGGGAAGCTCAGCGCGTGGTGCCCCCTGCAGCCCGCATTTGGATTCGTGGACTGCACCCTCCGAAAGATGGAGAGCCACGCTCACGAGCGAGGCTCCAGCGGGCGGAAGGCGTGGGATTGGATCCGCGAACGGGACGTCTGGTCGCCCTCCTGCGCGCCGTGTACCGATGAGGCGCCACTGCTGGCTCAAGCCGCGCGCGAGTACAATCAGGGCAGCGTGTTGTTTCTGGGCGTGGCGTTCGACGGCTCGCGTGAGGATAATGCTCACCTTTCTGCACTGCTAGGGCATCGCCTTCGCGTGCGGCCAGAGCAGCACCAAGGCGATCGCCGTCACTTATGGATTGCTTGCCATTCCCGTGACGGTAGTCGTGGATCGGCAGGGCACGGGGGAGTGCGCCGCTGTGAGCCGCTACTGCTGTGCCTGTCACCACCCCGAGCATACTGCCGCCGATGCGGCGCTCTTGGCGCATACGGCGGGGTACCGGCGTATAGCGGCGCGCTTCGGCTTGAAGGACACCTCGCTCCGGCGGCATGAGCGCGACCATCTTGGAGCGCGCTTACGTGAAGTAAGGGACAAGCAGATGCTTTTGGACGCGGCCAGTCTCGTGGCCGAACTGAATGAGCTGCAGTTGTATACGCGTCGCGCGCTCGCTGCGGCTGAGGGGGCGGGCGATCACCGTGCCGTCTTCGTCGGCGTGGATGCAGCAGGGCGCAATGTCGAACGGCTGCTGAAGTTTACGGTGCTGGCGTCCATCGAAGAGCGCTTGAACGCGGTGGAAGCAGAAAGAGAGGCAGAGCATGAGCACATCGGCGAGCGTCGATACATATTTGCGGAGATTACGGGCGGTGGAGGCGGCCGCGCTCCAGCGGCACCATAAGGCCGCCGCCCGCCAGGCGCTCGAGGACCCACGGTACCGCCAGTGGAACCAGCCGGTCGTGGACCTCGGCGGACGCGAGCGCACGGTGGTCGTAGAGTGGCAGCCGTGGATGGGGTCCTGGCCCAGGTTGCTGACGCTCTTGGACACCGCAGAAGACGCCGGCCACGGCATCGTCCGCGATCGGGGGCGGTCGCTGCGCGAGCTGAACGCGGAGATCGCCCAGATCCTGTGCTCGGGGCCAGAGGGCATGGGGTTCATGTGGCGACTGATTGATGCGGAGACGAGAGAAGTACAGACAACGTGAGCTTGATCGTGGCGCACGAGCTGCTGGACGCCAACGAGGCGGCGCCGGACTTGGAAAACCGTGGCGCCGCCGGATGCCCATCGAGGAGATCAAGTTCGAGGCCGATGGCGAGCGCACCTGCACGCTCATGCCGTTCACGGCGCAGCATCTTGCCTGGCTGCGCTAGCGCCGCGCCGCCTAACGCCAGTGCATGTGCCGCTCCCCACGCGCCGCCAGTTGGGGATCGGCGCGCGTGGGAGCGCCACACAGGCACACGGCGGTATCGGCCTCAGTCAATCATAGGAGGACGCCTTCTCCAGGTCAGGTGCCCCGCGTCGAACTGCCGTGCGCTGGAGCGGGCGCGCTCCTCCAGCGGCCCTCGGCTGCGCCGTGCGATACTGCGATCCTAGGCGGTGCATCTCCAGGTGGGCACGAGCGTGTACGATTGACTGCGCCCGTATCATGAAGATACCTCTGCTCTCGTGGTCCCCGTGGCGTATCCGGCTCGGGTGGTCTCGCGACGCGCCCGGTGCCGATCATGTACCCTCCGCGAGGGGGACGGTATGATTGGTATCATTCCAGGGCGATCTGCCCGCCGCACCAACTTACCCGCGCCAGCCTCCAGCTTCATCGGCCGCGAGCGGGAGCTGGCCGACATCGGGCGCCTCCTGCGCCTTCACCGCCTGGTCCTGCTGACGGGGCCGGGCGGGACGGGCAAGACCCGCCTCTCCTTGCACGCCGCGGCTGCCGAGCTCGACCGGTTCGCCGACGGGGTCTGGCTCGTCGAGCTGGCGCCCCTTGCCAGCGCAGACCTGGTGGCGGACACCATTGGCCAGGTGCTCGCGGGCCCCATGGTCCCGACGACCACCGAGCTCTCCCCGCTCGAGAGGCTGTGCGCCGTCCTGCGGACGAGGCAGCTGCTCCTAGTGCTCGACAACTGCGAGCACGTCATCACGGCCTGCGCTCAGATCGTGGCCCAGCTGCTGGCGCGCTGCCCGGCCGTGGCAGTGCTCGCGACCAGCCGCGAGCCGCTGGGCATCGCCGGGGAATGGGTCCAGCGCGTGCCGCCGCTCGGGCTCCCCGATCCGTCACAGTCCGTCACTGCTGTGGATCTGGAGCACTTGCTCGGCTACGACGCGATCCGTCTCTTCGTCGAGCGGGCCCAGGCCGCCGAGCCCTCATTCCGTCTCACCGAGGTCAACGCGGCCGCCGTGGTGGACATCTGCCGCCGCCTGGACGGCCTCCCGCTGGCGCTGGAGCTGGCGGCCGTGCGGGTCCGGGGGATGGGCGTGGCGTATCTGAACACGCGGCTGGACGACCGCTTCCGCCTCCTGACCGGCGGGGATCGCGCCGCCCTGCCGCGCCAGCAGACGCTGCGCACCTCGCTCGCGTGGAGCTACGGCCTGTTGCCCGAGCCGGAGCGCGCTGTCTTGCGCCGCCTGGGCGTGTTCGTCGGGAGCTACTCGCTCGAGGCGGCCGAGGCCGTCTGCGCCGGCGCAGACATCACACGTGACGGGCGAGCGGTGATACACCCCGAAGCGGTCCTGGAGCACCTGCTGCAGTTGGTCAACAAGTCCCTCGTCCAACTCGATCAGGACAGCGGGCACTACCGCCTGCTTGAAACCATCCGCCTCTACGCCCGGGAGCGGCTCGACGAGGCCGGCGAGACGCACGAGGTCCGCCGCCGGCATTTCGTCCACTATTTCCGCCTCGCGGAAGACGGCGTCACCCTCGTCGGCGGGCCCCATCAGGAGGCGTGGTTTCAGCGGATTGAGCACGAGCACGACAACTTTCGGGCGGCGCTCGGCTGGGCGATCGAGGCCGGGCGGGCGGATGAGGCGAGCCGGATGGCGCTCGGCATGTGGCGCTTCTGGCACGCGCGCACGCACCAGCGGGAGGGGGTGCGCTGGCTGGAGCGGATCCTCGCGCTCGCCGTGACGCACCGGCTGCCGGAGGCGATCCGGCCCCGTCTGCTCAACGCCCTCGGCGTGCTGGCCCACAGGGCAGGCTACTCCAAACGGGCGCGCGCGTATCATGCCGAGGCGCTGCGCGTATGGCGCGAGCGTGGCGACTGGGCCGGCATGGCGCAGGCCCTGTTCGACATCGGCTGGCTGCACCATGATCAGGTGGAGCTCGAACCGGCGCGCCGGTGCGCTACGCGGAGCTTGGCCCTCGCCGAGAGCGTCGGCGATGCCCGCCTGACAGCCGCCGCGCTGCTGCTCGGCGCGATTGCCGACATCGAGTCCGTCCAGCTGCACGGTGCGCTCGCAGATCCCGAGTCTGGCCGGCCGCACGGCGTGATTCCGGCTCTCGAGCGAAGCGTGGTCATCTGGCGCGAGCTGGGAGACGCGGATAACCTGGCGACCACCCTCGCGGTATTGGCCGTCGCTCACCAACAAAGCGGCGAGTACGAGCGCGCGAAGCCACTCCTGGCTGAGTCCGTGCGGCTGTATGTGGGGTGGGGGAACTATGGCGATCTGATCAGCGCGCTGGTTGGGCTCATGCAGCAGGCGGCCGGGGCATCCGACCGGGCAACTGAGGGGGTGGAGATGGCGCGGGACGCGGCGCGCATCATCGGCGCCATGAGAGCCTGGGAAGAGACGACCTCAGGGATGTCTTCGCCCTGGTGGACGTCGGAGCTCGGGCAAGCGATCGTAAACAAGATCACCGGGCGGCTCGGGCCGGAGGCCTTCGCGGAGGCGGTCGCCGAGGGCAAGGGCCTGACGACGGTCGGTTTCCTCGCGCTCGCGGACCGCATCACGGCGCCCGACCATCACGTCGGCCCACCGCGTCCTCTGCCTCCCATGCAGGTGACGGCGGTGCACGCCGCCCTGACGCCGCGCGAACTCGAGGTGCTGCGCCTGGTGGCCGCCGGGCTGACGAGCGCTCAGATCGCCGACCGATTGACCGTCACGCCGCGGACGGTGAATGCCCACCTGACGGCCATCTATGCCAAGCTCGGCGTCACCGGACGCAGCCGGGCCATTCGGTACGCCATCGACCACCACCTCGACTAGCCTCGACTAGTGTCGCCCCTGAGGGAGGTGGCGCTCGCTGCCCGCCACCTCATGCACCCCGCATTGTCAGAAGTAACACCCCTCTCGCCTTCCCGCCACCGCAAAAGATTGTCAGACCTTACGATGCGCCTACCCTGTGCGACAGGTACAGTTGGGGCAGCCCAGGAGATGCTGGCAGCTGCGCCATACAGTTTCTCCTGCGACCCGTCAGATCGGTTGCCTCCGAGAGGGTCCACTGCCATCAGGCGTGGCGATGAGCTGCGTGCAAGAGAGGCGTTACCCAGATGGCTACGAGTACCGTCAGCGTCGTCGTGGAGCGCCCGGTGGCGGAGGTGTTCGCGTTCGTGACCGACGCCCGCAACAATCCGCTGTGGCAGTCGGCCGCGGGCTTACAGGAGTCGCTCCAACTGCCTGCGGGTCCGATCGGGGTCGGCACCCAGATCACGGAAATCTGGCACTTCATGGGGATGGAGACGCAAGCCACCAGTGAAGTGACCGCGTACGAGCCGGACAGACGCTACACGCGCCATCTCCTCAGCGGTTCTAGCCCCGTCAATCAGGGAACCCACGTGTTCGAGCCCGTCGCGAACGGGACGCGATGGACCTGTACCGCGCTGGTTCAGGCTGGTGTTGTATTTTCCGCCGCCGAGCGGGTGCTTGCCGCCCAGCTGACGCGGGCGATGGAGACGAGCATGGCCGAGGCGAAGGCGCTGCTGGAGCGGCGGATTGTGGACAACGCGCGCTAGTCGACCATGACAAACCCCACAGGGACAGCCCTGTGGCGACGTCGGCGGGCTGCTGTTCAGTGGGATTGTGGGATTGAGACGTTTGGTGCTGACTCATGGGTCTGCCCAGCCCGGGTGGTGAGCACGTTGGCGACAGCCTGATGTCTGATGCGCGCTGGCGCGTCGCGGTACGTCAAGATACGTCACGGTAAGGAGAGAGCGAGATGGAAAAGACCGAATTTGCGTCCCCCAGTGTCTCTGAGGAAAGCACGCGCACGCGCGGTCGCTCAGCCCTTGATGTGGTGATGCTCAGTGGATTATCGGTTGTCGTCGTCGGCAACGTGGTCGCCATGGTCATCGAGGGAGGGATCATCCCGCCCGTCTTGATCGCCACGATCGCCTATCTTGTCTGCGGGATTGTCGTGGCCACTGGCTGGCGCTGGTCCATGGTCTTGCCGCTGGTGTTCTGTTCCCTGGGCATCGTAGCAGATTTCGCTTCCGGGTTTCCTGAGTATTCCTTGACGCATCCGAGTGCCAATTATGTCGCGTTTAGCCTGTTCGTGATCAATTATCCGCTCCTGATCATGGTCATTGTCGCCGCCGCGGTGAAACTGGCGCAGACGCTGCGGCACGAGACGCCGCATGTGCCCGAGTGGATGCATCCCGCCCTCGGCGCAGTCGGCGGACTGGTGCTTGGCGCGTTCCTGATTGGCATGATCGCGCAATCGCCGAGCGCCGGCGGTGCTCCTGCGGTCCATGCGGGCACCCAAACCGTGCATGTGGCGGCTGCGAGCTTCGCTCCTGATATCATTGCGCTCCACAAGGGGGATACCCTCACCATCGTGGATGACGCGCCAGTGCCGCACACCATCACCAATGGCACCTGGAGCGCCGGCAACAAACCTGTGCCGGGCGTGGAGCCCGGAGCACCGCTTATCAAAAACGTCGAAGTCAACAACACCACTGCCACCGTTGGCCCCTTCACCACGCCGGGTACCTACCACCTCTACTGCACGATCCATCCCGGCATGGCGCTCACGATCATCGTGCAGTGACGCGCCACAGGAGCAGTCGACAGAGCAGAAGATCGCTATGGCGGTGCGCCACGGAGGAGAAGAGCACCAGAGTGTAAAGCGACGGGCAACCAGAAGAGGTCAAGCTACTGCCTGCACTGGGCCCTGGGGCTGCGACGTAGGCTTGACCGAGGAGATAAGGAGCCAGCAATGCCAGTCTTGGACACCGGCCGCGTCCCTCGTTACGCCGGCTGGTCGGCGTACGCGAGCGCTGGCCTCGCTGTCATCTCGACCGTGTCCCTGTTCCTGTTCTATGCGCTGGAGGTTCCCCGTTCGATCGCGACGGGCGGGGCATCCCCCCAGATCTTCGGCACGCTCAACGACGTGACCGGCCTGTTCGGTCTGGCGTTCCAGCTGCCCCTGACGGTGGCGCTGCACCAACTCGCCCCTCCCCGCAAGCAGAGCCTGAGCCGGGTCGCCATGGCGCTCGGCATCGTGGGGATCCTGACGCTGGTGCTCGCGCAGGCGTTGTTGGTGGCGCAGGTCATTCGCTTCGAGGTGAACTTGCCCGTGGTCATGGCCGCGCTCGTGTTGCTCGGCACGTGGATGGTCCTGGCCAACCACCTCGTGCGGGTGGCGGGCACCCTCCCCCCGCAGCTGGGGTGGCTGGGCGAGTTCGCGGGAACGCTCTTCGTGCTGCTAGGCGGGCTCGTGCTCCTGCTCGTCACGGCCGGCTCGGGCAATCCCTCGGCGGCAGCGAACGTGGGGACGTTCATCCAGCAGTCTCCGCTGATCCTCGGGGCGGTGATCGTCCTGGCGGTCGCTGCTTTCCTGGCCCTGTCCTTCGGCCAGCTGATCTGGCTCCTCTGGCTGGGGCGCCGGCTCCTCGCCATCGCCGTCGTGGCGCCACGGCAGAGCGACCGGCGGCCGGCCCACGCCGGTGCGCCACGCTAGGCCGCAGGAGCGCGAGTGGGCGTGACGATGACCCGGCGCTCCCGGCCGGCATCAAGGCGGGCGCAAGGCGCCGCATGAGCCTGCGGTGCAAGCGTCAACGGAACCAGTCACAGCGAGACCGGGACAGCAAACAAGGAGTGCGCAAATGAACGATCAGCGCGCGCCAACTATGAAAACGGAGAGCCGTGCACGGCCCAGCGACGCACAGATGCGCGGGCGCGAGCTCCTGCTCGCCCGCGGCACCTGGGTCGCTGGGCCGCCCTCACCCTGGCGATCTCCTCCGCCAGCCTCCCGATCTACTTGGCACAGCTGCGAACCGACTGTGTCGGTACATATGGTACAGGTGGCGCGGGATGCGCCTACGTGCAACTCTCTCCCGAATAAGCAGCAGTACTGAATGGATGGGGCTTCTCCCAGGGCGCGTATGCGGCGTACACGCTTGCGCTCACGCTCGCCGCGATGGTGATGTGTTTGGCGATCAGCGCGCTGATCGCCTGGCGCCGATCCGACGACCAGATGGCGCTCTTGGTCGCGCTCATGCTCATCACGCTGGGCCCTGTCTGGGTGACAGTTACCATGCTGGCGACTTCCCCGTGCAGGTCCCGAACAAATGCCTGTATTTCTTGCCGAACGTGTGGTGCCGGGAGACAGCAGATCACCGCTAATGAAAGGATCCTTCAGATATGAACAGTCTGGTGCACACGACATCCTCCACCACGCTCTCGCCACCCCGGCGCAGTCGGGGCGTCGGCTGGTCCTCGGTCGCCACTGGCGTGGCGCTCATCATCGTCGGGGAGAAGCCCTATTTCCCTGCGTCGTTCAGTCTGTTGATTCTCCTCACTACCCTTGTGCTCTACCTCGGCATGATTCCAGTCGCCAGGTGGATCGCAAACGGCGCGGCGGCACGCGACCTCGGGGATGGGGCAAGAGTAGCCCGCGCAGCGGAGGTCATCGGCATCACGGGCGTGCTCGTCGCTGCTGCAACGGCTGCCCTCGCCCTGCCGCGCTGGTTGCCGGCGGTGCCGGCGCAGGTCCTCGACACCTCGTCGCTCGGGGTGATCGGCCTCTGGCTCCTCCTCGCCAACGCGCTGGCGTTACGTCTCCGGCTTTTCAATCGCGCGTTGGCGGTGCTCGGCGCACTCTCCGGGCTGAGTTGGCTCCTGGCTGCCGTCATCATGTGGGCCGAGTTAGCCGCGGGCAATCTCGGGACCCTCATCCCCACCCTCGAAGCCATCCGAATGATTGGGGGCTATCTCGCAGAGCTGTTCTATCTGCTCTGGGTGCTGTGGCTGGGCATCTGGCTTCTCGTGCGCAAGCGGTAGGCGCAGTAGGCTGCTGTACCGGTCATGACGGATGCAGATCATTGCACGAAAGGAACCTACGCTGTGAAGATATACATCACTCGCGCTTTCTCGCTCTTGCTCCTCGCGCTGCTGGTCGCGCTGGCCGCCTGTGGCCAGCGCGCGGCCGCCCCGAATGAGGTGAGCATGGTCGCAGCGGACTTCAGCGCGACGAGCATCACCATCAAAGTTGGCCAGGCAGTGCACTTCACCGACCCGGCGGGCACCGGCGGGACGCACACTATCTGCCTCGGCGATAACGGCACCTGCGACGCCGGCGCGAAGGGGCCGCAAGCGCTCCAGGGCCCGGGCTTCACCATCAACTCGGGCGACCCCGCGAAAGCTGTGACGTTCGAAACGCCGGGAACCTACAAGGTTACGTGCAGCATCCATCCCGCGATGAACCTGACGGTCATCGTGCAGTGACCCGCCGACGTACTCTCGTACGCCACCGCATGCGATCCCCGACTGGAGCGGTGCTCTCGCGTGCGGGCGCGCTTCAGCTTCTACGTCGGTGGGGTCGGCGCCGGCAGGTTGGCGATGGGGCACTGCGTGCGCTGGCCCGCGCGCGATCACCCTGCCGCCACAATCCGACGCTGCACGGTGAGAGCGACGTCACATGCTTATTCTGGGAGCACTTCTCCCTCAGGGCGTGTTTGGCAATGGCGTGTGTGACCGCAGAACCTACCCTTCACTTCATGAGCACAAACTAACCGGGCGGCCTTACTAACAGCACGCCTGGTAGGTCGTAACGCTTTTCGTAACGATCTGGAGACGGTCTTATGGTCTAATACCCGATGAGATGAGGGTGATTGCGCAACACGCCTCTCGGGTTTGGAGACCTGCTTCTGGCACCAGGCTGTTTTGATCCTCTCCTCAAGGAGCGCAGCCGTGCGATCAGCGTCTGACACGTCTGACACAGGTAACATGCCAGTGCGTCTCGCGTCTTCGCGCGCGACCGCTGGGCGTATCCCCCGGCGTTGGGTACCCGTGCTCCGCGGCGTCTGGATGGCGTGTGCGCTGCTGCTGCTGGCGAACATGGTGGCGAGCATCCCTCGGTACGACCAGATTCTGAGCACCGTCTGCTCTCTGCCAAACCAGGGAGACTGTCTCGCTGATGTCGGGCAGTTGACAACAACGACCGTCCAGTCACTCGCTCAGCTGCATCTCTCGCTGAGCACCTATGCTGCCTACTTTGTCACATTCGATGTGCTGGTGTCCCTGCTGCCGTGGGGGATTGGCGTGCTGCTCTTCTGGCGCAAGTCCGATGAATGGTTGGGCCTGTTCGTCTCGCTGCTGCTCATCCTCGTGGGCGGGAATGGTGTCAGCAACACGCTGTCAGGCCTCTGGATGCCCAGCCCGCCGTCACCACTGTTCACGACGCTGCTCACGGTCAGCTCGGCGGCACAGTGGATTGGCGTGGGGGCGTTTCTCCTGACCTTCCCGACGGGCCGATTTGCGCCGCGCTGGTCCTGGGTCATCCTCGTGTTCTGGATCACCGCCTTGCTCCAACCGCCCATCCAACCGCTGCTCCCCGCTGGCCCCACAGCGGCCATGCTGCAAGGCGTGGTCTTCCTGTTGGAGACCGTGCTGGTCTTTGGTGGGGCGCTGTTCGTCTTGGTCTACCGCTATCGACGGGTCTTTGATGCCACCCAACGCCAACAAACGAAGTGGGTGGTGTACGGGGCGGCCGTCTGGTTCGTGGTGTATCTGGTGGGAAACACGCTCTCGAACGTCTTACCAGCACAATCACCCTACCAGCTCCTCGCGCCGACGGTGACCCTCGTACTTCCTTCCGTTTTCCTGTACCTGGGCTTGGGCTTTGCGATTCTGCGGTACCGCTTATGGGACGTCGATACCATCATCAACCGCACCCTGGTTTATGGCACGCTGACCGCCATGCTCTCACTCACCTATGTGGGGGTCATTCTGCTGGTGCATGCGCTCACCCAGACGCTCACCGAGCAGCAAATCGCAGATCTACCGCCGGTGATTGTTGGCTCGACCCTGCTGATCATCGCGTTGTTCAATCCCCTGCGGCGGCGCATTCAGACCTTTATTGATCGTCGCTTCTATCGGCGCAAGTATGATGCGGAGACGATTCTGGCGGCGTTCACGACCACGTTGCGCACCGAAGTCGACCTGAGCGACCTGAGCGAGCATCTGGTCCACGTCGTCGTCGAGACGATGCAGCCGACGCAGAGTTCGCTGTGGCTGCGGCCCCCTCCACCACAGCATAAACCGGGGGAACTCTAGCGCACGCTCCTCTTGCATTCCTGTGGCGGCAGGAGCGTAGGAAAGGACCTTCGCTGAGAGCGTGTTTGGGAATGCGAACGGCGGACATCACGCCAGATGCTGCTCGGCATCGGGAGAACGTCGTGAGAGGACACGGCCTCTCACGAGGCAAAGTCGCTCCTCTCACCACCACCCGCGAGGTTGAGCGGTGGGGGACACAGCAGCGTTGGGGTGTCTCGCTACGATTGGGACTCAATTCGGGACTCCAGTCCCATCTCCGCGGGACGGCTGGCCGAGTAGGCGAGGGTACGATGAACCGATTGGTCTTGTTCAGCAGCAGAGGGGGATGTCGTCCGGCCTCGTTCCTTGGTGTGCTCCGTTGCGCGCCGACTCGTGCGCAACGGGTCGTACGCCTCCAGCGCCCCGGTCTACTCCTCCAGGGCTCCCGACTGGTCGTTCCCACGCTCGCTCGCATAGCCGCTTCCACAGAAAGAGGATTTCCTGCATGAACACCTCGGCTCGTCTCTCCGAGCGCCGTGTGACGAGCGCGCTGCTCCTGCTTGGTTTTCTCTGCGGTCTCGGCGGAGTCCTCATGTTTAGCAACCGGTATTACGGTGGCAGTCAGTTTCTCCCGGGCTACGTCACCTGGGAGCGCGGCTTGATCGGCGCCGCAGCGGTCGCGATCCTCTTCGGCTTCGTACTGCTTGCCGCCACCCTGCGAGCCGCTGGCGAGCGCCGGTTCTCGTGGATCGGCCTGGGAACCCTGGCGCTCGGCACGGTCTTGACGCTCCTGGTCGAGTGGCGCACGATCGTGACGGGGCAGGAAGGGCAAGGCTGGATGCAGCTGCTCATCGCGGCGTTCGTGGTGCTGACCTTCCTGGGCCAGGCCGCCTACGGCGCGGCGGTGCTGCAAACGGCGCTGCTGCCCCACTGGGCTGGATGGCTGCTGGTGATCTGGAATCTGGCGTGGTTGGTGGTGGTGTTTGCGTTCAGCGCCCGTGATCCCTACTACCCAGCGCTGTTTTACCTCGGCCCGCTGGTGCTTGGCATCCTCCTCCTGCGTTCTTCGAGCGCGTTGACCCACTAAACGATCGATGCCTTCGCGATGCTCTCACGTGCGCCCAGTCCCCAATCCGCCGACCGGCAGGCCAGAGATTGCGCCACACCCTCAGAGGCGCGGGACGAAGATGGGTCCAATTCTGCCGGGAGCCGAGGGAAGATAGCGTTGCAGAAACACGTCGTCGGCGTCGGAGAGATCGCTCGGAGAGGTGGTACTCATGCATCACGGTGTACCGCGTTCTGCCACCACCGCGTATTGCCAAACACGCTCTCACGCCCGCGTACTTGCGCGGCTGCGCGAAATGCACGAGCTGTGCGAAGCGCTTCGCGCAACTCGCGCTCGGCATGAAGGCGGCCGTCGTGAGGGAGTTGAAGAGTGGAGGCGTGGACTGCGCAGCTGGAGGCCGCCGAGCAGGGTGCTGGTACCCCGTGCCCAATGGGCAGCCGCCAGAGGTCCCACGAGACGAGCGGGATCGTGCAGCTGGCCAGCGTTGTCGCGCCGGCGCCGTGCTACGGCTCGGGCGCCTTGCCGAGGCACTCGCTCATGATTCCGCCGGCGCCGGCGAATGGTCCGCGGCGGGCGTCACGCCCTCGTGTTGCGGCCAGTTCGGCAGGGGATTCCGGGGATGTCAGGGATAGCGCGGCGACCACTCCACGGTGATGTCGGTCCCCTCTACGCGTTCCGGCAGGCCGAGGATGGGCTGGAGACCATGCGCCGCGTAGGCTGGGTCGAACCACTCCGTACGGCAGACGAAGAAGGGGGCGTCGCGGTTCGACCACAGATCCGACGGGCGCTTCTCCTTTGTGAACGCCTGCAGCCACACATAGGCAGTCCGGCGCTTCGCCATGCGCTTGCGGTAGCGACGCTTGAACCCTGGCGTCTCCGCCGTGCGGTGCCGCTTCTCCCGCACGTGGGCTGTCGCTTCCGCCAGCATGGGGGCGATCTCGCCCCGGCTGAGCCCTTCAGGCACGAGCACGAGGACGTCGAGCCGCTTGGCTAGCCCCATGCTCAAGTCGTGGATCTCGAGGATGCGCCACGGGCGCTGCTCGCGCTGGCGGGCCTGCCAAAACTCCTGCAGCTGCGCCTTGCGCGCCGGCCAGGTCAGCGCCCACCCGCGCCGGTACGCCGCTAGCTTGTGGGTGAGGGACAGCGGCGCCAGGAAGCGCGACACCTGGCGCGGCATGCGACGCGACATAGGGAACAGGTTGACCTCTCCCCATGCCTAAAGGCAGGGGATTCCTGGGCTGCTCACGGCGGACCAGACAGGCTCACCCGAAGGTGAAACGCTGTGACCGGCTGACACGAGCATTGGAACCTTGGTTGTCGGTTCCGCTCCACAGGCGTAGATTTCCGCAGGCCCTGCGGTATAGGGGCAGTCTAGCACACGGTGAGCCAGAGCGCCATTCATCCCCAGGACTGAAGTCCGGGGTCTTCTGGCGGAGAAGGATAAGTTCGACGTCGGGGGCGTTCAGGAAGTCCTCAAGCGTTACTGCCCCCTCTGCCCACGCCCGCAGCGGTGCCATGGGCCCGCGGATCCACGAGGGCCAGTGGCGCCGGCCCTTCAGGCCAAGGAAGACCGTCTTGACGTCGGGGTAGAACTGGGCGGCGCGGTGCAGCACCGCGAGCGCGTCGAGGGTCAACTCCTCTGTCGTGAGCGCCGTGTCGGTCGCCTCAATGGTCAGCTGCTCGCTCAACCCGCGGTGGCCGACGTCGGCACGCCGCACTCGGATGGTGGGCGTGTCTGCCTCCGCCAGGAAATAGGCCTCGCGCTCATCGGCAGGCAGGGCGTGATACGCATAGATAGGGGCCAGTTGTGCCCAGTGGCGCAGAACGAAGAGCTTGGTGGCGAGCACCAGCGCGTTACAGGCATCGAGCAGGCCGTGGAGGTGCAGCGAGAACTCGTCGTCCGACCACGCGACCGTGTTGCCGCTCGCGTCGCGGAACGTAATGGTGTTCTCCCAGGCCACGTCGCTTGCGCGCGCCACCGCGACGCCGCCGTGAGCGCACGCATTGCGCACAGTCGCGTCGAAGTGCTCCGTCACGATCGCGAGCGAAGGCACTTTGTCGAGCGTACGCGTGCGCGCCGTTAGATAGGGAGTACCGTCTAGCGTGCTCTTCTCTCCCGTCGCCCTGGCCACTGCCCAAAACCACGGGCTGACCGTCTCTTTGAGGCACCATTCGAGGTTCTGGTACCACGGCGCCCAGTAGCGCAGCACCTTCGCCCGGCGCTCGATGCCATGCAGGGGAGTCTCGGCAATATCCTGCGAGAAATAAGCGGTGGCGAGCGCGCCGCGGCGCACCTCGGGGGCAACGGCGGTGAAGTGGACCACGAGGGCCGCAGGTTCCTGGGCATAGTATCGGGTGAGGTAGTCGAGCGCCGGCTCGAAGACGGCCTCGCTGTAGAACTGCTGAGGCTTGTCGAAGAAGAACGGAGCTAGGTCCAGCAGCACGTGCTCCTCCGGGGGACCGCCCGGCACGAAGAGCTCAGGGAACCGGCGGCGGAGGTGCTCCAGGCGATGGTGTCGCTCGCGGTCGAACGTCTTGGTGACGGCCAGATTCAGATCGATCACGTTCGATTCCTCGTGTGGCGCAAACGCACTTCAGGG
>Ga0209647_1001547_pt1 | contig 19330 bp, 31 predicted proteins | sample GraSoi_2013_60cm_FD_185827 | JGI IMG/M metagenome (GOLD analysis project Ga0209647, IMG submission 185827) | Grasslands soil microbial communities from the Angelo Coastal Reserve, California, USA - Sample 9_17_2013_60cm (SPAdes) (version 2) | ecosystem: Environmental > Terrestrial > Soil >... | reverse complement strand
CTGGTTCATTGAACCTGCCGCGGAAATTCCCATGTTTTTTATTGATTTTGCGGCGGTTCGCCGGATGATTTCCCCCCTTAGCTATGCGTCACACAATCTCTATCCTGGTGGAGAACCGATTCGGCGTGCTTGCCCGGATCGCAGGAATGTTCAGTGGACGCGGATTCAATATCGATAGCTTGAATGTCGCGCCGGCGAACGATCCTTCAACCTCGCGCATGACGATCGTTGTCCGTGGAGACGATACGGTCCTGGAGCAGGTAACTCGGCAGCTTAGTAAGTTGGTTGATGTGATTGAAATTCAGGATTTTCGGGACGGTCAATTTGTCGACCGGGAACTGGTGATGCTTCGGGTGAAGGCCGATTCGCAAACTCGTTCAGAGGTCATGCAAATCTGTGATATTTTTCGAGCCAAAATTGTCGACGTTCAGCCGAAGCGTCTCGCTATCGAGATAACTGGCAACGAGAGCAAAATTACGAAGTTTCTCAAACTCATGGATAACTTCGGCATCAGTGATCTAACGCGGACCGGAAGGGTCGCGATGGATCGAGCAGAGTGAGCGCGCCTCGAGTGCCAAACTATCCAATCATTCTATGCCAGCAAAAGTCTACACAGATAAAGACGCGGACCTAAACCTGCTACACGGAAAGGTATGTGCAGTGATCGGTTTCGGGTCGCAAGGTCATTCCCACGCACTGAATCTCAAAGACAGTGGGGTGGATGTCATTATCGGATTGCACGAGGGTAGCAAGTCGATCGCAGTGGCCAAAGAACACGGTTTTGCAGTTTCTTCCGTAGCGGAAGCAGCCCAAAAAGCTGACATTATTTTTTTCGCTACGCCGGATTTGAAGATCGCCTCGATCTACGAAGCGGAGGTTGCTCCGCATCTTGGTCCGGGAAAAACGCTGCTTTTTAGCCACGGGTTTGCGATCCATTTTCAGACGGTCAAACCGCCGACTGAAGTGGACGTGATCATGGTCGCTCCGAAAGGACCGGGTCATATCGTTCGACGACAATACCTGGAAGGCAAAGGGGTTCCCGCCCTCATAGCGGTCTACCAGAATCCATCGAAAAAAGCGAAGAAGATTGCTCTGGCCTGGGCGAAAGGGATCGGTGCGACTCGAGCGGGCGTTCTCGAGACAACCTTCAAGGAGGAGACCGAAACCGATTTGTTTGGCGAGCAAACGGTTCTGTGTGGTGGCCTGACTGCTCTGGTCCAGAACGGATTCGAAACGCTGATCGAAGCCGGTTATCAACCAGAAATGGCTTACTTCGAGTGCCTGCACGAGCTCAAGTTGATCGTCGACCTAATGTATGAATCGGGAATCGCCGGAATGCGGTTCTCGATTTCGGAAACGGCCAAATGGGGTGACGTTTCGGTTGGCCCGATGATCATTGATGGCGCCGTAAAAAAGAAAATGCAGCGTGCTTTGAAAGAGATCCAATCTGGAAAATTCGCGAAAGGTTGGATCAGCGAGTACGAGAAGGGTTTGCCCACTTACAAGAAGCTGCTCAAAGACGGCCAAAAGCACCCGATCGAAAAAGTTGGACTGCGTCTGCGGTCACTTATGCCCTGGATCCACCGAAAGAACATTACAGGAGCTCAGGCTTCGTATTAGTAAGAACGGCCGTCATGGGCGCTTCGAAAGGCGTTTCGCGTCGCAGTGAGGAACGCGTCGATGATCGGACTGAGATAATCATTTCGATGGGCGAGCTCGATATCGGTTGAAATCGGGCACCGGGTTAGTTCACGGCAGACGATCCAGAACGCTTTCCGAAAAACCTGCTTCTCCTATGGGAACCGGCTTAGATAGAGGAAGGACGGGCTATTTTCTTGCATTCCTTGCATTCCTTGCAGTCAATGCGATGTTCTGATTCAGAACGCACAACTGAAGCGGTTAGGTTATACTATGAAACCACCAATTCTCGTTAGAGATCCTAAGAGTCCCTACCTGTACGTAGCTTATACGACATCGGACGGTCGGCGCTTAAAGACATCGACCGGTCAAACCGAGGAGTCGAAAGCCTGGGAAGTCTGGAATGCCAAGAGCGCCGTTGAGCGCGAAATCTCGACCGGGGGGCGACCAACCGAAAAGCGGCTTCGGGAGATCATCAACGAGGTGCTCGGTCGCCTGGGCGAGAACAAGCTCAGGAGCGATCCAACCGTAAAGGAACAACTCGACACGTGGATCGCAAACAAACGTGGATCGGTAGCAGAATCGACGCTTACTGCCTACCGACAAACCAAAGACACGTTTCTGGATTTTCTCGGGCCACGCGCCAACCGTAGTGTACGACTACTGACCAAGGGCGACGTGATTGAGTTTCGCAATCATCTCAGCAACGAAGGACGAAGGTCTTCAACTGTAAACAAATTGGTACGATTGTATCTGAAGGACGCGTTCAAGGATGCTGTGAGCGACGGCTTGATTGATCGCAATCCATTCAACGTCGACGCCCTAAAGGGAACGAAGGTTAAGAAAGGTCGGTTCACGGTCGAACAGGTTGTCCGACTGGTCAAGGCCGCGGAAGGCACTGACTGGGAAGGAGCGATTCTTCTCGGCTACGGCAGCGGGGCAAGGCTTCAAGACATCGCGAATATGCGGTGGAGCGCCATCGACTCAGACAACGGGCTTCTTACGTTCGTACAAGGAAAGATTGGCAAAGAAACGGTGATCGGGTTGCATCCAGATTTCGAGGATTGGATCGCTCGCCAGTCGCCGTCTGATGACCCGGGCGGGTACTTGTTCCCAACGCTTGCCAACCGCGCGACGGGTGCTCGCAACGGGTTGTCGGCGGGGTTTTCCAGGATCGTGGAGAAAGCTGGAATTGAGGTTGGGATCTTGCGCGAGCGGAATGGCAAAGGCCGAGAGCTTCACTCGCTTAGTTTCCATTCATTCAGGCATGGAGCGGCGTCCGCCATTTTTAATCAAGCCGCGTTGCAAGACGTTGTTCGCAGGGTGACTGGTCACGCGGAGCGCGGAGCGGTCGCTGGGTATATCCGCGAAGACGTTGAGATGCTGAAGGCCGCGACCCAACTCATTCCGAGGTTGCCGAAAGGCGATTGAAACCGGTCGACGTCGACCCTTTTTTCCGATCGTACGATTGAAACCGATCGCCGCGATCGGGTTGCCAGTCGTTCAATCGAGTTAAAGCCGATCGCGTGCGATCGAAAGAAACCATTGGTTGTGCTATTCGCTTACTTTGCATTCCTTGCATTCCTTGTATTCAAGACTAACGTAGTCATTGGTTACTTTGTCACAGAAATGTGACACCGTGGTAGTTGGATTCGGGGCTGGATGCTCAGACGACCAGTGGTTCGCTCAGCCCTGCTAGAGACAGGCACTCGGCAGGAAGCGACTCACAGAGGGAGATAGGGAATCGTTAGTATTACCTACCGAAATCACGGGGCAATTAATTGCCGAAGCGAGTCGAGTTCAGGTCTGCTCTGGTGTTCGATCCATCGGTTGCAATAACGCTGAGCTTTAATCGAGCGCACAACACTCCGCAGCGCCATTCCCTAGCGCGGGGCAAACGGAGAAAATTGTGTTCAAATCTAAAGTTAAGCTCTCGGGCGACCGTATCGACGACCGCCTGCGGCCAAAGGAAGCGGCCGCTATTGCTCACTGTTCGGTGGGCACCATCAGGAACTGGCATAGGGCCGGTCACTTCAGAACCTGGGTAGTACCCGCGACCGGCTCAAAGAGTGGCTTGCGCTATATCCACGCCCCGAGCTTCTACGCCTTCCTCGAATCTCAAATGGAGAAGGCGTCGAAATGACATCGACCGTTTTATCCCCGAGGGAATCTACTCGGCTCGAAAACTGCGAAGCGGTCATTGAAAGAGGGTTGCAGACCTTCATTGAGGTTGGCAACGCGCTCCTAGAGATCCGCGACTCACGCCTCTACCGGCGACAGTTCGACACGTTCGAGGATTACTGTCGGGAACGGTGGGAGATGACACATCGGCGAGCGAATCAATTAATCGGAGCGGCTGAGGTTATCCATAATTTGGGAACCGTGGTTCCCGTTCAGCCAACATCCGAACGTCAGGTTCGCCCGCTTATCAGTCTCGAACCCGAGGAGCAGCGCGAAGCGTGGAATGAGGCTGTTAAGGATTCACCCAACGGCAAGCCAACAGCCAAGGATGTCGAAGCTGCTGTTGATCGGCTTAAGGCTCCGGCGAAGTCGGATTATCCGCCAAGAGCACAGAAGCCTTCTCCTTGTACCTACGATTTCATGGCTTTGATCGAGTCGGTGATTTCCTTCGAGCCATCCGTTCGGGAAGTATCACTGAAGGCTCTTACGGCCTACGCCCTATCAGGAGTTAATCCAGAAGAACGACCTAACTTTCTGATGGATGTATCCAAGGATTATCTTCCGGTGTTCGAGAAGGCGAGAGCCATCCGAGGTAAGGAAGTATGATGAGCGCCCGCTCCTTGCCGGGATGTCCCGTGCTGCTTATGGACGTTAAGACGAGGCACTGGATCGGATAACGCTTACCATTACCCTGCCCTACAATCGCCTTTGGTGGCCCAACCCTTGCGCTCAGAAGGCTTTCCCGCTGCCTCTATATTCTTGCCCGGAGATCAAGACAATTCTGGGGCGCACGTTAGTATTCCACTTCACCTTCCCAATCGGTAGAGGCCCCTTCGGCCGTGGCCTTCCCCCGATACGTGCCACTGCCTTTGATATTCTTAAACTTGCCGGTTCCTCCAGTGTCTTTCCAGGTCCCCTCCCACGTCGTCGTTTCCCAAGAACCATCTTCTTTGTTCGTTGTTTTATACGTTCCTTCGAGTGTCCCGTAGTCTATATCTCCATTTTTGTAATGCCGTACATAATACCCCCTTTGGGTTCCGGTTCCCGCCACTTCGTCAGCCTGCTCATAGGAGATCAGCTCTGTCCCGTTAATATCCGGGTCCGGACTCGTGGTGGTAGCTCGATAGATCGCCAGGACGACCAGTGCATGCTTTGGATCTTCTCCTGGGCCTAGAGGCACGACGGTGCGGCAAATGGCTGGCCCTGGTTTATCGGTCCCCGTAACTTTCTTTTTCTCAGCCGCCTGCGCTGAGAAACTCAGAGAGGCCAGTGCAGGGAGAATCAAGGTGGCTGCTACTAGAGCGCACACCTTGCGAATGCTGTTGTGGAGGGATGGAGAATTCATCCCTCTTGTATCCCGCAATTTGCAATACAGAATCAAGGAAAACAGTACAAAAGCACTAGGAATGTAGTCTACAAGGTCGTAGCGCAAACCCATCGTGCAAATTGCGCTCCCATGCCGTTCCGAGCCGTGGATCTGGATCTTCAAACCAAGTGAGAGCAGCCTCCAGAAATTCATCTGCGGACGAAGAGCCTCCACTGGTGCCCTGTCTGTAGAAGGACCAACCAAAAACGAGCTCCGCCGAACGATAATGTTTGGCTGCCATCCGCCCAAGCCAATGGTTGATTAGCGTGGATTTTCCAACACCAGCCCAGGCAACGATCGTAACGACGTTTTACCTGTTAGATGGGTAATCGACAACAGAATCGGCAGGGAGTGCCAGCATTGAACTAACTCAAGGGTTATTCGCCATCGTCGATGTGGCAGATTACGAATGGCTGAACCGATGGAAGTGGTACGCTCATCACTCGTGGTCCGATGGTTTTTACGCAGCGAGAAAGAGTTACAAAGATGGCAAGCAGCGCGTGGTCCTTATGCACCGTGAAATAATGGGCGCAATAGGCGTAATAGCGGGAAAGGAAGGCGACCACAAAGACGGCAATAAGCTAGATAATCGAAGACTAAATCTTCGGGCCGCCACACGTGAAGAAAACCACCGAAATCAACGGATGCGCTCCGATAATACTAGCGCGTTTAAGGGCGTCTATTCATATCTTCGGAAGTTCAGAGCTTATATCGGATTCAATGGCCGTCTCAATTACCTTGGCATATTCGATACTGCTCAAGAAGCCGCTGACGCCTATGACAGAGCTGCTATCGAGTTGCATGGTGAATTTGCGCTGACGAACGCAATGATAGCGAAAGGAGCTGTATGAGTGGCCCAGCCATTCCCTTTGAGAATCGCCTCTATGAAGTGTTAGCTAGCATCAAATACAAAGACTGGACCATCGAAGCCAAGATGGAAGCTGCGGGATGGTTCTTACAGATCGCCTTCCCTGATGAAGGGATGGGTATTGTCTGGAAAAGCCGAAAGTGGCGCTTGTCGGAAAACATGACGCGCTCCGAGATTGCCCAAACAGCCTTGAAAGCCGTGCTGACGGCTGAAGAACATGAAGCGCGGGAGAGGTTCCTGTACAAAGGCCGAGCGATATTCGGGCCGCACCACAACATTGATGCTCTCCACGCGCTCTGCAACGAGAAGGGAGATACCCGGCAATGAATACCAGTCGCCGCAGTTTTCTTGGGATATTCGCAGCCGCCGCAGCCGCGTTAACGCTGCCGCCAAAGGTGGTGGCAGTAAAAGAAGAAACTCCGCTGCCGCCAATCAAAGTCGACGAGCTGCCGTACAAAGGTGGTCGGTTAATCGGCCCGCGTGATTGCGAAAACTATCGCCGGATCATGCACTCAACTTGTGGCATGAGCCGGGAAAGCGCACACGCCGCGCTCGATAATTTTTACGACGCCCAACTTTGGCAACAGTCGCGCTGGGGCGATGACGACGGCGGAGAAAGGACGCCGGTTAGCGCGACTGTCCAGGTCCACTATGGATGCTGACCAGATCCCAGATTCCCCGGCACTTGCCGAGGTTCGCAAATCAATCGCGAGGTGGGGATACGCACATTCGGCACCCGGCGCATTATCCGAGGCCGAGGTTGCCGCAGCCGGATTAGTTGTGGAGCGTGGACTAACCCTAGACTCGATCTATGTCGATTCCGAAGGGGGCCGAGCGGCGAAGCGCGGGGATGAAAATATCCGACTTCTCCAGCGCCTTAAAAAGCTGCCAGAGAAAACTAAGGCTAGCAACCTAACCGCTTGATCTGCGCACAATGCGAGGAATTACTCATAATAATCCGTGGGCGCGGAATGGCCCGCGAACGTAGTGTCAGAGCCGATTGGAACAGCATATGTAGTTATGCGCAGATACGCGAAGAAACAGATTGTGGATCGCCGGTTATTCCTGGAGATTTATAAGTAGCGGTTACATGTCGGCGGCCCCCAACGAGTGGGGAAGGAAAATCGAGTTGCCAAAGCAACTAAACACGGCTGCGCCTCAGGCCGTAAAAACAAGAGGCGTTGAGCGGCTATTCACCAAGAATGAGGTAGCCGCAATTTTCGGCGTCAGTCTTAGGACGGTAGAGTTCTACTTGTCACAAGGGTTTCTGCCCTACGTGCGAATCGGCCATACCGCGAGAATCCGCGCTTCAGATCTCGAAGCGACCCTGAAACGGTTCACGGTCAGGAAGGGGAAGAAATGAGCACGGGGACGGGGCCGCCTGAAAGCGAAAAAAGAGAGCCCGGATCGGCGAGCAAGCAAATCCGAGCCCCAAAAACTACCGGTCTAGTTTACTGCTATCTCCGGGAAGTTCAAACTGGAATCGAATCCCCATGGGAGGCGGCATGATCCAGACAGATCTCTTTTGTGATCGGTATCCCTTCCATGATAGGAATATCGTAGCTTATCTCGCACGGCTTGCCAGCGAGGTGACGGACGATCTAGTGCCGTATTTTTTCAGGGCAAAGTACGCCTATGGTGTCTTCGAGAAACTAGGCACAGCAGCAGCCAGGAGGTATGTTTGGTGTGAGATCGGGGTTCTATGTCACCTCCTGGCTAAGAAAAGAGGAGCCAGTAAGTGAGTGCCATCATCGATTTCGATGCGATCAAGGCGCGTCACCCGCTGGCTGAATATTGCCGCGACTGCGGTATTGAGCTGCATAGAAACGGCGCATCCGGCGAGCTGAAGGGTTTGTGTCCGCTGCACGATGAAAAGACCCCCAGCTTTCACGTTTACGCGGATAATCATTATCATTGCTTCGGGTGCGGGGTACACGGTGACGTTACTGACCTAGAGCAAGCACTTCGCGGTGGAACGCGGGTCGAGGCTGCGGAACGGCTCGGAGCGGAGCGCCGGGAGAATGTTAGGAAGTTGCCGAAAGTAGCACCCGACAAAGATCCGATCTATCAACTAACCCCGGCTGATCGGGAATTAATGCTGAGCGCATCCGCAATATTGCGCGAGGCGCCAGAGCTGGCGTTGCGGGTCCGAGAGAACTTGCCACTGAGCGCGGTTAAGGAGATCGCGGCCCAAGGTGACTTGGGTTTTTGCGATGAGTTGAGCTTTAAGGGTATTAGCGGGCCGGCGATTTTATTTAGTTACTCGCATGGAATCAAGGCACGTTGGCCAGGAAGAATATTTCGGTGGTGGTGCGGAAACGCAACGGGTGAATGCTGGCGGCAAAGCTCGCTACGTAAGGCTCACCAAACGGTCTATTTTACTGAAGGCGAAACTGACGCGCTCGCGCTTATTGAGCAGGGTTACGAGTCTTCGGGAGATAGCCTAATTGTCGGCTTACCAAGCGCCAGCACCCTACCCGATCCCGCGCCGTTCGCGCTAAAGGATCTGGTGCTCATCCCCGATACTGATGGTGCCGGTCGTCAATGCGCCAAGCGATTCCGAGCCGTCTTTGGCCCGGTCGCACGCTCGATAGCCATTGTGGATCTTCAACCGGAGAGCGCAGGGGCATGAAGCACGATGTTTCAAATGTCAGTCCTGAATTTCTCCATCAACGGATCGAGGAAGCGCGTGGCCGTGCGGCGGCAGAGCGCGATCCCTTTGGGCCAAACGGAGAGGTTGCCGCGAAGCCGCTGCGGCCAATGCCGTCATGGATCGAACTCGGCGAGCGGAAAATAGATCGGTCGCAGTATCATATCGGCGAAGGGTTCCTTGAGATCGGCGGATTTGTTATGCTGATCGGTCAGAGCTATGCAGGTAAAAGCACGTTAATAGCTCAGATTTCAATCAACGCCGCGATTGGTCGCAGTTGGCTCTTTTTCTGTGTGCACCGCCCGTTGCGAGTTCTGACCGTCCAGGCAGAGGATTCGGAAAACAAGCTGATAAGAATGGGGCAAATGTATCATCGAATGGGCTTGAGTGATGACGAGGTCGAACTGGCAACCAGCAATACGGCGGTGCTTACTATCCGAGATCTACAGGACGCAGGGGCTATAGCAGAGATTCAGCGTCACGCCGAGGTATTTAAGCCTGATATAATCGTCATTAATCCAATGACGTCGTATTTGAGCGGCGGCGTTTATAAGGACGAATTTATCAATCGGTTCTTGCGCGTCCAGTTAACCCCTATGCTCGATCAATTGAAGGCGAGCGCCATCGTGGTTCATCATCCGCCTAAGCCAACTACTACCGGCGACAAAGAGCCTAAGGATCTTACCGCCTATGAACTCCAGTACGGCGCGGCAGGAATGGCCGCCTTAGCTAACGCGCCACGGGGTAATATGTTTCTCGTGCACGTCGATGACGACGTTTTCAAACTCAGCGTTGGAAAAGGATTTGAAGATCTTGGCACTAAAGAGGCGGTAGCGTTTTTACGCCGGTCCAAGGATGAAAAGGACATTATGCTTTGGGAACGATGCGAGTCAGAGAAAGCCGAGGAAGCGACCGCGAAAGAGATCCAGCGGAAATCCAAGAAAGACCCTAAAAAAGCAATCAGATACGAAAGCCTGCTCGCGCTTTTCAAACCAGCCAGCAAGCTGTCTTATGAACAAGTTCTAGACCTTTCTCCTCGTGGCAGGGACTGGACGGTTAACGCGCTGAAAGAATTAGTGAGATCGAAGAAACTGGTCCGAAGCCCCGAACATAATCCCAAGGGAGCGCCGTCAATCTTTTTCCATCTGCCCACATTATTGGAACCGGCGACGGGCGACTGGGAGCAATGACGCCAAATTTCCAGACTGCTGCCATGTCATCTATCGACTCTAACCGCGACAAACCCGAACACCAACAAACGCCGGGTTGGCTTCTGGTCGTCACCGGTCTGGTCAAGGCGTTTGGGCCGAGCGTGGACATGAGAAAGCCTTCCAGTGCTCTCTGGTTTTCGCAGTCAGTGACTACTGCGTGCGTGTGGTCAGTGGTCCCTGTACGTGTGGCCTTATATAATAAGGGCCACACACAGGGACCACTGAACGCAGTGACCACTAGGAATTTTCAGTGCTCACTAGTGCTCACTGACATTAAGGTTTCAGGGACCACTGGAAAACCACCGTTGTTTGCCGAGGCTTCTGTCCATTCCGTGGCTCGCGGGCCCGCGCAACCCTGCCAGCCCTGCCAACTCTCGTCAATCTCGCGGGCGTGTGGTCCGTTCCTAATATGACATGGCAACTGCCGCCAACATAGACCTCCCAACCCTGCGGGGCGCTATCGCCAGCCTTCGGCCGGTCTGCGTCGTGGACACTCGGGAAGCAAAACGAACTCCCAATCCGACGCCTGCCCGTGATACGGAAGACTCTGTACTGCGGCGATTACTCCCTGGCCGGAGCGGAGTGGTCGGTAGGGATCGAGCGGAAATCAATCGAGGATCTGGTCAACTGCTGTATGGCCGAGCGCGACCGATGGGAACGCTCACTGCTTCGTTTGCGCGGCTGTTACTTTCGCCGTCTTCTCATCGAGGGAAGTCGTGGCGAGATAGAGCTGCAACGCTACCGCTCGAAGATCGCACCCAAGGCTGTCCTGGCGACGTTGAGCGCGTTCGAAGTTCGGTATCAGGTGCCGGTCGTGTACTGCGAGACGCCGGAGATTGCCGCACGTCAGGTGGAGAGCTGGCTCTATTGGGTAGCGCGTGAGCTGCTGTTGACTACGGAGCGACTTCTCCAACCAGCGCAGGAAACAATCACAGAAAACCAAACAACCAATACACCCAACAAACTATGAACCTGAACAAAGTTATGATAGCTGGCCGACTGACGCGGGACCCGGATATTCGCTATACTCAATCAGGAACCGCCGTTGCCGACATTGGAATCGCCGTTTCGAGGTACTTCAAGAATGACCAAGGGGAGACCAAGGAAGAGACGGATTTTATCGAGGTGACAGCGTTTGGCCGGACTGCGGAGACCATCCAAAAACATCTCCGCAAAGGTAATCCGATCTATGTCGAGGGACACTTAAAGTTAGAGCAATGGGACGACAAACAAACTGGGGCGAAGCGCTCAAAGCTAAAAGTAGTCGCGGAGTCCATGCAGTTTGTTGGTCCGCGTGCCTACCCGCCACCTCCTGCCAAGCCAGCAGCGCCTGCGCCCACAGCGCCGCCGGCTAAATCGCGATCAGAGCCCCCTGACTTGGACGCAGAGCCGGATGATGTTCCTTTTTGAGCAAGCAACGAAAACCTCTGGATCTTAGTACAGATTCGCGAATCGGTTTGGTGCCAGCTCGGTGTAACGAACTGTGCTTTGGATGCTGCGATGCCCCAGGAACGATTGGACCATGCGAACGTCGGTCCCGCGGTTAATCAGGTTGTAGCCGCACGCATGACGCAGCATGTGCGGATGGATGTTGAGATCAACTAGTCCGGCCGCCTCGGCAACGTTTCGGATCATCGTCCAGACCATTGACCGTGAGAGTGGTTTACGGCGCTCGCTCACGAACAACGTAATGCAATGGGGGTGCATTTTGTTTCGCTTGGTTAGCCAGGCTTGGATGGCTCGCGACTCACCGTTGAATACAGGGTGATCTCCCGAGGCGCAGGATTTGAGACGCTTGATGTGTAGAACTTTTTCTTTCGTGTCCACGTCGGACAACTTTAGGGCGCAGATCTCTGTAACTCGCAGACCGTGCCGGAACATCAAAAGCAATAGACAGTAGTCCCGTTCGGGATTTCTGGTCCCTTTGCTGGCATCTAAAAGCTTCTGTACTTCCTCGGGTGTAAGATGTTCCCGGGTTCGTTCGCGTCTTGTGCGTGTTGGATTATTCATGTTAAAAGTTCTGTTCAATGTGGAGGAATTGAGGTTCGTGTAGATCGGCTGCTAGACTTGATTGGCTGGGGGAGCCTTATTAAATATTGAACAAAGCTGTAAGTCTGTTCAATTTGACCGTCTCCGCCGGCTGCGCTTTTCGCGTGCAATTCGGTTCGCCTCGATCCGCAGCACATAATCGAAAACATGAGTTACCGGTAGCTCGTAAGCCGTCCTGGTCCCTTTGAGCCGGACCGAGATCGTGTCGGCATAGAGCGTGACAACGATCTGTCGCCGGTAATGTTTGTAGGGTTCAAGCGTGACCCGCCGAACCGGTCTGGAGAACGTGGTCATTTGCCCTCCTCTGTCCAGTGGTGCCCATGTCCCAATTGGTGGGCGGTTATGCCGAGCGGGTTTTCTTCCTGTGCGTCGATGATTCCCTCGGCTTCCGCCCTGGCCATTCCAGACGTAATGAATTGGTCGTCTACAATTTTGCCGTCTATCCGGACTTGAATAACCGTTCGGATCTCCACCTTGTGTCCTTTGTATTGGAAGTTCATTTGGCCTCCTGGTGGGTCAAGTCTTCACACCGATCGGCCAAGACTTCGGCTAAGATCAGCGCGTCGTTGGCGGCATCGACTACATCGCGCCGCAATGCCGAGCGCAGGGTGTCTTTGAGCCAATAGCTCGCGCACGGATCGTTTAGAATTGTATTCAGTCTTTCGTGGATTTTCATTTGATTGGAGCTTCTTGGCCCCGTGCCGCCTGAGTGCTTTCGGCTGTTTGACCGATTTCACGGTCCTCTTGAGGCGGAATCGGAACTAAGCGGCGAGCGGCAATGGTTCGGCATGCTGTTCGGCCTGAGCGTTGAGGATGAAGTCACAAGCCTTCTGTGCGGCTCCTGCTGCCACGATGACAGCTCTCTTGTCGGCCTTGAGTACGGACAGCCAGCCAGCCAAGTAAGACGCGCTGTTGTCGATTGTACGATCAAGGATGCCCACTGCACCGCAGAGCATCGAAGCCGACATTTCGGCGAAAAGTTCTCCGCGTGAGTAAACGCTTTTAGCGGTGCCGGATTTATCCAGGTCAATATTCATTCGCCTTGGATCTGAGACTGAGTGAGCCATTTCATGGAACTTGGCCGCAGCATATTCTTCGGATGAAACAAAGAACTTTGGCGCAGCCATCGTGATGGTATCGGACGCCGGCGAGTAGCTCGCGGTGCGGGCGTATGCCACTTCGCTAAAGCTGGGCGCATCTGGTCGGTTAAAATAGGAGCCGGCGATTTCTTCGGCTTGCTCGATTGGCGTGACGTCACTCGGCTCTTCGGTCACTGCTTCTGGCTCTGGGAGCTTCAACCCTTGCGTCTGGAGAATGTTCCACACGCGATAGTACCGAAGCACGAAGTGTGCTCTGTTGTCGTCGCCTTCCTCTTGCTCGTCGCGCTCGATCTTTTTCCAAAACACTATGATCGAGCCGTGTTCGCCTTTGCGGATGCTGCCACCTAAATTGGCGCACTGGTTAAACGTGAGCCAGTACGGTGACGGAAACTCACTCATGCCGAGCAGAAAGATATTAATCCCGCGATAGGCTTTCTTGCTCACAAAGTTCTTTGGGAGTTGGTAACCTTTCGTTCCGCCCGTCTTTAGATAGTGAACCCACGGGACAGTCCCAGCTTCGAGCTTCTCGATTATTTGATCCGTCACTAACTGGTAAATATCTAATCGTTCAGTTTTTTCGGTTTTCATTTTGGTTGGTTAGTTCGTTAGTTAGTAATCGCACGGCTTTTGATGCGTGTCAAGGGATATCTGACAGCAAGGGTTTAATTGGCTCTGCTTGAATGAGTTGCGTTCCGTCAGTTATTGACTTACGCTTTGAATTATGCCACGTCCAAAAGCGAAGGAACAGAAACCGCATCCCGAAGTAGAGAAAACCATTTCCGCACTTCGGGCATGGTGCGCGGCCGAGCCCGGTCGCCAGACTGAGGTTGCTAAAGCTCTTGGCGTCGAGCGGCAATCGGTGAACGACTGGCTCAACGAAGACCCCGAGCGCGTTGCGCTGCCTACGATCCACCGGTTCTTCGAGATTCGGGATTTCCTCAAGGCGCAACGTGGAAGGAAGGCCAAATGAAACCGGACCGGTTTGCCAATCAATTAGAACAACTCCGCCGCTGGCTTACTGGGGGGCGCCACTGGAACGATATCGTTGTTCGCGTGCTATTGCTCGCCGTTCTCATTCAGATAGCTTTTCTACTCTTTGGCCTTGGGCTCTGGGCCTTGGTGTGGGTGTACACTGCGCTGAACTTCTAAAACTATGGACGATATGAGCACTGATCCATTGAGCGATGATGCGATGCCGTTCGGCGGACATCTGCCAACATGGCAAGAAGCTCGACGCCGGTCAGACGCACGCTTGGCCGCCGCCGAAGCCGGCGCACAATCGGCAAATCCAGTTACTGACGAAAAGAATAGAAGAGCTGGAGCAGGCCGCACGCCGGGAAATCTGACTGGAGTATGCCACCGCACGTCGGGCAGTGTCTCGGCCACCTCGGCCACCACCCTTGAGCTTGGTCCGAGTAATCGTATCTTTGAAGGCGAATGCCTGCCGCGAAAAGACATCCACTCCAAAAGCTCCAGACCATTGTCAAGAATCTCGCCCTTGGAATGACGGTCGCGCAATCCTGCGCACGAGTGGGCGTCTGCCAAGATTGGTTTTACGATCACACCAGTCCGGGGCGTGAGCACGAGTATCTGCGCGACGCGGCCGAAGCCGCTATGATCGAAGCACGGCTGAAAGCGATTGATAAGATCGGGAAGGCTGCCTACAAGGCTGGCGACCATAAGACGGCGCTCAACGCTGAGATCTGGCGGCTGGAAAAGATCTACCGGCGTCAGTACGGGGCGGATGACCGCAACGCGGTTGGCGTCCAGAACAACACTTTCGTGATCAGCTACGAGAAAGCGCGTGAGATCGAGGCGATGCGGGCGGAAGTGTTGCCGCAAGTTGACGCGATGCTTGGGTTAACCAACGGCGAAAAGACCGATGAGCGAGAATAGAGAGCCGAAGGATGTACTCGAATTTGCGGCCGCTTTGACGGTCAATCTGTACCCGTGGCAAGCCAAGGTTTGTTTAACCATTGATCGAGCCTCGTCCAAGAAGCGGGTCAAGCTCGCGCTCAAAGCGCCCAACGAATCGGGAAAGAGCAGTAGAGTGATCGCGCTCAGCGGGCTCTGGTGGTTAGTCGATAATCCGAAGGGCCGGGTGGTCGTGATCGGCTACGATTACCGGCAGGTAGCAGATCAGATCTGGCCCGCGATTCAGGCACAGTTGAGTAAGTTCCCTGGCTGGCACGTTCGCCACGCTGAGCGAACCATTGAAACGCCAACGGGCGGGCGCCTGCGGGTATTCGTAGTAGACGACCCGAGACGTGCGGAAGGATTTCATTCCGACGTAGATTGCCCGCTCCTGATCATGGTGGACGAATGTAAATCGATACCGCCCGATATCCTGCAAGCCATTGATCGGTGCAGTTACAACGTACTGGTCTACGTATCGAGTCCCGACAAGATGGAAGGCACCTTTTACGATGCGTTCACGGTTAACAGCGACCGTTTCTTAACCTTTTCCGCTGGCCTTACTGATTGCCCACACATCTCTAAGGAGAAGATTGCCGACATCGAGGCGACCTACGGCAAGGATCATCCGTTTACGCGCTCGGCGTTGTACGGGGAGTTTATGACCCACACCGAAGGGGTTAACCACATTCTGGAATTGCCCGACCGCGAAACCTGGGTCGGTAGTTCGGTTGGGCAGAAGCCAGGACTAATCGTGTTTGCTCTCGATTTTGCCTGTGGCGGCGACGACAACGTTATCCTTAAACTGGTCGGGAACCGGATTACTGAAATTAGTGCCTGGAAAGAGGTGAACACGGCTGTAGCTACCGGAGAGTTTATTCACAAGCTGCACCAATGGGGTTATGACCCGCTCGATAAAAACATGGTGGTTATTGGTGACGCCGGCGGTCCGGGACGGCCGATCTGCGATAGGCTCCGGGAGAGCGGGGTCCGCGTTGTGTATTTTAACTTTGGCGGCAAATGCACTGATTCGGTTCATCACAACGAAGGGACTCGCGCATGGTACAAGGTTGCGAAGATGATCCGTGACGGTGAGCTGATGCCGCCGCCACGCAATCATCCAGGTAGCGCAAAACTGCTGGCCCAGTTAACTAGCCGCCGCCAGAAAATGCACTCCAGCGGCAAGCTCTGGATGGAGGAGAAAAGCGAGATGCGTGCGCGGGGGGTTAAGTCGCCCGATGTGGCCGATGCCCTGGCGATGGCGGTAAGCGTTCAAAAGGTGGTTGCCACTTCCTACATGCCTTTCGACGACAGTGGCCGGATGGAGATCGCCCACAAACACGGCTGGCAGTATACTTCGGATGACGACGAGAGTTACAAGGACCGGCGCGATTGGAACCGTCCTGGAAGTGATGACGGTGGTGGCTTGGCAGGTTTCGGCGGAGTGAACACTGACGGATGGTAAAAATTAAACTCACGGCAGAGAAGGACGGGGAAATCCTCGATTTTGAATGCGAAGAAAACGATATGGCAACTGCCTTGGAAAAGGTTGCGTTATTCGCTACTGAGATGGTCAGGAAAATAGATCCCGAAAGGTGGGAATCCCGCATCCGGGAGGGAGTTGAGCGGCGCAATAGATTAAACTGATGCGCGAGGGCGAGCGTAAAGCTCGGGCAAACTGATTATCCGCTAGGAAGACCGCCGCGCTTTCACTTTGCACGGTGTAGGTTTCACCGGAATCCCACCGGCAAAAGTACCCGGAAGCGGTTGGTACAACTTCGATCTCGTGACCGTTGTGTTTAATAATGGTATACATCTTCGCGACCATTAGCCTATGCGCTTCGCTCAGTCAAAAAAGGCGAGGGAGCGTAAGCAAGGATTGGTCCGAGCGGCGGAATGGCGTTCCATAATTTGCCCATCGCGGCGCTGTGTGCCAAGGTTTTTGTCACGACTTCCTTCCACACTAACGGGTCTTGTGGGCTATTTAAGCGCGGCGATGTAGTTCAACACGCCGTCCACGGACGCGGTACAATCGAAGGGGAGTGGGGTATATGGAGAGAAAAGGATGCGACCGGCGGGCACGATCTCGACATCAATGGTCGCGGCATTTACGAAATCCGGTTCGAGGGCGAGAGCGAGGTGCGCAGCATCAACGGCGCTGGTTTGTCATTGGTTGAACCCGCTCCTGGGGCCCATCCTGCCGCCGAGAAATTCCCAAAGCTAGCGCCAGCCGATTACGCGGCGCTCAAAGAATCGATCCGAAAAAATGGTCAGTTCGAGCCAATCACTCTTGATGCTTCTGGCCAAATCCTCGATGGCAGGCATCGCTGGCAAATTTGTCAGGAATTAGGGATAACGCCCCGGACGATTCAATTTTCCGAATTATCGGCCAAGTCGCCGGATACATTGTCGGAAGAACGATTTATACTCGATAACAATCTTCAGCGCCGCCATTTGACGGCCACACAACGGGCGACGTTGGCGTTAGAATTTTTGCCCTTTCTTAGGCAGGAAGCCAAGGCCAGGATACGGGCCGGAGCAGATCGAGCCAGACGGTTGAGAATCGAGAAGCTTCATGGTGGCGGTAATGGATCATCCAACGGCAAAGAACCGGCAACAGCACCTTTGCGAACTCGCGACGTTCTGGCGGAACGGTCCGGGGTCGCACCGATCACAGTTGACAGGGTACTGGCTGTTCGCCGCCATGCTCCAGAGTTGCTGCCCGCCATGGCGAACGGGGAGTTAGCAGCGACCCGCGCCATGAAGTTGGTGCATGCGAAGGTCAACGGCGCGGACCAGAGCGCCCATCGATTCTGCGCTGACAAAGCTGTTCCTTTTTCCAAAGACATTGTTCTGCGTCAGTGGCAAAAAGTGTGGTCCTCCTTTGTCTTGAGGTTCCCGCCACGTGAGCGCAAAAAAAAGCACTCATCTTCGGCGGGCCGACCAGCTTCACTAAAATGGCGGTCCGAGGAAGCGCACGAGCGCGGAATCCTACGTTCGACCCTCCGGGCCACTCTCGCCAACATGGGAATCGCGGACACGCCAATGGTAGGCAAATTCACTCAAGGCGCTCTCAAGTGGGGTGGGTTTCACGCTACTGACATCTGGACGCGAGTAATGGGCATGGAGCAGGCCAAATACATCCTCTCCGAGTTCTCAAAGATTTACGGAATCAAGAATGGCGTACCGGCCCGCGAGATGTACGACATGATCACCCGCCGGATGGGCCGCGACGTACTTGCTCCGCTTGCAGCCGAACGCGGGAAGGGACCGCTTACCGACGAGTTTATTCGACAGTATGTAAACGACGTTTTCGGCACCTATCACTATTCGCAAAACCCTTCTTGGATGTTTACACCTACTTGGAGCACGCTTACGCAATTCCAACTCTGGGGCGGGAACACGACCCGGATGATGACCCGCGAGTTTGTGGCTCCTTTTGCCAGGAGCGTGGCCCACGGTGACATGACTGGCATTGGTTACAACGCGACTAGGGCGCTCGGGTGGGTAGTAGGCGCGGTTGGCGTGGGAGTGGCTCAACAGATGTACCGTGAGCTTGTGACCGGAAAAGATCCGAATGACCCAACGTTTTGCCGAGATCGGCAAAGCATTTTCAAAAGGCGACGTTGGACTCGCGTTCCACTGGGGGTTGAATCGAGCACTGTCGGCCATAGCAATGAGTGGATTAACTGGGACACTCGGAGACGTGGCTCAGTATTACCCAAAACTGATGGGGCAACCGACCCAGCGATTCCATGATTTAACCTCTCCGCCGATCATTGGACTCTTCACCCCATTTGTTGGACTGGTCGTTGGCTGGGCAAGCGAAAACGGTTTCCAGGGCGCTCCGTCCAAGCGTTTAATGGACTCTTTTGCGATGTCGATGTTTGCTCAGTACAGATTTCTTAAACAGGGTAGTTTGCGACTCGCGGAAGTCTCGGGACTGAAATGGCAACCGGCGGAAGAACAAGCCGCGTTCAACGATCTGAGTTTCTTGCGTTCGCGGATAAAAATGTTTAGCGCAAACAATCCAGTCTATGCCGCGAAGGTTGCGCGTCAGGGTACGATGCAAACCACGATGTTGGGCCGTACCGAGTTCGCGCCATTCAAAGACGACTTGGAAGCGGCCCTACTTACTGGTAACACTCATCAGGCCGCAGCGACCATTCGTGCGTGGCTGCAAAGGTTTCCGCCGGCAGAGCGGGATGCGCGGCTCAAGAGCTTGCGTGAGAGTGTGTCAGCCAGCGAGCCGGTGCGAGTAGCACCCGGTTCCCTTCCCGCAAAAGGCTGACGCTTTGGCTATCGCCTTTAGTGTGCTGCCTTTCTCGGCGTCGGGCGTTTTACCTTTCGATG
>Ga0209647_1001546_pt1 | contig 19330 bp, 14 predicted proteins | sample GraSoi_2013_60cm_FD_185827 | JGI IMG/M metagenome (GOLD analysis project Ga0209647, IMG submission 185827) | Grasslands soil microbial communities from the Angelo Coastal Reserve, California, USA - Sample 9_17_2013_60cm (SPAdes) (version 2) | ecosystem: Environmental > Terrestrial > Soil >... | reverse complement strand
CCCCTTGCGCCTGTAGCGCCACGCCGATCAGACGGTGCAGGTGATGCCGACGTGCTGCGGCGAGTGTTGCGCATTGGGTGCGCTCACCGTCACGCTCCCACTGAGCAGGATGTTGCTGACCGTCACCGTCTCTTGCCCGCCAGCGGCAAGGCTCCCACTGGCGGGGCTGATCTGGTAGCCGCTCCCATTGTCCGATGCCGTCCACGACAACGACGTGCCGCCGGTGTTGGCGACGGTAAACTGGGCCTGGGTGATCGCCAGGCACGTGGTAAGGGTGATGGTCGTCGGTGAGACTGATAGGATCGGTGGGACCGGCGTCGCCGTTGGAATGGGGGTCGGTGACCCGCCTGCAGAGGGTGAAGTGGTGGGCATCGCCGTGCTGTTGGGCCTGGGCGTCGCCGTCGACGTCTGTGGCACGCTAGAAGTGGAACCTGCCGACGTGCCGCTCACAGGGGACGCGCCCCCAGAAGCGCTCCCACCCGAGGAGCTTGACGATGCGTGCGACGACGCAAAGGCGTTGGACGACGTAAAGGGTGCCAGGACGATTGAGCGGGTACCGCGCGAGGCTAGGGCATAGATCGCCGTACCCGTCAGCACGAGGACGACCGCCGACAGCAGGACAACCGCCCAGATGACTGGCACCGCGGGCACGCGCCGAGGTTGCTCTCGCCGCGCGCGCGTATGGCGCTCGGCACCCACCCAGGCACCTGGCCTAGGCCACTGCGGTACCGATGCGGAGAGGGCGCTGCCAGGATGCGTGTCTGCCGTATCGGCAGCACCTGCACCCTCTGCGACGACATCGGCGCCTAGCGGCACGCAGGTAGGAGCGTGTGCCAAGGCGGCACTGAGACCAAGCACGTTGGCGATGATCGGCGTGGACCGTACCCGTTCCAGGGTGCGGAAGTAGCTGGTGTCGGAGAGGTGCAGGGCGTCTTCGAGGGCCACACGCAGGTCGCCGACGTTCTGGTAGCGCTTGTCGGGATCGTCTTCGAGGCAGCGCATGATGACGCGCTCGAGCTCAGGGCTCACGGCAGGGTTGAGATCGCTGGGGAGTCGCTCGTGAAAGCTGAAGGGCGGCTGCAAGCGCGGGTCGCTCTTGGTGAGCAGATGATGCATCATGCCGCCGAGGGCGTAGACGTCGGAGCGGATCTCGGCCTCGCCTTTATACTGCTCGCGTGCGGCGTAGCCCTGGGTGCCGACGTTGGTCTGCTTCTCGTCGGCGGCGAAGACTTTGGCGATGCCGAAGTCAATCAGAATGATGCGCTGGTCGGGAGTCAGGATCACGTTGGAGGGCTTGAGGTCACGGAAGATGATGGGCGGCTTGTGGGAATGCAGGTATTCGACGATGGTGCACAGCTGGACCATCCAGCCGCCGACAATTTGCGGGCTGAGGAAGCCCTGGGCGCGGGTAAGCACTTGCTCGAGATCTTCGCCTTCGACGTATTCGAGGACGAGGTAGGCACGGCGGAACTCGGTGAACGAGTCGTAGACGCGGGGGATGTTGGGGTGGCGCAGGGTCTCAAGCACATCGGCCTCGCGCTTGAAGTTGACCATGTGCAGGTGCTGCTGGTGGTCGTCGAGGCGGGGGATCATCTCTTTCATCGAGCGCAGGGGCTGGGCGTCGAAGTGCTCGTCCTGGACGAGATAGACGTAGCCCGTGCCGCCCTTGCCCAACTGGGAGACGACGCGATAGCGCCCGCGCATCAGCGTGCTGGGGGTCAGCGGCTGGAGCGAGTTGTGCGGGAGATAGGCGGTGCTGGGATCGTTCCACGCGCCATGATGCCACATCTCCCCCATCCGCATATCCGCCATGGGAAAGCACTCCTCAGATGAAACCGAAGCGGCCAGGATACATCGCACGGGGGCGGCGCATCCTATTGTGTTACAACGCACGATCTCACGACGTTGACCGTCTGCACCGCACCTGCGTGTACCCAGTAGTCCGCCTCGCCTAGCCAGAGTTCGCTGCGCTCGCGCTTGTGCGCGCAGGGCTTCTGTCGGTGTTTCGATAGACGCGTACGCGCAGTCCATTTGTAGCACAATGCACGCCAAAAGCGGGCGAGCGAATGGGTGCGTCGGGAGGTGGCGCCCAGTGTGTTCGCACGACACGATCAGTGCAGACGAGCAGCAGCGGCCTCCACCGCGGACCGCAGCTTGTCGAGGTCGAAAGGCTTGGTGATCACGGGGATGGCACGCTGCGTGACCAAGTCGGCAAAGTCCAGCGACATGGTCTGCCCGTACTGGCCGGTGACCAGGATATAGGCATGCCGCGCTAGCACACTCTGCTCCGCCACCTGTTCCACCACGTCGGCGCCTGTGACCTGCGGCACCTGGAGATCGAGCAGGCCCGCCAGCCGCTCGTCGTCGTGGGCAAGCCGGCGGAAGCGCGACCTCGAGAACGCATCACGCCCCACGCGGATGCTCGGCCCTGGATGGAGGTCGCCCCCTACTTGCGCTGCTGCTCGAAGATGCGCTGCAGCGGCGCTACCCGCTGCGCGAAGTCTTCAACGCCCTGCGCTGGATCGTGCGGACTGGTGCCCTGTGGCGCCTGCTGCCGACCAACTTCCTGCCCTGGCCGGTGGTCTACCGGCAGACGCGTCGCTGGCTGGACGCCGGCTGCTTCGAGGCCCTGGTGCACGATCTGCGCCTGCTGCTGCGCCGGCTCGCGAGCGCCACCTGAGGGCGCAGAGGGACCGTCTGGCACCCCCTACCCCTACCGCGTCGGACTAGCCAGCTTCCGTCATGGGGAGCAGGGAACCGGTTGCCGAATCGGCTTCCTTCCACAGGGCACGACCGAGCAAGAAGGCCGCGCCGACCCACAGGAGCAGGAGCTCCAATCCGGGGAGGATCGCGGGTGCGTTCCTGGGCAGGCTCATGAAGGCGACGTAGCCCGCCGCCAGCGCCGCGGGCAGAGCCGTTCGCCGGCTCACCGGTCTCCTCACGAGGGCGATCACGCTCAAGATGCCGAGACCGACGACGGCCAACCCGGTCCCGTACCACTGCATCATGGCGTAGAGTCGCCCGCCCAGGAAGCTCCCGGCGGGGTACGCGATGCCGCCGCACTGGGAGCCACAGGACGTGAGGGTGCCCCCCAGGTGCAGCGCGAACGCCAGTTGGGCCAGCGTGAGCGAGAGAACCCCGCCGACCGCGAGGACGGTACCCAGCCACCGCCACCCCCCACCGCTCCAACTAGCCACAGATGCAGCGCGATGATGCCCGGGATGAACAGCACCGCTGCCACGGAGAGCCAGACCTCGCCTTGTACGCCGAAAAAGTCGGCGAACCCGAGCATCCGACGGACGATGAGGGCGAGACCGCCCAAGCTGCTGCCGATCATCAGACACAGCCCACCGAGCCGCTGCGCTGTTCTGTTGCTCATCTGCGCACTCCTCTCAGCTAGTGCCGTCACCACCAGATCGGTCAGGGCGCGACCCCAAAGCGCGAACACTCCCACAGCACCGGCGTGCCGGTGGGCTTCACGAGCGAGATCCGTAAACACCTGCGCCATATCCGCCGCACATTCCTGCCGAAAGGCAAGCGGATAGAGCACGAAGAGCCGCCAATAGAGAGCGGCTGAGGCACGCACCAGCCACGGAACATGGCGCTGGCTCATGCCTGACCTCCAGGCTCAAGTGACAAGAGCGGAGGCAGCACAGCGAGCAGGGCGCGTTCTTGGGCGAGACGGAGGAGCTGAGCGAGCCGCTCTGCTTCCGCACGCGCCGCCCACCTGCCGCGCTCGGTGATGCGATAGTATTTGCGGCGCTCGTCGTTGAGGCTGGGATCGACCCGCTCTTCGCCGGCGGCGATCAGCCCGAGGGCAAGCAGCTGCCGGATCGAGCGATAGAGCGTGCCGGGTCCCAGGCGAAACGCCCCCTCGGTAGAGGTCTCGACCTCCCGCATGATGGCATAGCCGTGCCGCTCTCCGCCCAGGAGGACCAGTAAGATAAGAAACACCGCGGGGGTTAACGGCAAAAATGATTCACTTGAGACATCCATCTCCTGCTCCGTATATCTCCGATGGTTATATCCACGATAGATATATACTTCCCAGTACAACCCTTGTCAAGGGGACGGTTACGTTCCACGTGCCTGGGTCTTTGCTGAGAGCCGATTGCCTACCCTGTCCATAGGCATTGCCAAACACGCTCTTATTCCGCCATGCCTCTCTCGATGACCACGCCGCATGCGATAATGAGACGAGGCAGGTGAACAACGAGCGGGAGCAAGTCAATGGCCGAGCCAATCACCGGCACCTCAGAGCTGCGGGCGACACCGGTCATCGAGTCCTTTTGTGACATGATATATAAGGAAGCCGTCCCCGGGCACGTGGTTGCTCTCCTGGACCTAAAGTACGAAGCCGTACGACCCTTACTTAAGTACAGCCAGGCAGAAGTTCTTTGCGAATTCGCTCAGGGAGCCAGCCAACGGGTGAGATCACCCATCAAATGGGGCGCTTCCAGCGGACCAGGACACCACCATTCACTGTTGAAGGCGTCATGGCAAGGAAGCGGCAAGAGATGCCCCGCAGGGTGCTCGGACCGACTCTTCCTTAGTGTCGTGGCATGCCCAGAAGTTGGTGGACGGTAGCCGTAAATACCTCCAGGTCGAAGGGTTTCTGTAAAAACAGGCTTCTAGGGTCCAGCAGCTTGCGGCGCTTCAGGTCCATCTCCTGATAGCCACTCATCACCAGCATCTTCGTGTCCGCCTGCTGTTGGCGCACCTGCTCCTGGAATGCTCTGCCCTGCATCTTGGGCATCAGAATGTCGGCAATCACTAAGGCGATCGACGCGGCATGCCGCTCAAACAGGCGCAGCCCCTCTTCTCCGTCACCAGCGACCAGAACGGTATAGCCGTATTCCTGGAGCACCTCGACGAGTACCGCCTGAATGTCGGGATCATCCTCGACCAGCAGGATCGTCTCCGCCCCACCTTGTGCCACGACGATTTCGTGGGTCGGCTGCTCGTCCAGCGGCTCCGGTGCTGATGCGGCGGCCGGGAAGTAGAGCGAGAAGGTGGTTCCCTGGCCTGGCTGACTCTGTACGCGAATGACGCCATGATGTTGCTTGACGATGCCATAGACGACCGCGAGGCCCAGTCCGGTTCCCTGCCCGCCCTCCTTGGAGGTAAAGAAGGGCTCAAAGAGGCGGGCCTGCGTCTGTTCATCCATCCCGATGCCGGTATCCCGAATGCGTAGCAGCACGTAGGAACCTGGCGGGAGATAGGGGTGTGCGTGTTGCTGACCCTCGCTCCGCTCGATCTGCTGCGTGCTGATCTCAAGGTCCCCCCCGGTCGGCATGGCATCACGCGCATTGAGGCAGAGATTCATCAAGACTTGCTCCAGCTGGGTTGGATCGGCATAGATCGCTTGCAAGGTGGAATCGGTCTGAAAGCTGAGGTGGACACTGGCGCCGACCAGGGTTTGGATCAAATCCAAGAGCGACGTGACGTGCGCATTCACCTCCACCTGTCTTGGCTCCAGCGGGGTACCACGGGCAAAGGCGAGGAGTTGGCGCGTCATGCGCGCCCCCTGCTCAGCACGATCATGAATATGCTGGAAGTACTCGTCAAACAGCGGCGCGGTTTTTGGGGTGTGGGTCATCCCTCGCTGGGCATAGCCCATAATGCCAGCCAGCAGGTTGTTAAAATCGTGGGCGATTCCGCTGACTAATAGCCCTAAACTCTCCAGCTTTTGGGCCTGCTGCAACTGGGCCCGCAGGGCGCGATGCTCCACCTGCAACTGGTGGCGTTCCACACACTCCGTGATGGCAAGTGGCAGTCGCGCCAGGTGGGATTTGAGGACGTAGTCGTTCAGCCCCAGTTTCATCGCCTGGGCGGCAATTTCTTCACTGCCGGTATCGGTCACCATAATCACGGGCAAGTCGGTGGAGCGCGCCCGAATCGCGTGCAATATCTCCAGCCCCGTGGTCCACTTCAGGTAATAATCGGTGCAGACGACCGTGTAGTCCAGGTCACGCAGGGCCTCTTCAAACGCCTGCTCGTGAAGAATCTCCACATAGTGGACAGCGGGAAAACTGAGCTGGAGCGTGCGGATAATCAGCTCCCGATCATAGGGGCTATCATCGATGATGAGCAACCGCATCGCCTCGCTCATGCTGGCGCCCTCAATTCTAGCCAGAACGTGCTGCCCCGGCCTGGAGCGGAGATGACGCCGCTGCGTCCTCCCATGAGTTCCATTGCCTTGCGCACCGTGGCCAGTCCCAGGCCGACCCCTTCGTAGACCTCGCCACCATGTAATTGCGCGAACGGCTTAAAGAGCCGCTGTTGATCTTCCAACGCAATCCCAATGCCGTTATCCTCAATCTCCAGGCGGCAGACCTGCTGAGCGACACCTGCCCGGATCGTAATGGCAGGTCGTACGCCTGGCGACACAAACTTCAGCGCATTGGAAAGCAGGTTGGTCAATGCCGAGGTAAGCAGGGCCACATTGCCCTCGACCTGCGGCAGGGGTCGACAGATCCTCACTTCGGCCCAGTGTTGCACTATCTCCCGCTCCACCTGCTCCAGACACCGGTCGACCAGCAGATCAAGGGAAAGAGACTGCGCCTGCTGGTCACCATATTCCACCCGCGCAAAGTCCACTAGCCCATTGATGGTCTGCTGCATCTGCATGACGGCGGCTTGAATCTGACTCAGGTCGTGCCGACCCTGTGTGCTGAGCCGCTCAGCTTCTTCTGCTTGCAGAAACCGTACAAAGCCCGTAATCGCCCGTAGCGGCGCGCGCACATCATGCGACATCGCATGAAAAAAGGCCTCCAGTTCGTCGTTGCGCAACGTCAGATTCAACGAGAGCCGCCGCGCCCGCAGCAGAATTTCCACCCGCGTCTGCAATTCTACCTTCTCAATCGGTATCCGAATGAGATCATCGACCGTCTGCCACAGATGGCGGGTGATCACCTCCACCTCGCGGTAGGAGGTCATCAGCACCACCGGTAAGAAGGTCGGCGCTTCCTCGGTCTTTCTCGCCTGCACGGCTGGCCCCAGCCGGTCCAGGGTAGGGCCATCGATCAGACAGAGATCAAAGGGCATTGCAAGCGGTCTTTCCTGCTCGGCCTGGATGACCTCGTGGCGCTGGCCTAACCAGTCGGACAGCAAATCACGGTTCCGCTTGTTGTCGAGTACCAGCAGCAGACGAGGCATCTGATCCTACTCTGCCAGGATGCTTTTGATGACCCCCAGCAATTCCTTGATAACTAACGGTTTCACCATCACGCTTCTGGCTCCGTGCGACAGACTCGCATGCTGAATGGCGGTGCTCTGCTGTGGCGACACCACCAGAAAGGGGATTTTGGCTGTCCGCAACTGCTCGCAGCGCCGCCAGATTTGGCTGTCAAATCCGGAAATATCGACCAGTGCGCCGTGAATCGATGACGGCACATTCAGGGCCTGGTCGAATGCTGCATAGGTTCCTGCGCCGATCGTCTGATAGCCTTCTTTCCCTAGGTGCTCCGCCAATAACTCCAGGTTGCGCGGCAAATAGTTGACCAGGAGAATGGTGTAGGTCGAAGCCGCCATGCCTAGTCCTCCTTCCCCGACTGCTCCACGGAGGTGATCCTGCCCGTCAAGATGCCTTGTAGATTCGTCAGCGGTGTGCCGACCTTGATGCCATAGCGCGTCAATTCGAGTTCGCGTAACGTGCGCTCAAAGCTGGACAGGCGTTTCTTGAGGACGCCAATCACCCGGCGGATCTCGCCACGCAATTCCAGGTAGCGTAAGAAGACAATGTTATCTGCCAGGTAGCTGGCTGCAATATCGCTCACCTGGAACTCTCCGGTAATCGAGGCCACTTCGTTGATCAACAAGACGGCTACACCCATGTTTTGTAAGTATTTCACCAGCGCGTGCAGATGTGTCAACGCATCATCCCCGCGCAACAAGGCGCGATAGCCGGCCAGGCTATCGATCATGACAACGCTGGCGTGTTCCTGTTCCACTGCTTGACGCACGATGCGGGCAAACTCATCGGGGGTAAAATGCAGCGGTTCAATCGGCACGACGGACAGCGTTCCCCGTTCCACCATCGAACGTACCGGAATATTGAGCGCTTCACAGCGCCGCAGGAGGGTCTCCTGGGGCTCTTCAAAGGTGTAGACCACCGACCGCTCGCCGCGCCCGGCAGCTTCTTTCATGAACTGGACCCCCAGGGTGGTTTTGCCGACGCCTGTCGGACCCGTAATCATACTGATGGTGCCCCGTTCCAGCCCACCATGCAGCAGTTCATCCAGCTCTGGCACCCCTGACGAGAGGGTATCCGGCACGAACGATTGCGTGTGTTGTTCGGGGAGCAGGCGTGGAAACACCTCCATGCCCCGCTGGGTCAGGCGCATCGCGTGCGTGCCGCCGCGAAAGTCAGACCCCCGAAACTTACTGATGGTGACGACGCGGGTGTCGGACAGCGCCTGCAGGTGAATCACCCCGTCGGCCATAAATTGCAGGTCATCATCGGGGGCGGCCGCACTCTCTTCCGAGCTAAAGCAGACGGTCGCTCCCTGCTCGACGAGAAAGCGGAGCAAAGAAAGGACCTGCTTGCGGAATTGAAAGGCATCGGTGGAGAGGTACCGAAACTGCGTCATGGCATCTAAGACGACCCGGCGCGGGCGAAGCTGCTGAATCCGTTCTAGAATCTGCTGCGTCACCGGCTCACGTTCGACTTCCGCCGGCGAAAAAATGTCGTAGGTCTGCATCTGGGTGAAAAACGCGGAATTGGGGGAGAGATCCAGGAAGTGCACATCGGTCAGATCAAAGCCGAGCGCCTGCGCATTGGCACACAGTTCCTCCTCCGGTTCGCCCAGCGTAACAAAGAGGCCCTGCTCCCCATAGGAGATGCCTGCCGTCAGGAAGTGCAAGCCTAGTGTGGTTTTGCCAGACCCAGGACCGCCGCGCACCAGATAGGCGCGCTGGGGAACGAGCCCGCCATACAATACCTCATCCAGACCCGCCACCCCGGTGGAGACGCGCCCCGGAGCGTGTTCTCGGACGCCATTGGGAGAGGGCGCCGATCCCTTTCGTTCTAGGGGCATACCCTTGGGGGCGAACGTACGCTTCTTACTGGGCACCATGGGCTTCTCCTCCAGTGAACTCGCGCCTACGTTTGGTGATCGGAGACAGAGGGCTCAACCAAGGTGCATCCTCTCTCAGACGGTGCCTGGCCCTCGCGAGTGCCGATGGCACACACCAGCAGATGCACAGAGCTAGTTGCGGGCGCACTAAGCAAACAGGTGAGTGCCTCCTGAACTGCCTGGAGCAGCGTGACAGCGGACCCCTAGCCGCCAGCACACTGCCAGGTATAGCGTCGGCCGTGTCGGGTGATGGTCACTGGGTGTGGCAGGTGGGCCAGCATCTCCAGCAGGTAGCACTCTCATTCCGCCGCTTCGAGCGCCGCCTGCAGCACGAGCGCAGTCTTGGTGACAAACGGGGCCTACTGATGAAACTGCGCCATGGACGCGTAGAAGCGCTCGCGCTGCTCGGGCACAATCGCAACACTCAGTACGGCTTAGTAATGGTGCTCCGGCAGCATGGGATTCTCCTTCTCGGCCATTCAGGGTATTCTAGCACGATAACGGCCATTCTCATGTTAGGAAAACACGTATGCTATGAACTTTCTAATGTCTCGCGCTCCTCTTGCCCCGCTTCAGTCAGATCGGTCCGTACCCACCACTCCTTGAAGGATGAGCGGCACCCGTTGATGAGGAAGATACCCTATCAGAGCGTGGCGGCAAGATTGAGGAGTCGCCTCGTTTTAGTGAGACAGGGTCCCCCTGAAAATTGATACCCTGTTGACCAATAGAGCAGCTTTAGAGAGACTCGGCAGTGGAGATGCTGTAGATGCGTGGACTCAAGCCGAGAACACCTGTTGCCTTAACGGAACTCCAATTTCAGACCCTGCAACGCCTGGTACGGGCCCGCTCAGACCACAAGGACAGGTAACGCGCGCTCAGGCGGTGCTGTTGGCTGACGAGCATCCCACTCGTTGGTCCAATCAGCCGATTGCCCAGGCCGTCGATCAACTGGACCGGACGGTACGCAAGTGGCGCCGCCGCTGGCTAGAGACACGCTCGCTAGATGATCTGCCACGCCCTGGAGCACCGCGGCGTTTTTCCTGAGGTCTACGCCCACGCGACCGCGGTGGCGCGTCGCTTGCCCCAGACCCATAGAGGCACCGTGTCAACGCGAGACTTTCAACTACAAGTTGGCTCCGGACGCGCGTCCGGAGCCTGGCATCGCGTTTAGACCCGTAGCCACACCTTCCCGCGAACTTTCTGTCCGTGCATGCTCACGAGACACGATCCGCCTCCATCTCCCCCGCCATCTGCTCGATGTCGCTGTCGGAAAAGCGCACCGGCACGAATCCTTCCCCGGGCCGGTACTCGGGCGTTTGTGATCGAAAGTACGTGTTGTAGAGCTGAGCGTAGTGGCCGCCCTGGCGCAGCAGGCCCTCGTGCGTGCCCTCTTCGACGATCTCGCCCAGGCGCAAGACGAGGATGCGGTCGGCGTGCTGGATGGTCGAGAGGCGGTGCGCGATCAAGATGGCGGTGCGGTCACGCAGCACGACATCCAGCCCTTCCTGAATCTGCGCCTCGGTCAGTGGGTCCACGCTGGCGGTGGCCTCGTCCAGGATCAGGATGGCGGGATCCTGCAGCAGCACACGCGCGAGGGCGACCAGCTGGCGCTGGCCCATCGAGAGCGCCTTGCCCTCCTCGCCAACCGCGGTCTCCAGCCCGTCCGGCAGCGCCTCCAGCCAGTCGCCGCCGCCGATGCGCGTGGCCACCTGCTCCACCTCGGCCGCACTCGCGTCGGGCCGCGCGTAGCGGATGTTCTCCGCCACCGTGCCGGAGAAGAGGAAGGGCACCTGCGGCACGATGCCGAGATGGCGCCGGTAGGAGCCGAGATCGAAGGTGCGGATGTCCTGCCCGTCGATCAAGAGCTGGCCGCCCTGGAACTCGTAGAAGCGGGCGATGAGCTTGGCGAGCGAGGACTTGCCCGCGCCGGTGTGGCCGACGAAGGCGACGGTCTGCCCGGCGGGGATCGTCAGGCTGAAGTCCGTCAGCACCGACTGGCTGGACGAATAGCGAAAGTCCAGATGGCGAAACTCGATGCGCCCGGCCAGCGACGGCAGCGCGCGCTGGTCGGTCTGCACGACACGCGGCTCGGCGTCGATGAGGGCGAAGACACGCTCGCTCGCCGCCAGCCCCTGCTGGAATTGGCTCCAGAACGAGGCGATGCTGGTGAGCGGGAACCAGAGGATGGTGATGGCCTGCGCAAACAGATACCACGAGCCAGGACTGATGCTGCCGGAGAGTACGCGCAGGCCGCCAAAGTAGATCACGATGACGGTACCGAGGCCGGCGACGGTGTTCAGCAGCGGAAAGACGCCGGTGAAGATCAGCCCGGAGCGCAGATTCAGCCGGTACGACTGCTGGTTGACGCGACGGAACTCGTCGTAGACGGTCTGCTCCTGGCGGAAGTTTTTGGCGATGGAGATGCCGCTGATGGTCTCCTGCACGTTGGCGTTGACGGAGGCCAGCGCGCGGCGCGCGTGCCGATTGGTCTGGCGAGCGATGCGCCTGAACGCCAGCGCCACGCCGACGATCGCCGGTGTGATGGTGAGCGCGAGCAGCGCCAGCCCGACATCGATATGGAACAGCACGACGACGATCAGCACCACGAGCAGGAACTGGCTGAGCAGGTTGAGCGTCAGCGTGACGACGGTGGCGAAGTCTTCGGTGTCGCTCGTCACCCGGCTGACGACCTTGCCCGACGGGTTCTCGTCGTAGAACGACATGTCGCGTGCCAGCACCGCTTTGAAGGCGTCATGGCGCAGCCCCAGCACGACGTCGCCGACGGCGCGCGCCGTATTGCGCTGGCGCACGAAATTGAAGGTCCACGAGAGCACGCCCGAGACAAGTATGGCCGCGACCAGCAGGCCGAGCGTCTGCAGCGAGCGCGCCGTCCTGAGGCTGTCTATCCCGCGCGAGACAAGCACCGGCAGCACGGTATCGGCGACCGAGTTCAGCAGGATCATGATGGCGACCAGCACCATCAGGCGCCCCACCGGCTTGAAGTAGCCCAGGATGCGCGCCAGCAGGGACCGGTCGGAATACGACCGGTCGTACGCCTCGGCCTCCAGGCCATCCATAATGAAGCCCATCGCTTATCTCAACCTTTCAATCGGAAACCCTGGCTCGCGTCTGCCCCCCTCTCCTCGCAGGAGAGGGGGCGGGGGTGAGGTTCCTCATAGCCCACTCGGGGCCGCCGCGGCCTCTGCCGCCGGCAGCGCGGGGGCGTAGTGCGCGAAGATGCGGCGATACGTCTCGCAGCGCGCCATCAGTTCGTCGTGCGAGCCCTGATCCTCCAGCTCGCCGCGGCGGAGCACGAGAATCTTGTCGGCCCAGCGAATCTGCGACAGGCGGTGCGTGATGAGCAGCGTCGTACGGCCATGCGAGACGCGCCAGATCGCCTTTTGAATCTCGTCTTCAGTGGCGCTGTCGATGGCGCTGGTCGAGTCGTCCAGGATCAGGATGCGCGGGTCGGTCAGCAGCGCGCGGGCGATGGCGAGGCGCTGGCGCTGCCCGCCCGAGAGCGTGACGCCGCGCTCGCCAACGACCGTCTCGTACCCCTCGCTGAAGCCGGCGATGAAGCCGTCGGCCTGGGCGTCGTGCGCGGCGCGCTCGATGGCCGCGCGATCCGTGTGCTGGCCGAGGCTGAAGCCGATGTTCTCGGCGATCGAGCGCGAAAACAGGAAGACGTCCTGCTCGATGGTCGAGATCTGCGAGCGCAGCGCGTCCAGGCTCCAGTCGCGCACGTCCACGCCATCCACCAAGACGCGCCCGCCCGTCACGTCGTAGGTACGGTTCACCAGCTTGGTGAGCGTGCTCTTGCCGGCGCCGGTCTGGCCCACGACGGCGATGGTCTCGCCAGGTGCGGCGCTGAACGACAGGTGCTTGAGAATCGGCGTGTCGCCGTAGCGGAAAGTGACGTTCTCGAAGACCAGCTCGCCGCGCATCGTCGCGCTGTAGCCGCCCTCATTCTCGTCCAGTTCGGTCTCCTCGCGCATCAGCGTCAGGATGCGGTTGGCGCCGGCCACGCCCATCTGCACCAGGTTAAAGGTGAAGATGGAGATGAAGGCCGGGTAGCGCAGTAGCTGCATCAAGCCGAGGAAGGCGATGAGCTGGCCGAAGGTGAGCTGGCCGTGCGTGACGAGAAACAGCCCATGCAACAGACCGCCGACGATGGCAATCACGGCGAGCAGCGGCGGCAGGTAGCGCGCCTGAATCTGGCCGTTGGCGATGAAGAAGTCGCGATAGGCGCGAGCGTTCTCCTCGAACTTGCGCTGCTCCTGCGCCTCCTGCGCGGCGGACTTGACGACCTCGATGCCGGTGATTGTCTCGGCCAGGCCGGCGTTCATTGTGCCGAACTGCGTGCGCATGCTGGCGGCGACGGGATTCAGCTGGCGGGTGTAGCGGCGCAGCGCCAGCGCGAAGAAGATGGTGAAGAGCAGCGGCGCCAGCAGCAGCTGCGGGTTGATGGTGGCGATAAAGATGATGGGGATGACCAGCCCCAACCCGGAGTCGAGAATCAGGCTGACGCCGGGATTGATCATGGGATTGAGCTGGCGCACGTCGTTGGCGGCCCGCGCCATCACGTCGCCGACGCGCTGCTGATTGTGAAAGGTCTGGCTCTTGCCGAGCAGGCTCAGATACAGCTCGTCGCGCGAGTCGCGCTCCAGGCGCTGGGCGAGCACCTCGCTGGCGAAAGCGCCGGCTGGGCTGACGAACAGCATCGCCAGCACGACGGCGAGAATCGCGAGCGCAATGCGCAGCAGCGAGGCGGCGTCGGGATGCGGGCGCACCACCTCCGTGAAGGCGGCGCCGGTCAGTTGTGGCACGGTGGCGGCCAGTATCTGCGCCAGCAGCGTGCCGAGCACGAAGACGGCGAGCACACGCTTGTAGCGCAGCAGATGCGAGAGAATCCAGCGTATGGCCCCCGCCCGATTGAATCTATACTCGTCGGCGACGGTGAACTCGCGGTTGGCCACGCGCATACCTCCCACCTGAACATGTTTGCGCTTGCCGCGCTCCTCGTGGTGTCCCTCCCCGTTCTCTTCCTTTGGCCATGCGGCAAGACGGAAGCGCGCAGGACCGGGGGCAGCGTTGGGGTGTCAGCACGGCGGCTCGCCGGACGGCAATGGCTTCAGCTCCACCCGTCCATACGTATACCAACCTAGAAATTTATCTTTCTCCGCCAGAAGACCCCGCCCTTCAGGGCTGGGGATGAATGGCGCTCTGGCTCGCCGTGTGGGAGATTGTGTGCAGTACCGCAGGGCCTGCGGGAATGTACGCTTGTGGAGCGAGGACGATACCCACGTCTTCAATGCTCGTGTAAGCCGGTCACAGCGTTTCACCTTCGGGTGAGCAGGTCTGGTCCGCTGTGAGCAGCCCAGGAATCCCCCTGGTTTAGCCGTGGGGAGTGGTCAATTCAAGCTCTAGGGACTGGACCATGGGACAGCTCGCGCCGGCGTGACGGATCACGCCGGCAGCAGCTCCGCCTCGACGTTCTCCAACACTGTACGCAGCCAGACGCCGGTATGGCTGGCAGATTTCTGCGCCACCTCTTCCGGCGTGCCCTCGGCCACAATCGCGCCGCCGTCCGCGCCGCCCTCTGGCCCCATGTCGATGATCCAGTCGGCGGACTTGATGACGTCCAGATTGTGCTCGATGACTACCACCGTGTTGCCGGCGTCCACCAGGCGGTGCAGCACGTCCAGCAGCTTCTGGATGTCCGCGAAGTGCAGGCCGGTGGTTGGCTCGTCCAGAATGTAGAGCGTGCGGCCGGTGGAGGGCAGGCTCAGCTCCTTGGCGAGCTTGACACGCTGCGCCTCGCCGCCGGAGAGGGTCGTCGCGCTCTGGCCCAGCTTGACATACTCCAGCCCAACGTCGGCCAGTGTCGCGAGCATGCGCGCGATGCGCGGGTGGCTGCCGAAGAAGGCGAGCGCCTCCTGCACGTCCATGTCCAGCACGTCGGCGATGGTCTTGCCTTTGTACTGCACCGCCAGTGTCTCGCGATTGAAGCGCCGGCCGCCACACTCACGACAGGTCACCCAGACGTCCGCGAGGAAGTGCATCTCGATGCGGCGCTGGCCGTGGCCCTGGCAGGCCTCGCAGCGGCCGCCCTTGAGGTTGAAGCTGAAGCGGTCGCCTTTGTAGCCGCGGGCGCGCGCCTCGGGGAGGCTGGCGAACACGTGGCGAATGTCGTCGAAGAGCTTGACGTAGGTGGCGGGATTCGAGCGCGGGGTGCGCCCGATCGGGTCCTGCGTGATGTCAATCACCTTGTCGAGCTGGTCCAGCCCGTCGATGCGGTCGTACGGTCCAGGCACGCTCTGGGCATTGTGCAGCGCGCGCGCCAGCGCCGGGTGCAGCGTCTTGGTGATCAGGCTGCTCTTGCCGGAGCCAGAGACACCTGTCACGCAGGTGAGCGCGCCCAGTGGGATGCGCGCGCTGACCGTACGCAGGTTGTGCAGCCGCGCGCCGTGGATTGCCAGCCAGCCCGCGGCGGGCGCGCGGCGGCGCGTGCCGTGCGGCGCCGTGATGGCGAGCGCGCCACTCAGGTAGCGCCCGGTGAGCGAGCGGCGGTCGGCGGCGACGGCCTGGGGAGTGCCGGCGGCGACCACCTCGCCGCCGAGGATGCCTGCCCCCGGCCCGAGGTCGATCAGCCAGTCGGCGCAGTTCATCGTGTCGGCGTCGTGCTCGACGACCAGCACGGTATTGCCCATGTCGCGCAGCCGCTGCAGTGTCTCGATCAGGGCGCGGTTGTCGCGGGCGTGCAGGCCGATGCTCGGCTCGTCCAGGATGTAGAGGACGCCGACGAGGCCGCAGCCGAGCTGGCTGGCGAGGCGGATGCGCTGTCCCTCGCCGCCGGAGAGCGACGGCGCGGGGCGATCGAGCGTCAGGTAGTGCAGCCCGACGTTGAGCATGAACTGGAGGCGGTCGCGAATCTCCTTGAGCACCTCGCCGGCGATCTCGAGCTGCTCGGCGGTGAGCGGCTCTCCCGCGCGCTGTGGACCAGGGGACGCGCGGCGGGCGCTGTGCGCGCTCTGCTCCGCGCGACGAAACGCCGTGCCGTCCATCCGCGCTGACGCGATCACGCCGTCCGCGCTGTCGGCGGGCCAGAGCGACTGAATCCAGGCGTAGGCGTCGGCGATGGAGAGCGCGCCGAGCGCGACGAGCGACGTCTCGCCGACAGTGACGGCGCGCGCCTCGGGCCGCAGCCGCGCGCCCCCGCAGACCGGGCAGGGCTGCTCGCTCATGAAGCTCGCGTACCAGCGACGCGTCTCCTCGGAGGTAGACTGGCGGAAGAGCCGCGCGATGTTGGCGACGATGCCCTTCGTCGGGCGCACGCTCTCGCCAGACCAGCTGCCCTCCGCGGATTCGTTGCTGAAGCGAAAGTGGATCTTCTCGTCGCCGGAGCCGTACAGCAACACGTCGCGGAACGTCGCGGGCAGCTCGCGCCAGGGAGTCTCGAGGCTCACGCCGTAGTGCGCCGCGATGGACTCCACCTGACGGAAGCCCCAGCCCGCCGCCTTCTTGCGCAGCTCGCCGTACCAGCGCAGCGCGCCGTCCATCAGCGAGAGGTCCGGGTTGGCGATGATGAGGCCAACGTCCACGGTCATCTGCGTGCCCAGGCCGTTGCATTCGGGGCACATGCCGAGCGGCGAGTTGAAGCTAAAGAGCTGCGGCGTCAGCTCTGGGAAGCTGATGCCGCAGTGGGCGCAGGCGTGGTGCTCGCTCAGACGCAGCTCCTCGCCGTGGCCGGTGTCGGCCACGAGCAGCCCGTCGCCGGCACGCAGCGCGGTCTCCACAGAGTCGCCCAGGCGCGCGCGAAAGTCTTCGTCGGGGTCTGCCGGCACGCTCAGCCGGTCTACGATCAGCTCGATGGTATGGGGACGCTTCTTGGCCAGCGCCAGCTCGCCATCCAGCGCGACCAGCTTGCCGTCGATGCGCGCACGCACGAAGCCGTCGCGCCGCGCCTGTTCGATGACCTCGGCGTGCGTGCCCTTGCGCCGCTGCACCACGGGCGCCAGCAGCTGCAAGCGGGTGCCGGCCGGGAGCGCGGCCAGGTGCGCGGCGATCTGCTGCGCGCTCTGCGCCTCGACGGTGCGGCCACAGGAGGGGCAATGCGCCGTGCCGATGCGCGCGAAGAGCACGCGCAGGTAGTCCAGCACCTCGGTCACCGTGCCGACCGTCGAGCGGGGGTTCTTGCTGACGGTCTTCTGCTCGATGGCGATGGCGGGGCTGAGGCCGCCGATGAAGTCGACCTTGGGCTTCTCCATCTGCCCCAAGAACTGGCGCGCGTAGGAGGAGAGGGACTCGACGTAGCGGCGCTGGCCCTCGGCATAGATGGTGTCGAAGGCCAGCGACGACTTGCCGCTACCGCTGACGCCAGTGATGACGACCAGCGCGTTACGCGGAATCGCCACGCTCACGTTTCGCAGATTGTGCTGGCGTGCGCCGCGGACGACGATCTGCTCTGGCTCCATGCGCATAGTTCCCCCCCGCTGTTCGACAAAATCTCATTATAGAACGAATGAGCGCCTCTTGGACGCCAGGCGCCACGACCTTTCCCCCACGAGACGCGCTGTTCCAGTTGTCTCACCGCTGTGCGGCTGAACGGTCCGCTCAGGCCGCCAGCCGGTAGTCGCCAGCGCTACCACTCGCGACGTGCTGCGGGTCCACGCGATGGGCCAGCGTCACCAGCCCGCCGGCAAGCCGCTCGCGCACGGAGGCGTCACGCTCCGCCAGCGCCGGCACGCGCGCGAGGCCGCGCTCCAGTGCCGCGACGCACTGCTGCAGCTCTTTCGCGATGAAGGAGCCGTTGAGCATCAGCGTTCTCCGTCCTCCAAAACTGACCGTTTCATGCCGAAGCAGAGAACGGGTTTGGTTCCTGCTTCAGCGAGGGCAGTTTCACACCAGCCCAAAGACTGGCGCCAGCGCTCCCCTCTCCACAGGCGTTTATCCTGTCCGGCGAACTACCGGCCAGCTGCTCGAGATTTGTCGCCGCATTTAGGTCGCGGTCTATCACCAGCCCGCATGCCGGGTTCTGGCAGCGGAAGGTACGCTCCGAGAGCGTCAGCTGCTCGTCCACCCAGCCGCACCGGCAGCACGTCTTGGAGGAGGTAAACCAGCGGTCTGCCACCACTACCCGGCGGCCGTACCAAGCCGCTTTGTAGGTGAGCTGGCGTCGGAACGTGCCCCAGCCGACATCGCTGATCGCCAGCGCGAGTGAGTGGTTCTTCAGCAGGCCGGCCACGTTGAGATCTTCAATCACCACCACTGACTTGGTTTTCGCCAGCCGGCTGGTGAATTGATGCAACGTGTTGGCGCGCTGATTCGCCACTGTGCGGTACTCGGTGCCCAGCCGCCGTGCGGCCTTCTTCCGATTCTGGCTCCCCTTCACTTTGCGGGTGACAGCGCGATGCAGCCGCTTGATCTTCTTCAGGCGCTTCTTCAGAGGGCGGGGATTCTCAGCGGTCGCTCCGTCGGACATGGTCGCCAACCGCTTCAGACCCAGGTCGACCCCCACCACTGGGCCCGTGTTCTCTGGCACCACGTGCTCTTGTTCGACCAGCACCGAGACGTACCAGTGCCCCGCCTGCTCGGTGACGGTGGCCGAGAGCACCTGCACGCCGCCGGTGGGCAGGTATCCGCGCTCCTTCAAGCGCAACCGGCCCAGGCGCGGGAGGTGCACCGCATCAGGGGAGACGCTGATGGTACCCGTCAGCCGGAAACCGCCCAACCCACGTTTCTTGGTCTTGTACTTGGGAAAGCCCAGTTTGCCTCGGTGCTTCCCCGCCGCCTTGAGCCTCACCCGACGAAAGAAGTGATCAAAGGCGCTGTCCAGGTTGCGCAACGCCTCTTGCGGGGCGCACTTGGACACCGCGTACATCCAGGGCACCGCGGTCGGCTTGAGCGCGTTCAACTCGCGGTGGAGGTCAATGGCCGAGGGGCGCTTGCCGGTCGTGCGGTACGCGTCCTGCTTGCACCGCAAGCCCCAGTTGTAGGCCCAACGCGCCGCGCCCGCATGCTGCTTACAGGCGGTGGTCTGCTCGTTGTTCAGATCCAGCTCGGTCTTGTAGGCACGCTGAACGGTGCTCATGCCTGGTCCGCTACTTCCGCTACTTCCGCTCGCTCACGACACTGCGTGCCACATGCCTGAATCTGCGCGGCCCGTCGCTTGGCGTTGCAGCGGCCGTGGAGGGGCACCGCCATGCTCGTGATAGCCGCCACCAAGTCGTCCACCAGGTCATGGCCGCTGTCGC
>Ga0209647_1001545_pt1 | contig 19331 bp, 17 predicted proteins | sample GraSoi_2013_60cm_FD_185827 | JGI IMG/M metagenome (GOLD analysis project Ga0209647, IMG submission 185827) | Grasslands soil microbial communities from the Angelo Coastal Reserve, California, USA - Sample 9_17_2013_60cm (SPAdes) (version 2) | ecosystem: Environmental > Terrestrial > Soil >... | reverse complement strand
TTAATTTGGGCCTGGCGTATGTTCACAAGCAGGATTATGACCGGGCACGCGAGGAGTTTCATAAGGACATCGCGCTGGAGCCGGACGTGCCGTTTAGTTACGAGCAGTTGGGGAGTCTGGAATCGACGACGGGGAACGAAGACGAAGCATCGAAGAGTTATCGCAACGCGCTCAAGCTCGATCCGCAGCGGATCAACTCGCGGATGGGGTTGGCGAAGCTTGAGGAACGCCAGCGCCACTACGCCGCGGCACTGTCGGAACTGGAGCAGGTCATCAGCCTCGACAGCGGGAACGCCAGCGCGCGATATCTGCGCGGGCAGGTGCTGGTGCGCATGGGACGCGAGAAAGAAGGCCGCGCGGAATTGGCATCGGCAACGCAGATGCTGAATGAACAGCGGGCGGCGCGGCATAAGGAGTTAGAGGGAGAGACGGAGCCGAGTCCGGAACTGGCGCGGGAGCCGGACTAGAAGCAAGATGGTGTATCCGGATGCGGTCGTGAGTGAAATCGCCAATTACATCAACTAACACACTTCGACACACTTGTTTTATTCTCTACGATATGGCGGCAAGAGCGACATCTTGGAAGCACGAGCCGTTCGAAGAAGGGGTCGCTCTTCCATACCAGGCTATTTTCGACACCGAGGAGTTTGACCGTTTAAAAATGGGACTTATCCCCCGACAGATGGAAGACAAGTGGTTTATCTATTATGAAGAGCCCCATCTGTTCCTGCACCGCAGTTGGACGGGCCAATCGGTTTACCGACTTAATCTAAGAAACGTGCTGACGGGTGCGGAGGTTACGGAAGCACTCTGGTCGAAAGAATTGGCGGATGCCAGGGCACAGGATTCCGATTATCAGGTACAACTGCTTGACTTCCTGCTTTCCAGTCTCTTGCTCGGTCAGTCAAAACCGTTTCCTGAGCCTCCCGGATTAGGAGAACCCAACCGCAGACTCTTTAAGCATAATGTCGCCGGCACCGACGTTACAGAATCGCAAGCGAAGCGCAAGAAGGTTTGACTGTTAGTTATGCGTGCGATTGTTCGCGAAAAATCGCGATAACACTCACAACCCCTGCACGCACTCCATGATTTCCGCTTCGCTCAGGGTGTGGTCGCTCGATTTGGCGTACTTATATATCCGCTCGACTACTTCGTCGTTCACCGGAAGGCCGCGGCGCTCCAGCCAGAAAAGAACATTTGATTTCCCACTCATCGGGCCGATGTCGATGGTTTGTTCCAGGCCGAAGTAATGCGAGGGCACTCCGGAATACACTGCATTCGCAAGTTTAATATCTTTTTTCTTGTACGCCTTGATAACCGCAGCGGCGTGAACGCCTGTTGCGGTGCGGAATGCGTCCCCGCCAACCACCGGATAGTTCGCCGGAATCGGAACGCCGGTCGCAGCGGAGACGGCCTCACAGTAGCGCTTCAGTTTGGTCAAGTCCTGCCGATCCCAGGGCGCGATGCCCATCAGCTTCAAGTTGACGAGCATCTGATCCATCTGCGTGTTGCCAACGCGTTCTCCTATGCCCAGGGCGGTGGCGTGAACACAATCCGCGCCCGCCACCAAAGCCGCCATCGCGTTGGCGGTTGCTAATCCCCGGTCGCAGTGGCCATGCCAGTCAACGCGAATCTTCGCCCCGGAAGGGTTGACCACCTCTTCAAGAACAAACTTAACGAGCGCGACCGTGCCCACGGGCGTGACGTGTCCAGCGGTGTCGCAGAGCACCAGAGCGTGTGCGCCGTAGTTTATGGCAGCCGAGTTGAGCTGCTTCACGGTTTCCGGATCGCAGCGCGTGGTGTCTTCGGTGACATACATGACTTCCAGACCAAGCGAAACCGCGTATTTGACGGCTTCTTCAGTGGTCCTAAGAAGGAAGTCGCCGGTCCAGCCCTCGGCATAGCGTCGGATCGGACTCGACCCAATAAATGCAGCAACCTCGATAGGAAGGCCGGTTTTCTGGACGATCTCCGCGATGGGGCGAATGTCGTTCTCAACGGTGCGGGCGGCGCAGTACGCCGTAATCTTCATTTTGTTGGCGACGATTTCGCGCGCGAGCGCAGTGACGTGCTCGACCGCGCGCGCGCCAGCTCCGGGAAGTCCGAGGTCGAGCGTGTTGATGCCGAGCGCCTCCATCAGGTGCAGAATTTCCAGCTTTTGATCAATGGACGGATCGCGCACGGAAGGCGATTGCAAACCGTCACGCAGCGTTTCATCGGTCAGGCGCACCGGTCCCGGCGGATGCAGCGACTTCGGATAGAGAGCATTCCAGTCGTAGATGAGGTCGGAAACGTTCACGGTGTGTCAGGTGTCAGGTCTTAGGCGTCAGAGCACGATTTTCCTGCCACCTGAGACCTGCCACCTGTCGCCTAGCCTTTCTACGTTTTCTTTTCGTCCTTCGGGAGAACAACAAAACCGAAAATCGAATATTGCCCAGGGCCCGCGACGTTCATCCCGCGCGCATCCTCGGCATTAGGCAGGTAGAGCGTCTGGCAGAATTCGCAGCGATACACTTCGGCGTCCGCTCCCCAGGCTTTCTCCACATCACCGCATTCCTGTTCGAGCACGTCGGCGGCGTAGAACCAGCGTTTCAGGTGTCCGCCGCAGAACTTGCCCTTTTCGTTTTTCTCGTTGCAGGCGCGCTGGCCCGGCTTCTTGATCTTGACTTTGTGGTTAGGAAGCTCGGGAATCGTGCTCGTGACGGCGCCGGAAGCCATTGAGTCTCCTGCGCGGCTTTCCAAGAGCCGCTTTTCGCTATTTTACTCAGGCCCAGCCTTTGGACCAAGCAGAGCGAGAAACGGGAACGTGGAAGTGTAAAAGGGAGGACACTCGATGAAGATACTCAATACGGCATCCGCCAGCTTTCTGCTCGCGGCAACAACCAAAAGCACGAATCTTGACAAAATCTCACATTAGACATAGTCTAAACAAGTTCATGGACGCCGAGGCGATTAAGCGGTCCTTCGATGGCAGCGGGTTGCGGTGCACTCCGCAGCGCTACGCTGTGATGGCATTCTTGCTGGAACACAACCGACACCCAACGGCTGCGGAAATCTCCGAGGCCGTAAATCGCGTGGATCCGCGCTCTTCAAGGGCCACGACCTATAACAATCTGCGGGACTTGGTCAAGGCGGGCTTGGTGCGTGAAGTGGCCATCGAGGGCCGCGCCGCGCGATTCGATGCGAAAGGCACGCAGCATCACCACTTCATCTGCGACCGCTGCGGCAATGTTGAGGATATTAAATGGTATGACGTGCCCCGGCCTGGCCCGGGCTCCCTCGGTAAGCGGATTCTTCGCGAATGCGAACTCATTTTCCGGGGACTCTGCACCAAGTGCGCTCCGCGGCGCGCTTCCCGTTAACTCCGGAGATGTATGGATACTTTTTGGACAACCAATCAAGCAAGCGCGTCGGCAGCTAATTGTGCGAACCGCAGTCGGTTCGTAGATCATCCAAAGTTTTGAACTCATTCAAAGGAAAAACAAATGGAAAATCCAACGCATATGGAAAACACACTTGCCTCTTCCTCGGGGACTGTTTCCCCCGAATCTCAGAGCAAAGGTCAGGGCAAAGTTCAGGGCAAAGATCAGTCGACCGAATCCAAGTGCCCCTTCAACCACGGAGCCTCCGCTCCCACGAACCGCGACTGGTGGCCCAATCAGGTGGACCTGCAGGTTCTCCACCAGCACTCCACCCTGTCCAATCCGATGGACGACGAGTTCGACTACGCCAAGGAATTCAAGAGTCTTGATCTGAATGCCGTGATCAAAGACCTTCATGCGCTCATGACCGACTCGCAGGATTGGTGGCCGGCCGACTTCGGGCACTACGGAGGACTGTTCATCCGCATGGCCTGGCACAGTGCAGGCACCTACCGCATCGGCGATGGCCGCGGCGGCGCCGGAGCCGGCCAGCAGCGCTTCGCACCGCTCAATAGCTGGCCTGACAACGTGAACCTCGACAAGGCGCGCCGGCTGTTGTGGCCGATCAAGCAGAAATATGGCCGCAAAATCTCGTGGGCTGACTTGATGGTTCTCGCCGGGAACGTCGCCCTCGAATCGATGGGCTTCAAAACATTCGGTTTCGGCGGCGGACGCTCCGATGTGTGGGAGCCCGAAGAACTCAACTGGGGTCCCGAGGGCACGTGGCTGGCGGACGAGCGTTACAGCGGCGATCGTGATCTTCAGAATCCTCTCGGCGCGGTTCAGATGGGCCTGATTTACGTGAACCCGGAAGGGCCCAATGGAAAGCCCGATCCCGTCGCTGCTGCCAGGGACATTCGCGAAACATTTCGCCGCATGGCCATGAATGACGAAGAAACAGTCGCATTGATTGCCGGCGGGCATACGTTCGGCAAGACCCACGGTGCCGCGATTCCCGCCGACTACGTGGGCCCCGAACCAGAAGGCGCCGACATCCAGGACCAGGGCTTGGGATGGAAGAATAAATTTGGCAAAGGTTTTGGTGCTGACACGATCGGCAGCGGCTTGGAAGTCATTTGGACCCAGACGCCAACCAAGTGGAGCAACAACTTCTTCACCAACCTGTTCAGCTACGAATGGGAACTGACGAAGAGCCCGGCCGGTGCTCATCAGTGGACGCCGAAAAATGGCGCGGGAAACGGTACGGTGCCGGATGCGCACGATCCCTCAAAGCGTCACGCGCCGACCATGTTGACCACTGACCTCTCTTTGCGATTCGATCCTGCTTACGAAAAGATTTCGCGGCGCTTCTACGAGCATCCGGATCAGCTCGCCGACGCGTTTGCCCGGGCGTGGTTCAAGCTGACGCACCGCGACATGGGCCCGATCGTGCGTTATCTCGGCCCGCTCGTTCCGAAGGAGCGCCTGCCGTGGCAAGACCCGATCCCCGCTGTGAATCATCCGCTGATCGGGGAACAGGACATCGGTGCTCTGAAGGCGAAAATCCTCGCATCTGGCCTGTCCGTTTCCCAGCTGGTCTCGACGGCTTGGGCGTCCGCGTCGACGTTCCGCGGCTCTGATAAGCGCGGTGGAGCGAACGGCGCGCGCATTCGCCTCGCGCCGCAAAAGGACTGGGAGGTCAACCAGCCGGCTGAACTCGCAAAGGTGCTGCAGAAGCTCGAAGCGATCCAAAAGGAGTTCAATGCTTCCCAATCTGGAGAGAAGTCCGGAGAGAAGTCCGGAGGGACGTCTGGCGGGAAGAAGGTCTCTCTGGCTGACTTGATCGTTCTCGGCGGCGGTGCGGCGATCGAGAAAGCCGGGAAGAACGCCGGGCACGACGTGAAAGTCCCCTTCACGCCGGGGCGCATGGACGCGTCGCAGGAACAGACGGATGTCGACTCCTTCGAACCGCTCGAACCGAAAGCGGATGGATTCCGCAACTATGTCCGCGGCAAGCAGCGTCTATCGGCTGAGGAGCAATTGGTGGATCGGTCACAATTGCTGAGGCTGACGGCGCCGGAGATGACGGTTCTCGTCGGCGGCTTGCGCGTCCTGGGCGCGAATGCCGGGAAGTCCACTCACGGCGTCTTCACCAAGCGGCCAGAGACGCTGACCAACGACTTCTTCGTCAACCTGCTCGACATGAGCACGCAATGGCAGCCGTCCAGGGAGTCTAATGGCTCTGGAACCGTGTACGAAGGACGCGATCGGAAGACGAATGAGCTCAAGTGGACCGGCACCCGTGTCGACCTGATCTTCGGTTCGCACTCGCAACTGCGTGCCCTCGCGGAAGTCTATGCGTGCACGGACTCCAAGGAGAAGTTTGTGAAAGATTTCGTGGCCGCGTGGACCAAGGTGATGGACCACGATCGCTTCGACGTCGCCTGACCTCGGCGGAAACGAGGGCGGTCAACACCCGTTTCTGTGGTTTGGATCGGACGATCGCAACCTGCCAGCCCCGGCGTTTCTTTTTCGGGGCTGGTTTTCTTTTGAGTGGCAATATTAGACGGGTTTGTTGCCTAACGTCTTGAACTCCGCTTCGGAAACATAGGTGAGGTTGTAAAGAATCCGCCCATCTAAATCAGGCGGCAAGTCGTTTGGCGTCGGCCATCTCTCGACAGCAGCCAGCGCATCTGAAGCGCTCCGCTCGACAAAATTCGGCCATGGTTCACCGGGCTCACGTTCAGTATTCCAAACGTAAACCGCAGGAGGGCCATGGCGTTGGGGTATGAGGCCCACCCAATCTGTGAATCCACGGCGTACCCACCATAATTCCCCGCCGAGTATCCCCATCCCATACGAGCGCAGGACCTGCACAACCACGGGAATCTCGGCGCGAGTCCAGCCGAATTCGCCGTTGTTTGCTCGGAAAGCATCCCGTTCAAGCCCGGATGGAAACATGATTATTCCTCACGCTCTTTTCAAAATTCTTTCCGCGGCGGCACCTGATCCGCGCCGACGCGTCCGACTGTGATTTCGGCTACGAAATAGCTTTCGCCTTTCAGCGGGACGCCGGCCATCCGCCGCAGCATCGCAATCTGCCCGACGTGGGTGAGCGCGTCGGCAATCGGCCCCTGAAACAATTTTTCGGCGGAGACTTCGAGCGACTTTTCCGACGCCAGGTAGTCGTCCAAATTCTTCACGACGGCGAAGAAGCGCTCGGATTCTTTTTCCCACGGAAGCGGCAAAGAATCCTTCCACTCGCGGCGGCCTTCGGACATGCTGAGGGCCCAGTCCATCAGATCGCCGATGTGGGCGAGGATTCTCACCGGCGTGCGCGAAGTTTCGCCGCAACTGTAATCGGCAAAGCTCTGCCCTGCGTTGCGGATGGCTTTCGCTCCGCGATAGGCGAGAGTGGCGAGAGTGTGGCGCAGGAACGCGCGGGAGTCGGTCATAGTCGAGTTCTCAGTTCCCAGTTCTCAGAAAGGTCCTTTAGTTTACAACTGAGAACTGAGAACTGTTTCTACAGTTTTCTCCGCCACGGCGCTCGAACCGCGTGCACGCCGGCCTTGAGTTTCTCTCGCAGCGGGCGCGCATACAGCAGGTCGAGGAAGCTCTCCATCTCTCCCGTGAATCCTTTACCGTAGCCGAACCACCAGATCTTTTTCATGCGCGGAAGCAAGTCGCTATCGAGATACTTCACGCGCACCATTTCTTCCAGCCCCCAGCGTCCATGCGTACGCCCCAGCCCGCTTGACTTCACGCCGCCGTGTGGAGCTTCGCTGATGCTGAAACATGACACGACGTCGTTCACCATCACCGTGCCAGCATCGATCTGGCGCGCCAGCCGCTCGCCCCGCGCGCGATCGCGCGTCCAAACGCTGGCGGCTAATCCGAAGTCGGAATCATTGGCCAGGCGCACCGCCTCAGCGTCGTCGTTGAAAGGTGCGATCGGCAGCACCGGACCGAAAGTCTCTTCCCGCATAACGCGCATGCTGTGATCGACATCGGCCAGCACAGTGGGCGCAAAAAATGTTGGGCCAAGCTCGCGCAGCCGCCCGCCTCCGGCCAGCACGCGAGCGCCGCGCTGCCTCGCGTCGTCCACGTGCGATTCCACCACCCGCACTTGCCGCTCGTGGATCATGGGACCAATTTCGGTGGCCGGGTCCATGCCATTGCCGACGCGCAACTTGCGCGCCTTCTCGGAGCAGGCGCTTAAGAACGCGGGATACAAACTCCGATGGACGTAGCAGCGCTCGACCGACAAGCAGGTCTGGCCGGCATTCACAAACGCTCCCCAGACGGCGCCGCTCGATGCGACATCGACATCGGCGTCCTCAAGCACCAGCATGGGATCCTTGCCGCCCAGTTCGAGCACCACCGGAAGCAGGCGTTCAGCGGCGGTCTGCGCGATTCTGCGGCCCGTAGCGACGCTTCCAGTGAAGACCAGTTTGTCGATGTCGCCTCCGACCAGCGCTGCGCCAGTCTCGCCTTCGCCTGGGAGCACTTGAAAAATGTCGTCGGGAACGCCGGCCTCGCGCAGCAGCGCTTGCAGTTCGAGCGCAATCAGCGGCGTCAACTCAGAGGGCTTGAGGACGACGGCATTTCCCGCCACCAGAGCCGCCATGGCTTGTGTCGCCGGAATCGAGAAAGGATAATTCCAAGGCGAGATGATTCCGATCACGCCATAGGGTTCGTGCAAAATGCGCCCTGACTTGGTTTTGAGCGCGAGATTTCCGTGCGGGAGTTTTTCTTCGCGCAGAACGGCGAATGCGTTGTCGATCAGGAATCGCGCCGCATCGAGCACGACCAGGACTTCGGTGACGAGCGCTTCGACCGCGGGCTTCCCTGCTTCCTGGGTGATGCGCCGCGCTACGTCGATCTTGCGTCCGAGAAGAATCTGCTGAAAACGGCGCAGGATCTTGAGGCGACTGCGGATTCCCCAGGCGTTCCAGTCCGACTGTGCGGCGCGCCCGCGCGCTACCGCGGCGCGCACCTCGGTTGGACCGGCACTGTCCAGTTCGCCAAGTACTTCACCAGTCGCCGGGTTGACGGAAGCGATGCGTGAAACCGCGATCTCGACGTCAGGGGCCATCTGCGAAGAAGTCTACCCCGTGACGGAACGGCTGCGCCATAGTCTTATGCTTTTGCGAATTGCACGTGTCGCGCGGACACTCCTGTCCGCGTGCTCGCAGCTATCGCGCCGTGTCGCGGACAAGAGTGTCCGCGCTTCCCTGGTACTCCACCTCAACTAAGTAGAGTCCGCTGGCGGGCGCAGTCGCTCCGGCCGCAGTGCGCTCACGCGCGTCGAGGATGCGGCGCAAATCTTCCAGGCTCAACGTTCCCTTCCCCACCAGCAGGAATGTGCCGACCAGGTTCCGCACCATGTGATGAAGAAATCCGCTGCCGCGGACGGTATAGATGAGTTCCTCGCCTTGGCGCGCCCAACTGGAAGCGAAGATTGTCCGGACGTTGGTTGGGCGAACATTTGTCGGGCGAACGCTAGTCCTGTGAACGTTCTCGCCAGCAGCCATCCGTTCCACTCGCTCCGGATCCACCGCCGCGAACGACGTAAAATCGTGCTCGCCCACAACCACGCGGGCGGCTGCAACCATCGCCGCCTCCGCCAGCGGATAAGGATAATGCCACACATACCGCGCCAGAAACGGCGGACATATCGCTCCCCGGTGCATGCGATAGCGATAAGTTTTGGCGCGAGCCGACTTGCGTGCGTGGAACTCCGGCGCGGCCTCGGCCACCTCCAGCACCCGGACCGAGGGCGGCAGATTATCGTTCAGCGCCTTCATCCAGTTTTCCGTGGGAATTACTGAGGCGGTCGCAAAACTCGCCACCTGGGCCAACGCGTGTACGCCCGCATCGGTCCGGCCCGACCCCTGAGGCAGTACATTTTCCCCGCTCAACCGTCCAATGGCCGAGGCCAGCGCGCCTTGCACCGTCGTCCGGCCAGGCTGAACCTGCCAGCCGGCGAACTCCGCCCCGTCATAAGAAAGGATCACTCTGAGATTACGCACGGTTTTTTTCGAGTCCTAAGCCGCCTGAATATCATCGTAATTGTTTACAAAGCTTTACTGCCGGAGTCACGGAGAGCGCGGCGGCCGTCAGCTATACTATTTCACTTACGATCAATGAAAAAATGCCAGGAACTCTTGCCTGTCGTACTACGTATTACCAGTGGTTAGTAAAAGTGGGACCACTACGTCCGTTACTCTCGATCTGCTCGTTTAAGTAAAGGCCGCAAGTTTGACCGGTTCAGTGTAATCAGTTAAGTGTGACCAATGGAGAGATACGAATGCAACGTTTTACAGTGTTGACTGCGTTTCAGCGGGCCGCCGCCCTTTTTCTTGCCGCCAGTATGGTACCTGCCGGGTGGGCGCAGGATACCTCCCAGGTGCCCAGCGCGCCGTCGGCGCAGGTGCAGCCCCAACCGGCCGTGCCCTCAAAATCGCAGCCGTTTGAGGTGAAGGAGTACTCGAAACCTCGGTCACCATTCCCCAACCTGCTGGCGCCCTACACTCCACGCCATGTAGCGCCGCCGAACCTTGCCAACACGCCGCGCATCGACCAGTTCCTGCACGATGGCAAACTTTATATCTCGATGAACGACGCGGTCGCGCTGGCGCTCGAAAACAATCTCGATATCGCCATCGCCCGCTACAACCTGAACATTGCCGACACCGATATCTGGCGCTCCAAAGCCGGCGCTAGCATTCTGGGTGTGAACAGCGGCGTCGTGCAGAACACTCCCGGCGGCGGCGTAGGCGGACTCGGAACACAAGTTGGCTCAGGCCAGGGCGGAACCTCGGTAGCGGCGGGTGGTGCCGGCACCGGCACAGGCGGTTTGGTCGTATCTACCCTGGGCAACGGCCCGCTGATCACCAGCTTCGATCCGATTCTTACGGGCACGTTGCAGCTTGATCACAACAGCATTCTCCCATCCAGCACCTTCAGTCCTGCCTCCCCGTTGAACACCACCACCGGAAACTTCTCGTACCAGCAAGGGTTCCAGTGGGGCACCAATCTGTCGGTAGGCTTTAACAATACTCGCCAGACGGTCGGGAACGCACCTTTCACGACTTTGAGTCCGCAACTCAACTCCAGTTTCAATTTCCGGCTTACGCAGCACCTGTTGCAAGGCTTCGGATTCGCGCCAAACACTCGCTTCATCCAGATCGCCAAGAACAATCGTGAAATCTCGGATGTGGCCTTCCGCTGGCAAATCACCAATACTGTCGACCAGATCGAGAACATGTATTGGGACTTAGTCTTTGCCTACGAAAATGTCAGGGTTCAGCAGGAGCAGCTGGCCTTCGCGCAGAAGACGCTTTCGGACAACCAGAAGCAAGTGCAAATCGGGACCCTGGCGCCGATCGAAGTGGTCCGCGCACAAAGCACCGTCGCCACCAATCAGCAAACCCTGACCCTGGCGCTGACCAATCTGCAGCTGCAGCAATTACTGATGAAGAATGCGCTCAGCCGAACTCTCGTTGACCCCGTACTCGCCGACGCCGAGGTAATTCCCACCTCAACCATGGAGTTGCCCGCGCAGGAGCCCGTCGTCCCTACCCAGGATCTGGTAAATGATGCGCTCGGTCATCGTCCCGAGCTTGCGGAAGCACGCATCAACCTTTCCAATACTGCCATCAGCAATAAAGCGATCCGCAGTTCTCTTTTGCCCACCGTGGACCTGTTTGCCTACTACGGCGGCCAGGGCCTAGGAGGGGACCAAAATCCCTCTAACCTCTGCGTAAACCAGAACCCTCCAATTTTTGGTTGTTCTACGAACCCGGCACCCTCGGTCGGCTATAGCGGCACCTTGAACCAGCTCATCAATTCCACTGCTCCCGACAAAGGCGCGGGCATCACGATTAACATTCCGCTCCGCAACCGTGCCGCGCAAGCAACGCAGGTGCGCTCGGAATTCGAATACCGGCAAGCCCAGTTGCGCATTCAGCAAATTGAAAATCAGATTCGCATTGAGGTGCGCAACGCGCAGTTCGGAGTGCAGCAGAATCGCGCCAGCGTCGCTTCCGCCCAGGCCGCCTTAGATCTGGGGCGCCAGTCTCTCGACGCCGAACAGAAGAAATACGCGCTCGGCGCATCCACCTCAACGCTGGTGTTGCAGAACCAGGCGGCCATGACTCAGGCCGAAGTCACGCTCGTCTCTGCCCAAGCCGCGTACGAAAAAGCAGAAATCGAGCTGGATCGGTCCATCGGTCTCCTGCTCGATCACGCCGGTATTCAGATCGCCGAGGCCGAGCGAGGCGAGGTCACACACACGCCGAATATTCCGCATGTGGTGGCGCGGCCCGCCGATCAGCCAACGCCGGCGAACCCTCCGGCGCAACCGCAACAGTAGCGCCACAAACAGTTACCGATGGAGCGCCGGGCATCCCCGCCCGGCGTTTTTCTTTTGTTGCACGCCGCCTCTCGCGTATCCTCTCTCCGTGAAGCTCTCGGCAATCGGCAAGGATGGTGTGGAGAACGTTCGTGTGGGCACGGGCGTCCCCGCCCGTCCAAGCCGAGCGCATCGCGGCAGGCTTCTTAGCTTGTGTGGGGACGGGCGCCTCCGCCCGTCCAAGCCGAGCGCAGCCCGGCAGGCTCTCGGCGACAGCAGGAGTTCCGCGTGATCCTCTCCGTCGTCATCATCACTCACAACGAAGAGGCCAACATCGGGCGCACGCTGGCCAGCGTGCAGCCGCTTGTGGGCGACGGCAAAGGTGAAATCATCATCGTCGACTCGGGCTCAACCGACCGCACTATCGAGATTGCAAGATCCTTCGGCGCGAAAGTCTTCATTGAAGAATGGAAGGGCTACGCCGCGCAGAAGAATTCAGCCATCGACAAGGCAACCGGAGAGTGGATTCTGAGTCTGGACGCAGATGAAGAAGCTGACCTCGATCTCACGCAAGCGCTACGAGACACTCTCGAAGGTCTGGGAAGATTGTCGACTCTCCTCCGAGGTTCCGATGGTTCAAGCGCGCATGAACTGACGTTGTCCGACGCCAAAACAGATGTCGAATATCACATCGGCACCCAACTCGACGCAGAACTCGCGGGGCTTTGGATCCCTCGAAAGAACGAATTCCTTAGGCGATGGATCAAGTACGGAGGTTTCTGGCCGGATCCAAAACTTCGATTCTTTCGCCGGGGAGCAGGACGTTTCGAAGATCGCGCTGTACACGAGGACCTCAAGGTCCACGGGAGAGCCGGGAGAATCAAATATGGCGCCCTCCTCCACCACTCCTACCCCACTCTCGCCGATTACATCGACCATATGAACCGCTACTCCTCTCTCAGCGCGGAGATGACGGTTGCCAAAGGCCGCCGCCGCTTCAGCGTCCTCAACATCGTGCTGCGCCCAATCGCAACTTTTATATATAACTATTTCTTTCGCCTCGGGTTTCTCGACGGCCCGGAAGGCCTGCTCCTGCACCTCTACCACGCGGTGTATGTGTCATGGAAATATGCGAAGGCGTGGGAACTCGGGCGCAAGAAAGTATAAACGTAAATCATCCGCGTAGAGGCGCGGCTTGCCGCGTCTCGGACCGCTATCCCCTCCGCGTAACGCGCATGATGTCGAACTTCACTTCCACCGACCGTTGCGGGAACTTCGACTCCACATAACCCTTCACGTCGCCCACCGAAGGAATTCCGTCGCGGCCCGTCAGTCCGCGCGCGTCATCGAGCAGGATCACGTGCGGAAACGGATGGCTGAGAATCATTTCCAGTTCTGCTGAAAGCCGCTGCTGATCGCCCTGCTTGCCCACCCAGCCGTAGTAGCCCGCGTCCAGCCAGAACAGAGCTGGTCCGGTCAGTAATGCGAGTACCTCGGGCATAACCACGCGGCTGTCTCCGCAGAAAATTCGAACGTGATCGTCGCGCCCAAACTTTCGCGTGGCCCGCTCCGCCAGCGCGGCGACATATTCGATGGAATAGATACGGTCGAAACGGTCCTTCATCGCCGCGACCATCTCGCCGTAGTAGGTCCCGGTCTCGACCAGAGTCTTCAACCCAAATTTCTCTCCGTATTCGCGCACGACTTTCTGTTTTAACAGATGTGGAGATCGCGACGGCCGTCCGCGCAGTATCCAATACCAGTAGTCCGGATAGTGGCCAAGCGCCTTATAGGCGCCGTACACCGGAGTGCGCTGCAATAACCGCCGAAACGCTTTCAGAATCTCCTCCGCCGAAAGAAGACCAGCATAGGTGTTGACGAAAACAAGCGTCAAGCAGAGTCATGCACTCAGTGTCCCTCTGTGTCCTTTGTGCCTCCCTGTGGTTAAGAACTTGAATTTGACTTCTTCACCAACCGCTCGGTCGGTCGTGTCATTTTGCAGCATCGCGATCGCTCCTCTATCATCAAAGTCGTCGTGGGAACTGGCGAGGGGAACTGAATGCCCGAGAACAAGCCGAAAGCCGATCTGCGCAAGACAGTCGCCGAAAGCCCGATTTCCGGCGTCTTTGAAGGCCGTCATCCCGCGGCATCGGAGAAGGAGTGGGCCGAGAGGACACTCACACCGACGCTCGAGAAAGCGCCCGAAAAACCGATCGGCGCTCCGACCGGCACCAACCTCGACGAGCACGGCCATGCGCGTTTCAGCACGATCTCCAATGCGCCGATCCGCCGCCTCTACACGCAGGCCGATCTCCCCGCCGATTGGAATTACGAAAAATACCTCGGCTATCCCGGCCAACCGCCCTACACGCGCGGCATTCACGCGACCGGCTATCGCGGCAAACTCTGGACGATGCGCATGTTCTCCGGCTTCGCATCGCCTGAAGAAACGAACCAGCGCTACAAATATCTCCTCGAACACGGCGGCGGCGGACTCTCCGTTGCTTTCGACCTGCCCACGCTCATGGGCTACGACTCCGACCATCCGGCCAGCGAAGGCGAAGTTGGCAAGTGCGGCGTCGCCATCGATTCGCTCGAAGATATGGAGATTCTTTTCGACGGCATCCCCCTCGAACAAATCACCACATCGATGACCATCAATTCACCGGCAAGCGTGCTTTGGGCGATGTACCTGGTCGTGGCCGAAAAGCAGGGCGCGGACTGGAAGAAGATCTCGGGCACGCTGCAAAACGACATCCTCAAGGAGTACATCGCGCAGAAGGAGTACATCTATCCGCCCGCGCCCTCGATGCGCCTGGTGATTGATACCTTCGAGTTCGGATCGAAATTTACCCCGCGCTTCAACACCATCTCAATCAGCGGCTACCATATTCGCGAAGCCGGATCGACCGCGTTGCAGGAACTCGCCTTCACCATCTACGACGGCGTTGAATATGTCGAGTGGGCACGCCGCCGCGGCCTTGATGTCGACGACTTCGGACCCCGCCTTAGCTTTTTCTTCAATGCGCACAACGATTTCTTCGAAGAGATCGCCAAATACCGCGCCGCGCGCAAGATCTGGTATCGCCTGATGAAGGACCGTTTCGGCGCCAAAAACGATCGCACCCGCCTTATGCGCTTCCACACCCAGACCGCCGGCGTCTCGCTGCCCGCGCAACAACCGATGAACAACATCGCGCGCGTCGCCCTGCAGGCATTAGCGGCGGTGCTCGGCGGCACGCAGTCATTGCACACCGACGCCTACGACGAAGCGCTCGCCTTGCCCACTGAAGAAGCTGCGCGCATCGCACTGCGCACCCAGCAGATCATTGCCTTCGAGTCGGGCGCTGCCCAGACTGTCGATCCGCTCGGCGGCAGCTACTTCGTCGAGAAGCAAACCCTCGACATGGAAAACGGAGCCTTCGATTACTTTGAGAAGCTCGACAAGATGGGCGGAATGGTCAAAGCCATCGAGCGCGGATATCCCCAGAAAGAAATTGCCGAAGCCAGCTACCAGTACCAGCGCGCCGTTGAAGCCAACGAGAAGATCACGGTTGGGGTAAATGATTTCGTCATCGAAGAGGAGTCGCCCAACATTCTCTACATCGGCGAATCGGTAGCCCGCACTCAGGAAGCAAAGCTCAAGGCCCTTCGCGCCCGCCGCTCGAACGAAGAAGTTCACCGCCGCCTCGACGCCCTGATGCAAGCCGCCGCCAAGACTCCGACTGCAGGCACCAACGGCAACATCTCTGACGCGAACACCATGCCCTACATAGTCGACGCCGTCCGCGCCTACGCCACCGTTGGCGAAATCTGTGAAGCGTTGCGGCAGGTGTACGGCACCTATACGGAAGTGAGTGTCACGTAATTTTCTGGTGATGTCCGGTCGATTCCGTCCAACCTGTTTCCGGTTTCATCTTCAGGGTTGACGCCGCGTTAGTTGCCAATTTGAGGTTGCAATTTGCAACCTCAAGTTGGAAGGCGATCGAGATGACATAATTTCTTGCTGCTGACACTATTCGAACAGTCGCGAGAGGCAATCAATATTCATCACATTCGGAGCGTTTATTCGTCACAGCCTTAGCTGTTGACGACCGCTATGATGGCGGGATGCAAGTACATTCTCCAAATCCCGCACGAGCAAGGCAACCGTTGGCAACCCGTCAAAGGGCTGCCGTGGTCCCCATCGAATCCCGAATCGCTATTCTGCGCCATCAGAAAATCATCCTTGATACGGCGCTGGCCGAGATCTATAGAGTTCCGGTGAAGCGACTCAATCAGCAGGTAAACCGCAACCGAGAGCGATTTCCTTCTGATTTCATGTTCCAGTTAAAACCCCGCGAGTTCGCCGCTTTGCGGTTGCAATTTGCAACCTCAAAGAAGGGACGCGGTGGCAGGCGCTCTCTCCCCTATGCCTTCACCGAACACGGCGCAATCATGGCCGCCACGGTTCTTAATTCTAAAGAAGCAGTAGAAATGAGCGTTTTTGTGGTGCGGGCGTTTGTGCGCTTACGAGCGATGCTAGGGGCGAACAAAGTTTTTGCCGCCAGGATAGAAGAACTGGAAAAACATCTGGCGACCCACGATTGCAATATCCAGAAAATCATCAACATCATCAACAGACTGATGAACCCGCCCGCCAACCGCAGAAGTAAGATCGGGTTCTCGCTCCCGCCGGCCAGGACGGGGTAGTCGCCCGCTGAATTCCCGCCCCACCCGGGGCGGGTGTCTTCTGATTTCAGTTCCCGCTCACAATGTCGAGCACCGCTTTGAGGTTGCAATTTGCAACCTCAAACAAAAGACGAGTCTGAGGAGACTCGCGGCGCTGACCGCAACCGGCGGCCGGATACCGTGGACGTATTCGAATAACAGGCCTGGCTTCTCGCCCCACTATTTCATGCGATTGCGATACAGGCTTCCATCCACTTGCCTGACCATGGCCTCGATGTCGAGCGGGACTCCTAAGAACGCGGCGATTTCTTCGGCAACCGCCTTCGGTTCGCGCAGCACGCGATGATAATGTACGCGCGAGACCTGTACATTCACCTTACCCGCGAGCCATTTGTTCACTTCGATCATGTGGCGCTGAAAGGCCTCTTCGATCGCGGATGTCTCGTCATTCGAATCCGCATTTCCCCGACGTCGCAGCATTTCCTCCTGCGACTTCAGCACCTCGGGTAGCGGACGCTGCATGAAGACGACGCGATACTCGTGGCCCGCGGGCAGCGAAAGAATCAGTTGCGAGATGACCTTCACCACCTTGCCTTCGGCCTCCGCAATCAGACTTGGATCTTTCGGAAGCTGCTTGATACGCTCCCACTCCAGGTAGCCCTTGGGGTTGTCGGTATCGGCTTTGCGCTCGCCATCGGAGAGAACGGGCAGCCTGCCGGCATCGAGCATCTGCATCATCAGCGACGTGCCCGAGCGCGGCAGTCCTGAAACAATAGTGATCATCAGCGCCTTTCAACAGAACTGAAATAGCGGAGGTGGGTTCTACTCCCCTTCGGATTTAGAATCCCATAGTTGAAATGATAGTTGGACCGTGACCATCGGGCAAAATCGGGCAAGACGATGGCTGTACCCTATCCCTTTTCTTGCCTCTGCGATGTAGAAACTTATTTTTGTTATGACTCGCAATAACGTTCCTGGGCGACTATCGGTGATCGTAATTCGTGGTCGCAATCCTTTGACAACCCTCGCTTCCAAGGCTATTGTTACATTCGCGGGGGTGCCGAAATGAGGCGAGGAATTTGGACACTTATTCTGTTCCTGCTAAGCGCCGTGGTATGTGTTTCCGCGATTCCACAAACTGACCTCTCTGAGACGTCCTATAACGAAGTCGACACCCCGGTAAATCAGGCGTCGCCCGCAGTTTCTGGCGTCAGGTTTGTCCGTCCCCCCGTCGCAACAGTCGTTCTGCCGAGGCAAATTTGGGAAGCACGACGCGGAGTCAGCTCTCAGGCATTCGAGCGAAAATCAGCAGACACGCCTTTGCGGCATAATCCGCATTCTCTCCAGGATCTGCTCTGCACGTTTCTGATCTGAACGTGTCCGCACTCCAGATTGATAACTTCGCCTTGACCTTGGGGCCACTGATCAATCGCGCCGCGTCATGCGCGGGATCAGGAACGTGACACCGCTCCCCAGACAAAATCCGCGAGTCCGCTAGGGAGTTCTACCCTCTGTTCCGTGATGCGGCTTCGCGACAGGCGATAACTCAACGCGGACAAACGTGATCATCGCCGCGTTCATGCGAGCGCAAAGTAGAGAGGTCAAACACCGATGGACAGCACAAAACCGTTTCTGGATCGCTCCACCGAACACATATGGCCAAACCCTGAGGTCAACAAGGCTTTCCCCGATTCGAAAGTTCAAATCACGGATGAAAGAGTAGCCCGGTTGCTGCTCATGCTGTACGAGCTCGACGAATCCGTGGCGGAATTGGAAGAAGTGCCGAAAGCCGAACTCAGCGAACTCATCTCCAGCGCGATCCTGGCGTGCGGTTTTGTGGATCCGATCGAGGAGCAGTATGCGATTGCTGCCGTTCTGGACGCGATTGAAGCGCACGATTCAACGCCGGAAAACCCCTGATCTCGCGCGGCGAGATTTCGTGGGACTGTATGAACCAATTTGCCCTGCACCGCGTTTCTTGGATCTCCGTGGTGCCGGGAGCGGTGAGGTGTCCGATTGCTTTCGAGTGCACGCGATGTTTGGGGAAAGCGACATCCGGGGCGGTCGGACACCACTGCCGTAACACGGCTCCCGAGTCTGGTTCCCGATACCGCCAATCAATTGTGGCCAACCAACCACCGTCGCGCCCCTCGTTTCAGCCTGATCGCGCGCCCACGAATGTAGGAAGACGAAACAATCGATGGGCCCCTAAACTGACGGGCCCGCCATTGCGCCACGACGAGCGTTCTGATAACTTGCCTGTCGTCTCTCGAAGGAGGCCCCTGTGGCTTTTTGTCCAGTCTGTGGAACACAGATCGCCGATGGAGCAGCATGTCCGAAGTGTGCGGGCGGAGCCGGACGGGGTGCCGCGAGTGCGGTCGCGCCCGCAGCCGCCGGTCTCACCGATAACGTGGCTGGCGCGCTGGCCTACGTGACCATCATCCCCGCGATTGTGTTTCTGGTGCTGGAGCCGTTCAACCGCAAGCGCTTCGTCCGTTTCCATGCCTTTCAATCCATTTTCTTTTTTCTCGCCTGGACCGTGCTCGGGATCGGCATGGCATTCATTGCCCACATCCCATTCCTCGGGTGGGCAACACTCCTGCTATGGCCGCTGATCAGTCTCGCCTTGTTTGTGATCTTGCTGATGCTGGCATTCAAGGCCTACCAGGGACAGAGGTTCAAGTTGCCCGTGATCGGCGACATGGCCGAGCAGCAGGCCGGTAGGTAGGCAATCACGCCGTCTGAGCACCGGTGCGAAGTAGAGACGGGGGTTGCCGCATCTTCCCGCCGCCGGAGACGCGGCAAGCCGCGTCTCTACGGGAAATCGCTTCGAAACCTTTCCTCTTCGGACACGTCAATCAGGTAAGGTAGTACTGCGTGTTTACGAGTCTTCAGCCCGCGAGTTCCATATTCCGCCGCCATTGTGCTATCGGAGTGTCCCT
>Ga0209647_1001542_pt1 | contig 19359 bp, 25 predicted proteins | sample GraSoi_2013_60cm_FD_185827 | JGI IMG/M metagenome (GOLD analysis project Ga0209647, IMG submission 185827) | Grasslands soil microbial communities from the Angelo Coastal Reserve, California, USA - Sample 9_17_2013_60cm (SPAdes) (version 2) | ecosystem: Environmental > Terrestrial > Soil >... | reverse complement strand
ATACCGCGGAGAGCGCAGCACATTCAAGAATCCGCGCGCGGCCACCATCGCGACCGGAGCCTTCATCGGCTTCGCGGTCACCCTCTCCTCGGTCGGCGCCGGAGCCGTCGGCGTCACCGCGCTCATCCTGTTGTTCCCGCTGCTGGCCACGGTGCGCGTGGTCGGGACGGACATCGCCCACGCCGTGCCGATCACGCTCGTCGCGGGCCTCGGCCACGCCTTCCTGGGCAACGTGAACTGGTGGTTGCTCGCGAGCCTCCTCGTCGGATCGCTGCCCGGGATTCTCGTCGGAAGCCATCTCGCCGCCCGCATTCCCGAGAGGTTCCTGCGCACTTCGCTCGCCGCCGTGCTGCTCCTCGCGGGCACGAAGCTGGTGATGCACTGATGTATCGCTACGACTCCTACGACCACGCCCTCGTCGCGGAACGCGTCGCCCAGTTCCGCGACCAGACGCGCCGCTACCTCGCGGGCGAGCTCAGCGACGACGAGTTCCGCCCGCTACGCCTGCAGAACGGCCTCTACATCCAGCGCCATGCGCCGATGCTGCGCGTGGCGGTGCCCTATGGGCTGCTTTCGTCGGTGCAGCTGCGCATGCTGGCGCGCATCGCGCGCGACCACGACAAGGGCTACGGCCACTTCACCACGCGCCAGAACATCCAGTACAACTGGCCGAAGCTGGAGGAAGTGCCCGACATCCTCGCGCTCCTGGCGGAGGTCGAGATGCACGCCATCCAGACCTCCGGCAACTGCGTGCGCAACATCACCACCGACCATTTCGCGGGCGTCGCGCCCGACGAGATCGTCGACCCGCGCGCGCTGGCCGAGATCCTGCGCCAGTGGTCCACGTTCCATCCGGAATTCGCCTACCTGCCGCGCAAGTTCAAGATCGCGCTGAACGGCGCCGAGGCCGACCGCGCCGCGGTCCTGCTGCACGACATCGGCCTGCACGTGATCCGCGACGCCGCGGGCGAAGTGGGGCTGCGCGTGATCGTGGGCGGCGGCATGGGCCGCACGCCGATCATCGGCCACGTGATCCGCGAATTCCTGCCGTGGCGCCACATGCTCACCTACATCGAGGCGATCCTGCGCGTGTACAACCGCCACGGGCGCCGCGACAACATCTACAAGGCGCGCATCAAGATCCTGGTGAAGGCGCTGGGCGTGGAGGAATTCACGCGCCAGGTCGACGCCGAGTGGGAGGCGAGCAAGGATTCGCTCGCCGTCATCACCGACGAGGAGTTCGCGCGCGTCGCGGCGCACTTCGAGCCGCAGCCCTACGAGAAGCTTCCCGAGGTGGACGCGCACTACGTGCAGTCGCTCGCCGACAGCCGTTCGTTCTCGCGCTGGGCCGAGAGGAACGTGCACGCGCATCGCAGGGCGGGTTACGCGTCGGTCACGCTCTCGCTCAAGAAAACCGGCGTTCCCCCGGGTGATGCGACCGCGGAGCAGATGGATTTCGTCGCCGACTTGGCCGAGCGTTACAGCTTCGGCGAGCTGCGCGTCTCCCACGAGCAGAACCTGATCCTCGCCGACGTGAGGAAGCGCGACCTCTTCGCGCTGTGGCAGGCGGCCAAGTCCCAGGGGCTGGCCACGCCGAACGTCGGCCTCCTCACCAACATCGTGTGCTGCCCGGGCGGCGACTTCTGCTCGCTCGCCAACGCGAAATCGATTCCGATCGCCGAGGCGATCCAGCGGCGCTTCGACGACCTCGATTACCTTCACGACATCGGCGAGCTCGACTTGAACATCTCCGGCTGCATGAATTCCTGCGGCCACCACCACATCGGCCACATCGGCATCCTCGGCGTGGACAAGCAAGGCGCCGAGTTCTACCAGGTGTCCATCGGTGGGCGGCAAGGCAATCACGCCGCCCTGGGCGACGTGATCGGCCCGTCGTTCGCCGCCGCCGAGATGCCCGACGTGGTCGCCAAGCTGATCGACACCTACATCGACGTGCGCCACGAGGACGAGCTCTTCGTGGACACGGTGCATCGCGTCGGCATCGCCCCTTTCAAGGAGCGCGTCTATGCCGGACGGGAGCTTGCCCATGCAGCCTGAGCGCGTGATCCGCGGCCGGCGCGTCGAGAACGACCTGTGGCAAGTCATCGGCCTGGCCAAGGACGAGGACCTCACCGCGGCGCTGCCCCCGGGCCCGGTGCTGGTGCCGCTTTCCGTGTGGAGCGCGCGCCGCGATGAGCTTGCCGCGCGCGGCGAGCCGCTCGGCGTGTGGCTGAAACCCGACGACGATCCCGCCGCGATCGCTGCCGACCTCGACAAGTTCTCCGTCGTCGCGGTGCACTTCCCGAAATTCACCGACGGGCGCGGCTATTCGACGGCGGCGCTGCTGCGCACGCGCTACGGCTACCGGGGCGAGCTGCGCGCCTTCGGAGACGTCGGCCGCGACCAGCTGCTCAACCTGGCGCGCTGCGGCTTCGACGCGTTCAAGCTGGCACCCCACCGCGATCCGGAAAGCGCGCTCGCCTCGTTCGAGGACTTCAGCGTGCGCTACCAGGGCTCGGTGGACGACCCACTGCCGCTCTTCCGCAAGCGTGCGACCGCCGGCGGGATTGCCCGATGAGCCTCGACGAACGGGTGGAACGCGCGCGCCGCCTGCTGGCCGCGATCGAGAAGAACCATTCGCCCACCGCGCTCGCCTCGAGCTTCGGCGCCGAGGACATGGTGGTGCTCGACCTCATCGCGCGCGACGGGCTCGCCATCGACATCTTCACGCTCGACACGGGGCGGCTGCCGAAGCAGACGCACGACCTCATCGCCGAGGTGCGCCACCGCTACGGTCTCGACATCGAGATCTTCACGCCATGGCCCGGCTCGGTGGACTCCTACGTCGAGCAGTACGGCATCGACGGCTTCTACGACGGCGTGGACGCGCGCAAGGCGTGCTGCGCGGTGCGCAAGGTCGAGCCGCTGCGCCGCGCGCTCGCGCATCGCCGCGGATGGATCACGGGGCTGCGCCGCGACCAGGCCGACAGCCGCGCGTCGATCCACGAGACCGAGCACGACGCCGCGACCGGCAAGTGGAAGTTCAGCCCGCTCGCCGACTGGTCCCACGAAGACGTGTGGACGTACCTGCGCGCCAACCACGTGCCCTACAACGCGCTGCACGACCGCGGCTATCCCTCGATCGGCTGCGACCCCTGCACGCGCGCCGTCAAGCCCGGCGAGCATCCCCGCGCCGGGCGCTGGTGGTGGGAGAACGAGGGCGCGCGCAAGGAATGCGGCCTGCACGAAATTCCGATCAAGGTGTTGGAGGGTGTGGCATGAGCGCTGTCCTGAAAGAAGTCGTGTCAGGTACATATCAAGATGTGAAATTTGTACCTGACACCACTTTCTCGCATCTCGACTGGCTCGAGAGCGAGGCGATGCACATCATGCGGGAAGTGGTGGCGGAGACGCGCAACCCGGCGCTGCTCTTCTCGGGGGGCAAGGACTCGATCGTCATGCTGCGCCTGGCGGAGAAGGCGTTCCGCCCGGACAAGTTCCCGTTCCCGCTGCTGCATATCGATACCGAGCACAACTTCGACGAGGTGATCGCGTTTCGCGACGCGCGCGCCGCCGAATTGGGCGAGCGCCTCATCGTGCGCTCGGTGGGCGAATCGATCCGCAGCGGGCGCGTGAAGCTGCGCCGCGCCGACGAGAGCCGCAACGTGCACCAGACGGTGACGCTGCTGGACGCGGTCAAGGAATTCGAGTTCGACGCGCTCTTCGGCGGCGCCCGCCGCGACGAGGAGAAGGCGCGCGCCAAGGAGCGCATCCTCTCGCACCGCGACGAGTTCGGCCAGTGGGACCCGCGCAACCAGCGCCCCGAGCTCTGGAGCCTCTACAACGCGCGGCTTGCCCCCGGCGAGCACCTGCGCGTCTTCCCGATCTCGAACTGGACCGAGCTCGACGTCTGGCAATACATCGAGCGCGAGGGCCTCGCCGTGCCGCGAATCTACTTCGCGCACGACCGCGAGGTGGTCGAGCGCAACGGCCTCCTCGCGCCGGTGACCGCGCTCACGCCGCCGCGCGCGGGTGAAAAGGTCGTCATGCGTCGCGTCCGCTTTCGCACCGTGGGCGACATCACCTGCACCTGCCCGGTCGCCTCCGACGCGGACACCGTCGAGAAGATCATCGACGAGACGTCGATCGCGACCATCACCGAGCGCGGCGCCACGCGCATGGACGACCAGACTTCGGACGCATCGATGGAGCTTCGCAAACGGGAGGGGTACTTCTGATGGGCCACCCTCTCCCCGGCCCTCTCCCAAGGGAGAGGGAGATTGGTACGTTGCGGTTCACTACGGCCGGCTCGGTCGACGACGGCAAGAGCACGCTCATCGGCCGGCTCCTCCTCGACGCCAAGGGGCTTCTCGAGGACCAGCTCGCGGCGGTCGCGAAGACCACGGCGCGCGGCGGCGGCGAGGGCATGGACCTGTCGCTCTTCACCGACGGCCTCACGCTCGAGCGCGAGCAGGGCATCACCATCGACGTCGCCTACCGCTACTTCGCCACCCCCACGCGCCGCTTCATCATCGCCGACACCCCCGGCCACGAGCAGTACACGCGCAACATGGTCACGGGCTCCAGCACCGCGGACCTCTCGGTGATCCTGGTGGACGCGACGCGCGGCATCTCCGAGCAGACGCGCCGCCACGCGGCGGTCGCGGCGCTGCTCGCGATCCCGAAGGCCGTGGTCGCGGTGAACAAGATGGACCAGGTGGGCTGGGATCACGCGGTCTTCGAGGAGATCGCCGCCGACTTCGCCGCCGTCGCCGAGTCGCTCGGTCTCGTCGACATCTCGGTCATCCCCATGTCGGCGCTGGATGGCGACATGGTGGTTCATCGCGGCACGAACCTCGATTGGTACACCGGCCCCACGCTCATCGAAGTCCTCGAGAGCGCCGACGCCGGCGTGCCGTCGCATCACTTCCGCTTTCCGGTGCAGCTCGTGTCGCGCTCGCGCTTCGGCCCGCGCGGCGAGCAGCGCGGCTACCAGGGCCGCATCGAGTCGGGCACTCTTTCCGTGGGCGATACCGTGGTCGCGTGGCCCCAGGAGCTGGAAGCCAAGGTCACCGGCATCATCACGCTCGACGGCGCGCTGCACACCGCCTCGGCCGGCCGCTCGGTGACCATCGTCCTCGACCGGCAGATCGACATCGCGCGCGGCGACGTGCTTTCGCACGCGCACGACGTGCCCGCCGTGATCCGCCGCTTCGGCGCGCGCCTCACGTGGCTCGATCGCGACCCGCTCGCGAAGGGCGGCCGCTATTGGCTCAAGCACGGGACACAGACCGTTCGCGCCACCATCGAAGCGCTCGAGTCGCGCCTGAACTTGACGACGCTGCAGCCCGATTCGCAGGCGACCACGCTCGAATTCAACGACCTGGGCAGCGTGCGCATCGCGGTGGCGCGAGCGCTGGTGGCCGATCCCTATGCGATCGATCGCGCCACGGGAAGCTTCATCCTCATCGACGAGGCCACCCACCACACCGTCGCGGGCGGCATGATTTCCGAGGTGGGCCGTGGGTAAGGTGTATCTCGTCGGCGCCGGCCCGGGCGCGCCCGACCTCCTCACGCTGCGCGCCGCTCGGCTCCTCGAGGAAGCCGACGTGGTGCTCCATGACGCGCTGGTGCATCCGGCCACGCTCGCCCTCGCAAGGCGCGCTCGCCTCATCGACGTCGGCAAGCGTTACGGCAAAGTCTCGACCGAGCAGCGCTTCATCCACCGCGCGCTGGTCGAGGCCGCGCGCACGCATGAGATCGTGGTGCGCCTGAAGGGCGGCGACCCGATGATCTTCGCCCGCGCGCAGGAAGAGATCGACGCGCTCACCGCCGCGGGAATCGAATTCGAGGTGGTTCCCGGGGTGACGGCCGCGCTCGCCGCGGCCGCCACGCTGGGCGTTTCACTCACGCGGCGCGGTGTCGCGCGCACCGTCGCCTTCCTCACGCCGCGCGTGGGCAGGGACGAGACCGCTTCGGAATGGCTGCCGGCCGCGCTCGGCGCGGACTCGGTGGTCCTCTACATGGCCGCGGGCGCTTCGCAGGCGATCGCGGCGGCGCTGATCGACGCGGGCAAGAACCCTGCCACTCCCGTGGCGCTCGTCGAAAGCGCCACGCTTCCCGAAGAACGTCGCCTCTTCACGACGCTGGGCGAGCTGCGCGCGCAAGCGCTGCCGCGCGCGGCGGGTCCCGTGGTCATGTGCGTCGGTGAAGTATTCGCGCAGGAACTCCCGCGCGACGTGGCACTCTCTATTGAAGAAGATCAAATTCGGGGCCGCCACATCCTGTCGCGAGCCACGACCAGGTAGCTCTCCCCGACGAGGCGCACGCGCCGCAACTACAAGGCGAAGCGTCGAGGCGACTATCGAAACGAGAGTGAGGAGACCATGACAGCCACCGCGCCTGCCACCGGCGCGCTTCAAGCGGTATTCGATACCCTTCAGCGCAAGCATTTCCCGGCCACCGAATTCACCGAGCCGCACGCGGGAACCGTCACCGCGCGCTTTTTCCAGAGCCGCCTCACCAGCGCCTTCCAGCCGATCGTGCGAGTCTGCGACGGCGGCATCGTCGGGCACCATGCCTTGCTGCGCGTGTTCGACGCGGGCGACGGGGCGATCGCGCCGTGGAGCGTGTTCGCGCAGGCCGCCCAGGACGACATGCTCGTGCAGCTCGACCGCCTGTGCCGCACCGTGCATGCGCTCAACTACTTTCCATGCCAGGGCGCGAGCCGCCTGCTCTTCCTCAACGTCGACCCGCGGCTCCTCGGCATCGTAGCGGACGACCACGGCGCCTACTTCGAGCTGATCCTGGCGGAACTTCGCATCGCGCCCAAGTGCGTCGCGATCGTGCTGCCGGCCGACGCACTGGGCGACCCCGTGACGTTCGTGCGCGCCGCGATCTCCTATCGCATGCGCGGCTATCGCGTGGTGGCCCAGCTGCGTGCGAATTCCGAGGTGGATCTCGAGCACATATTCCTCGCCGAGCCCCACGACGTCGCGCTCGACGGGCCGACGGTGGGGACGACCGACGACACCCGCAAGGTGGTCGAGGCCCTCGCGCGGCGCGGCATCCATGCGCTCGCGCGCCACATCGAAGACGAACCCCAGGCCCAGGCCGCGCGCGACGCGGGCTTCGGCTTCCTGCAAGGCCGGCATTTCGCGGCACCCCTCGTTTCCCAACGCGCTGCTTCCTTTTCATGACCGACAAATACACCATCGAGAAGATCACCGACGTCCGTCCCTGGACCGAGAGCCTGTTCTCCTTCCGCACCACGCGCGACCGCGGCTATCGTTTCGTTCCGGGGCAATTCGCGCGCCTGGGCGTGAGGGATCACGAGCACGACACCGTCGTGTGGCGCGCCTATTCGATCGCATCGGCCGCGCACGACGAGCACCTCGAGTTCTTTTCGGTGGTCGTGCCCGGGGGTGCCTTCACCAGCCGCCTTGCGCGCCTTGCGCCGGGCGACGAGATCTTCGTCGAAAGGAAGAGCTACGGCTTCCTCACCACCGACCGCTTCGAGGCCGGCAAGGACCTGTGGATGCTCGCCACGGGGACGGGCCTCGCGCCCTTCCTGTCGATCCTGCACGACTTCGCGACGTGGGAGAGCTACGATAATCTGATCCTGGTGCAGAGCGTGCGCACCCAGCCGGAGCTCGCCTACGAGGACCTGATCCGCGGCTTCGACAGGAGCGAGAACTACGCGCAGTTCGCGCACAAGCTGCTCTATGCGCGGATCGTCACGCGCGAGCCCGTGCCCAATACGCTGCGCGACCGCGTCACCAAGCTCCTCGCGAGCGGCGTGCTCGAGGAGAACCTCGGCGTGAAGCTCGACCACGAGCGCTCGCGCATCATGCTGTGCGGCAACCCCGAGATGGTGGAAGACTCGAGGAAGCTCCTCACCGAGCGCGGCTTCCGCATCTCGCGGCGCGGCGAGCCCGGGCACCTCGCGGTGGAGAACTACTGGTGAAGGGCCCCGAGAAGGACAAGGTCGAGGCCGCCGCCAGGCCCGATAGCGCCGCGGACATCTTCGCGCGCGCCGACGAGCGCCAGCTCCTCATGGGCCTGCCGTACGCGGGCGCGGTGACCCCCGCGGAGGCATGGGCGCTGCAGGGCCTCGATGCCGCGCGTATTCTCGACGTGCGCACCGTCCCCGAGTGGCAGTTCGTGGGGCACGTTCCCGAGGTGCCGCTCATCGAGTGGCCGCGCGACGGCGAGGAGCCGGCGCTGCGCGCGTTTTTGGCGAAGGTCGAGGAAACTTTCGACAAGGAGCGCCCTCTCCTCTTCCTGTGCCGTAGCGGCGTACGCTCGCATTACGCGGCTGAGCTCGCGAAACACGCGGGATTTGGAAAGGCGTACAACGTGCTCGAGGGCTTCGAAGGCGACGCCCCGGGCAGAGGATGGCGGGCCGCCGGCCTGCCGTGGAAGAAAGGATAGGAGAAAAGATCATGGCGACACTGAGACTGGGCGACATCGCCCCGGATTTCACGCAGGATTCCACCGAGGGCACGATCGAGTTCCACAAATGGCTCGGCGACAAATGGGGCGTGCTCTTCTCGCACCCGCGCGACTTCACCCCGGTGTGCACCACCGAGCTGGGCTACACCGCCAAGCTGAAGGGCGAGTTCGACAAGCGCAACGTGAAGGTGCTGGCGGTGAGCGTCGATCCGCTCCAGGACCACAAGGCCTGGGTGGGCGACATCGAGGAGACGCAGGGCTGCAAGGTGAATTTTCCGATCCTCGCCGACCCGGACAAGAAGGTTGCCAACCTCTACGACATGATCCATCCGAACGCGAGCGACACGCTCACCGTGCGCTCGGTGTTCGTGATCGACCCGAAGAAGAAGATCCGCCTCATCCTCACCTATCCCGCGAGCACGGGACGCAACTTCGACGAGATCCTGCGCGTGATCGACTCGCTGCAGCTCACCGACAGCCATAGCGTCGCCACGCCGGTGAACTGGAAGCAGGGCGAGGACGTGATCATCGTGCCCGCGCTGCAGGACCCCGAGCTCATCAAGAAGAAGTTTCCGAAGGGGTTCAAGGCCGTCAAGCCCTACCTGCGGATCACTCCCCAACCCGACCGCTAGCGCTGACACCCAAGGGAAGTAATACGGGAAAATGCCGGGGAAATGATCCCCTGGCTGCGCGGCGACGCGCCCTTCCCGCCGGTGTCGAAGGCCCTCAAGTCGCCCAACGGCTTGCTGTGCGCGGGCGGCGACCTGTCGCCGCGGCGCATCGTGGAAGCGTATTCGCGGGGCATCTTCCCGTGGTACTCCGAAGGCGACCCGATCCTGTGGTGGTCGCCCGATCCGCGCATGGTGCTTTTCCCCGACGAGCTGAAGATCTCGCGCTCGCTCAGGAAGAGCGTGGCGCACGACCGGTATGAGACGCGTTTCGACACCGCCTTCCGCGACGTGATCGAAGCGTGTGCGGCGCCCCGCGATGGCCAGGCGGGCACCTGGATCGTCCCGGAGATGGTGGAGGCCTACGTGCGCCTGCACGAGCTGGGATTCGCCCACTCGGTGGAGTCGTGGCATGGAGGGCGGCTGGTGGGAGGTCTCTACGGCATGGCGCTCGGCCAGGCCTTCTTCGGCGAGTCCATGTTCGCGCACGCCCCCGACGCCTCCAAGGTGGCCCTGGTGAGGCTGGTGCAGCGCCTGAACGCCGGCGGCTGCCGGGTGATCGACTGCCAGCAGGCGACCCCTCACCTGGCCTCGCTCGGCGCCCGGGAAATCCCCCGCAAGGCGTTCGCGCAGCTGGTTCAAGAGTCGATACAATATCCTCCAACCGGACAACGCTGGGCCCCGGGCAACTGACAATCCGGGGTGACGCTCCCAGGCAAGAAATGGCGAAGCTCAACGACCTTCCGATCGCGAACCTGCAGTTCTATGCGACCGCGCCCTACCCGTGCAGCTACCTGCCGGGCAAGCTCGCGCGCTCGCAGGTCGCGACGCCGAGCTACCTCATCGACACCGAGACCTATTCCGCGCTGGTCTCGGCGGGCTTTCGCCGCAGCGGCGCCTTCACCTATCGTCCCTACTGCGACCATTGCCACGCGTGCGTGCCGGTGCGCGTCGTGGCTTGCGAGTTCGAGCCCTCGCGCGCGCAAAGCCGCGCCGTCGCGCGCCACGGCCCGCTGGAGTCGCGCTACGGGGAGCTCAAGTTCAACGCCGAGCATTACGCGCTCTACCGCCTCTACCAGAGCGAGCGCCATCGCGGCGGCGGAATGGACCACGACAGCCGCGAGCAGTACGCGCACTTCCTGCTGCAGTCGAACGTCGCCACGCGCCTGGTGGAGTTCCGCGAAGGGGGCGAGCTGCGCATGGTGTCGATCGTGGACGAGCTCGCCGACGGCCTCTCGTCGGTCTACACTTTCTTCGACCCGCTCGTGCCGCGCGCCTCGTACGGCACCTACAACATCCTCTGGCAGATCGAGGAGGCGAAGCGCCGGGGCCTCGCCTACGTCTACCTCGGCTACTGGATCTCGCAAAGCAGGAAGATGAGCTACAAGAACCAGTTCAAGCCGATCGAGGGACTGTCACGGGGCGAGTGGAAACGCCTCGCCTAGATGCTGTATCGCCTCGCACGCAGCGCCCTCTTCAAGCTCGATCCTGAAGTCGCCCACGACTTGACGTTGAAGTCGCTCGCTGCGCTGGGCCCGGGCGCGGCGCTCCTCGGCGCGGGAGCCGACGCCACCGAGACGCGCAAGGTGATGGGCATCGCCTTCCCCAACCCGGTGGGACTCGCCGCGGGCCTCGACAAGAACGGCGAATACCTCGATGCGCTGGCGGCCCTCGGCTTCGGCTTCCTCGAGATCGGCACCGTCACGCCACGCCCGCAGCCGGGCAACCCCAAGCCGCGCATGTTCCGCGTGGTCGAGCACGAGGCGATCATCAACCGCCTCGGGTTCAACAACGACGGCGTCGAGAAGGTGCTGGCCAACGTGGACCGTGCGAGCTTCCGCGGCGTGCTCGGCATCAATATCGGCAAGAACTTCGACACGCCGATCGAGCGCGCCGTGGACGACTACGTGGCGTGCCTCGAAGCGGTTTATAGCCGCGCGAACTACGTGACGGTGAATATCTCCTCGCCCAACACCAAGGACCTGCGCGACCTGCAATCGAGCGAGAAGCTGGACGAGCTCCTCGGAGCGCTCATGTCGAAGCGCTCCTCGCTCGCGGCGAAGAGCGCGAAACCGAAGCCGCTCCTGGTGAAGGTGGCGCCGGATCTGGACAACGACCAGATTCGCGCGATCGCGGCCCTTGCCCTCAAGCATTCCGTGGACGGGCTCATCGCCACCAACACCACCATCGACCGCGAGGAGATCGCGGGCCACGTGCATGCGGGCGAGTTGGGCGGCCTGAGCGGCCGGCCGCTCTTCAAGCGCTCCACGAAAGTGCTGCGCAAGCTCTCGTCCGCGTTGGAGGGCAAGGTCGCACTGATCGGCGTGGGCGGCATCATGAGCGGCGCCGACGCCCACGCCAAGATCGAAGCGGGTGCCAGCCTGGTGCAGCTGTACACCGGCTTGGTCTATCGCGGGCCCGAGCTCATCGCCCGCGCGCGCCGCGCGCTGCGCTAGCAGGCGATCGTGCGGATCGGCATTCCGCGCGAGACCAAGCCGGGCGAGCGGCGCATCGTCTTCATTCCGGACCATGTGGCGCTCCTCGTGCGCGACGGCCACGAAGTGCGCGTCGCCTCGGGCGCGGGCTCGGCCATCGGCAAGAGCGACGCTTCATACCGGGATGCCGGTGCGCGTGTCACGACGCCCGACGAGGCGTGGGACGCCGAGCTCATCGTCAAGGTGAAGGAAATCCAGGGCGCGGAGTATCCGCACTTGCGCGCCGGCCAGGCGCTCTTCGGCTACCACCACCTGCCGCGCGAGCCCGAGCGCGCGCGCGCCCTCGCCGCGAGGGGCGTCACCGCGATCGCGTTCGAGATGGTGCGCGACTCCACCGGCGGCTATCCGCTGCTGGCGCCCATGTCCGTCATCGCGGGACGCATGGCGATCGACACCGCCGCGAAACACCTGGGGCAAGCGCCGCGCAACGTGCTGGTGCTGGGTGCCGGCCACGCGGGGGGCGCGGCCGAACGCGCGGCGCGCGAGCGTGGTGCCGAGGTCACCGTGCTTCGCCGCGCGAGCGCCACGCCCGAAGCCGTCGAGCGTGCGGCGCTCGCGGCCGACCTCGTGGTGGGCGCGGTGTTCGTGCCGGGCGCGCCCACGCCCAGGCTCCTGCCGCGCTCGCTCGTCGCGCGCATGAAGCGCGGCTCGATGATCGTGGACATCTCGATCGACGCGGGCGGTGTCGCCGAGACCTCGCGCCCGACCACGCACGCTGCGCCCACCTTCGTCGAGGAAGGCGTGATCCATTATTGCGTGACCAACATGCCCGCGGCCGAGCCCGCAGAGGCGGCGGCCGCCATTTCAGCGGCGGTGCTGCCCTACGCGCGCGAGCTCGCGTCCAAAGGCATCGCGCGCGCGGTGCGCGAAAATGCCGCGCTGCGCTCCGGCGTCCTCATCTGGCGCGGCCGCGTAAATCACCCGGGGATCGCGGAGGAGGCCGGCCTCGCCTACACTCCCGTCTCGGAGCGCGACCTTGAAGACTGACGACCTCGCCCGGGCGATCGACGCCCTCCTGCCGCAGACGCAATGCACCCAGTGCGGCTATGCGGCGTGCCGGCCGTACGCGCACGCCATCGCCGCGGGCGAGGCCGACATCAACCAGTGCCCCCCGGGCGGCGAGCCGGTGGTCTTTGCGCTCGCGCGGCTCACCGGGCGCGCGGCGAAACCCCTCAACCCCGCCAACGGCGAATACCGCGCGCCGCAAGTCGCGGTGATCGACGAGGAGATCTGCATCGGCTGCACCAAGTGCATCCAGGCGTGCCCGGTCGATGCCATCGTCGGCGCCTCGAAGCTCATGCACACGGTGATCGCCTCGTGGTGCACGGGGTGCGAGCTTTGCATTGCGCCCTGCCCGGTCGACTGCATCGCGCTCGCACCGGTGGCCGCGCTCCCCGATGCCGGCCTTTCTCGCGCGCGCCATGACTTTCGCGATGCGCGCCTTTTGCGCGACGCGGCGGAGCTGGCGCAACGCCTGGAGTCCTACGAATGAGCCCCGCGAAGCGCGAGGAATTCTTTCGACTTCTGGCGAAGGCCATGCCGGAGCCGAAGAGCGAGCTCGAGCACGCCACGCCCTACGAGCTGCTGGTGGCGGTGGTGCTCTCCGCGCAGGCCACCGACAAGAGCGTGAACCTCGCCACCGCGAAGCTCTATCGCATCGCCAACACGCCCGCGAAGATCGCGGCGCTCGGCGTCGAAGGGCTGGAGAAGTACATCCGCACCATCGGCCTTTATCGCGGCAAGGCGAGGAACGTGATCGCGCTCTCGCAGATCCTCCTCGACCAGCACGGCGGCGCGGTGCCGCGCACGCGCGAAGCGCTCGAGGCGCTGCCGGGAGTGGGCCGCAAGACCGCGAACGTGGTCCTCAACGTGGCCTTCGAGGAGCTCACCATCGCGGTGGACACGCATGTCTTCCGCGTGGCCAACCGCACCGGGCTCGCGCCCGGCAAGGACCCGCTCGAAGTCGAAACGAAGCTCCTCAAGGTCACGCCGAAGAAGTACCTGCGCAACGCGCATCATTACCTGATCCTGCACGGGCGCTACACGTGCGTCGCGAGGAAGCCCCTGTGCTGGAAGTGCCCGGTGTACGCGCAATGCGAATTCCCGGAGAAGAAGAAGTTCGCCGCCGAGGCGCACGCGCCCGCGAAGAAATCGCTTCCCAAGGGGCGCGATGTTTAACCCGACGCGTGACGAGTCGCGCGCGTTCCTCTTCGACTTGTGGGGCAAGCACCTGGCGGGCGCGCCGCTCACGGCATTGGAATCGATGGCGCTCTCGGTAGTGCTCGAGCATCCGGAGTATCACGCGGTGCTGGTCGACCGCGAGCGCTATCTCGACCACGACTGGAAGCCCGAGGGCGGCGAGACCAATCCCTTCCTGCACCTCATGATGCACGTGGCGATCGAGGAGCAGGTCTCCATCGATCATCCGCCGGGCATCCGCGCCGCGGTGCAGGCGCTCGCCGCGAAGCGCGGCTCCATGCACGAGGCGCGCCACGACGTGATGGAGTGCCTCGCGGAAGTCATCTGGCAGGCGCAGCGCAACTCGATGGGATTCGACAACATCCTGTATCTCGACTGCCTGGCGCGAAAGTGATCCGTCCCGCGAGCATCAAGAAACCTTCCACCTGAGGAGGACGGCGATCGCGGCCGGCACGAGACGGTTCGCATGAGGATCCTTTCGGACTGGCAATTTCATGGGCGCAGCCAACGCGTCATCGCAGGGTAAGGACGGACCCCGGCGAGCGATGCGCCGGCGCCTACGAGTGTCATGCCGGCCTGACCAAGCCGAACGCGCCCGGATAGACGCCGTAGCCGTAAGACCTGATGAGCCCGGCGGAATGACCTCGATAGCCACCGTCGTGAAACAGCACGGCAGGGTCGAGCTGCAGATGGACGACGGCCGCATAGGCCCACGCGGTGGCTTCGGCCTCTCCGGCGTGCGGCACGGAATCAGAGGAGTCGAGAGCATCATCGAGCGCAGCCCGTAGCGACGAGGGTGTGACGGCGATGTGGCCGGCCTCGTGAAGAAGGTCACCCGGCCAGCGCAGCGTCGCGCGGTCGAACACCAACATGCCGCGTGAGACACGGATGCCGGGAAGACAGGAGTCCGGTGGCACGACGCCTTCGCTCGCCAGGAGTTTGATCTCATCGAGAAAAGCGAGAATCGAGTCGAGGGTGCTAGGCATCGCCGTGGCATAAGTTGCGCAGCGCGCAGCACATGAGGTCCTCACGCTCGAACGCGCGCTACTCGAAATTGTTCCGGCTTGCGGGAATCAGTCTCGGCGCACTCGGAGACACGACGATCACCTCGTAAAGGACTCCATCCAGGGGAATTGGAATTCGCATCTTTCCCGCTTCGATCGCTCCGATTCGAGGTCCGGCCGCATTCAGGAGCAGGTTTTGAACAGTGGTTTGGTCGTTCGGGAGGAACGGCACGTCTCGCACATCCTTGGCGTGCATGAGTTCCGTGACCGACGGCGCTGACGACACCGCATAGACACCGACAACGGTTAAGAGAAGGGTGACGATCGAGTTGAGCATTGACGTCTCCTAATGCCGTGATACAAGAAAGTCGATCCTGCCCGAATCAAGAGAAAAGCGAAAGACTGCCCTCCTGCTCGCCTTGTTCGAGCAGAACAGCACGGCCATCCGTACTGAGGTTGAACGTCAAGTACCGACCGCCAGGAAACCCAGGATGATTCACAGTCCGCTCAACGCGTTAATTTGGTGACGGTTGTCTGACCCATTTTTCTTGCTTCCTCTGCCGTCACCACTGTGCCCTGCATGCCCGAGACCAGTCCTAGCGCAGCCGCGAGACCGGACAACAGCTTCCTGCGCGGCAGTTCTGCCTTACCGCAATTTCGTTCTGCGACCATAATCCCTCCGTGTGTCATTCAGCCTGACCCCGACACCGAAACGCAACAACGGTACGGAGCGTGACCGTGCCAGAGCCGTTCGCTACTACCTCCGTACAATTGAGGATAACTGGGTTGTCGGCGGCCTGCACCACAAGCGTGACGACACCAGATTTCGGCGCTCAAGTGTAATTCGCGGGGACTTCAAGATTCACGCGATCGCCAACATGAAGCGTGGCCGACGCATCAGGCGATAACTTCGTGATCTGGATGGATGAGCCACGTGATGCGGTCATGGCTTCCGGCCCAGGGCGCTGCCAACCAATTAGGATTGCGCAGGTGCTGACCATCGCCGGTGGAGGGCACCTCGTGTCATTTGTCTTTTAACGACCGAGTTGAGCGGCGAGCCACTATGGCTGTGCCGCGGCCAGACGCGGCCCACGATGGGCTCACGGTCCGCTCCAACGCATTGTTAGGCTGCAACGTCTATGTAATCGACCCGGCTCGATGGCGGGGGAAAGGGAATTCCATCCTCACGCATGCCAGAGAGGTGAAGCTCGATCGCCTCACGAATGGACTGCTGGACGTCAGCCACGGAGTCTCCCGTGGCAATGCAACCCGGCAGGTCGGGCACGTATGCCGAGTAATTCTTCTGGGCCTTTTCGATTACGACTGCGTAGCGCATAGGTTCCTCATTTCTTGAGGCCGGACTGCTTCAGAATGCTATTTAGTGTACCCGGAGCTATGTTGTCGCTGGGCTTGCCGTGAACTGTGACTCGGCCGGGCTTGGACGGGTGCCTCAGTTGGCGATGGCTCCCGCGCATGGTCACGATGTACCGTAAGCTTCCCCGTCAAGTAGACAGTTCTAAGCTCGACTGCTCCGCGATGATTTTCTCGCGGTATTTCGCTGGCGGCAGGCTTCCCAGCGAATCGTGCGGACGAATCTCGTTGTAGCGGCGCAGCCAGTCCTCGGCGATGTCCCGCGCATCGATGAGCGACTCGAAGATGTGCGCGTCGAGAACCTCGCGGCGGAAGCTGCGATTGAAACGCTCGATGAGCGCGTTTTGGTCGGGCTTGCCGGGCTGGATGTAGAGGATCCTGATTCCCCGACCTGCGCACCAATCGGTGAAGGCCTGGCTCAGAAACTCAGGTCCGTTGTCGCAGCGGATCGCACCCGGGCAGCCGTAAAGCTCGACGAGTTCCTCTAGAACGCGAACGATTCGGGCCGCAGGCAGGCTGGTCGCGATCTCGATGCCCAGGCCGCCGCGGTCGGCCTCATCGATCACGTTGAAGCAGCGAAATTTCCTGCCACCGTACAAAGCGTCGTGCATGTAATCGATGGCCCATACCGCGTTGGGCCGCGGATCGATCAGGAAGGGAATGCGCTCGCGCTTCAGAACGCGCTTTTTCCTACGACGCAGCTGATTCAGTCTCATCTCGCAGTAAACACGGTGCACGCGTTTATGGTTCCACGCTCGCCCGAGGTGCCGCAGGCGGTCGTAGCACTTCCAGAAGCCTCAGCGCAGCTCGATGGCCACGATCTCGTTCAAGGCCTCGACAATGGGGCGATCGAGCGCTGCACGATCAATTCCGGCTCTGTAGAACGCCGCCCGCGACAGCCGGGGTGCTGAACAAGCGCGAGTGATCCGCAATCCATGCTCTTCGCTCATGATTCGGATCGCCTCGCGCTTGGCCGACGGCGTTACAACTTTCGCCCCAAGACGTCCTTGATCGCCGCATTCTCGAGGGCCAGGTCGGCGTACATGCGCTTGAGCTTCGCGTTCTCCGCCTCGAGCTCCTTCAGCCGCCTCAACTCCGCCACCGTGGCACCGCCGTACTTCGACTTCCAGCCGTAGTACGTCGCCCTGCTGATGCCGTGCTTACGCAGAATCTGCTCTACGGCGACGCCGGCCTCGCCTTCTTTGAGAATCGCCACGATCTGCGACTCGCTGAACTTCGACTTCTTCATTGAACCTCCCTGGATGCAAAATCCTGCCAGAAAAGTCCAACTTCAAACTGTCTACGCCGCGGGGAAGCTTACGACTCCATCAACCGGGACTCGAATTCGCGTCTCTCCCGGTTCGATCGCTGCGATTCGAGGCCCTGCCGCTTTCAGGAGCAGGTTCTTAATATTGTCTTGTTCGTTCGATTTGAATGGCACATCTCGAACAACCTTGGCGCGCATGAGTTCCGCAACCGATGGCGCTGACGACACCGCGTAAACACCGACAGCGGTCAAGAGAAGGGTGACGATCGAGTTGAGCATGATGTCTCCTAATGCCAAGATTAATGTGGCCCACGGCTGACCGCGGCATCACGGTCTGCTCGAACGTGTTGTTAACTGCCCTTACTGTTTCACGTAGTGATCCGGTACGCGCTCCCAAGTTGAGCATTTGTGACTCACTGCTCGAACAAAATTTCGAAATAGCGTTTGCGAATTGAAGTCGACGTCTGGGATTGTCTGGCGAACAGCATCCTCAAGAGCGCGCTGCATCTCATGGCTGAGGTGATCCACAATTTCCTCAATTTTCACTTGAGCCACGGCGCCTCCTTTGTGGTGATGTACTTTTGGACCGACAACGACCGAGTCGAGCGGCCAACCACGCTGGCTGCGCCGCGGACAGACGCGGCCCACGGTACTCAATGGCCCTCTCGAACCCGTTGTTAGATCTCATCACAGGGATACCCTGGTCATGAACTCAGTTAATGAGCTAAGAAATTGCTTAACTTGCTCTTGATTGTATGCATCGTACTTTCCGTGCGCTGCGTTGTTTCGGAGATCAAGCCAGGCCGTTACTTGCTTTTGATCGAGCTTCGAGTAGACCTCCCGCTTAGCAAGATCTCCATTTAGTCGGTCTGCCTTTATTGGGAATGTCTTTCCGTTTCGCACTTCTTCGACGGGCATTTCCATCTTTAAGCAGAGCTGTCGCAAATGCTCTTCCAACACGGATCCGATCATTACCGCGGCAGGGTCCTTGTATCCAGCCTCCAAAAGATGCTCCGCCATTTCAAGAAAATCAGCGAACACTTCCGCTGCAACCAGCCCTTTGACGGAGACCAACCAACCGCCAGCAATTTCAGCCCGGATTGCTTTGAGAATTTCAATTCCCTCTTCGGCGTCATTACGGAAGTCATTGTCAGTCTTCTTCAGAAACTGCTTGAAGTGGGGATGGGCTTCGCCGAATACACGCTCAATAAACGAAAGAGAAGTGGAACGGAATCCAGCCATCTCGGGCGATTTGACGTAGTCCACGTTGTATTGGCCTCCAGTCGAATATCCGTTCTTCAATACCGCTTGACCATGCTCGAGGAGTTGGTCGAGACGCTTGAGTAGGTCTGCCACCTTCATCGATGAAGCCCCTTGGATGAGATCTAGCGACCGACTTGAGTGGACGACCACCGCCGCCACGCCGCGGACATAGGTGGCCCACCACGTCTCACGGTTCGCTCCAACGCGTTGTTAGCCGTCACTTGCCGGCCGCCTTGCCCAAGATATTACCGATGCCAATAGCGAGATTACGAAAGATGTCCCTACGACGTTCAGCAAACGCGCGGTCCAATTCAATTCGAACATCAGTCAATATCTCCCGCCGCTTCGCCCCAAGGCTTGGCATGAGTTCTTGAATTAGATTTGCCATATTCAGTGCCTGGAGCTGACCTGACAATTGCTCTGTACAGAAGCCAAAAAGTGGCGCAATTTCGGAATCTGCGGCATCGGCAAGCGAGGAGGTAAACGTTTGAGTTAGAAAAAAAGCCGTGGAAGCAGCCCATTTGTATTGCTCGATAATGTGGGGACTGAGTGCACTAATCGGCTCGACGCATAAATCGCGAAGAAGCGCTGCAGTGTTGCCAGAGTGGAGCGTTCCCGCCGCCGCCTGAGTTCGCTTC
>Ga0209647_1001540_pt1 | contig 19374 bp, 22 predicted proteins | sample GraSoi_2013_60cm_FD_185827 | JGI IMG/M metagenome (GOLD analysis project Ga0209647, IMG submission 185827) | Grasslands soil microbial communities from the Angelo Coastal Reserve, California, USA - Sample 9_17_2013_60cm (SPAdes) (version 2) | ecosystem: Environmental > Terrestrial > Soil >... | reverse complement strand
AGCCTTACGCCGAACACGAGGTCAAGCTATTGCTGATCGAGCCGCGTGGCATACTCAATACGGGCCATGCGGGCGGTGAGCGCACAGCCGAAAATGATGTTTGGATTTAGCGCTAACAAAGTTCGTTAGTGGCATATTGTGTTGCAAAACTATTTTCACGCCCACGCCCCGCCGAGAGGCGCCGCAGTCAACGCGAGCGCGGATCGAGCGCGTCGCGCAGGCCGTCGCCGACCAAGTTGAAGGCAAGAACAGCAAGAAAAATTGCAAGCCCCGGCCAAACCGCCATCCAGGGCGCATTGACGAGGAAACGCTGAGCGGAGTTGAGCATGCTGCCCCACGAAGGCGCGGGAGGCTGTTGACCAAGGCCCAGAAAAGACAGCGACGCTTCGGCGATGATGGCGGCGGCGATCGAGAGCGTCGCCTGCACCAGCAACGCGGGCAGGACATTCGGCAGAATATGAACGAGCGCGATTCGCCAATGCGGGTTGCCGACGGCACGCGCGGCCTCGACATAGTCCTCGACCTTCACGGCCATCACCTGGGCGCGCGTCAGCCGTATGAATATTGGCGTCGTCGTAATGCCGATTGCGATCATCGCATTGCCGAGGCTCGGCCCCAGGAAGGCGGCAAGCGCAATGGCAAGAATGAGAAACGGGCACGCCAGAACGGCATCGGTGATGCGGCTGAACAGCGCATCGACGAAGCCGCCCACATAGCCGCAGATTATGCCTATCGGCACGCCGACCAAAAGCGCGATCGCGACCGAGATGACACCCGCCAGCAGCGACGCGCGTGCACCATAGATGACGCGCGCGAGCACGTCCCGTCCGACATCGTCGGTGCCGAACCAATGCAGCGCCGACGGCGCCTTGCGCACGGCACTCCAAGTCTGCAGGTTCGGATCGTAGGGAGAGATCAACGGCGCAACCAACGCCAGCGCGACGAAAAGCGCGATAACGAACAGTCCGAACGCTGCTCCCTTGCGGCGCAGCAGTCGACGCGTCGCGCGTGCCGCGGGCGTCTCAACGACCTCATCTTCGGTCGCGCCAACCCCGTTTATGAGCGCCGCTTCACCCATCGCTTAATCGCGCAGTCGCGGATTGACCAGGATGTAGGCCATATCCGCCAGAAGATTTAGGGCGATATAGGTCGTCGCCGTTACCAGCACGACTCCCTGAACCACCGCATAATCGCGATTGAACACCGCGTCGACGATCAGCTTGCCAAATCCCGGAATGGTGAAAATCTGCTCGGTCAGCACGGCCCCCGAAAGCAAGGTGCCGAATTCGAGCGCACCGAGGGTAATGACCGGCGTCAAAGCGTTGCGCATGGCGTGCTTGAGAATGACGCTCCGCTCGAGCAGCCCCTTGGCACGCGCGGTGCGGACATAGTCGCTTTCCAGCACCTGCAGCATGGCGCTGCGCGTGTGCCGCATCAGGATCGCGGCAATCGCGTTGCCGAGCACGAAAGCGGGCATGATCATCGAGGCGAAGCTTACGCGCCAGTCCTCCGAGATCGGCACATAGCCCGAGGCTGGCAGCCAGCCCAGCTTCACCGAAAACAGAAAGATCAGCATGATGCCGAGCCAGAAATTCGGCGTCGAGATCCCCCATAACGCGAAGCCGTTCGCCACATAGTCCCAGATGCTGTCCTTCTTCACCGCAGAGACGATGCCCGCACCGACGCCGATGACGAGCGCGATGATGATGGCCAATGACGCGAGCTGAATAGTCACAGGGAGCTTTTCACGAATGAGCGAGAGAACCGGCTGCTTGATCCGCATCGATTCGCCGAGGTCGCCGGACAGCACGCCCTTGACCCAATAGACGTATTGGACTGGCAGCGGCTGATCGAGATGATACTGCCGGCGAATCTGCTCGATCACTTCGGGATCGCGCTCTTCCCCCGCCATGACCAGCGCCGGGTCGCCCGGTAGCAGCTGTTGCAGCGAAAAGATGATTACCGACACGAAGAACAACGTCGGGATGAGCTGCAACAGCCGTTTGCCGAGGAACGTCAGCATGGCGTTTTGAACGCCTGGCGTGGAGCTTATTTCAGCTTCAATCCGACCACGCGCACGAGACCGTCAGCCATCTGCTGATAACCCTCAAGCCGCGTCGTGTGAGCGATCAGCATGCGCGGGTGATAGAGGTAGAGAATCGGCGCATCTTCCAGAATGATCCTGGTCAGCTTTTCATAGATCGCCTTGCGCTGCGTCGCGTCGGAGGGAATGCGCGATTGGTCGAGCAGATTGTCGACTTCCGGGTTGCAATAGCCCGCATAGTCCAACGGCGCCTTGCACTTGTAGAAGACATAGACGTTGCCGTCGGGATCACTGCGACCGCTCCAGGCGAGGAGAAAGGCCTGATACTCGCCGGCCTCGGCTTGCTTGAGCGATGTTGCGAACTCGGTCACGCGGATCCTCATATTGATGCCCACGTCGGCCGCCATCGCTTGAATCACCTCCGCGACCGCCTGCGGCTCGGCGCCCTTGGGCACCATGAAATCGACGTCGAAGGGAGTGGTGACCCCTGCCTCCTTGAGTAACGCCTTGGCCTTGTCGACGTCACGTTTGCGGACCGGAAGGGCCTTTTGGTAATAGGAATTTTCCGGGTTCACCCATTGATTGCCCGGAACGAATTCGCCGTTGAAGACGACCTGATTCAGCGCCTCGCGGTCGATGGCGTAATCGAGCGCCTGGCGCACCTTGGCCGAGTTGCCGAGGGAATTTTTCGCCCGCTCGCCGTTCCCGACATTGATGTCAATGCCCATATAGCCGAGGCCGAGCGCGGTCGCGAGCTTGAGCTTCGGGTCCGAGCGGACATCCTTGATATCGGTCGCAAGCACCCGCTCGATCAGATCGAGGCCGCCGCTCTTGAGATTGGCGATACGCACCGTGTCCTCGACGATCGGCAAATAGACAACTCGATCGATATGGACGTTGTCCTTGTTCCAGTAATCGGCGAATTTCTCGCCGACGATCCGACCCTGCGGCACGCGTTCGACGAACCTGTACGGCCCGGCGCAGACCGGACCCAATCCGAACTTGTCGCCCGCCGCTCTTGCCGCCTTCGGTGATACCATCATGCCGGCGCGGTCGGTCAGCTGCGCGATCAGCGGAGCGAACGGCGTCTTCAGCTCCATTTTGATGGTGAGCGGATCGACGACCTCCACGCGATCGACCGCCGCGAGCTCCGGTTTGCGGAACGAGCCGGCCATGGTCATGTGGCGCTCGAGCGAGTATTTCGCCGCGTCCGCGTCGAGCTTCTCGCCGTCGTGAAATTTGACGTTCGGCCGCAGCTTGATCGTCACCGCCTTCCCGTCGGGAGCGGTCTCGTAGCCGAGCGCAAGCTGGGGAACGGCGTTGAGCTTCTCGTCGATGTCGAACAGCTTGTCGCAGAACGAGGCAAAGACGATGCGGCCGACATAGGTGCGCGCAAGCGTCGGATCGAGAACATCGGGATCCTCGGCAAGCCCGATCCGCAGCGTCGTCTGCGCGGCGACGATAGCGCTGGACAAGATCAGGAACGCGGCCGCAGCCGCCAGACGAAACGTCTTCATCGGACCTCTCTCCTCATCCTTCCGGCTGTTCAACTTTATCAACATCCGCGCCGTCTTGCCTATTCGTCCCGCGCCGAAAAGCATTCATGAGCTGCTCCAATGCCGGAGGAAGGTCACCTCGGCGCGGGACGACGTTCGCTCCCGGCGGCAACTCGCTGGTGCGGTGGCAGGCGGTCGCGTGCAAACCTCCGAGGAGTTCCGGCCGCTCGGTCTCACAGCGCACGACAGCGACAGGGCATCGGGTATGGAACGGACAACCTGCTGGCGGATGCAGCGCACTCGGCATCTCACCGCGCAAGATGATTCGTTCGCGCATGGCGCCCGGCGCGGGCACCGGAATGGCGGAGAGCAGTGCGCGGCTATAGGGATGCCGCGGATTTGCAAACAAAGCTTCATTGGGTCCGATCTCGACGATGCGGCCGAGATGCATCACCGCGATGCGGTCGGCAATGTGCTTCACCACTGCGAGATCGTGCGAAATGAATATGTAGGCCAGCCCAAGCCGCCGCTGCAGGTCGCGCAAGAGATTAAGCACCTGCGCGCGGATGGAGACATCGAGCGCCGATACCGGCTCGTCGCAGACGATGAGCTTGGGCTCGACCGCAAGCGCGCGCGCAATGGCAATGCGTTGGCGCTGGCCGCCGGAGAATTCATGCGGATAACGGCGCGCCAGGCGCGGCTCGAGGCCGACGAGCCGCAAAAGCTCGTTCACGCGTTCCTTGCGCCGCGATGGTGGGACGACATCGTGCAACGCAAGCGGCTCGGCGAGAATTTGCCCGACGGTCATGCGCGGATTGAGCGAGGCATAGGGATCCTGGAAGATGAGCTGTGCGTTGCGGCGCAGCGGCCTGAGCTCACGCTCCCTGAGGTCCGTGACATCGCGACCGTCGAAGCGGATGCGTCCCGCCGTTGGTTCGATCAGCCTCAGCACCAATCGGCCGAGGGTCGATTTACCGCAGCCGGATTCGCCCACCAGCGCGAGTGTTTTGCCGGCCTCGAGCGAAAAGCTCACCCCATCCACGGCGGTCACGATCGCGGTCGGACGGCCGAGAACCGAGCGACGAGCGACGAACTGGCGGCCGACGTCCTCGACCTCGAGCAGAGGGGCGCTCATGACAAAACCTGCTCGAGTGGCGCGCGAATGCAGCGCGATGCGTGGCCGGGACCAACCGGCACGATTGGCGGTGGCGCGTGCGTGCAAATCTCGCGCACGAATGGACAGCGCGGAGCGAAGCGGCATCCCCTCGGGAGCACGGCCATGTTCGGCACCATGCCGTCGATGGCGGCGAGCTCGTCGACGCTCCAATCGAGCCGCGGAATGGAGCCGAGGAGACCGATGGTGTAGGGGTGCTGCGGGGCTGCGAACAGCACATCGACCGGCGCGCGCTCGACGATCTCGCCCGCATACATGACTGCGACCTCGTCGCAGACCTCGGCGACCACTCCGAGATCGTGGGTTATGAGAATGATCGCGGCACCCGTGGCGGCCTTCAGGTCACGCATGAGGTCGAGGATCTGCGCCTGAATGGTGACGTCGAGCGCCGTCGTGGGCTCGTCGGCAATCAAGAGCTTCGGATCGCAGGCGAGTGCGAGAGCGATCATTGCCCGCTGGCGCATGCCGCCGGACAGCCGATGCGGATAGTCGTCGACGCGCTGCTCGGGCGATGGGATTTTGACCAGCCGCAGCAGATCGATGGTGCGCGCACGCGCCTTTTTTCGAGACAGGCCGCGGTGGCGGACGAGGGTCTCCGCAATCTGCTCGCCGATCGAATAGACCGGATTGAGCGACGTCATCGGCTCCTGGAAGATCATCGCCAGCCGATCGCCGCGCAGGTCGCACATCTCGCGATTGGACAGGCCGAGCAGATCGGTTCGATCAAAGCGAATTCGGCCCGACACCTCGGCCGAGCCCTTGGGCAACAGTCCCATGATCGCCAGCGCGGTGACGCTCTTGCCGCACCCGGATTCGCCGACAAGGCCCAAGGTCTGTCCGCGCCGCACCGTCAGATCGACGCAATCAACCGCATGCGTCGTCCGCCCGCGATCGTCGTGAAAGACGACCTTGAGATTTTCGATTTCGAGGAGAGGACCAGCGGTGCTCACAATGAACCTTCGGCGGCGCGCGCTTTTGCGATCTCGCTTTCCACGGCATCGCGATCGGTCATACCGATCCGATCGCGGCGGCTTGGCAGGATTCGCATGAAATGCACGAAACGCTCGCGGCTCACCTTTTCAAGGCGCTCAAGCTCGGCAAGCGGATCAAGGTGGTCGTCGACGCGCAGATCGAGATCCGGCCACTCCTGGTCACCGCAAATCACGAGCGCTGCCGATTGCTTTCCGCGCTTGTCGCCACCAGCGGCCTCGCCGGCGCTCATCGCGGCGATCAGCCGGCGCGGAAATGAGAGCGTAGCATTCCGCTCATACGCTGCGGCCGTATCTTCGATAACCCTCGCGCCCGCGAGCATGTTGCCCGCAACCGAGATATTGTCGCCGGCAAGCTGTCCGCACCAGCCTATGCAGGCTTTTCCGGTATGCGCGGCGATGCGGCCCTGCGAGTCCATCACATGCACCTGTCGGTGCTCGCGTCCCGCGTCAGGGGCCGTTACCGCGGACACGACCTCCGGCGCGGTCGCGCCCTGTTCCAGCAGTCGCAGGCCCTCGGTGCCGAAAAAGGCATTGACCAGCGCCTGCGTCGCGATCGCACCGACGCGCGATTTGACGCGAGGAACGAGCGCGCCCACAGCGAAGAAACGGCTCGCAACGGCAATTCCGAATTGTCCAGTGCCCTGATCGCGAGCGATGATCGACCAGGTCATGCCAGCCATCCACCGGTGCAGCGATCAAGGGGTTCAAACTAGGCGCGTTATTCGGCGATGCATGTCATCCGCGCCCTTTGGCGCGCCCTTTGGGCAGCAACGTCAGTCTATCGGATCTCATCTCTTCTGTCACACAGGCCGGTAAGGTGTGGCGGTTGGATGGTCTGCTCAAGGCGTTGCTAGCAGATTCGCAGCCGCGCTCATCGAGGGACGTCTTCTAGAGGCGAAGCTCGCCAACGCAGGGGAACTCGCCGATGACCGACGCTGCCCGTGCTGCCGGCCGTTATCACCCTTGTCCGTCTGGCGGATCAGCGCCAATATTTAACGCAATTCAGAGGCTGCGCGAGTGAGGACTGCGATGAGCAGAGGTTTTTGGATCACCATGCTGGCGATGGCGCTGCTGCTGACAGGTGCGAGGGCTAAGGCCGACTATGAGGTGGTGACGCGAAACGACATCGTCTTTGCCGAGCACGATGGCGTGAAGTTATTGGGCGATTTTTACGCGCCGAAGGGCCTCGACAAGGCGCCGGTGCTGGTCGCCGTCCACGGCGGTGGATGGCAAGTGGGCACCCGCAAGTTCTATTCGAACTGGGGCCCCTATCTCGCCAAACACGGCTACGCTGTGTTCGCAATCGAGTACCGGCTGATGAAGCCGGATGTGAAGACTTATCCGGGCGCGGTCTACGACACCAAGGCGGCAGTGCAATACGTGCGTGCCAACGCAGGCGAGCTCGGCATCGATCCCGAACGTATTGGGATGATCGGCGACAGTGCCGGGGCCCATCTTTCGGCGTTGGTTGCGCTCGCGAGCGAGGAGCCGGCGTTCTCAACCGAATATCGTTCCGATCCCCATTCCTCGGTATCGGCGAAGGTCAAGGCGGTTGTCGGCTTCTACGGTGTTTACGACATGTTGGCGCAATGGGAGCACGACCTGTCGGCGCGGCCCCGCGATAATATTTCGGAGAAATTTCTTGGGGTGGCGCCTCATACGAACCGCCGAATTTTTTTCGAGGCTTCCCCGATCAGTTACGCCACGGTCGACAGGAATTTGATACGATTTCTGCTAATCCACGGCGACCATGACGACATTGTTGATCCAGCAACACAGTCCACGGCGCTTCTTACCGCTCTCAAACAGGCGGGTTTCTTCGTCCGCACGGTGGTGATCCCAGGCGCTGGTCATTTCTTCATCACCGATCCGGTCGATGATACCAGCTTTGGAGGCTTCGCCGGTCCGAAGGTAGTGCGGTTCCTCAAAGACGTGCTCTAATTGCCGTGCCGCTCCTTGCGCCGGCCGACGATGCGGCAGGAGAATGCAATCGCCGACTTGCCACCCATGAGCTCGCGCACCTCGAAGCTCGCAGTACTCTTGCGACGCATATAGAGCCCGCGGCAATCGCCCTCCGGCGTGAGGAATACCTTATAGTCACCGCGCTTTATCACTTTGGCGAAGTCCGCATCGAGCTTCACGATCACGCGGCCGCGTTTGAGCTTTGCCGCACCGAAGTCCTCGAACCAAACCTCCGGGCGGGCAGCGGCAGCCGCTCGTCTCCCTCCTTCCGCAGCACCCTCGGAGCCGGACTCAAAATCGACGCCTTGGCCGCAAACGCGAAGTGCCAGACTTGGACGACCTGCTCCATGGGGCACGCCAGCACGAACAGCCTAGCCTCGTATTGATTCCGATTTGGCGCACGCGGAAGATGGGTGATCAGAACGGGGCAATGAGAGGGAAACGTGGTGATCTCACGTCGTCTTGTCATCGGACTGATCGGGGCAGGAGCGATAGCAGTCGCGCTGTATGCCGTCCCGCTGGCGCCGGCCCTTTCGCCCGAGTCGCGCAATGCAAGGCTTGATCAGACCCTTCGGGGATTGGTGGAAGGCCGCAGCACTCCAGGCATCGTGGTGTTGATCCTGCAGGACGGCCAACCGGTCTACCGTCGCAGCGTTGGCGTTCGCGAAGTCGGGAGCGACGCGTTAATCGGCGAGAGCGACATGTTCCGCCTCGCCTCAATGACGAAAGCCGTCACCTCCGTGGCATCGATGATCCTTATCGAGGAGGGCAAGATCAGCCTTAACGACCCAGTCAGTCGTTTCCTTCCAGAGTTCGCCCAGTTGCGCGTGCGTGGAGCTGACGGCAGCGAGGGTCCTGCGAGCAGACCCCCGACGATACGTGAATTGCTGACCCATACCGCCGGGTTCTCCTATAACTTCATCAACAATCCTCGGCTCATCGATGCATATCGCGAAGCGCGCGTGACCGACGGGCTAGACCAGCCCGAGGTACCCACGGCTGAAGCAATGCGGCGTCTCGCCTCCGTTCCGCTCGGCTATCAGCCTGGTACGAGCTGGGAATACTCGCTCGCGACTGACGTGCTCGGAGCGGTCATAGAGAAAGTTACGGGAGCTAGTCTTGGAGCATTTGTGACCGAGCGCGTTGCAAGGCCCCTGCGCATCCAGAACTTTGTGTTCAACGCTCCCGAGAATATCCGCTCAAAGTTCGTGCAGGTGACGCGACCCGCAGAGGTCACGGGCGCACTTGGCACGGGCTATGTCCCGGTCGTGGGACTTGAGGCCGTGCCATTTCCTGCCACTAAGGGCACTGCCAATCTCGACCCGAACCGTGCCTTCTCACCGACCGCCTATAACTCCGGCGGCGGCGGCATGAGCGGCACACTTGGGGATTATGCCCGGTTCCTGCAAATGCTAGTGAACGAGGGCGAGCTTGACGGCGTTCACGTGCTTCGCGCGGACACGGTCCGGCAGATGACGCAGAACGCGACCGGCAACATGCCGACGCTTCGCGGTCCGGGTTGGGGTTTCACGCTGGGCTTTGGGATACTGATCGATCCAGCTGCGGCCAAGAGCCGGCTTCCCGCCGGCAGCTATGGCTGGGGCGGCATCTATGGCACGCAGTTTTGGATCGATCCGACAAACCGCGTCGTCGGCCTAGTCATGACCCAGACGGCTATCATTGGCTCCGGCGCGATTTCGAACCCCATCCGGGAAGCGTTTTATACGATGGATTGAGTGCTATGGGTCATGCGCGCCCTTGCCGCGACATGCAATGCTCGCGCTTGCGCCTTCAAAGCATGAACGCTAAGGCAACTCAGAAAGTAGCCGCCCATAGCCCGGCTTGGTTTCCCGCACATGAAGGTGCTTGTGGATCTGCCAAGCTTGGCAAATGGTGGCGTGCACGACGGGAATGCCCAAATCCTTTTCGAGCAGCTCGACGACGCGCGCCGTCTGCCAGCCGCCGCCCTGGATATACACGCCGTCGGCGTTTCGATGCGCACGATAGAGGCGCTTGACGTGCGCGTAGAGGGTCTCGACCGAGATCTGCGCGACCTGATCGAAGGGCACATCGATCGGCTCCATGCACAACGCCTTGAATCCGGCGGTCGTCATGTAATCCAGCACGATCTCGTTCTGCAGGGCAGAATAGCTCGCTCCGATGAACTTCTTGATCTTCATCGCGCGCAGCGCCGCGACCTGCATCTGTGGATCGGTGAGCACGGGCGTCTTGAATTTCTTCGTCCAGGCCTTGGTCAATGAAGCCTCTTTTTCCTGCCCGAGCAGCATGAACGGCGGGGCGCCGCTCAGCATGATCATATCGACGCCCTGCTCGGCCAGCTCCGAGGCGAAGCGCTCATAGAGCGGGATCGAATTGAGGAATTCGTCCTTGCTGCCGGCCTTGAAGTTCAGCAACAGGGGCACGACGCCGATGCCCTCCGGCAGGATGCGGATCAGCTCCTCGAGCGTGCCGGGACGTCGGGTCGGCCTGACCATTCCGACAACGCCGCGCCACAGTGTGAAGCTCATGGTTGCCCCCGCGCGCCGCCCACTATAGGCATCACAGCAACGGCGGCACAACGGGACCAGAATCCTGCCGTGCCGGCGGCATAGAAGCGGACGGACATACGCATGGCATTACCCCAAAGAGTCATCGTGACGGGCGCCGCTCAAGGCATCGGCCGCGCGGTGGCGCTGCACGTCGCCTCGCCCGGCGTTCATCTCGCCGTCTGGGACGTCAAGCGCGATGGCGTCGGGGAGACCGCTAAGCTCTGTCATGAAAAGGGCGCGGCGGCGCGCGCCTGGACCGTCGATGTTGGCGATGGCGATGCCATCGAGGCCGCGGTGTCCGCCTTCGAGCAAGCCTGGGGCAAGCCTGACGGCCTCGTCAACAACGCCGGAATTTTTCCTCGCGCCCGGGCGCTCGACATGAAGCTTGCGGAGTGGGAGGAGGTACTGCGGGTCAACTTGACGGGAACGTTCCTCACTGCGCGCGCGGTCGCGGCCCGCATGAAAGACTTGGGACGCGGCGCCATCGTCAATACGGCCTCCGGTCGGGCGCTCGCCGGCGCGGCCAACGGCGCGCATTACGCCGCCAGCAAGGGCGGCATTATCGCACTGACGAAGTCGTTGGCGCTCGACTGGGCCGCCTACGGCATCCGCGTGAATTGCGTCATTCCGGGGCTCACCGACACGGCGCAGCCGCGCGTCGAGATGGGCGACAACGAGCTCTACGCCGCCGGCGCAAGGATCCCGATGGGCCGCATCGGCCGTCCGCAGGATATTGCCGCGGTGGTCGCGTTCCTTCTCAGCGACGACGCCGGCTACATGACGGGGCAGTCGGTCGCCGCGAACGGCGGCGCGATCATGGCTCCTTGACCGGTCGCTTATTGATTGATTGTGGTGCCGGTCTGCCGAATGACGTCACCCCATTTTTTGGAATCCTCGTGCATCGCTTGCGCCATCTCCTCGGGTGACGAGGCGACGATCTGCATGCCCTGCGGCGCCAACGCCGCCACGAACTTCGGATCGGCCGAGGCCTTTTTGATCTCCCGCGCCAGACGGTCGATGACGCTTTGCGGCGCCTTTGCCGGCGCGAGCATACCGAACCACGACCGCACCTCGAAGCCCGGCAGCCCGGCTTCGTCCGCCGTGGCAATGTCCGGCATCAGCGATGCGCGCTGCGGTGCCGCAATCGCGTAGGCGCGCAGCTTTCCGCTCTCGACCTGAGCCTTGACCGACGAAAGGCCAAGCAGCGCCAGATCTATCCGGCCCCCCAGCAGATCGGCCATGGCCGAGGTTGTTGCCCGATAAGGCACGTGGACGATGTCGGTGTTGGTCAGGAGCTTGAACATCTCCATGCCGATGTGGAGCTGGGTGCCGACGCCGGTCGAGGCATAGTTTAGTTTGCCCGGGTTGGTCTTGGCATAGGCGATCAGCTCCTGCAGATTGCGGGCGCCCACGCCCGGATTGCCGACCAGCATCAGCGGCAGCCTGCTGACGATGCTGACCGGAGCAAAGTCGCGAAATGGATCGTAGTTCAGGTGGCGATAGAGATGAGGATTGATGGTCACCGTTGAATCGACCACCATCATCAAGGTGTGACCGTCAGCCATCGCCTTGGCGAACTGCCCGGCCGCGACGCTGCCGTTTCCCGCTGGCTGGTTATCGATGATGATCGGTTGATGCATCGAAGCCGAGAGCCCGTCGGCGACGGTACGCGCGACCAAGTCGAGCGCGCCGCCCGCCGCGGTCGTGACCACGAGCTGGATCGGCTTCCACGGATAGTTGTCCTGGGCGTGGGCAGAGGCTGCAGAAAACAAACCGATGCCCAGTACGGACAGGACGGCGCAGCATTTGAGATTCGTGCTCATACCCATCACTCGGCCGCTTCTCTACCGAGGAGGGGCATGACCTTGGTGCCGAAGGTTTCCATTCCCTCCATCATCGGAGTGAAGCGGGTCATCATGATGTCGATGCCGACCTCCTCGTACCGGCGCAGGCGCTCGGCGAGCAGCTGCGGTGTGCCGACCAGGCCCGCTCCCAGCGCATTGACCATCCGGTCGCGCGGTCCGGCATTGCGCTCGGCCTCGTCGGCGAGTCGTTCGGCTTCTGCCTGCGTCTCGCAGCAGATGACCTGCGGATTGATCGCGTAGCGCAGCTTTCGCCCGTATGTCGCGGCAAGCTCGTCCATGGCGCGCACATCGGCCGCCATGCGTTCGATATTCGACTCGAAATTGCGATAGCCGGGCTTGTACTCGGCGAACCAGACGTCGCCGTGCTGTGCAATCAACTCCTTGCCTTGGGGCGAGCGACTGGCGGCATAAATCGGCGGGTGCGGCAGATGGCTCGCCTTGGCGACGATGTCGCCCCGATCAGGAATGACGACCTTGCCGTCGGCACCGGTCAGCGCCGCCCGCACATGGGCGCGATAGTACGTGCCGTCAAAATTGAAATCGGAATCGGTCCACAGGCCCTTGATCACCTGGATGTACTCGCCCATGCGCGGATAGCGCTCGGCATCGCCGATCCAGGTGCCGTTGCTGAAGAGGTCGAATTCCTCCATCCACCAACCGTTGACGATGTTCAGCGCACAGCGGCCGCCGCTGATGCGGTCGAGGCTAGAGGCCATTTTCGCGACCACCTGCGGGGTCACCATGCCGGGATGCACGGCGACCATGAGCTCAATGCGCTTGGTGACCATGGCAAGCGCGGAGGCGAGCACCCAGGCCGAAAGATCGGGGCCGAGGAAGCGCTCGGCGATCAGCGTGGTGTCGAAGCCGAGCTCGTCGGCGCGGCGGACGGCGTCGCACGCGAACTCGAAAGACCCGTCGTTACGGCCCGCGAGGCTCGCGCATGATTTGATCTCCGCCACGGCGTGATCCATGCGCGGTTCCGGCCGGATGGTGTGAGGCAGCGGAGTCCAGATTCCGAATTTCATCGGCCGTCTCGGCACGACTGAGCGGTGCGGCAATGATACCCAGAAAAATGTATAGGTCCGTATTGGCGATCTTGCTAGCCTGCATCAAGTTGCGGCTGCAACGTAGCCGGAGGTGGATGGAGATCGTGATGTTGCCTGTCTCGCAAGGCCTGCATTTGCGCGCTGTACTGGCCTTGCTGTTGGCTTTGCCTCTGCCGTCCACACTGTCGGCCGGCGCCGCGCTGGCGCAAACCAAGATCACCGCCGGGATGGTTGCGCACGGGCCGGCACAATGGCCGCAATACATCGCCACCGAGCTCGGCTGGCTCAAACAGGACAATATAGAACTCGACTTCGTGACGGCGGGCGGCGGTGGCGCCCAGCAACTCGCTGCCGGCGCGCTCGATATCTGCCATAGCGGCTATCCCGATTTCGCCCGCGCCTCGCTGCAGGGCGCGCCGGTGAAGATCATTATCAGCGACATCGTGGCGTCGCCCTACGCGGTCTTCGCCAAGCCTGCCATCAAACAGATCGCCGATCTCAAGGGCAAGCTGATCAGCATCGGAGGCAATAACGACATCACGTTCATTTACATCAAGCCGTTCCTCGCCTCTGCCGGATTGAAAACGAGCGACGTCGATTTCATCTTCGCCAAGGCGGCCGGAGACCGCTTCTCCGCGCTGGCCGCCGGTGGGATCGATGCCACGATCCTCAACCACCCGACCTATTCCAAGGCGGTTTCGCTCGGCTTCTCGAACCTGGGCGACACCAAGCCCTATGCCGAGGACATTCCTTTCACCGTTTGGGCCGCGAACATGCCCTGGGCCGAGAAGAACCGCAACGCGCTCACTGCATTCGCGCGCAACTATAGGCGCGGCGTGCGCTGGCTCTACGATGCCGCCAATAAGGAACAGGCAATCGACATCCTGATGAAATACGCCCGGCAAGCCCGCAAGGATCTGGAAGAAGCTTACGACTATCAGGTGACCAAGTTGAAGCTCTATGGTCTCGACGGCGACGTATCGGATAAGACCTACGAGAAGATGGCCGAGGGACTGGTCGAGATCGGCTTTATCAAGAAGCCATTCCCGCCTAAATCAGCGATCTTCGACGGCAGTTTCGTCCAGCAGGCGACCAACTGATGACGAGCGGGGGCAGGCTGGCGCAACGGGTCGCACTGGTCACCGGCGGCGGTGGCGAGATCGGCGGCGCGATCTGTCGGCGCTTCGCCGCGGAAGGAGCCGAGGTCGCCATCGCCGACCTCGATCCGGCCAAATCGGAGGCGGTGGCGCGCGCCATCGGCGGCGGCGGACGCGCGCTGGCGCTCGAGGTCGACGTCGCCGACGAGGCGAGCGCGAAGGACGTGGTCGAGCGCACCGTCGCGCGCTTCGGAAGGCTCACCACGCTGGTCAATGTCGCCGCCACCGTCACGCCCGATGGCACGGTCGAGACGCTTTCGCTCGATGACTGGAACAAGGCCATCGCGGTCAATCTCACCGGCGCCTTCGTGATGTGCAAGTATGCCGTACCCGCGTTGCGGCGCGCGGGCGGCGGCAGCATCATCAACATCGCCTCCCAGCTCGGTCATCTGGGCGTGCCGCTGCGCTCGCCCTATTGCACCAGCAAGGCGGCCCTCATCCATTTCACGCGCATCCTGGCGATGGACCACGCCGTCGATAAAATCCGCGCCAACACGATCTCGCCCGGCTTCATCCTCACCGAGCGCTCCAGTCGGCGCTCCGGCGGCAAGGAGCGGGCGCGCGCTGCGGCCGGGCCACGGCACCTGCTCAATCGGCCGGGCGAGCCGGAGGAAATCGCCGCGGGTGCGGTCTATCTTGCCTCCGACGACGCCGCCTTCGTCACCGCCACCGATCTTTTGATCGATGGCGGCTACATCGCCTTCAAAGGCCGGATCGACGCCGACGGCCGTCCCGCGATGATCTGACGATCGGCACGGTCGTCGCGGATGGTCGGCCGCCAGTTCTAGGCTTCTGAACAAAACTCGGATCCGACAAACTTGGAATCGGCGATGGTGGGGTCGTACCACGCTGCAGTGGCTGGCTGGGGCGGGAGGACTCGAACCTCCGAATGGCGGAATCAAAATCCAGCTAATTTCCTTTATTTCTCAACGCCCGTTCTGAAAATTCGGCAAGAGATTCGACGGATTGCCAATCAATCAGTTAGCTTATCATTCAGAATAAAGAACAAGACCAGGGTGGCTTGCCTATTGCTGCGGGATGGACGGCCTAGGTCATGCACCTGAAAGGCGGCGTCCTGGATTGGCGCGAGCGAACTGATGCATGAACCGCCGCTTCCCGATTTCCGATCGATCTAATGGACGAAATGAAATTGGTGAATTGATCAATTTTGGTCAGACGGCGGACGGTCGTGCGAGTAGCATGGGCTGGAGATTATGCCGAAGCAATTTCAATGAGAGTTCTAGATGGATACTGAAATGCGGCAGCATTCGCCAGCTCGACAAAAGGCCGGATACTTCGGCGTGGTCGCCATGATTCTGATCGTCGCGGCAGCATTGTGCTGGGGTTTGGCCCACGTCAACGTCTAGACAATTCAGCGAACGATCAGTCCTGCGGCCGGTTTGTTGGGCAAGGGCGTGGACCGGGCACGGAGCAACCCATGCCGACGGGCTTCTCCTACGAGGAAGCGACTGCGATCTGCGAGAGCGCGGTGGGGACGATCAAGAGCCGGGTCACTAGTGCCCGCACGCCGCTCTGGGTAGTGGGCCAGCCAATTAAGGCAGACTAAAGAGAGCCGCCTAGCTGGTCTGCACTGGTATCTTTCTGTTGGCCGCAAGTATGAATCCCGGTGGCGGTTGTCGCTCCGCAGCATTGTCCGGCACACAATCGGTCAGCTCTCGGTTTATCCATGGACTTTTTGGAATGGTCGCGCCGCGTTGGAGACGGGGCCCAATACCTGTGGCAAGCGCAACTTTTTGGCGTGCGTCGGCCTCAGATTCGGCTAACACCCAACATTTGTTGTTGAGTGTCGTCGCTTCCCAATTTCGGTCGCTAGTGTCGCCGCTCTTGGGCCCTAACCGATAGACTTGCATCTATCTCCCTCCCGCCGTCAGTTGGCGGCCTGGCGCACTGTCGTTGACGCCGAAAATGTGCTCGCTCTGCACCGCAGCTTGCATCCATGTGAGCGCAAGGTTGGTATAGGCTTGCTTCTCTTTTTCGGTTTTGGATTGGCGAGCCCAACGTAGCGCTTCCTCGGCATATTGCCGGAACTGGTCAGCCTTCGACATTGGCAGCCTCCTGATTACGAGACTCCTTGTGTCGTCACCTCCATAGCTGCGGAGCCTGCGCCCGTTGCCCAGCGGCAGTCTGTTCAAAATTGCTCAGTCGGACGGGAAACGGACGGAAATGCACGCCTTAATCAAACTGACCCCTACCCAAATCCGGCCACTCCGAAATTCAAATCCAGCCACAAGGGGTTAAACCCGGCCAGTACCAAAAAAGAGGATGACAAGGCCGCCAACTGAGGCGGCCTCACGTCTCTCTTATCGTGCGTTTGATTTCTGTGCCGCAGCTCTCACAGATGTAAACCACCTCAACCAGGCTATCGGTGAATTTGATCGCCTTGCGTGCTTTCGGTTCCATCGGTTTGTATTCTTTTGTCGCCATCCGGCGCCGACAGCGCGGACAGATCACAACTGGCTGTTTTGGGCGCGGCCCCATACCTGAAAAATAAACACAATCAAGCGGACCTGTCAGTCGGTGGAGAGTCAGTTTGAATGGCTTTCGGTGAAACGCAACTGCGACGGTTCGTAGGCGCCTATGCTGCCTTCTATAATGAGTCAATCGGCACGACGCGCTCACGCGCGAGCTTCTTCATGAACAAATTTCGGTGTTTGGGCTTCGTTGATTACAACGGCAGCGGCCTGGAAGTTGACAGCTCCTTGTTGAACGTGGTCTCGCAGGGCTAACCAACGCGATATCGGTAACTATTCTGTTTGATCTCTTGCAAAGGCCTGCATGCACTCCCAATTACGAAGCGCGTAGGCCACAAGGCTGCGTGATACGGAAGGTTCGGCCCTGAGGGTGAACCGTTCGCATGTCGCTCAAACTAAAAGAGGTCATGCTATGCGTACATTCGATTTTGCTCCCCTCTACCGTTCAACGGTCGGCTTCGACAGAATGTTCTCGTTGCTCGACCAACTCGGCGGCGTGGAAGGCTCGGCGCCCGGCTATCCGCCCTACAATATTGAGCGTAACGGCGAAAACGCCTTTCGTATCTCAGTCGCAGTCGCCGGATTCACCGACGCTGATCTTTCGATCGAAGCGAAGGAAAACACGCTGACGATCCGCGGCGACAAACAGGCCAACGACGAGGAAAAGACCGGCGACGTTCTCTACAAGGGCATCGCCGAGCGGACCTTTGAGCGCAGCTTCCAGCTTGCCGACCATGTTGTGGTCAAGGGCGCAAGGCTGGAGAACGGGCTGCTGCACGTCGACCTCGAGCGCGAGATCCCGGAGGCGATGAAGCCTCGGGCGATCCCGATCGCGAGCTCCGGCAAAGTCCTGCAGGTCACGCCGACCAAGGTCGCTGCCTGAAGTTCTGGCCGGTTGCAATTTGGGGGTGCCCCGGGTTTTCGGGGCGCTTCCGTTGCACTAACCCGCTCGCTATTGCCGTAATCGTACCTACATACGGATATGGCCAGTCCAAAGAAGTACAGACAAGCCATGCACCCCATTTATTGCACGTGGCCCAACCAATGAAAGACCTTCAACAATGAAAGACCTTCAAACGGATGCGAGCCAGCATATCGCAGCCATTGCCCGGTGGGATAATGAGGGTGGTGCTTGCAACGTGCTCTCCAAGAAAACGGACGCAGAATTGAAAAAGCGCCCGCGCTCAAAGGGGAATGATCGTGAGCCAACACACGGGTAAAGATTATGCAGCTCACTCAATTTGCCGTCGATGACAGCCCTCACAACAGAGATGGATTGGTGCTTCAAGGTTGGGATGGGGATCAGCAGGTGATAGGTTTCATCAGTAGGCGTGTCATGGCCGATTGGGCCGAGCCTGGATGCTATGGCAAGCGGAAGAGTCTTTTTCGCGAGCAATACAACGCGCTCGGCAAGCGTAACCTCGCGGCGATCGAACAGATTGTCACGTTGAAGTATCGGCGTGGCGCGGCGTTCAACCGCCAGCACCCCTTCGTGGATATTCTATTGTCCGACATCGCAGAAAGTGGTGAGGTGCTCGACGTGAGCGAACTGGTGCGTGAACCGCCGCTTCCCTCTTTCCAACGGATGTAATGGAACGAGGTATGGAGCGTCATACCTACAGATGCCCATTCCGAGACACTCTAGTTAGAGCCGGTTGTCTATCTGAACTCATCGACGGATGATGCACATTATCGACTGTATGCCGCTTGCGACACTGTCAATTGAGAGCAGAAACCTTTCGGTGCTTGAGAGCAAGGAGCGCAACCGCTGATATGCTATATGCGTTCCAAAGGAGGAGCGCGCCATGAAAATCTGGGCCTCTGAACCTCAGTGGTGGTAGTTCAACTTGATCAGACAAATCAGCGTCAGGAAAAGATGATGGCCAGCGACGACAAGAAAATTAAAACCAACTCCGCTCCGGAAAATGAGGCCCCACCGGAGAAAAAGAGCACTTCCGGCGCAGAGCCATCCAAGGCTGACGGCGGAGAATTGGCTGCCGCCTCACCCTCCGGCTATAGCAGGGGCGAAGGCCAGAAACCCGTTTCTAAAGCTTATAGGGATAACTGGAACGTGATTTTCGCGAAGAAAAAGAAACGATAATTCGCTCGTTCGGCGAAGAGAAATAGCTTCCGCTGTGTGTACCGAGAACTCCATCCCGCATCAACGCGGCCAGTCACCCACACGCAAATTCCCCGTCAGGCGGCTCGCATCGGTAGGGTCAACGGCGGCGCTGTATTTTAAACAAAGACGCCGCACCTAGGTAGGGAAGGAAATCATGGAAGGCGTCACCGTCGTCGACCATCCTTTGGTGCAGCACAAACTCACGCTGATCCGAGACAAAAACCGTTCAACTAAGTCCTTTCGGGAACTCCTCAAAGAGATAGGGATGCTGCTGTGCTACGAGGTAACGCGCGATCTGCCGCTGACCAATGTCGAGATCGAGACGCCGCTCGCACGTATGGTTGCTCCACGCATCGCCGGCAAGAAGCTTGTATTTGCCCCTGTCCTTCGTGCTGGCATGACGTTTGCGGAAGGAATGCTCGATCTCGTTCCAGCTGCGCGAGTGGCGCATATCGGCCTTTATCGCGAGCCTGAG
>Ga0209647_1001539_pt1 | contig 19379 bp, 20 predicted proteins | sample GraSoi_2013_60cm_FD_185827 | JGI IMG/M metagenome (GOLD analysis project Ga0209647, IMG submission 185827) | Grasslands soil microbial communities from the Angelo Coastal Reserve, California, USA - Sample 9_17_2013_60cm (SPAdes) (version 2) | ecosystem: Environmental > Terrestrial > Soil >... | reverse complement strand
GTCGCTGGAAGAGGTGGTCGCCGCCTCGCGCGACGAGTTCGTCGAGGTGGAAGAGGATGCGGCGGCGCGCTAGTCCCCTGCCGGATCGAGAGCAAAAAGGGGCTGCGGCCCCTTTTTTTCAACCTGTTAGGAGCAATCGGTAATGGCGGATATCAGTGCAGGACTGGTGAAGGAGCTGCGCGAGCTCACCGGCCTGGGAATGATGGAGTGCAAGAAGGCGCTATCGGAGTGCGCTGGCGATCTGAAAAAGGCCGAAGAGCTGCTGCGTATCAAGAGCGGCGCCAAGGCAAGCAAAGTAGCCAGCCGCATCGCCGCTGAAGGCGTCATCGGTGCTTGGCTTTCTGCCGACGCGAAAGTCGGCGCGCTCGTTGAGCTGAACTGCGAAACGGATTTCGTGGCGAAGAACGACGATTTCGTTGCGTTCGCTCGCACGCTCTCCGAACTTGTGGCGACGCGCAATCCCACCACTGTCGACGAACTTTCATCGATCGATATGGCTGGTGGCAAGGTCGAGGCGAAGCGCCAGGCCCTCGTACAGAAGATCAGCGAAAACATCGGCATCCGGCGCTTCAAGCGCATGCAAGCGAAAGGCAAGCTCGCGCTCTACCTGCACGGCGCGAAGATCGGGGTACTTGTCGACTACGACGGTCCTGAGGAAGTCGGCAAAGACCTCGCGATGCATGTGGCGTTTGCCAAGCCTCACTACCTCAACAAAACCGAAATTCCGCAGGAAGTGGAGGCGGATGAACGGCGCATCCAGGAGGCGCGCGCCAAGGAATCTGGTAAGCCGCCAGAAATCGTCGCGAAGATGGTCGACGGTGCGGTGAACAAGTTCCTCGGCGAGAAGACTTTGCTTGGCCAACCCTTCGTTAAGGACGACAAGCAGACGGTCGAGAAAATGCTCGGCACGAAGAAAGCGAAGGTCAACGGCTATGCCTACTTAGTCGTTGGAGAGGGCATCGACAAATCCCAAGGGGACAAAACCCATTGACCGGCCAGCGGCCTTGACGCCGAAATACAAACGCATCCTGCTCAAGCTGTCGGGCGAAGCGCTGATGGGCGAGGATCCTTTCGGCATCAACCGCCAGTCCATCGAGGCGATCGTCGCCGAGATCGCGCAGGTGTCGCGCCTTGGCGTGGAGATCGGCGTGGTCATCGGCGGGGGCAACATCTTCCGCGGAGTATCGCCGGGCACCGCCGGCATGGACCGCGCCACGGCCGACTACATGGGGATGCTCGCCACGGTGATGAACGCGCTCGCGCTGCAGGACGCGATGCGCCAGGCGGGTATTTCCAGCCGCGCGCTTTCGGCGCTCAACATCGAGCAGGTGGTCGAGCCCTACATCCGCGGCAAGGCGATCCGCTATCTGGAGGAGGGCAAGATCGTCATCTTCGCCGCCGGAACCGGCAATCCCTTCTTCACGACCGACACGGCAGCGGCGCTGCGCGGCAGCGAGATGGGCGCCGAGATCGTGATCAAGGCGACCAAGGTCGACGGCATCTACACCGCCGATCCGCAGCGCGATCCGAGCGCGCAGCGCTTCACGCGCATCAGCTTCGACGAGGCGATCGTGCGCAACCTCAAGGTGATGGACGCGACCGCGCTGACGCTGTGCCGTGACCAGAAGCTGCCGATCAACGTCTTCAGCATCTTCAAGAAGGATGCGCTGCGCCGGGTGGTGCTGGGCGAGGACGAAGGCACGCTGGTTCACGTATGATTTCCGGTGGGAGATGGCCATGGTGATCGCCGACCTGAAGAAGACGACCGAGCAGAAGATGGACAAGACCATCCAGGCGTTCAAGGGCGACCTTGGGAAGGTGCGCACCGGGCGCGCGCACACGGGACTGCTCGACCACATCCACGTCGACTACTACGGCACGATGACGCCGCTCAACCAGGTCGCCCGGGTGACGCTGCTCGATGCGCGCACCATCGGCGTGGCGCCGTTCGAGAAAAAGATGATCCAGGCGGTGGAGAAGGCGATCCGCGAGTCCGACCTCGGCCTGAATCCCGCGAGCCAGGGCGACACGGTGCGCGTGCCGATGCCGCTGCTCACCGAGGAGCGGCGCAAGGAACTGATCAAGGTGGTGAAGCACGAGGCGGAGAACGCGCGCGTCGCGGTACGCAACCTGCGCCGCGATGCGATCCACCACCTGAAGGATGCGCTCAAGAAGTCCGAAGTGTCGGAGAACGACGAGCGCCGCGCCCAGGACGAGGTGCAGAAGATGACCGACCGGCACATCGGCGAGATCGACAAGCTGCTGCAGGAAAAAGAAAAGGAGCTGCTGGCCGTATGAAGCACTCGAGCTCGACACAGGAGGTTCCCGCGCACGGCGATGTTCCGCGCCACGTCGCCATCATCCTCGACGGCAACGGGCGCTGGGCCCGCAGCCGGATGCTGCCGCGCATCGCCGGCCACCGCCGCGGGCTCGAAGCGGTGCGCGTCACGGTGGAGAACTGCGCCCAGCGCGGCATCGAGTTCCTGACGCTGTTTGCCTTCAGCTCCGAAAACTGGCGCCGGCCGGCGGAGGAGGTGGCGCTCCTGATGCAGCTGTTCCAGGCGGCGCTCACCAGCGAAGTCGAGCGCATGCATCGCAACGGCATTCGCCTCAAGGTGGTCGGCGATATCCGGCGCTTCGATCCCAAGATTCGCCTGCTGGTCGAGCAGGGTGAGCGGCTCACCGCCGAGAACCGGCGCCTGACGCTCACCATCGCGGCGAACTACGGCGGCCGCTGGGACATCCTGCAGGCCCTGACGCGGCTGAACGCGGAGCAAGGCCTTCAGGAGAACATCGACGAGGCGGCGCTCGCACCCTACCTCGCGATGAGCTACGCGCCCGAGCCCGACCTCTTTGTGCGCACCGGCGGCGAGCAGCGCATCAGCAACTTCCTGCTGTGGCAGCTCGCCTACAGCGAACTCTACTTCACCGAGACCTTGTGGCCTGACTTCGACGCCGCGGCGCTCGACCAGGCGATCGCCTCGTATCGCAGCCGCGAGCGGCGCTTCGGCCGTACCAGCGAGCAGGTCGCCGCTTCTTCCACTTCGGCGAAGCGGGCCGAGGTCGCCTGAGCCGCGCGCTCGCTGCGCGGGTCGCCACCGCGGCCGCGCTGATCGCGGCATTTCTCGCCGCGCTGTTCCTGCTGCCGAAGCTCTGGCTCGCGGCGCTGGTGGCGTTGATTCTCGTGGCCGGCGGCGTCGAGTGGGCGCGCCTGTGCCGCCTCGCGGGTGGCGGCGCCTGGGCTTATGCGGTCGCGATTGCCGCAGCGTTTGCGGCGGTATTCCTGTTCGGCGAAGCGGTGGCACGCGTGATGCTTACCGCAGCGGCGCTTTTCTGGCTCGTCGCTGCACCGCTTTGGCTTGCGCGAGGCGTCAACCGGGAGCATCGCGCGGCCTTGCTCGCCAGCGGCTTCATCGTCCTGGTGCCCGCCGGCTTCGCGCTCGCGGTGCTGCCACCGATGCCGGTGCTGCTGGTGCTGCTGCTGGTGTGGATTGCCGATACCGCGGCGTATTTCGTCGGGCGCGCGTGGGGACGGCGCAAGCTTGCGCCGAGCATCAGCCCCGGCAAAACCTGGGAAGGCGTTGCCGGGGGTGTTTTCGGCGCGCTGGCCTACGCTATCATTTGCGGCGGCTTCGTCGGGCACATCGCCTGGGCGCCGCTCGTGGCAGGCGCGGCGCTGCTCGCCGTGCTGAGCATCGTGGGCGACCTGTTTGAATCGGCGGCCAAGCGCCAGGCGGGAGTCAAGGACAGCGGGACGCTGTTGCCGGGGCACGGCGGCATCCTCGACCGCATCGACAGCGCGACCGCGACGCTGCCGCTCGCGGCGCTGCTATTGCCTTGGATGAGGGCGAACGGGTGAATCTCGCAATTCTCGGTGCCACCGGATCGATCGGCTCGAGCACGCTCGATGTCGTGGCGCGGCACCGCGGCCGCTATCGCGTTTTCGCGCTGACCGCGCACCGCTCGGCCGATGCGCTGCTCGCCCTGTGCCGCACGCACCGGCCGAGCTATGCCGTGCTCTCCGGCGTGCCGCGCGACGCCACGCTCGCCGCCACGTTCGCGCAATGCGGCAGCGAGCTGCTCTTTGGCGGCGCAGCGCTCGGGCAGGTGGCCTCCGATAAGCGCTGCGATGTGGTGATGGCGGCGATCGTCGGCGGCGCCGGCCTCGCCTCCACCCTGGCCGCCGCGCGTGCCGGCAAGCGCGTCCTGCTCGCGAACAAGGAGGCGCTGGTGATGGCCGGACCGCTCCTCATGCGCGCGGCGCGCGAAGCGGGCGCGACGCTGCTGCCGGTGGACAGCGAGCACAACGCGGTGTTCCAGTGCCTCTCGGATATCCGCGCGGTGCGCCGCATCATTCTCACCGCCTCGGGCGGCCCGTTCCGCGACGCGGCGCTCGACTCGCTCGACGCGGTGACCCCGGCGCAGGCCTGTGCGCATCCGAACTGGGTCATGGGCCGCAAGATCTCGGTCGACTCGGCCACCATGATGAACAAGGGGCTCGAGGTGATCGAGGCGCGCTGGCTGTTCGACGTGTCGCCGCAGACCATCGAGGTGGTGATCCACCCCCAGAGCATCGTGCATTCGCTGGTCGAGTACGTCGACGGCTCGCTGATCGCGCAGCTCTCCAACCCCGACATGCGCGTGCCGATCGCGCATGCGCTCGGCTATCCCGAGCGCATTGCCTCCGGTGCCCGCCCTCTCGACCTGACGGCCATGAAGGACCTCTCCTTTGAACGGCCGGACGAGCGGCGCTTCCCCTGTCTGCGCCTCGCCTACGATGCCCTCGAGCGCGGCGGCAGCGCGCCGGCGGTGCTGAACGGCGCCAACGAGGTCGCGGTCGAAGCGTTTCTCGAGGGACGCATGCCGTTCACCGCGATTGCACGCGTCATCGCCGAGACGCTGGACGCGGTACCCGCGACGGAGGCGGCGAGCCTCGAGGCGGTGATGGCCGCCGATGCCGACGCGCGCCGTGAAGCGCTCGCGCGCGTGGCCGCGCTTACGGCGGTCAGCGCATGAGCCTGATACAGACCGTCGTCGCCTTCATCGTCGCGCTCGGTGTGCTGATCGTGGTGCACGAATATGGCCACTACCTCGTGGCGCGGCTCTGCGGCGTGAAGGTGCTGCGCTTCTCGGTCGGCTTCGGCCGCGCGCTCGCCACCTGGCGCCTCGGCGCCGATCGCACCGAGTGGGTGGTGGCCGCGATTCCGTTCGGCGGCTACGTGAAGATGCTCGATGAGCGCGAGGGCCCGGTCGAGCCGGCGGAGCTTGCCCGCGCCTTCAACCGCCAGAGCGTCTGGAAGCGCTTCGCCATCGTGATCGCCGGGCCGCTGTTCAACTTTGCCTTCGCCGTGCTGGTCTACGCCGGCCTCTTCATGTACGGCCTGCCGGAGGCGCGGCCGCTGCTCGCCAGCCCGCCGCAGGGCACGCTCGCCGCGGCTGCCGGGCTGCAGGCCGGCGACACGGTGCGCGCGATCGACGGCGAAGCGATCGCGACGTGGCAGGAGCTGCGCTGGCGCGTGCTGCAGGCGGCGCTGCAGCGCGAGGCAGTCAAGCTCGAGACGCTGGATGAGCGGGGCCATATCGCCGTAGTGACGCTCGATCTGCGCGGTTTCCCGACGGCGGAGGTCGAGTCCGACGTGCTCGAGCGCGTCGGGCTGCGCCTTTATCGGCCGCCGCTTGCGCCGGTGCTCGGCCAGATCGTGGCCGGCGGCGCGGCCGAGCGTGCCGGACTGCAGCCGGGCGATCGCATCCTGCGCGTCGACGGCGCGCCGATCCAGACCTGGGAGGACTTCGTCAACGTGGTGCGCTCGCGGCCCGGCGCGCCGCTCTCCATCACGCTCGAGCGGGCGGGAAGCCAGCAGACAGTGGAAGTGGTGCCGGATGCGGTGAGCGCGGGCAACGCTCGCATCGGCCGCATCGGCGCCGGGCCGCAGCAGCCCGAGGGCTACGCCGACAAGCTGCTGGTGCGCGTGCAGCACGGGCCGCTCGAGAGCCTGGGGCGCGCGTTCGCCAAGACCGTCGACATCTCGGTGTTCAGCCTGAAGATGCTCGGCAAGATGCTGATCGGCGAAGTGTCGTGGCGCCATCTCTCGGGCCCGGTGACGATCGCCGATTTCGCCGGCCAGTCGGCGAGCCTCGGCTGGGTCTCGTATCTCACTTTCCTCGCGCTGATCAGCATCAGCCTCGGCGTGCTGAATCTGCTGCCGATCCCGCTGCTCGACGGCGGACACCTGATGTACTATGCGATCGAGATCGTCAAGGGGAGGCCGGTCTCCGAGCGTTTCATGGAGCTCGGACAGCGCGTCGGTCTTGCGCTGCTGTTAGTGATGATGGCTTTCGCTTTCTATAACGATCTGAATCGCCTGCTTACCGGTTAATGATTCGCAGAGGTTTGACCGCGGTGCTCGCCGCGTGCGCGCTCGCGGCGGCGGTCGCCGCGCAGGCGCAGTCGTTCCGCCCGTTCACCATCAAGGACATCCGCGTCGAGGGCCTGCAGCGCACCGAGCCCGGCACGGTATTCAGCTATCTGCCGGTGAAGGTCGGCGAGACCATGGACGAGGCGAAGGCGCAGAGCGCGCTGCGCGCGCTCTATGCCACGGGTTTCTTCAAGGACGTGCGGCTGGAAGTGGAGAACGACGTCCTGGTGGTGTTCGTCGAGGAGCGCCCGGCGATCGCCTCGATCGATTTCTCCGGCATGAAGGAGTTCGAGCCGGAGAACGTGCGCAAGATCCTGCGCGAGCTCGGCATGGCCGAAGGCCGCATCTTCGACCGCGCGCTGCTCGATAACACCGAGCTCGAGATCAAGCGGCAGTATCTGTCGCGCGGCCTGTACGCCGCCGAGGTGCAGACCACCATCACGCCGCTCGAGCGCAACCGCGTCGGCATCAACATCGCCGTGACCGAGGGCGAGGTCGCCAAGATCCGCGGCATCAACCTGGTCGGCGCGCACGCTTTTCGCGAGCGCGAGCTGCTCGACCAGTTCGTGCTGCGCAGCCCCGGCTGGCTCACCTGGTACACCAAGCACGACCGCTATTCGCGCGAAAAGCTCTCGGCCGACCTCGAGAACCTGCGCGCGTACTACCAGAACCGCGGCTACCTCGACTTCAACATCGAGTCGACGCAGGTGTCGATCTCGCCCGACCGGCGCGACATCTACATCACGGTCAATTTCACGGAAGGCGAGAAGTACACCGTGGCCAAGGTGGAGCTCTCCGGCCAGCTGTTGGTGTCGCGCGAAGAGCTCGAGAAGCTGGTGCAGCTCAAGTCCGGCGACGTGTTCTCGCGCGAGAAGCTCACCGCCACCACCAAGGCGATCTCCGATCGCCTCGGCAACGACGGCTATGCCTTCGCCAATGCCAATGCGATTCCCGAGGTCGACAAGGACAAGCGCACGGTCTCGTTCACCATCCTGGTCGACCCGGGCCGGCGGGTGTACGTGCGGCGCGTCGACGTCTCGGGCAACTCGAAGACGCGCGACGAGGTGGTGCGCCGCGAGATGCGCCAGCTCGAGGGCGGCTATTACGACGCCTCCAAGATCCAGCTGTCGCGCCGGCGCATCGACCGCACGCAATATTTCTCGGAAGTGAACGTCGAGACGCAGCCGGTGGAAGGCAGCCCGGACCAGGTCGACGTCCTCTACACCGTGAAGGAGCGGCCCACCGGCGCGCTGCTCTTCGGCGTCGGCTTCTCGAGCGTGGAGAAGTTCGCGCTGTCGACCTCGCTCACGCAGTCCAACGTCTTCGGCACCGGCAAATTCCTGTCGTTCAACGTCAACAGCGGCAGCGTGAACCAGGTCTACTCGCTGTCCTATGTCGATCCGTACTACACCGTCGACGGCGTCAGCCAGGGCTTCGACGTCTACAAGCGCAAGACCAACGCCTCGAATCTTTCAGTCGGGCCCTACAGCACGGACGCGCTCGGCGGCGGCATCAAGTTCGGTTATCCGGTGTCGGAGGTGAGCCGCATCGACCTCGGCCTCAACTTCGAGACCGTGAAGCTGCAGACCTTCGACAACAGTCCGCTCAGCTACCTCAATTTCGTGCAGCAGTTCGGCAACAACTATCGCTACGCTGCCGCTACCGCTGGCTGGTCGCGCGACACGCGCGACAGCCTGATCACCACGCGTTCGGGCACGTTCGTGCGCGCCTCGACCGAAGTCGCGGGCGGCGACCTCGAGTACGTCCGGCTCGGCTATCAGCACCAGTGGTACTACCCGCTGACGCGGACTTTCACCTTCCTTGCAGGCGCCGACATCGGGATGGCGGGCGGCCTGGGGGGCAAGCCGCTGCCGTTCTTCAAGAACTTCTTTGCCGGCGGCCCCGGCTCGGTACGCGGCTACCGCTCGTTCTCGCTCGGCCCGCAGGACCTGAACGGCAATATCATCGGCGGCAACCGCAAGGCGACCAGCAGCCTCGAGCTCCTGTTCCCGATGCCCGGCGCGGGCGCGGACCCGTCGCTGCGCCTCGCCTGGTTCGTCGATGGCGGCAACGTCTTCGCGCAGAGCTTCGATTTTTCGGACCTGCGCTATTCCACCGGATTGGCGTTCTTCTGGGCATCGCCCTTCGGCCCGCTGCGCCTGTCCTTTGCGCAGCCGCTCAATCCCAAGAGCACGGACCATATCCAGAAGCTACAATTCACGTTCGGTACTGGATTCTGAGCAGCTCATGACCCTCCTTAGACCCTTCGCGCTCGGCATCGCGCTCGCTGCATCGGCAGCGCTTGCGCAGGACAAACCCGCGGCGCCGCCGCTCACCGGCAAGTTCGGCTTCGTCAACACCGAGCGCATCCTGCGCGACGCCGCGCTGGCGCAGCGGGCGCAGAAGAAGATCGAGGTCGAGTTCCAGAAGCGCGACCAGGAGATGGCGCGGCTTGCCGACCAGCTGAAGCGCATGCAGGAAGACATCGAGAAAAACAGCGTCACGATGAGCGAGACGCAGCGGCGCACCAGGGAGCGCGAGTTCGCCGATCTGAACCGCGAGTTCCAGCGCAAGCAGCGCGAATTCCGCGAGGACCTGAACCAGCGCCGCAACGAGGAGCTGGCGCAGGTGGTCGAGCAGGCGAACCGCGTCATCCGCCAGATCGCCGAGCAGGAGAAGTACGACATCATCTTCCAGGACGCCGTCTTCGCGAGCCCGCGCATCGACATCACCGACAAGGTGATCAAGGCGCTCGATCAGGGCAAGCCGCCCGCGAAGTGATTCCATGCCGGGGCCGTTGACGCTGGGGCAGATCGTCGCGCGCCTCGGCGGCCGGGTCGCCGGCGATGCCGAAACGCGGGTCCGCCAGGTCGCCTCGCTCGAAGGCGCCACGGCCGAGCACATCAGTTTCTTCACCGGCAGCCGCTACCGCGCGAAGCTCGCCGCGACGCGCGCCGGCGCCATAGTTCTGGGGACCGAGGCCGAAGCCGAGACCCAGCTGCCGCGCATCGTGGCGGAGAATCCCTACGCGTACTTCGCGCGCGTCTCGCAGCTCTTCAACCCCGTGGTCGCGCAGGCTCCGGGCGTGCATTCCTCGGCCGTGGTGGCGAAGGGTGCAAAGCTCGGCGCGCGCGTCTCGATCGGCGCGCTCTGCGTAGTGGGCGAGGGCGTCAGCATCGGCGACGACACCTGCCTTTACCCCCAGGTGGTGGTCTACCCGCGCTGCTCCATCGGTGCCCGCGTGATCGTCCATTCCGGCGCGGTGATCGGCGCCGATGGCTTCGGCATTGCCGACGACGACGGCCGCTGGGTCAAGATCCCGCAGATCGGCGCCGTGCGCATCGGCGACGACGTCGAGATCGGCGCCAATACCACGATCGACCGGGGCGCCATCGACGACACGGTGATCGAGGAGGGCGTCAAGCTCGACAACCAGATCCAGGTCGGCCACAACGTACGCATCGGCGCGCATACCGCGATCGCCGGCTGCGCCGGCATTGCCGGTAGCGCCGACATCGGCAGGCATTGCACCATCGGGGGCGCCGCGGTGATCCTCGGCCACCTGAAAATCGTCGACCACGTGAACATCTCGGCAGGCACGCTGATCTCGCGGTCGATCCTCAAGCCGGGCACCTACACCGGCGTCTATCCCTTCGACGAGCACGAGTCATGGACGCGCAGCGCGGCCGAGCTGCGCCGCAAAGGAAAGAAAAATGGCTGAAATGGACGTGAACCAGGTGCTGGCGCACCTGCCGCAGCGCTATCCGATCCTGATGCTCGACCGGGTGAAGGAATGCGAGCCCGGCAAGCGCATCCTCGCGCTGAAGAATGTCTCGGCGAACGAGCCCTATTTCCCGGGCCACTTCCCGCACCGGCCGATCATGCCCGGCGTGCTGATCCTCGAGGCGATGGCACAGGCCGCCGGGGTGCTGGTGTTCCGCACCCAAGGGACCATGCCGGACGACAAGACCGTGTATTACTACGTCGGCATCGACAACGCGCGCTTCAAGAAGCCGGTGGTGCCGGGCGACCAGCTCGAGATCGAGGTGCACTACGAGCGCCAGCTGCGCGGCATCAGCAAATTCAAGTGCGAGGCGCGGGTCGACGGCAAGATCGTCGCCGAGGCCACCATCCTGTGCTCCATGCAGGCGATAGAAAAGGCATGAGCGCGGAGGTCCATCCCAGCGCGCTGGTCGATCGCGGCGCGCGGCTCGCTAATGGGGTCAGCGTCGGCCCCTACAGCGTGATCGGCCCAAAGGTGGAGGTGGGCGAGGGCAGCTGGATCGGCGCGCACGTGGTGCTCGACGGGCGCCTGCGCATCGGGCGCAACAACAAGATCTTCCATTTCGCCTCGCTCGGCGCGCCGCCGCAGGACAAGAAGTACGCCGGCGAGGACACCGCGGTAGAGATCGGCGACGGCAACACCATCCGCGAGTACGTGACGATCAACCGCGGCACGGCGCTCGACGCCGGCGTGACGCGCGTCGGCAGCGACAACTGGATCATGGCCTACGTGCACTTCGCGCACGACTGCCAGATCGGCAACCACACGATCTTCGCCAATGCCTGCCAGCTCGCCGGCCACGTCACGGTGGGCGACTGGGCGATCTTCGGCGCCACGACGCTGGTCCACCAGTTCGTGCACATCGGCGCTCACGCCTTCACCGGCATGGGCACCTATCTGCCCCAGGACCTGCCGCCGTTCGTCACCGCCGCCGGCAACATGGCGCGTCCCTACGGCATCAACAGCGAAGGCCTCAAGCGCCGCGGCTTTTCGCCCGAAGCCATCGCCGGCCTCAAGCGCGCCTATCGCACGCTGTATCGCAGCGGTCTCGGCCTTGAGGAGGCGCGCCTCCAATTGAGCGAGCAAGTATCCAGCTGCCCCCAGGTGGGCGACATCCTCGAATTTCTCGCTCGCAGTAAACGCGGCATCATCCGCTAGCAAGATGAGTAGGGAACTGCAGCCCCGACATGTGCGCGTCGGCATGGTGGCCGGCGAAGCCTCCGGCGACTTGCTGGCCGCACACCTGATCGCGGCGCTGAAGGCGCGCCACCCGTCGATCGAGTTCGCCGGCATCGGCGGGCCGCGCATGGCGGCCGAGGGCTTCGAGTCGCATTTCCCGATGGAGAAGCTCTCGGTGCGCGGCTACGCCGAGGCGCTGCGCCACTACCGCGAGATCATGGGCATCCGCCGCGACCTGGGGAAAAGCATGCTGCGCGAGCGCCCGGATCTGTTCATCGGCGTCGACTCCTCGGATTTCAATTTGGGCCTGGAGCGGCGCCTGAAGGACGGCGGCATTCCCACCCTCCATTACGTCAGCCCGGCGGTATGGGCGTGGCGCCGCTGGCGCGTGCGGCGCATCGCGCGCTCGGTCGACCGCATCCTGGTGATGTACCCGTTCGAGCAGCCGCTGTATGAGGCGGCGGGCGTGCCGGTGACCTATGTCGGCCATCCGCTCGCCGATGTCATCCCGCTCGAGCCGCCGAAGGACGAGGCGCGCGCCCAGCTGCGGCTGCCGTCGGGCAAGCTGATCATCGCGCTGCTGCCGGGAAGCCGGCGCTCGGAGCTGCAGTACATGGCCGGCGCCTTCGTGCTCGCCGCGCACCGCTTCCGCCAGGAAGTGCACGACGTGCATTTCGTCTGCCCGATGGTGACGCGCGAGACGCGGGAAATGTTCGAGCGCGCGATCCATGAAAACCAGCGCACTGATTTGCCGCTCACGCTGCTCTTCGGCCATTCACATGACGCGCTCGCCGCCGCCGACCTCGCGCTCGTGGCGAGCGGCACGGCGACGCTCGAAACCGCGCTCTTCAAGACGCCGATGGTGATCGCCTACCGGCAGTCTCCGATAACATGGGCGCTGATGCGCCAGATGCTCTACCTGCCCTACGTCGGCATGCCCAACATCCTTGCCGGCGAGCGCCTGGTGCCCGAACTGCTGCAGGACCAGGCCACGCCGGCAAACCTGGCGGGCGCCTTGCTCACATTGCTGCGCGACACCGCGGCGCAGCGCCGGCAAGTCGAGCGCTTCCGCGAATTCCACCAGCTGCTGCGCCAGAACACTGCCGAGAAGGCCGCCGATGCCGTCCTCAGCGTCCTTAAATAGCGCCCCGCATCTATCCTTAGTGTGCGGCGTCGACGAAGCCGGGCGCGGCCCGCTTGCCGGCCCGGTCTATGCCGGCGCCGTGATTTTGAATCCCGAGCGGCGCATCAACGGCCTGGCCGATTCCAAGGTGCTCAGCGCCGAGCGGCGCGAGGTGCTCGCCGAGCGCATCAAGGAGCGTGCCATCGCCTGGGCGGTGGCGTTCGCCACCGTCGAGGAGATCGACCGCTTCAACATCTTCCACGCCTCCATGTTGGCTATGCGCCGCGCGGTTGCTTCTCTTTCGGTGAAACCGCAGGAAGCATTGATCGACGGCAATTCCTGTCCGCCGGGCCTTGGCTGCCCGGCGCGCGCGATCGTCGACGGCGACGCGACCGAGCGGCCGATCTCTGCCGCGTCGATCCTCGCCAAGACAGCGCGCGACGCCGAGATGATCGCGCTGCACGACCGCTATCCGGAGTACGGCTTCGACAAGCATAAGGGCTACGGTACCGCCGAGCATCTCGCCGCGCTCGGCCGCGTCGGCCCGAGCGAGATCCACCGCCGCAGCTTCTACGCCGTGGGCATCTTCTTCCAGGGTGATCTGTTCGCCGAGAGCTGGAACGCGATGGCCGAGCAGCTGCGCATCCGCAGCTACCGCATGTGCTGCGACGCGGTGAAGCTCACCATGGGCCTGAAAGTGCCGCTCAAGCAATTCGATCAGAAACGCCGCCGGCTGCAGCGCAACTACGCGGACGTACGCGCCGCCAGCGATGCGGCCGGTCACGTCGACCTGGTCGACGATCTGCTCCGCAAAGCCCGGCTGGAACTGCGCAGCAAGCGTGCCTGATCCGATCTAAAGACAACGCGCAAGTCAAACGCTGGGCCAAGCTGATGCGCGACGGCCGCCTGCGTCGCGCCGAGCGCCGGCTGGTCATCGAAGGCCCGCACCTCCTGGCCGCGGCTCTCGGCGCCGGCCTCCAGCCCATCGCGGTGTTCGGCACCGACGCCGCGCTGGCCAAGCCGGAGATTCGCCAGCTCATGGCGCGGAGCGGCTGCGCGCCCGTGGTGCTTTCCGAATCCGCGTTCAACGCCGTTGCCGATGCCGAAACGCCGGTGGGCGTCGCCGCCGAGCTGGCGATACCCGAGCTGCGCCGCAAGGGCTCAGCCGTATTCCTCGAGGGCGTCCAGGACGCCGGCAATGTCGGCGCCATCGTGCGCAGCGCAGCGGCGTTCGGTGCCGGCGAAGTCATCCTCGACCGCCAGTGCGCCGATCCCTGGTCGCCGAAGGTGCTGCGCGCCGGCGTGGGCGGGCATTTCGCCATCGGCATCCGGCAGGTGGACGACCTCGGCGGCGCGGTCGCCGCTTTTTCCGCCCGGTTGCTCTGCACGGTGGTGCAGGGTGGCCGTCCGCTGCGCGAGGTGGATCTCTCGGGGCGCATCGGCTGGGCGTTCGGTGCCGAAGGCGCCGGGCTGAGTGCCGCGGTGCTGGCGCGTGCCGCCGAGCGGGTGACGATCCCGATGGCGTCCGGCGAGTCGCTGAACGTCGCCGCGGCGGCGGCGGTGTGCCTGTATGAAGCGTTTAGTAGACCTGGCGGCTGATGCGCAGCTCGCGCAGGATGGTGGTGGCGATCTCCTCGATCGACTTGGTGGTCGAGTTGATGCTGTGGATGCCTTCGCGGCGCATCAGGGTCTCGGCCTCCTCGACCTCGTAGCGGCAGTTGTCCAGCGCTGCATAGCGGCTGTCGGGCCGGCGCTCCTTGCGAATTTCGTGCAGCCGCTCCGGGGCAATGGTCAGGCCGAAGAGCTTGGTCTTCTGCGTGCGCAGGGCCTCCGGCAGCTTGCCGCGGTGGAAATCCTCGGGGATCAGGGGGTAATTGGCCGCTTTGACGCCGAATTGCAGCGCGAGGTATAGGCTGGTCGGCGTCTTGCCGCTGCGCGAGACCCCGATCAGGATGACGTCGGCCTGCCCCAGCTCGCGGTGCGAAGCGCCGTCGTCGTGCGCCATGGCGAAATTGATCGCTTCCATGCGCTGCTGGTATTCCTTCTTGTCCATGGCGCTGTGCGAGCGCCCGATCGTGTGGCTCGACTTGAGACCCAACCCGGCTTCGAGCGGATCGATGAAGGTTTCGAAGAAATCGACGAACAGTGCGTTCGCGCGCCGCACCACGGTGCGCACGTCCTGGTTGACCAGCGTCGAGAAGACGATCGGCTGCCCGCCGCCGTTGGCCGCTTCGGCCTCGATGCGCGCGAGGCATTCTTCCGCTTTCTCGGCGCTGTCGACGAAGGGCAGGGTGACCTGGTTGAACTCGACGCCCTCGAACTGGGTCAGCAGGCTGTGGCCGAGCATCTGCGCCGTGATGCCCGTGCCATCGGAGACGAAGAACACCGTGCGGCGCTGCGTCATAGGAAATAAAATACTAGGCTAATGCGGGTAGCGTGGCTAAAGGATCTGCGGCTGGCCGACCTTCCGCAGGTCGGCGGCAAGAACGCTTCGCTTGGCGAGATGACCGGCGCCCTGGCCGAGGCCGGCATCCGCGTCCCCGGCGGCTTCGCCACCACGGCGGATGCCTTCCGCGAATTCCTCGCTGCCGGTGGGCTCGACCGGCGCATCGCCGAGAAGCTGAAGAATCTCGACAGCAGCGACGTCAAGGCACTCGCGGCCTGCGGCAAGGAAATCCGCTCGTGGATCGCCAAGGCGCCGTTTCCGGCCGAACTTGAACGAGACATTAGGTCCTACTATCAGAAGCTTGAGGAACAAACCTCAGGCGATGCTTCATTTGCCGTGCGCTCCTCTGCGACGGCCGAGGATCTGCCCGAGGCCTCGTTTGCCGGCCAGCAGGAGACCTTCCTCAATATCCGCGGCGCCGACAACGTGCTCGCGGCCATCCGCCATGTCTTTGCCTCGCTCTATAACGACCGCGCCATCTCCTACCGGGTGCACCAGGGCTTCACCCACGCCGAGGTCGCGTTGTCGGCCGCGGTGCAGCAGATGGTGCGCAGCGACCTGGGCTCGAGCGGGGTGCTCTTCACGCTGGACACGGAATCGGGTTTTCGCGACGTGGTGTTCATCACCTCCTCCTATGGCCTGGGCGAGATGGTGGTCCAGGGGGCGGTCAATCCCGACGAGTTCTACGTCCACAAGCCGCTGCTCGAGCGCGGCAAGCCCGCAATCGTGCGCCGCGCCCTGGGCTCCAAGCTGCAGAAGATGGTGTTCGGAGCCGCCCGCGAAGCCGGCAAATCGACTCGAACGGTGGACGTGCCGGAGGCCGAGCGCCACCGCTTCTCGCTGACCGACCCCGAAGTGCTCGAGCTCGCGCGCTATGCCGTGGCGATCGAGCGCCACTACGGCCGGCCGATGGACATCGAATGGGGCAAGGACGGCGCCGACGGCCGCATCTACGTGCTGCAGGCGCGCCCCGAGACCGTCAAATCCCGGAAGCGCGAAGTCGAAGAGCGCTACGCGCTCAAGGGCCGCTCGAAGGTGCTGGTGACCGGCCGCGCCATCGGCCACAAGATCGGCAGCGGTACCGTGCGCAGCGTGCCCGACGCCTCGCAGATGTCGCGCGTGAAGCAGGGCGACGTGCTGGTCACCGACATGACCGACCCGAACTGGGAGCCGGTGATGAAGCTCGCCGCCGCCATCATCACCAACCGCGGCGGCCGCACCTGCCACGCGGCGATCATCGCCCGCGAGCTCGGCATCCCGGCCGTCGTCGGCTGCGGCGACGCCACCCAGAAGCTGAAAGACGGCCAGGCGGTGACCGTGTCCTGCGCCGAGGGCGACACCGGCAGCGTGTTTGACGGCCTGCTGCCCTTCGAGGTCTCGAGCCGCGAGCGCGGCGAGATGCCGCGCATCCCGGTGAAGATCACGATGAACGTCGGCAACCCGCAGCTCGCCTTCGAGTTCGCGCAGCTGCCGAACGCCGGGGTCGGCCTGGCGCGCCTCGAGTTCATCATCAACAACGAGATCGGCGTGCATCCGCGCGCCTGCCTCGACTATCCGAAGCTGGACGCGACGCTCAAGCGCAAGGTCGAGGAAGCGGCGCGCGGCTATGCCGATCCGCGCAGCTTCTTCGTGGAGAAGATGGTCGAAGGCATCGCCACCATCGCCGCGGCGTTCTGGCCCAAGCCGGTGATCGTGCGCCTGTCGGACTTCAAATCGAACGAGTACCGCAAGCTGCTCGGCGGGGAGCGCTATGAGCCCGACGAGGAGAACCCGATGCTCGGCTTCCGCGGCGCCGCGCGCTATATCGCGCCGAGCTTCCGCGAGTGCTTCGAGCTCGAGTGCACGGCGCTGCGCAAGGTGCGCGAGACCATCGGCCTCACCAACGTCGAGCTGATGGTGCCGTTCGTGCGCACGATCGGCGAAGCCAAACAGGTTTTAGCGTTATTGGAAACCAATGGCTTGAAGCGTGGCGTGAACGGCCTGCGCATCGTGATGATGTGCGAGCTACCCTCCAACGCGGTGCTCGCCGAGGAATTCCTCGAGCTGTTCGACGGCTTCTCCATCGGCTCGAACGACCTCACCCAGCTCACCCTCGGCCTGGACCGCGACTCGGGCCTGGTGGCCGAGGGCTTCGACGAGCGCGACGACGCGGTGAAGGCGATGCTCTCGATGGCGATCCGTGCCTGCCGCAAGCACAACAAATATGTGGGCATTTGCGGCCAGGGGCCTTCCGACCATCCGGATCTCGCGCGCTGGCTGATGGAGCAGGGCATCGAGAGCATGTCGCTCAACCCCGATACCGTGGTGACGACCTGGATGGCGCTCGCCGAGCCGCCCCCGCCCGCCAAGAAATCAGCGACTGCGTAGATGGAACTGGGGGATGAGAAGCATCTGATCCCCCAGACCCCCTACCTGCTTCGCAGGAGTCGCTGCTTTTCCCGGTTCCACTCCTTCTCCCGCAGGTCGGCGCGCTTGTCGTGCTGCAGCTTGCCGCGCGCCAGCGCGAGATCGAGCTTGATGCGGCTCTTCTTGTAATGCAGGTTGAGCGGGATCAGGGAATAGCCGCGCTGCTCGACCTTGCCGATCAGGCGGCGGATCTCCTCGGCGTGCATCAGGAGCTTGCGCGTGCGGGTCGGGTCGGGAACGTAATGCGTCGACACCGTCGCTAGGGGGCTGACGTGTGCGCCGATGAGGTACAGTTCGGCACCGCGCACCATCACGTAGGCTTCGCCGATCTGCGCGCGGCCGGCGCGGATCGCCTTCACCTCCCAGCCCTGCAGGGCGAGTCCCGCCTCGTAGCGCTCCTCGATGAAATAATCGTGGGACGCCTTGCGGTTGTCGACTATGGACATGGGGAATTTTAGTTCATGAAGGAAATCAGCCGATCGGCGATCGTCGAGCACACGGCGGCCGAGATGTATGCGCTGGTCGACGACGTCGAGTCCTATCCGCGCTTTCTTCCCTGGTGCAAGGACGCGAAGGCCGAGGACGTCGGCGGCAAGAAGCGCGCGACGCTGGTCGCGGGCCTGGGCGCCATCCGGCAGTCCTTCACCACGCTGAACGACAATCAGCCCGGACAGTCGATCGACATGCGCCTGGTCACCGGGCCCTTCAAGCACTTCGCCGCGGCCTGGCGTTTCGCGCCTCTGGCCGAAAGCGCCTGCCAGGTGGAATTTTCGCTGCGCTACGAGTTCGCGAGCCGCGCGCTCGCCAAGCTGCTCGAGCCGCTGTTCGATCAGATCGCCGATACGATGGTCGATGCCTTCACGCGGCGCGCCGACGAGATCCATGGCCGTAATCCGCGTTGAGGTGGTCGATGCGCGCCGCGACGGCGTTTCCACCGCCAAGGTCGAGCTTCCCGCCGGAGCGCTGGTGCGCGATGCGCTGCAGGCATCGGGGCTGAACGTGGATCCAAGCGCAGTCGGGATATTCGGCAAGCGCGTGGCGCCGGATGCGCGGCTCGCAGACGGCGATCGGGTCGAGATTTACCGGCCGCTCGCGCTCGATCCGAAAGAGCGGCGCCGGCAGCGCGCCGGCACTACCCGCAAGAAACCCCGCTAGGCTATTTGCACCACTCGGTGACGGACTTCTGCGCGCGCTCGATCTCCTTGGCGCGCGCCTCGTCGTCGATGAAGACCCGCTCTCCGGCAGCGTTCACCGTGCTCATGCGCTGACCGCTCTGCAGCTGGCGCAGGCTGGTCTGCGCCTGCTGGCAACCGGCGCGCTTCTGGTCGGCCTCGGCGCGCTCCTGGGTTGCCTTCTGCTCCGCCTCCTGGCGCTCCTGCTGGCGCTTCTTGAACGCCGCTTCAGGGCTGAGCGCCTTGTCCTTCGAGGCGGCGCCTTTCTTTCCATCCGTGGCCGGGGCGGTCGCCGCCGGGGCGCCCGAGGGTCCTTTTAGGCGCGTTACCTTGGTCGCGTCCGGCGGCGGCGTGTCGCCGTAACGGACCTTGCCGTCCTTGTCGACCCACTTATAAGCCTGCGCCGAGGCGGCGCCCGAGAACGCCAGGACAGCCAGGATTAGGAGAAGTCTTTTCATTGATCTACTAACGCTCCAGCCCCATGAATGGATGACAGTATCTCATTTGAGAGCGGAAGCGCTCGTGTAAAATGCCGCTTTGCGAGAGAGCCTGAGCTCATGCGGGTAATCCAGAAGGCGCTGACCTTCGATGATGTCCTCCTCCTGCCCGCCCACTCGCGCATCCTGCCGCGCGACGCCTCCCTGAAAACCCGCCTTAGCCGCAAGCTCGAGCTGAATATCCCGCTCGTTTCCGCGGCCATGGACACGGTGACCGAAGCGCGCCTGGCCATCGCCATCGCCCAGGAAGGCGGCATCGGCATCGTCCACAAGAACCTGACGATCCCGGGGCAGGCGGCCGAGGTGGCCAAGGTGAAGCGCTTCGAGTCGGGTGTGCTGCGCGATCCGATGACGAT
>Ga0209647_1001538_pt1 | contig 19395 bp, 17 predicted proteins | sample GraSoi_2013_60cm_FD_185827 | JGI IMG/M metagenome (GOLD analysis project Ga0209647, IMG submission 185827) | Grasslands soil microbial communities from the Angelo Coastal Reserve, California, USA - Sample 9_17_2013_60cm (SPAdes) (version 2) | ecosystem: Environmental > Terrestrial > Soil >... | reverse complement strand
TCTCCCACTCCACGACCTCCACGATTACAAGGCCAGAAACACATAGAAGAGGGCATGGCATTCTTTTTGAGCCAGTTAGCTTTTTTTCTACGCCACATGGCTACACAACAATCGATATGGCATCCAAAAATAATATCTTGCTCAATTTTAGAAAGCAGTATGTTGTAGTATTGGATTTGCGAGGAAATCATTTTTTTTAAATCATGAGCACCAGGATCGTTAGGATCGAGATGAATAGCTTGCTCAGATGCGATGATAGCTTCTTGATATCGTCCAAGTTCTGCAAGCACCACTCCCTTATTGGTGTAGGCTGCTGCATTTTTAGGATCAAGACGGATAGCATGCTCGGACGCATTTAGTGCTCTCTGGAACCTTTTAAGTTCGATGAGTATTACCCCTTTAAAGAAATAGCTCTGCGCATCGTTAGGGTTAAGATGAATAGCTTTGCTACATGCAGCTAATGCTTCTTTAAATCTCTTAGAGATAGCAAGCACATACCCTTTATTTCTGTAAGCTACACTATTACAAGAAACGCCGGAAAAAGAACACGTCTAAACACCGAAACGCCTAAACAGGGGGTACTCTTTTATCATCAAGATGAACCTACCATAACTGATTCGGTAACGACTTCTTAGAAAGCGTTACCGGATCAGAAAAGAAGACAGCGTTCCTCAAATCTTGATGGTGTTCCTCGGTGTTCTTGTCCAATATCAGGAATACCGTTTAAACAGCGTTTAGCCCGTTTCGGAGCGTTTCTGAGGAAATGAGCTAAACGCTGTGAGAAACGCGGAAAAAGAACAAGGCTAAACACCTGCCAATTATGCATCCTTAGCAGGTGCTTTCACTGTAGACCTAAACCCGGTGCGAACATGCGAGTCATCGCAGAACGGTTTCTGACGGGACTGGCCGCAACGGCAGAGGGTAATCTCGTCGTCGGTAATCTCAAAGGGGTTGCCATCACTATCTAAGAGAATTAAACCCTTTGCGTTCTGGATATACAAGGGACCATTCTCTTCTGCCATGATCGTAGGTTTGGTTTCTTCGGCCATGGATAACTCTCTCCTTTTTGCAAAGAAAAATAGCAATACGAGAGCTGCACTATAACAGCTTGCGCCTGGTTATACACGAGTATATCAGACGTTGGATTCCTTCTACAAGTGTTCCCTGGCTTGCATTTGTGACGCACGCTCCAAAACGCGTTCTAAAACCAATATCATTGCAGTGGGGTCAAACGAGAGACGATTATAGGCCGAAGAAACATCAGAAGGTGTAATTTTCATCAGGGGAGCATAGCCATGTCCGCACTGGTTTTCAGTCCGAAGTCAAAGCTCCTCAGAAACCCTAGCTTGTTGCACAAAAGCCCTGTTCCATTAAATCCTGGCAGGCATAAAAATAGGGAACCAGAAACCTGGTTCCCTGGAAATGTTACGTTTGTTACAAAAACCGACCTACTAAATAACGCACTACTTGTCACCCTTCGAAAAACGCACTACAAGCATTAACTCTAAGTATGAACTTAATACGTTACATGTGTGAAAGCACATCTGCCTCACAATATATATTAACGAAACTGGAATATAATTGTAACGCAAGACACAAGCGAATTTTCTGTATTAGCTTGCCTGTCTTTTGAATATGTACTGATGTATGCCGCAGAAAACATCTCTCTCCCGAGCAACCGCCCTACTTGCTAATTTAACGACTTTATCTTCCGTGGGGACTCACCTACACAGCGGTTTCGCCGCTGAGCCTTGTTGTGAGAGGAGAAGCTTTGATGCGGCTCTGCCGCATCAAAGCTTCTCCTCTCACAACAACTTCGGGGTCGGGCCTTTGCGTAAGGGAGGACGCTCTCTCCTGGACGTGCCTATTGCCCCCACAGTTATCTTGTCCCGCTGTGTGATATAGTATTAACCGATGAAGAAATAAGTGAAGCTCATGCGGACATTGCTTGAACTTCGTTAGTATATGTAAAAGGAGTTGTTTAAGCATGACAGTTCGTTTCAGTGCGCGTAACCAGTTAAAAGCGAAAGTAACGTCAGTCAAGCTCGGAACTGTGATGGCTGAAGTAATTGTTGAGTTAGCAGATGGTCAGCAAATCGTCTCTGCTATCACACGTACCTCTGCTGAGGGACTGGGCCTTAAAGAGGGTGACGAGGTTCTTGCCATCATCAAATCTACCGAAGTCATGATCGGGAAAAACGAGTAGGTGCTTGAGAGAACCTTAGCAATATCGCAATTATACGCATGGGTGCCTTGCCAGTGTGTATTCCATGTGGCGGGCACTCACTGCTGATCACCCAACTGTTTCAGAACACAAGGAAGCGAAATCATGTATCTATCCTCCTCGATTGTTGCTTGTTCTTGCATGGATCTTACCCCTCGGCGCTCTCCTCGGCGGCTTCCTGGGCAACTGGATCGGTTTACAACCAACCCTTCTGATAGGTGCATGGGGCCTGCTCTCGACTTGTTTGTGGCTCGTCTTTTCTCCAGTACCAGGATTGCACACCATACCTACTAGCGAATAAGAAACGCAGGGGCAGTTCTTGCGGCTGCCCTCGCGCGGTCTGTTGAAGATAGAAGGGGCGCATTAACCATGCAATAGAAATGTTCTATAATACAATCGCAGTGATTGTAAAGCTTGCTTTCTTCTTACCCGATTATCAAAAAGAAAAGAGTGATATCTGAAGCACACCTATGAACCTGCACCAACTGCGCATCTTCTGTAGTGTCGTCGAGCACGGCAGCTATACTAAGGCGGCTGAAACGCTGTTTATGACACAGCCTGCCATCAGTCTCCAGGTCCATGCCCTGGAGCGCAGCCTGCAAGTCAAATTGCTGGAGCGCGTTAACCAGCACCTTATCGTCACTGAGGCTGGACAGGCCCTCTACCAGTGTGCTATTCCCATGCTCAACGCTGAAGCCGAGGCCGAGCGCGTGCTGGGTGAACTAAAAGGGTCTGCCCGTGGACGGCTCATCGTAGCGGCTAATACTACTGGTGGTATGTATATTATCCCACCTCTCTTAGCAGCTTACAAAGAACAACATCCTGAAAGTGAACTGCTCTTACAAATCGACGCCATCGACCGCTTGATTGAGCGCACCCGCCAGGGGGTGATTGATCTCGCCTTTGCCTGTGGCACTATCAATCAGCCTGAGTTAACAGTTGAGACCATTGGCGCTGATCTGCTCACCCTTATCGTGTCGCCGCGCCATTCCCTGGCTAAACAGTCGGCACTTACCCTTGATCAGGTTGCGACCTTGCCCTTCATCGTACCCGAGAGCACATCACGCACACGCCAATTCATCGAGCAGGTCATGCGTGAGCGAGGCCACTCGCTCAAAATCGCTATGCACTTTCAAGGGACCGAGCCGGTCAAAAAGGCCGTTGAGTCCAACCTGGGCGTTGCCATCGTTTCAAGTACAGCCGTGCAAAGAGAAGTGGCCGCTGGCGTGCTCTGTTCTTTACCTATCATCGATCTGGAACTGACACGCCCTTTCGTTATGTTCTATCGCCAGGGCAAATATTTTGGGCCAATGGCACGCGGCTTTATGAAATACATGCGCAAGCACGCCTCTTAGCAGCTATGCCAGGAAACTGGCATAATTGCGCGTCACCACCTGAGCATTCCTCGTTGGCCGTGATGTATAATAGTGCTGGATTTTATCGGTGCTCTATTTTGCTTTGAAACATCCCTCTCTGCGATGAATTATGAGGGAAGGATGACGATCAGGCGTTACCAGCGCAGTTGGAATTGAGAGGTACTGATGACGAATTTGAGCTATAGTAAGCTAAGAGAACAGCTTGTACAGGCAGCCCACATGCTCTTTCATGCCGGTGTTATGTCACATAGCGGACATGGCAATATGAGTGTGAGGTTACCCGAAGAGGGCCAGATGCTGCTGACATCAACGGGTCATATTACGCAACTGACAGCGGAACAGTTGGCCGTCGTTACCTTTGATGGTGACGCCGTAGAGGGTTCAATTGACCCTGTTACGCGCGAGATCGTTGGTATGCATTCGTGTGTCTATCGCGAGCGTCAAGATGTGCATGCTGTCATTCATACACACTCTCCTCGTGTGACGAGCTTTGCGCTTGCCCACAAACCCCTGCCATGTGTATACGAAGCGTTTCTGCGCTTTGGTATTACTGATGACATTCCGGTGGCGGACTGGGCACCGCGTGGCTCACGGGAGTCGGTTACTAATATTGTCGCACAGTTGCAGCAGCATCCGACGGTTCCTGCGGTACTCCTGGGCAACCATGGTCTCCTGGCCTTCAGTCGTGATCCGCTCTCTACAGCTCAACTGATCATCATCATGGAAGAAGCAGCCGAGCTCACTCTCGACGCTCGTACACTTGGCGGTGAACAGTCCTTCCCTGCCGATGCCCTCGAACGTGAACGTAAGCATATGCAGCAATTTGGCTCAACCCAGTGATGCGATAATGAACACGGTAACGCACAGTAGGGATCCGATTTTCGGGTTCCTACGCCTCGGCAAGTGGCTTCAGCAGGCTTAACGTATTGCCACCCATGATTGCCGCTTTTTGCTCATCTGTGAGATTTACCGCCGTTAACACCTTTTCCACCTGTTGTCGGCCCGCGATGGGCATAATTGGCCAATCACTGCCGTTGAGTACATGTTCTGTTCCCAGCAAATCAACGGCGAAGCGGATGCTTGCTGGATTGTACCCCATGGTATCCACGTACAAGCGCTTGCGTGTTGTGGCGGGAGGTCCTCCGCGCCAGCCCCTCTCGCGCTCATGTTCCTGATTGGCTATACCAGCAAATAGCAAAGCCGCAACGCCAATCATGGGGATTACTACTCTCAGTCCAGGGAACTCATCTTTTGCTCGAAGCATACCCGATTTGTGGGCAAAAGAACAGCTCTCAACAGTATAAACAAATACTTATGAACTTTGTGAAAAAAATAAACTAGACAACTGTTTGCTTCTTCTCTACACTTAGGGTAGGACATGGTGCTCTATGTAGCTGTGCGAGGCATGCATTTTAAACTACATCCCTGAGAAGTAGCGAAAGGGAGTATCTATTTTATTATGAAATACGCTTTTGTTATCGATCAGCGCAAGTGTATAGGCTGTCATGCCTGTACCGTGGCGTGTAAATCTGAACATGACGTGCCAATTGGCGTCTATCGTACCTGGGTCAAATATATTGAAAAAGGCGAGTTTCCCAATTCGCGTCGCTATTTTCTTGTAAACCGTTGTAACCACTGCACTGACGCTCCCTGCGTTGCTATTTGTCCCACCAGGGCTTTATTTAAGCGTAACGATGGCATCGTCGATTTCGATTCCAGCCGTTGTATCGGCTGCAAATCCTGTATGCAGGCCTGCCCATATGACGCGCTCTACATCGACCCGTATAGCCAGACCGCGGCTAAGTGCAATTACTGTGCCCATCGTACCGAGGTTGGTTTGGAGCCTGCCTGTGTTGTCGTCTGTCCAGAACGAGCGATTATCGCGGGAGATGTGCATAACCCGGAGAGTGAGATTGCTAAACTCATTGCGCGCGAACCGGTACGTGTGCGCAAGCCGGAGCAGGGCACCAAACCCAACGTGTATTACCTGGGCGCAGAAGAGGCAGCCATCAATCCCGAAGTAGCCGTTGAGGAACTGCCGCACATGACTATGTGGAGTACCCTGCTCAAGCCGCATCACGAGGACGAGAGTTCCATAGATATGGGCAAGTCGCTGCGTACCCTTAAGACGATCAACCCGCTCAAACCCTATCAGCCGGGCGGACAGGCACGCCGGAATCCGGCCGATGCCCATCTCGTCTATGACACGCCCAAGAATAATGCGCCATGGGGCTGGAAAGTATCTGCCTACCTGGTGACGAAGGCGTTGGGTGCCGGGGTGATGATAGTTGCTGCCCTGGCCTTAGCTCTCTATGGTTTGCAGGGAACCTTCAGTAGCGCCATGAACAACCTGCTGGGTATTGGCACGCCCGTCATTGGTGGTCTCTTCATTGCCATCACTTTGGTACTGCTTATTGCTGATCTCAAGCGCCCCGAGCGTGCCTTCTATCTTGTCACCAAAGCCAATCCTACCTCCTGGCTCGTCTGGGGCGGTTATATCCTCGGTATCTTTGGCTTGATTGAGGCGGCCTGGTTTGGCGCGGCCCTCTTTGGTTTCTCCGCTCTCATTCGCTGGCTGCTCATTCCCGCGGCCCTCTTTGGAGCAGCCTCGGCTGGCTATAGCGCCTTTCTCTTTGGTCAGGCCGAGGGTCGCGATTTCTGGCAAAGTCCGCTCATGTTACCCATCTTACTCGTGCAAGCGGTGCTGGCCGGCTCTGCTGGTTTGGGTCTGCTCGCCTGGGCGCTCAATACCTCAAGTAGCATAAGTAACCTGTTTACCCTGCTCTTGCTCGGGGCTATTCTTGTACATCTACTTATGATCTGTGTGGAAGTTTTCGGTACGCACAGCAATAGCCACGTGGCTACTGCGGCCCGCTATATGAGCCAGGGTGGATTGAAGGATACCTTCTGGGGTCCCTTCTTCGCTGTTGGTTCGCTCATCCCCTGCATCATGTTATGTATTGCACTGTTCGTGCCTGCAGCGCAACCCGTTCTGCTGGGGCTATCGGGCATGCTCGCGCTAGCTGGCCTGTATGCTTATGAACATTGTTTTGTCGTTGCCGGTCAGGTGGTCCCACTCAGTTAAGGCTGGGTGCCCTACATTGCTGATTGTATAGAGGAAATAGATATGACAGAGATACCGTTACAGCAACATATCGCACCAAGCGGTGAGCAGATGACCGTGCGTGATCTAGCCTCGTGCCCACCACCCGAGCGCTGGCATGATTGGGTTGAATATGATGCAAAAGCCTGGCCGCGTAAAGTAGAGAAACACTACGAAATCATTCCTACCATTTGTTTCAACTGCGAGGCTGCCTGTGGACTAATGGCATACATCGATAAAGAGACAGGCCGCGTTAGAAAATTCGAAGGCAACCCCTATCATCCCGGCAGCCGTGGACGCAACTGTGCTAAAGGTCCCGCCACCATCAACCAGGTGAATGACCCCGCGCGCATCCTGTATCCCCTGAAACGCGCGGGTAAGCGCGGCGAAGGCAAATGGGAGCGCACCAGTTGGGACGAGGTGCTGGAGACCTTTGCCAGTAAAATTCGCGCTGCGATTGTCGAGGATCGCCGTGACGAGGTTATGTATCACGTGGGCCGTCCCGGCCATGACGGCTACATGGAACGCGTGCTGGGTGCCTGGGGCGTTGATGGTCATAACAGCCACACCAACGTCTGCTCATCCGCGGCGCGTTTCGGCTATCAGATCTGGTGCGGCGCTGATCGTCCCTCGCCTGATCATGCCAATGCCCGCTTTATTTTACTTATCAGCTCGCACCTGGAGACAGGCCACTATTTCAATCCCCAGGCTCAACGCATCATCGAGGGCAAGATGAAGGGGGCCAAACTTGCTGTCATGGATCCGCGGCTCTCCAATACTGCCAGTATGGCTGATTATTGGCTGCCTACCTGGCCTGGGTCAGAAGCTGCCGTCTTACTGGCAATGGCGCGCATCATCCTGGCTGAAAAGCTGTATAACCACGAGTATATGCGCCGTTGGGTCAACTGGCAGGACTACCTGGCTGCCGAACATCCTGCTGAACCCCAGACCTTTGAGCGTTTTATCGAAATCCTACTTGATCTCTATGCTGACTACACTCCCGCCTTCGCAGCCAAAGAGAGTGGCCTGACAGAGGAGAGCATTATTGATATCGCGCGCCAGATCGGTCATGCTGGCACAGCTTTTGCCGCGCACACCTGGCGCGCGGCCAGCGCAGGTAATCTAGGTGGCTGGCAGGTAGCGCGTGCTCTCTGGTTTCTCTCCGTGCTCACTGGAAGTATTGGCACGCCCGGCGGCACTGCGCCCAATAGTTGGAACAAGTTTGTGCCTGCACCATTCCTCAAACCCAGCCCTTCGGAAGTTTGGAACGAGCTGCTTTTCCCACCTGAATATCCCCTGGCGAACTATGAAATGAGTATCCTGCTGCCCTACTTCCTAAAAGAAGGCCGCGGCAAACTCTCCGCCTATTTTACGCGTGTCTATAATCCCGTCTGGACCAATCCCGATGGTACTAGCTGGATTGAGATGCTTACCAATGAAAAGCAGGTCGAATTGCACGCCGCCCTGACTCCTGTCTGGAGCGAGACCGCCTGGTACGCCGATTACATCCTACCCATGGGTGTTGGCAGCGAACGTCACGACCTGATGAGCCAGGAAACCCATGCCGCCCGCTGGATTGGCTATCGCCAGCCTGTCTTGCGCGTCTACAAAGAGCGCCAGGGAGAAGCGGTGCAATATACCTACCAGGCCAACCCCGGCGAGGTATGGGAGGAAGACGAATTTTGGATTGAACTGTCCTGGCGTATCGATCCCGATGGCAGCCTGGGCATTCGCAAGTACTTTGAATCTCCCTATCATCCTGGCCAAAAACTTACCATCGCAGAATATTATCGCTGGATCTTTGAAAATAGCGTGCCCGGTCTACCAGCAGCGGCGGCTAAAGAGAACCTGACGCCGCTGGCGTATATGCAGAAGTATGGCTCTTTTGAAATCCCCCAGGAGCAGGCCCCTGTTTATAGCCTGAACGAGCGCGAACTGAATTCTACGGTCCTGGCAGATGCGCAGGTGGACGAGCGCAGCGGGAAAATTACACGTAATAGCACAACCATTGGGGTGATGATAGAAGGCAAGGCCTATGAAGGCTTCCCCACAACTTCGCGTAAGCTAGAGTTTTATTCCCCGACGATGAAGGAATGGGGCTGGCCCGAGTACGCGACTCCTGGCTATACTCACAGCCATGTGCACCCTGCCAACATCGATCATCAGCGTGGCGAGTACCTGCTGATACCCACCTTTCGCCTACCTACTCTGATTCATACGCGTTCCGGTAATGCCAAGTGGCTGTATGAAATATCCAACGCTAACCCGGTATGGGTTCATCCCAGCGATGCCGAACGTATTGGCGTTGAGACCGGTGATCTCTTGCGCGTGACAACTGAGATAGGCTACTATGTCAATCGTGCCTGGATTACTGATGGTATTCGCCCAGGTGTGGTTGCTTGCTCTCATCATCTTGGGCGCTGGCGCCTGGAGACAGGCACAGGTACAGATCGCTGGTCGTCAGCCCTGGTACAATTAGAGAGAGAGCAGGACGGCACGTGGCGCATGCGCCAATTGGAAGGTATTCGTCCTTTTGCGAGCGAAGATCCGGACTCGGCCCGTATTTTTTGGCGCGAGGGCGGTGTCCATCAGAACCTGACCTTCCCTGTCCATCCTGACCCTATTAGTGGCATGCACTGCTGGCATCAAAAAGTCATAGTCGAAGCTGCCCATGCCAATGATCGCTATGGTGATGTGTATGTCGATCCTTGTAAAGCCCAGGAAGTATACCAGCAATGGCTGGCTATGACTCGCCCGCAGACAGATCGTCCCGATGGTCTGCGCCGTCCTTTGTGGATGATTCGTCCTTATCGCCCGTCAGCAGGCACCTTTAAACGCCAACTTGTAGAAAAGTAGGAGGATATTATGCTCATAGGTATTGGTCTCCCGGCATCGATTCCAGGTGTTAACGATAAGCTTATTTTGGATTGGGCTAGGCGCGCCGATGCGGGCACTTTTTCTAGCCTGGGTATCATTGATCGCCTGGTCTACTCAAATCTTGAACCGTTGATTACGCTAGCAGTGGTGGCGGGAGTCACCCAGCGTATCCGTCTTATGACCACTGTCCTGGTTGCTCCGTTGCGCAATGCCGGTGTGCTCGCCAAACAAGCCGCCACGCTCGATGCTCTCTCTGGTGGACGTCTCACCCTCGGCCTGGGGGTAGGCGGCCGCGAGGATGATTATCGAGCAGCCCCGGCAGCCTTTAAGAATCGTGGCAAGCGCTTTGAAGAACAACTTACCACGATGCGGCGGATCTGGTCAGGCCAGCCTTTTGATGCCGAGACCGGCCTTATTGGCCCAAAGCCCGTTCGCCAGGGCGGGCCAGAGGTCCTGATCGGTGGCTATTCGCCCACGGCCATTCAACGTGTTGGACGCTGGGGCGATGGCCTTATTCTTGGCGGCTCAGGTGATGCCGCCCTGGCTCGCCAGTTTTCTGGTATTGCCGAGCAATCCTGGCAAGCCGCCGGTAGAAGTGGCAAACCGCGTATTGTTGCCTGCATCTACTATGGCCTGGGCCCCAATGCGAAAGAGCGCGCAGGTGTCTACATCCGCGACTACTATGCTTTTATGGGTCAGCGCGCTGATTATATGGCTAACGCCATTCCCACCACACCCGAAGCGGTGAAAGGGGTTATGCAGGCCTTTAATGAAGTTGGCGTCGATGAACTGATATTCTGGCCCTGTATTCCAGATTTGGATCAGGTGGATCGCCTGGCCGAACTACTTTAAGCAGAGATCACCAGGTTCTTGCAAGCAACGGACGCTGAAAGGGGAAGTGGGATGTTCCCATCATCTCACCCCCTCCTCGCAGAGGAAGAACCAGATTTGCTCTACTAAGGAGGGCACAAATGTACTTTAAACAACTGGTCAAAGAAGATTTAGGTTGTGCCAGCTATATGGTTGGCTGTCTCAATGCAGGGGAATGTGCCGTGGTTGATCCTCGCCTGGATATGGTAGACGACATCTTAGAGCTTGCAGCCGCCAAGGGCATGCAGGTTACCTCGGTGATTGAGACACATAACCATGCTGACCATATCTCCGGTCATGGTGAAATTGCGCGCCGTACCGGCGCTACCATCTATGTACATGAGCTTGCCAATGTCGCATATCCTCATGTGAAGCTGAAAGATGGCGATGAACTGCGCTTTGGCGTGACGAAATTACGCGTCATTCATACCCCAGGTCATCGTCCAGAACATATCGCTATCGCTGTCTCCGATACCAGCCGCAGCGATGATCCCTGGCTGGTGCTAACTGGCGATTCTCTCTTCATTGGCGATGTTGCCCGTCCTGATCTTGCCATCTCCGGCAAAGAGGGAGCCGATGCCCTCTACGATAGCATTTTTGAGCGCCTCTTGCACCTCGACGACGGTGTTGAGGTCTACCCGGCCCATGTTGCAGGCTCGTTATGTGGCCGGGGCATGAATCCCAAAACCAGCTCAACCATAGGCTTCGAGCGCAAACATAATCTTGCCATTGTGCCGCGTCCACGCCCTGTTTTCATCAAAGATATGAATGAGAATCTACCCCAACGTCCACCCAATATGTATAATATCGTCGAACGCAATCGCGGTGATTACGCACATCAAGCGGCCTCATTGACACCTCTACCCCTTGATCCGCTCACCTTTCATCGCGAGATGGAACATGGAGCACAGGTGATCGATACACGTACCCCTCACCACTTCGGCGAGGGCCACATTCCAGGCACCCTCCATGTCTACCTGCGCGGCTCCTCCTTTGCCACTCGCGTTGGCTTTATCACTGACCCGCAGACCCGTCTCCTCCTGGTTGTCAAAGATAAACATGATCTACACGATGCCCTTGAACAACTGTCTGTTGTAGGCTTTGACCAGGTTGTAGGCTACCTTGCAGGAGGAATAGAGGCCTGGCAAGAGGTCGATCTGCCCGTGCAAACACTGGATCAACTGGATGTCGAAACTCTGCATTCCTCGCTACATAACCTGAAAATTTTGGATGTACGTGACCCGGGTGAATGGAATGAAGGCCACATTCGCGGTGCCAGGCATATTCCGTATTACTCTGTCGAGCAGCGCCACACAGATCTTGATCTCAGCCGCCCGCTAGCGGTCATGTGTGGCAGTGGCCAGCGTAGTTCGCTTGCCTGCTCTATATTGCAACGCCATGGCTTTACTTCCCTATTCAATGTTATTGGAGGTATGGATGCCTGGAACAAAGCAGGCTACGAGACAGTTACACATTGAAGATGCAGACTCCTCTCCTTTGAGTTACCAGGTATGGAATTTGCGGCCTATGGCTGCAAATTCCATACCTGGTAACTCAAATCTTGCGAACTGACGCAGGCAGTGACACTTAACTGATGGTTTTGCAGATTGGCGGGAGACAGGTTTTGCAGAAATTGGCCATTTTTCGCCGAATTACGAGAAATGACCGCCGTCCTTGTGGCCTTTGCTAGCAAAATATCCCAGGTCTTGGGCGCATGGTCTTCAGGAGGACACAAGTAGGAGAACGCAAGCAGCCTTCAGACTCGCGTTTCCCATTCCAGATGCGCAACTCTGTAACTAGCGTGAGACCCTGTAAGCCTGTATGACTTTTGGGCCCTCCTGTTCACTATGGCAGCTTCTAACGTCAATCATATTGAAGTGAATCTCTGTATTAACGTATTTCAATTGTAACCATTTGGGAGAGATGATGCCCATGTTGCCCTACCCACCATCTACGAAGCCGGACGCGGCGGAGAACTCGTTGTTGCGCGTGCTGGGAGGCGTCCTGGCATTACTGAGCATCCTGCTGACGCTGCTAGGCATCATCTTGCACCAGCGTGTTCCAGACCTGATTCTCGCCATCATCGTGGGAATTTTCGCGCTGCGCGTCCTCATCTTGTGGCTGGGAAATAAATCACAGCAACAACAGCCCATTCCTGTGTGGGTAAGGTATCCTATGCCGTCTCCTCCATCTCCTCAAGGACAGCCCGCTCCGTATGCATCACCATATTCCCAGTCTCAACCTCTCTATCAGATTGCGCCAGAGCAACACATGCAGCAAACCGTACCTATGCCGCCCGCTGTGGTCGCACCTCCATCACCAAAGTTGCCGCGCTCCATCCGACCACAGTGGCCTCCCAAAGCACCGGCGTTTCCGGCTCAACCCGCTCCACCACCTCAAGTAGTGCAGCCAATACCACCATCACAGCCTACCTCTCTCTGGCTGCCACCGCCGTATCCTTCTGTGCCCATGCCATCACCAGCCCCGGTACCCAGGCCTTCCCAGGAGGGAAACTGGCAGTATGACGACGGGAAAAATTTTACGCAGCAGAGAGGAAACGATAATGGTACCGCATAATGTTCGTGCTCATCTCGCGATCCTCTTTGCGCTCTTCGCACTCATCACCTTGAGCGCCCTGGCCATGTTCTCACCGCTCGTTTCCGGCGCGAGATCAGCATCTGCTGCTCCTGCGCGTTTCGTGCAGGCAGGCACTGTGCTGGCAGTCTCTCCCACGAACCTGACCAATTGCAGGCAATGCATGGTCACCGTCATAAACAAAAGCCCCAATCGGAGCCTGACCTGGTTTGCGACCAGCCGGGGCATATCTGGCGTGACAATGAGCCCGGCAGGTGGAGTGCTTCAACCCAAAGGGCAGGTTTCCGTGAACATCACGATGCCTTCCAACATCACCTGCCCTGCGAATGACACGATCACCTTTACCGGGCCTATGAACGCGGTCAACGTCTCCTGGAGTTGCACGGTGACGCCTACACCTACATCTACTCCTGTCACGCCTACACCGACACCCACAACTGCTCCTACCCCATCACCGACGCCTTCTGCAAGCCCAACGCAAACCGACACCAGTCTCACGCCCACCGCTACGTCAGTACCTAACGGCGGCGGGCAACAACATAACGGCAATCCACCTCCCAGCAGCCGCTCGCAGGGCAGTTCTGTCCCCAGCATCCTCCTGAGCGTTGCCGCCCTGCTGCTCGCCTTGCTTGCCTTCACGCTTTATCTCATCCCGCCGGCGAAGGCTTCGCTCCGCAACCGCCTGCTCTCTCTCATTCTGCCCGTCTCGTTCTTGAGAAGGCTCGATCAGAATCATTGATGAATGAACAAAGAATGTAGGGATAGTAGATAAGAAAAGGGTTGTGTTACAAAAAATCAGGAAGGGAAGCATAGTTTTGGAGAATCTTCAAAACCTATGGGTTAAAAGACAGCAGTGAGGATGCAAGAGAAGAGGCAACTTTTCCCTTTCAGTTCTCAGGAAGAATGTCCTGTAGCCAGAGCAAGGCATTATAGAATTGTGCTTGCCAAACACTCCACGCATGATACCCCTTTTGGAGATCAAAGTGGTACGTTATATGCAGAGTCTCTAGCTCTTGCGCAAACTTCAGCGCGTCCTTATAGTAGGGCTGGTCGTTTGTGGCTGCCCCAATGAACATATGTAACCGCCATGCCTGTTTGGCATGAGATAACACGAAAGCCGGGCTATTTGCTTGTAGAGTAGCTTTTTTCCCTCCCCACACACTTCCTTCAGCATAATAATAGCCGCCAAGCGAGATCACAAAGCCAAAGATATCGGGATGGTGAATGGCAATGTTCATTGCGCCAAAGCCACCCATCGACAGACCGCCGATACCGCGATACGCTGGATCGGCCAGGGTACGATACTTCTGGTCAACATAGCGCACCAGGTCTCGAGCTACATATGTTTCGATTAACTGCTTGCCATCGCCGCTATTGGCCCATTCGCTTGCCCCTCCTGGCCGTCCATTGCCATCGGGCGAAATCAGTATCATTTCGAGCATCTTGCCCTGTGCGATTAACGTATTGGCGCTTTGATCGACTTTGCCGCCTGTAAATAAGTCACCATCTTTCCCGGGCGAGCCATGCAGAAGATAGAGAGTTGGATAACGCTGTAAGCGCCCCTTGGACGTGTTATATGACGGCGGTAGATAGACGAGAAATGAGCGTCTTTGCCCACCAAGGGCAGGACTCACGACGCTGTCCGCAACAATGGTACCTTGTGCGTTAAGCTGTGGCGGGCTGTGCAGACCAACATCAGGCGAAAACAGAAACAGATCGCCAGAGCCACTCGCGATAATGAGCAGTACGATGATTACCGCTGCTCCCAACCAGGAACGCACCAATGCTGTGCCAGGATGTGTCCCGAGGGAGATGTTTCCTTTTCTTTGTCCAATTGTCGAGGGGACTCGTCGCAGCCAGACCAGCTTCGCAAGCTGGTAGAGTGGATCTAGTACTGCTTCAGCTAATGCCACGCCAACTGCCGCTCCAATAAAAGCTGTAAGGATGGCCAGGGCGCTCATCATCGATAGTGTATGCAGTAGTGCCCACATGTTCAGATTCTCCAGTTGTCCCCCCAGATCGTGCAGGGGCTGCTGCTCAAGTTGCACAAAGCCCACCAGGTAGCTCACACCAAAAGCCAGAGCTGCTCCCAGAATTGCCCCCAGCTTATGTCGCCCTATTAGTGCTCCGATGAAAGCAATGCCGCTTGTTAGCAACAATACGCTGACAAACTGAGCGCGCAGGGGATCGAGGCCAATGCCGATAATTGTAGAGATCAACTGGTCACTTATTTGAGGATTGAAAAGAAGGATGCTGATCAACAGGGCAGCACCAAGCGAGACGAGTAGCGAGGGGATTACGAAGAGCCCCTTAATACGTGCACGCCTTTGTGCCGAAGATAGAGATGTGTGCATAGGATTATTCTTCCGGGGACTTAACATAAGTCTGTGTTTGAGAATAGAGTAATGGCTATCACTTCACAGGATATTATGGATAAACTCACAAAAACTGTCAAGTTAGTATAACAAAAATCTGATCAAGCTCTAACATCTCTCTTACGTTATTTGAAGCTCTGATTTATTGGTGGTGTGGTAACAATGCACATTTTATATAATACACAAACTTCTTTATTACGATCCGATACCCAGCCCCCTTAACACCATCTCCACGGCAACAAAAGCCATTATTGGTACAAAGATCAGGCGTAACGTCTTGTTGCTCAGGCGTGATAAGAGGCGTGCGCCGACAAAAGCTCCCAACAGAATGCCCAGCGCTACTGGTGCTGCTACCAGGGGAGGAATATCTCCCCGCGCGAAATAGATGCCTGCGCTTGCCGCCGCTGTTACTCCGATCATAAAGTTACTGGTGGTTGTGGAAACCTTCATAGGAAGACACATGATTGTATCCATCGCTAAAACCTTCAATGTGCCACTGCCAATGCCGAGCAAACCTGAAAGGACACCAGCTACATACATCATCGCCAGACCCAGCGGTGTTCGCGTCACCTGATAGGAGACTTCGCGCCCTAAACGCTGGTCGGGATAGCTTCCCCCCAGGTGCAGCCAGGTTGCCCAACGGTCGTTGTGTACTCCCTTGGGAAGCTCTTCGCCGATCTTAAAAACCTGCGGTATCACTGAAATTAACAGGATCACCCCAAAGATCAAGAAGAGGGAAGCAGGGGCGAGCAGACCCGCCAGGAAAGCTCCACAAATTGCTCCAATCGTGGTTGCCATCTCTAAAAACAAACCGATGCGCATATTGGTCATATTGTTGCGCACATATGCCGCCGCAGCCCCACTCGATGTAGCAATGACAGCAACTATGCTTGTGCCAATGGCGTAACGAATAGGGAGTCCGAAAGCTAGCGTCAGCAGGGGTACAATCAGGACGCCGCCCCCTAAACCCACCAGCGATCCCAGCGTTCCTGCCAGCATTGCGCTTACGAAGATGAGCAGGATAATAACAAGTGATAGATGGATCATTTCTATCAACCTGCCTTGCCCAGCCAGAAACTCATAACTAACGTGGCTAATACGATTAATGCAATTACCACGTAAGAGCGATCATGCTCCAGGGCAAAGCCCACCAACGCTGCTGTTACCGAAAGAACCGGGGTGGCGATGAGCAGCAGTAATCCCAGTGCAATGATGGCCTGAGGCTGTAGCGTCATCAGGCCTAGCCAGACCTGACCTAAGGTCTGGGGAAAAAGTTGAAGACTCTGCTCCGATATCCCACCTGGATGTATCAACATGAGTAGTAAGCCTAGCAGAGTAATACTGGCACTTAAAATTACTCCGCTGCGTAGTATCCAACCGGTGATAAACGTTGTAAAATGCTTATTAGCAGGAAGTGTTTTGTGCTTCAGCTGGTCTGAGATGCTCGGACGATCTGACGGCAGACTAAGAGATTCAGTACGAAAATGGTTCGTGGAATGTTTCTTCATTGTTTATCATGCCTGTTCCAGGCAGCCAGTCCTGGTCTGAATATAATTGACTATCCACTGGCATTGTATTCCACTTTCTGATATTATTCCAATATATGATTTTTATCGGACACATAACAAAAAATAATACATTTCCTATTCAGGCAAGGAGATACTATGAATCTGCATTATTTGCGTGTTTTTCTTACAGTTGCAGAGCATGAGCATATTACGCGGGCTTCTGAAGAGCTTATTATTAGCCAACCAGCAGTAACCAAAACCATTCAGCACCTTGAACAAGAGATCGGTCTCGAATTGATCGAACGTCACGGCAGACGTATAGCGCTCACGCACGCAGGTCGTGTGCTGCACAAGTATGCGCGCCGGGTTTTTGCCCTTGAACGCGAAATGGAAGATGCTCTCGCAGCTTTGCGTGATGTTGAAGCAGGCGAGGTCACACTCGCGGCCAGCATGACCACGGGCGTCTATCTGCTTCCCCCCATCGTCGCCCTTTTTCGTAGCCGCTATCCACAGGTGAACCTGCAAATTTCTATCCTCAATTCTAGTGAGATCGTGGAACAGACGCTTAGCTGGAACCTGGATTTTGGTCTGGTTGAGGGCGATGCATCCGCGCTCCCATCTGAACTTGATGTGGAGGTTTTTGACCATGATGAACTGGTGCTGGTTATATCACCGCATCACCATTGGCGCGGTGTTCAGGCTTTAAACCCGGAAGAGCTAGGTAAGGGCGAGTTGTTGCTGCGTGAGCAAGGCAGCGGTATACGTGAGGTTATCGAACATGCCCTGCGTCAGCACGATGTTTATATACATCCTCTACTCACCGTACCGGATAATGAAGCCATTAAGCAGATGGTGCTTTCCGGTGTTGGAGCGGCCATTGTCTCTGCCCTGGCAGTTCAACGCGAACTAGCAGCAGGTGACCTCCTGCGTATTCCCATAGCGGGACTAGAATTGCGTCCAGAGCTCAGTCTTGTTCAGCGCAAAGATAAACAACTCTCGAGGGCGGCCCAGGCCTTTTGCGCCTTGCTGCATCCCAAACAAGAGCAGGAAGCGTATCGTTAAGGGATAACCTTCCTTAACTCCCACTACGTCTTTATTCGGTTTATCAAACGTATAAAGTATCAAGAGGGCATAAATGCAGGGCCTTCTAGCGTTATATTAAATACGGTACAGATTTTATATATTATTGCTAACTATGTGCTAGAAAGGTTGACTGTCTTATGTTTAAAAATATAAGATCTTTTCGGCCTTCACTGAAACAAATCCTGTTTGGTGGTCTGGGTGGTAGCATCGGTGTGATAGGTGTGCTGTTTGCTGTAGCCATCTATGTTGTCGAAACGCTTGTGCGTCCTACTAAGAAACGAGGCATCTTCGAAGATTATACCTTTAGTCCCTTTGAACTAGAACTGCCAGCGGAAAACGTGACTTTTGTGCCTGCGCATGGAGATCACAAGGTCAGTGCCTGGTTTGTACCTCACCCAGATGCAACAACCACAATTATCGTCTGTCCTGGCTATCGCACACGCAAGTCCGATATGCTGGGTATTGGTACAAAGCTGTGGCGTGCAGGCCATAACATTTTGATTTTTGAATATTATGGTCATGGCACAGATATTGGGACGCCGGTTACGCTTGGGTATCGTGAAATTAATGATTTTCTAGGTGCAGTAGCCTACGCCAAAGAACGTGCTCCACAGACGCTCCTGGGAGTGATCGCCTACTCTATGGGCGCATCTACAGCCATTATGGGCAGCGCTCAGAGTACGGATATTGAAGCACTGGTACTGGATAGCCCTTTTGCCAGTCATTGGGGCGTAGTTGAATACAATGTTCACCGCGTTTTTCCTCTCCCTGCCGCTCCTTTTGTCTGGCTCGCGGATCAGTTGATGTGGTGGCGTGCTAAATATCACTTTCACCAGGTTGAGCCATTACGCGATATAAGTAAAATATCCCCGCGTCCCGTCTTGCTCATTCAAGGTGGGAAGGACTCAATTGTCGATCCCCACGATGGCAATTTGCTGTTTAAAGCCGCTGGCGAACCCAAGGAGCTATGGTTCCTACCAGAAGTTGATCATTGTGGAGCCTACTTCGCTGATCGCTCTGCCTATGCAAAGAAAGTTACCGATTTCTTTGAACTGTACCTGAAGCAGACCCTGCGTTTGCAGGTAGTCGAAAACAATGCTCCTGAATATACAGGGGTTCCTCCCGTAAATACTGCCATACAAAACCTGCCAGAAGCGAGTTAGGCCAGATATATATATATGGAAAGGCAGCGCGTTTGTGTAGCCGCAGACTGCACAAACGCGCTGCCTTTCCATAACTACCAGGTGAATGCTTCTGCTACAAATCCCTGTGCTCCTAACACGCCCATTCGTGCTATAATTTCTTCGTTGTGACGCCATGTATTATCATCTTTACATGAGCATCTATCAATGTATCTATATCGTTGCCCTCTGGGACTACGTCA
>Ga0209647_1001537_pt1 | contig 19399 bp, 16 predicted proteins | sample GraSoi_2013_60cm_FD_185827 | JGI IMG/M metagenome (GOLD analysis project Ga0209647, IMG submission 185827) | Grasslands soil microbial communities from the Angelo Coastal Reserve, California, USA - Sample 9_17_2013_60cm (SPAdes) (version 2) | ecosystem: Environmental > Terrestrial > Soil >... | reverse complement strand
AGAACAAGGTACCGAATGTCTTGCTCAGGTCTTCCGGCGAAAAGGGTAGCTCGCTGAAGTATTCTCGCGTGTGGTCCAGGGCCATGAGCATCATGACCAGTCCGCGCAACAGATCCACAGACACTATGCGGGTGGACTGGGTTGAGGGAACCGAGGTACTATCCGGCATCCTTCTAACCTCCAGCAATGGCCGGAAAGATGCTCACTTCATCACCTGATTTCAGCGTCGTCTCGGCGTCTTGAAGAAACCGAATATCTTCGTCATTCACGAATACGTTTACGAATCGGCGAATGTTATTTCGCTCATCACAAATGCGCTCTTTCAGACCAGGGTAACTTTGTTCCAAGTTGTTGATTACCTCCCTGACCGTCGCACCCTCGATCCCAACAATGTCCTGGTTCTGGGTTAGTTTGCGAAGCGGAGTTGGAATACGGACTGGTACCTGAATTTTCATATTTCAAACCAAGCGCAAATCCCTACACGAGTCTAAACGGAAGATATTGGATCACGTATAAAAAGATTTATGACGCAAGCTCGAGATGGTTAGAAAGAGCCTCGTAAACAAGTCTATTGGGGAAAGTGTTCGCTCTATAAATAAGGGTCATTTCGGCTGGGACCTCTCGCGTACCGAGCCGACTACAATCTCCGATCGAACCCTCCCGGTGCCTGTTTTGCGCGCCACTACACCACGAAGCATATCGGCGAACTGATCAAAAACGGCCACCGCCCGGACATGGACCCACACGGCACCAGGCTGCGTCTTCAGCACCGAGGCCAGCCTGGCTGCCCCTGTGCGGGAGGCCGTGATTTCGGTGTCCGATCTGCGTTTTTACCGGCAACCTTCTGCAATCAAACTAACCGTAAGAGGATCGCAGTTATGCGACCCGTCGCCTTCGGCGAATCTTTGTCTGCCGGAACTCGATTAACCCTTTTCTCTGACGGTCGTAAAGTTTAGTGGTTCGGCTGTCGGCGTGGTCGGCGATATTCTGCGCTCCTTCGAGCGTTCCACCTTCCTCAAGAAAACGAGTGAGTCCGCTCGCACGGAAAGAGTGGAGCGAGTAACTACCAACAATCCCAGCCTGCGCTAGGCGGCGTTTCAGCATCCGGGCTGCATCAATCCGCGTCATCGGGCGACTGCCAAGTTCTCGACTTTTGCCACGGGTCGTGGGAAAGAGCGGTCCAGCCGGATTGGCCCGCAGTCCATAAGATGTCTTTTTACCGGGTGTCAGAATAGCGGGCACCTTCTCAAACACGCTCTAATCGGATTTTAGAGTGTTTTTTTCGATGGAGTTGCTGCAATCTCGAGCAGGCAGCCAGTTAGCTTCTATTCCTCGATCAGGCACTTTCAAAGATCGACCGAGAATCAAACCCTGCGTGATCCGGCCGCCAGAGACACCATCGATTCTCATCCTCTTCCTCAACTGCCAGGTGAATCAGTAAATGAGTTCTGCCTTCCTCATATTCGACTTGATAAGAAACGAACGCCAGTCCTGAACGCGAGCGCAACGCCAGAGGTTTCATCCATCCAAAATTTGATGACCGTAAAGTAGCGCTCCTGCTTGTCGTCTGAAACGAGGGTTAATCGAGTGCCGGCAGCTAACGCTCCGCCAAAGGCGACGGGTCGCATCAGACTGATTTTGTGACCGAACGCTAGTTGCTAGCAATACGTCGTTGCGCGTATTGACTTCTTTCGGTCCCGGAATGGCCAAAATGCATGAATCCTAGGATTTCGGCCTGCGGCTAGCGAGAAGCTAAGCAAAAAGTTTTGATGGATCGGGACAGAGAGATTACTCGGGAAGAACTGCATCAATTGGTCTGGTCGAAAAAAACGCCGATGGTGGCGAAAGAATTCGGTCTGCCTGACCGATGAACAAAAAAGGGACCGCCGCAAGCTCTTTGCGCTTTTCGGGCTGATGCGTTGAATGGGACCTAAATGCTTCCAGTTGTAGTCTAGTGCTACCCTGACCCAGTAATTCGCATTCTGGGAAACTTACCTGCATTGTCTCAGAAGGTGGCCGCAAAACGGGCAGACCGCGCCAACGGCGCCGGTCAGGCGTCAAAAACCACCGCACCTTCAGACAAAAATTCCCTTCAGATTAGCCGAATGGCAGGTGCCAGCGCAATCCTGAAGCTTTCGAGAGTGAACAACCCAGCCGGGGGGATCGCTGCCAGTCGTCAGCGTTCGACTGAAGTCACGCCGAAGTGCCCATGCTTTTGGAGCGCCGCCATCGAGTGTGCGACGGTCGTACGTCAAAGTACGTATAGACGAATTCCGAGCTAACGATTAACTTCCGGCGTTAGAATCGAGGTAAAGACAATATGCCAGAAAAGAAAAAAGGAGTTCGCATAGAAGTTCACGATCTAGAAACTGGGGAGCAACTCGCTACCCATGAAATAATTGGTGGATTCTGTGCGTACTGCTGTAGCTGCACGACCATCCTGACTGGACCGCCCGTAAGACAAGCTCAATAACCCGCTCAGTTAGTTCGGGCAAAAGTCCTAACCAGAAGAGTAACGTGCCTAGCAGGCCGTTGCGGAGAGCCTGTCATGCATTACCAGCTGTTCTTATCACACAGGCGGCCTTTTAGAAGTTTGCAGCGATAACGCGTGCCACTTCCTTAAGCGGTTAGACGAGATTGTCGTCAACCGGAGAATCATTGCATAACAGACTTGAGTCAGCGGTCTGCTAGTGATTCACACCATGGCAAGACCATCAACATTGCTAGTGTCAATTCTGGACGATCCACGCCGGATCGACCTTCGCCCAACGGAGTATTTCAACGCCTACAGTCAACGTGGCGCCACCGAAGATATTATCGAGATTAGCCATGACCTAACCAAGTTACGCAGGATAGATCTCACCAGAATGCGAGTGGCTTTGAGCGTGTGCCAACAACCGGCCGTCCTCCGGAGCCAGCATCTCCACGACCGTGATTACCCATTACAACCTGCAGTCAGTCTTCCTAACCCGGCAATTCCAGATGAGAGTTTCAACGAATTACTTCACCGGCGGCGCAGTCAGCGTGAGTTTAACGGTAACCCTCTCTGCCGGTCCGCCGTGAGTTCGCTTCTGTTCGCCGCCATCGGTGAAACCGGGCGCAACGTGATCCCCACCAGAGAGGATTTCTCGGTCAGTGTTTCTCTCCGGGCAATCCCATCGGGTGGAGCGCTTCATCCAACGGGGATCTTTGTCGCGTTGCTGCAGGAGAGTGATCTGCCTCGAGCTTTGTATCATTATCATGTGCCGGAGCATTCACTCGAACGGGTGAAAACGATCAACGAAGCCGGTTTGAAGGATCTGTTGGCTGCGTTACCAATTCATCCCTATGTCATGGATCTGACCCGGGCCTCGGCAATCTTCTTTATTACTAGTAAATTTTGGCGGGCACGAGCAAAGTACGGCGCCCGCGGATATCGGTGGTGCCTGGTAGAGGCCGGCGCTGCCGGTCAAAATCTCAGTCTGACCGCGGTAGCGCTTGGGCTTCAGCATGTGGTGCTCGGCGGTTTCTATGACGACGAAGTCCATGCCTACCTGGGTATTGATGGAATCGACCATGCTGTGATTCTGGCGGTGGCAATCGGGGTCCCGCATGGCGCAGAGGAGTCAAATAATGTCGAATATTAGTCAGTTACCATTGCCGGATGCAATTCGTCTCAACGACGCTTTCGGCATCTTCGCGTTAGGACCGGACGAGGTGGAATTCCGCACTGGGACGACCAGCGGTAGATCATTTGTCGCCTCCGACTCGGAACGCCGGGGGCTACTTGCATCGATCATTGAAAAGATCGTAGCACCGCCATCGGCGCCGAAGAGGCCGTGGAATCAGGCAGAAAGTGAGGTGCTGCAGGAGTTACTTCCAGAACTCCAAGCAAACGGGATACTCAACGCCGATTTCGAGTCGCAGACCGCCACTGATAATCGTGGCATGACCGCCTCGATACTGAGCAAGCCGCTAACGGAAGCAAAGATGGGGATAGTCGGCCATGGTATCCTCGGAAACGCCGTCCGGCTTTTATTGCAGCGCATGGGTTGCCGATCGATCAACACCGTTGAAAGTTCCTCGGTTGCACAAGCCTTTGAGAATACAGGTCTGATAGGAGATCCTCTCAGCCCGATTTCGTTGAACACTGGCAGGCACACTGCCCCAACGAATGAACAAGAGTGGATAACCACCGTGCAAGGCCACGATTGGGTTATTGCTGCCCAAGATTCTTTTGAGCCTGAGGAACTGACTGCTCTAAACCAAGCAACCTTGAGGTTAGGTGTTCCTTGGTCGCTCGTTTGTTTCGATGGCTACGAAGGATGGGTAGGACCGACCTTCGTGCCAAGAGAGACCGCGTGTTTTAGTTGCTTTCGGAAGCGCCTCTTAGCGGGTGCGGCCGAACCAAAACATCTGTTCGCTGACCCTGGCATCAAAGTGCATCGCGTACCGTCGCCGTGGTCTGCCGGTCCCGAGACTCAAGCCTGGGTCTCGCTGATCGTTTCGCTGTTCGCTCTTGAAGTCATCGCGGCGATGAACGGGCGTGGTTTTACTCTCAATCAGCTGCTCATTGTGCACCGCTTGAATCTAACTTTTCAGCGTGAGTCTTTACTCCGGTTACCCCGGTGCCCGGACTGCTCCCCACGCCGCAACGCTCCGAATGTAAATGTATTCACGCATCTACTAGCCACGTGCAGTAACGCACAGAAATAACCATGATGGCTGCGTCGCGAAGTCGGGCTCGATGGCTGAAGTTTCTCGGTCCGAAACTCGGTCTGGCAAAAGCGTTAAGAACTCTCGCGGTTGATCCCGATGATTTCGATCTGCATCATGTGTTTCCGGTAGTCACTTCTCTGCCCGGGCTGCTGGGTGATCCGCGCGAGTTTGAACCCAGGGCCGGGGGAGCTGCCATCACACTGGAGGGAGCCATCAATCGAGCCATGGGCGAACTGCTGGAACGATATGCTTCCTTTGCCTACGAGGGAGCGAACCCGACCGTGGCATCTTACACAGAGATGATCGAGCGCGGTCACCGGCCGGTCACACTAGGTTACCTGATCCGATTTTCGCCCGAACAATATCGGCAGAAACGTTTCCCTTACGTCGAGCTCACTAAAGCAACCCGGGTCGATTGGGTCGAAGGCACTAATCTGTTAGACGGTCAGCCGACGTACGTGCCGGGCCAGCTCGTTTTGTTCGGTAGCGGCCAGTCCAGCGAATCTGTCGCGCCTTGCTTTTATGCCACCAGCTCGGGATGCGCCTTGGCCACGTCCGTCGAAGAAGCCGTGCTTAAAGGGATATTGGAATTAATCGAGCGCGACGCCGTTATGATCCGGTGGTACGCCAGACTTGCTCCTCCCAGATTGGACGTTAACCCGGCGGACCTTCTGCCGGAATGTATCGGCTCCCAGGCGAAAGCGCTTGAGATCCGGCTCCACGATCTAACCGTTGATGGAGAGGTTCCGGTTGCCGGCGCCACTTGCATCGAAAGGACTGGGCGTCCCTGCTTTTTCCTACTAAGCGCCGGGTGTGCGCTGGACATTTCGACGGCAGCATCCAAAGCGCTAGTCGAAGCCGGGCAAGGCCGTCCTTTTATCAAGTCGATGGCAGGTAATTCTCCGGTCCCAACGGAAGACGCAGGATTCAATGATTTCGACTCGAACGTTCGGTTCTTTGGAGAACCGTCGAACGCCAAGTATGCGGAATGGTTTGTCCAGAACCCGAATTTATCCGCGCGCAATGTCACTACGCCCCTGCAAGCAAAAACACCGGTTGAATCACTGAGTATCCTGCTTGATCGATGCGCGGACATGGGAATTACCCCAATTGCATTGAATTTAACGACACCGGAACTGCATGACACCGGGCTATTCGCCTGTCGAGTATTTGCGCCGGAATTGGCGCCGCTCGGCATTCCTTCTGCCCCTTTCTTAGGTCATCCCCGGCTAGCTCGTTTTATCGCCTCCAGTAAAGCCGCTCGCATCGCTGCCACGGTCCCGGATTGGGTCCCGCATCCATTCCCGTAGTTCCATACCGTGGAGCGCGCCCGGCTTGCCAGGCCGACCTCTCGTGGAGCGCGCCCCGCTTGCGAGGCCAGCCTTGCGACGCGGAAACAACACGGCTCCACATCACAACGAGTGGATTCCGATCGGAAAAGCGAGCATACTCTTTACGTTCCTTTAGGGGCTACACAAGGGAAGCTGCGATAAGACACAATAAGCATCAATGTTCGGATTTTAGAGCGTTTTTCTGGATGCCGGTCTATTTCTCGATCAGGGCACTCTCAAAGATCGACGCGAATCAAAGCCTGCGTGATCCGGCCGCCAAAGGCACCAGCGATTTTCATTTTCTTCTTCAATGGTTAGGTGAATCAGTAAGTGAGTTCTGCCTTCCTCGTCTTCGATTTGATAGGAAGGAATGCCGGTCTTGAGCGCGAGTGTAACGCCCGACGTTTCATCCATCCAAAATTTGATGACCGTGAAGAAGCGATCGGGCTTATCAACAGGTCGTGCTCCGAGAAGACGTGGAGCGGATCCGCTAGTAACACACTCCGAGATCGGAAGAAGGTAAATCACAGTGGCTAAAGATCAGGTATTTAGCAGCCCGACACATTGAGAACCATGAGAATTCTTGCGGCCAACATGCTCTCCCTATTCTGTGGGTCCACTATTTTGAACACAGAACAAGCCGCCGTCTCATGGCGATTTGAGGCTGTCGATGGCGGCTTGCCCCCTCACGACTGCACAGGGCCCTCGAAGTCAGTTTTTATTTAGTGAGAAATCGCTTTGAACGCATAAAATGCCTCGCCAGGCATCGGGCGAATGGTCTTCACATTCTTGTAGCCGGCGTCCTGCAACTGCCTGACAATTTCGTCCCGCTTCGGCAGCCTCCCGCCGGTTGCGGTCGCAGCACCCCATAGGTTCAGCACTTCGACCCCCAGGCTCCCTCCCTGGCAACAGGTGGTCAGCAGCAGAAAGCCGCCGGAGTTCATGAATCCCTTGACATGCCGAAGCAGAGAGACCCTATCCTCAACCGGGAAGTAATAGATGTTGTTGTAGAGAGTGACAATATCGTAGCGCTCGTCCGGCACTCTCTTCCGGATATCGCCGGTTTCGATTCTCACTCTTTCCGTCAAGCCCCATTTCGCGATGTTCCGGCGAGCCGCATCGGCGACATTCGGCTGCATCTCCAGTCCCAGGGCGGTGAGGGACGGGTTCTCAGCCGCGTGCTTGATGTAGAAACCTGAGCCACAGCCAATCTCAAGCAGGCTGGCAGGTCCGGATGAAGGAAATGTTCGATCGATGGCTTCTGTCTGGAATGCTTCCAATATGCGCGAAGATCTGGCGATGATTTCGCCATCCTGATCTTCGAGGCTGAAGAGGTCTCCATTACGAAGCTTGTCGGGAGCCTCCGCGATCAATTTGTAATGCAGCCCTGCCGCTTCCTGAAGCAAGGCCAGGATGGCATCGTTCTGCGGCAAAGCCAGTCTCTTCGCCAAACCCTTCAGTGCATAGCCCCGCGCTCCCAACTCCAGGTAGCCGAGCCGAATCCCCAAATGCAGCCACGCCTCAAGCGCTTCTTGAGCCCTGTCGTTCTTGCAGTAGGTTTCAGCCAGTTGCTCAAATCGCATCGGACCGCCAGACAGCACATCGAAAAGACCGCCTTTTCTGGCGGCGGCGAGGTAGACGAGCTTGTAGAACGGCTTCAGCAAGGCAGCGCTGTTTGTGAACGCTAAGAGCTGATCATTCTTTAATAACTTGAGAAGCGGTCTGATTGACATGGTCCCCTTGGCGATCTCAATGAAACAGATTTAGTTATAGACGGCCTCTCCATTTCTGGTTTCCTGTTCTCCCGTGCTCTTTGATGGCCTGTTATCGTCGTTCGCCATTGGTTCCGCTGCCTGTTTAAACGATGGATATTTGTGCGTCGAATCTTAGTGGAGCAAAATAATTTTCTGCCCTATCAAAATCCACAAATGTTTTTCCTGCTGTGGGATCCGCCTAAGCAATCCGCAACTCCCGATAGAGCAAGTCAAGCTCGGCTTAGACCGGTTTTCTGTTCGATTGCTCCCCAACACCCAAATAAAGCAGTTACAGACGACAGCGCGGACCCTTTTCAATCAATCCGCATGGGGCTACGATCCCGGCGAAGCGGACGCACGAGAATACATACTTTGCTGTGAAGAGGCACGCCGGCAGTTACAGCAAACCGACTAGTTTCAATCCACCGACGAGGTCCAATCTTCACCCTACTTAAACATGAGAATGTGTTTTATCGTGTTAAGAAAGGGGATCTTTTTGGGGTGCGCACACGAAACGGAAATTTAAGTACGGTAGGGAGCTCTGTCCTCTTGGACTGAAGTGCGAATGCACTCAGGAGGAACGCTCAACCTCCATCACTAAGCAGTTGGTCTTTCCACTACCCGTTTTGCCGTAAAACGAGCTGTAATCGAGTTCTGGAGCGTTTTTTTACCATCGTTCCCGATCGCCGGCCAATATCGGAGGGCCCTATCACCAATCATGATGGCAGCTGGGTTGCAACGAACTTACGATTGCACGATGGTCTTGCATCTAGCCAATTCCATGGGCACAACTTATTCCCCGGAAGCGGTCTTCAATCAGCCGCCGGCTCTGGAAGATTACAACGTTTTCGATAGCGATTGTGCGCTGAAGGAGGCGGTTCACCGGGAGGGCGGAGGTTGGATTGAGGCAGAAGCCCGCGCGCTTGGCGAGCTGCTAGGCAAACCGGAGACTATCAATCTTGGGGTGTTGGCCAATCGATTTCCGCCGGAGTTGTGCACCCATGATCGATTCGGCCATCGTATCGACGAGGTAACCTATCATCCCGCGTATCACGAGTTGATGCGCATCGGGATCGAATCGCGAGGCCATTCCCTGCCTTGGATAGCGAAGACGCCCGGAGCACATGTCGCCCGGGCTGCCCTGGTGATGCTTCGGCATCAGATCGATGAAGGCACGAGCTGTCCGCTAACAATGACATTTGCGGCGATTCCATCGCTCCGATTGCAGCCGGAACTCGCTAGGGAATGGGAACCGCTTGCCGTCTCCTCCGTCTACGATCCTCGAGCAAAGCCGGCTTGGCAAAAAGCAGGCATCCTCTTTGGCATGGGCATGACAGAACGTCAGGGAGGTAGCGACGTGCGAGCAAACACGACCGTGGCGGAGCCTGTGAACGGAGGCGGCCCTGGAAAAGAATATGTCATCACGGGCCATAAATGGTTCTGCTCAGCGCCAATGTGTGACGCTTTTTTCATCCTCGCTCAAGCACCAGCCGGACTCTCCTGCTTCTTACTACCTCGTTGGCGACCGGACGGAACAAGGAACGCTTTTCATCTTCTCCGTTTAAAGGACAAGCTTGGCAATCGGTCGAATGCGTCCAGCGAAGTGGAATTCCGGCGGGCGACCGCCCGATTAGTCGGCGAAGAAGGGCGTGGCGTTCCGACGATTATGGAAATGGTGCGTCACACGCGACTCGATTGCGCCCTCGGATCGGCGGCGTCGATGCGAAAAGCGGTCGCCGAAGCGACGCATCATGCCGCTCATCGCTTTGCCTTCGGTCGTCGGTTAATCGATCAACCCTTGATGCGAAATGTTCTGGCCGATCTGTGCTTGGAATCGGAGGCGGCGACCACGCTGGCGATGCGTCTTGCCCATGGGTTTGATCGCTCACGGGACGACGCCCGCGAACAGAAGTTCGCTCGGATCGCTACCGCCATTGCCAAATATTGGATCACGAAGCGGGCGCCAGTAGTCGTAGCAGAGGCGCTAGAGTGTTTGGGTGGAAACGGTTACGTCGAGGAGTCCCCACTTCCCCGTCTGTACCGAGATGCTCCGCTGAATTCACTTTGGGAGGGGGCAGGTAATGTCCAATGTCTGGATGTTCTGAGGGCGATGCAAAAAGACCCGAGCACGGTCGAGGCTCTTCGTCTGGAGATCGAGTCAGTGAAAGGAGTTAATTCGATTTTCGATCGTTTTGTTGGATCGCTCAACCCAGCCAGCGAGATCGGAGTCGACGCAGAATTTGGTGCTCGCTGGTTCGTAGAGAAAATGGCGCTCGCCTTGCAAGCAGCTACCTTGATCCGAGGAGGAAATCAACGAATAGCAGACCTTTTTTGTAGTGTGCGTTTAACCGAGAATCTTGGTCTGGCCTTCGGAACGTTGCGCTCAGGGGATGGGGTTGCCTTACTGCTGGACCGCTCCCGGCCGCGAAGAAATGACAAATGACAAATTAACCCGGATTCCAAATTACGATCCACAGATTCCGCGGATTAACGCAGATTCAGATTGGTTCGAGCTCACTAGAAATCGATCAGTTGCTGGTGCCGAAAATTGAGCGCGCGTGCTCATTTGCCATCCATTGAATCTGTGTAATCAGCGTAATCTGCGGTTTATTTCATCTTCGGATTTTAGGATTAAAGAGGGCTCGTTTTTGTCATTTGTCATTGGCTAGGTACCAGCCCCGCCGGGTCAGCGGCAGACCGCTGCGGCCTTCCTCGGGTTTGAGGAGCAACGCTTGATAAACGCTCAACGCTCCCGCTGCGAACCAATATGCTGATCCCGGCAGGAACAATCGCCAAACCCGATAGGTTGGCTCGTCTACCACTCGTAGCGCCTCGTCACGACGAAGTTCCAAACGGCGAGCCCAGTGGCGCAAAGTGAGCGCGTAATGCTCCCGCAGGCTCTCCACGTCACGGACTTCGAACCCGGCCTCTTCGGCATATCGCAGCGTCGCGTTGATTGGCACCAACTCGGTATCCGGAAAGACATAGCGACTCATAAAGGTCGGACCCTTCGGCTGCGGCTCGCTCGCACGTAAAGCGATACCGTGGTTGAGGAAAACTCCGCCCGGTCTCAACAATTCCCATGCGTGTTCAAAATAGCGCGGGAGCTTGCTTTCACCCACGTGCTCGAACATGCCGACGCTAACCAGTTTGTCGAAGCCGTCGCTATCGTTCAGGTCGCGGTAATCGCGCACTTCCACCCGGCACCGGCCATCCAAGCCGGCCCGCGCTACTCGCTCGTTAGCCAGCTCGGCTTGGTTGCGACTAAGCGTGATGCCAAGGGCTTCTACTCCGTACTGCTGGGCGGCATGGATGATCAGGCCACCCCAGCCGCAGCCAATGTCGAGCAGGCGCTCGCCCGGGCGCAGTCGCAGCTTGCGGCACAGATAGTCGAGTTTACGTACCTGAGCCATGTCGAGCTCCTCCTCATCGGTTTCAAAATAGGCGCACGAATAGACCATCCGTTCGTCGAGCCACAGCGCATAGAAATCGTTCGACAGATTGTAGTGATAGGTCACCGCCTGCCGGTCACGCTCGGCGGAGTGGAGTCTGCCGGATAGCTTCGCTGGCTGCCGCCCATTTTGCCCTGACTGACCATTCGCGGGTAGGCGGAACAAATTCCAGCCGACCTGCAGAGCCATCGAGATGGGCAAACGACGACCGGTCAAATGATTCGCCACCGGGATGGTTGCTTCCAGGTCTCCCTCAAGATCGAGATCGCCGCGGATGTAAGCCTCACAGATAGCGAGATCCGTCCCGCTATTCTTCAACAGGCACTTCAAGGCATCAGGACGATTAAGGACCAGCGTAAAACGAGGTGAAGTCGTCTCGGCTGGCCACTGGCTGGCGTCCCAAAAACGGATGGCAAAGTCGCGGGGATGAAAGTCGCGCAACAACAACCGCCAGATGGCCAGCGCCCTCTTCACCGAATCGTGCGGTGTGGCAACGGGTTTCTTCATCGAATAGCTCCACGCTTTTCTGCCAATCGGTCCCCAAGCAGCGAGACAACTAACTCTCCTGTCGCACTGTACTTAAATCGTAGACTAGGGGTCACTCCTCCGTTTGCAAAAAATTGTACGTTAAGCCGCGAGCCTGAAGTAACGACAGCGCCTGAGCTTCTGTAGCGCGGCCTGCGGGCAGCCTTGATCAGATCGAGGAACCTGTCCAGCATGCATCTTGCCAATTGAGCTGGCAGGGATGATCGCGCTACTACGCCTTTGGCTCTTCGCTGACTGATACCCAAAGGTGTTCTTGCCCGCCAACCGGGTCAATATGGGACGTTGGCGAACAAACTATTTCGCTGATGGTAATTCTCTTGCCGCTTCGACGAGCGCATTGGCAAAATTGTCAATGTTCTTATCGACAAGGAAAGTGGTCACGGCATCATTCAATGCCTGTTGAAAAGCGGCCGGAGCAGCTTCCCCATGGACACAGCTAGCCACTGGTTTATCCTTTGCAAAGGAATCCATAGACCACTGGTGATAGGCGTCGAATTTCGAGCGGTCGACGTCGGTTCGAGCCGGAATCGAGCCCTTTAGGCGGTTGAATGCCTCCTGCGCTTCCTTGCTGCCGACGCTCTTTAGCCAAGCCAAGGCCGCCTCTTTGTGCGGAGCACCTTTGGCCAGCGTGAAGCCGTCAGCGACGATGATAAATGAACCGGCGGTGCCGGGATGAGATACCCAACCGAAATCCTCTTTCTCTTTCAAATTGGCCTTGAGGAATTCGCCGTCGGCCCAATCACCCATTGAACTAAATGCCACCTTGCCCTCCATAAGCGCTTTGATGGCCTGATCCCAAGTCAGAGCCGAATGGTCCGGATTGATATAATCCTGCATTTTCCCAAACAGGCTAATAGCCTCTTTAACCTTCGGGTCGTCCCATTGCATTGCACCGGTGAACAAATCGGTCCAGCCCTTTGGCCCGACAACACCGAGCAAAGTGTTCTCAAAGAGCTGGGCTGACGCCCAGATCTGGGAATCCCCAACGCCGAGAGCAGGAATACCGGCCGCCTTCAGCTTATCACAGGCCGCAAAGAACTGATCGTAGGTTATCGTGTCGCCAATCTTGATTCCGTTCTTTTCAAGCAGCTGGGTATTATACCAAAGGACGTTCCCTCGATGGATTCCGGCGAGTACGGCGTAGATCTGTCGATCCTTGGTCATCAGGTCGACTACCAACTCCTTCGGAAAAGCCCTATCCCATCCATTGCTCTTGTAGAGATCGGTAATCGGCTCGCAGTAACCGGGTTCCACGTATTGACCAAGCAATTCCCAGCCGGGATGGCTTTGCCAGGTGTCGGGTGGATTACCGCCGGCCAAACGAGTTTGTAAGACCGGCCGAGCCGCAGAGCCGCCGCCGCCTGCCACGGTGGCGTTTATGATCTCAACGCCGGCGTCCTGCTTTTTGTAAACGCTGAATAACGCATCAAGTGCGGCAGCTTCACCGCCCGAGGTCCACCAGGAAAAGACTTCCAGCTGGTTTTCGCCAGCCGCATGAGCAGCGAGGGACGCATGCACCAAGGCGAACAGGGAAGCAAGCGCGACCAGATAGGGATTATTACGCATTTGTAGTTGGGGAGAGAGGAGTGTCGCTGGCCGGAAGGGGTTCCTTTTTCATGGCACTGGTCCTTGCTAACAAACGCCGCTTCGCAAGCCAGGCGCTGAATTGGTCGAACAGAACCGCAGCGATCACCACCATTCCAATGACGATCTGGCTGTAGTTCTGGGGAATGTCCAGAATAACCAGCCCGTTGGAAATCATCTGGAGAATGATGGCACCAAGCAGCGCCCCGAGCGCGGTTCCTTTTCCTCCAATAAGGCTCGCACCTCCGATAACCGCCGCGGCGATGACGTTCAACTCATAACCTTGTCCATCGCCGGAGGAACCCGCCCCGTAGTATCCAAGAGCCAAGACCGCAGCGATCCCAGCCGTCAATCCCGTTAGAGTGTAAGCGAGCAGCTTAACCCAGGCCACCCGGACACCGCTGAAGCGGCTGGCAATTTCGTTGCCTCCGATCGCATAAATCTTGCGGCCAAAGGTCGTTTTGGACAGCAAGATTCCGCCGGCGATCGCGACAATTAGCATCGCGATCAGAGGGACTAAACTCAAGTCCGGCAGAATCTCCCAGCGTATGAAATGCCGAAATGCCTCCGGGAATCCACCGATCGACTGACCGCTAGTCTGAACAAAAGCAATACCACGATAGATCGCCATCGTGCCCAGCGTAATGATGAATGGATGCACTTTGAATAGCGCAATCATCGCGCCGTTGAAAAAACCAAGGAGTGCGGCGACACCAATCGTTGCAATCACGCCGAGGACGGTTGCGACGCCGCCTCCGGATGGACCATAGGGCGAGAGCACCAGGGCGCCGCACACGGACGCCAACGCGTACATCGATCCAATGGACAAATCGATCCCGCCTGTAATGATTACGAAGGTCATTCCTACGGCCATGATGGCGAAGAAACTGGTGTCCTTCGCGATCTGTACAAGCGCTTTGGCATTGAAGAATTTGTTGGCCGTTTCAAAGGCAGGAACTTGCTGACCTACAGCGTTAGTCATCATAGCCCGTTCGCGTTTACCGTCAGGAGTCGTCTCAAATTTCGGCATTTGAACCGAACCACCGAAAACCGCCAGGACCAACCCAAGGACGACGATTAGCATTAGGAGGCCGCCCTCAGGGAATTTTGAGAAATCAAATTTGAATTTACTGGGGATAGACATCGGGAGTTTTACGTTTCTGCTGTTTCTCCCCCCAACTGACCGCGCCGGAACCAGAGTTAGACTATAAAATCACTGACGTCGCCAGTGAAGGAAAATTATATACGAGAACTCTTCACGCGACATGATTTTATTCGTTGCGCATAGCGGTTGGCCGTTCGCCGTTCTCGGTTCACCGTCACGGTTCGCAGTTGGTTGAGCGCGGTCGCCGGTCGAGGCTCGGTGCGTAACACGAGCGCGAAGTCCTGCGCGACGGATTCCGACCGTTCACTACTTGCCGGGCGTAGCCCCGTTAGGGGCGAAATCTTCATAGGCGCGCGACGCGATCATCGTGGCGAGCTCCGTAGGAAGCGAACACCGCGAAGCGGTTAGAGATCATAGCCCAGGGTTTCCAAGCTTGAAAAGGAAACCGTCCGAATGCCTCAAGACCTGAAGTGTGCGAACATTTCAGGTGCTATATCCGGTCTTTCTTCCGCTTGACGTTGCTCATCGAAACGCCTGAGCAGCCGTTGAGTATGCTGAATGAGAACAGGAAAATGTTGGGAGGGGGGCGACGGTCTGAATCCGTCAACCCACTGATCGGCGCCAAGAAAGTAGGCAAGGTCGTCGCCGGGCGAGATCGGTTCGATCCGGAAGGTTAGAAGATGGTTTTGACAATGAGCCGCTCGTTCGACCTCCCGCAAGACATGCTTTGAGCGGTTGGAAGCGCCTGTCAAAATCAATAGCAGGATGCGAGCTTCTCGAATTGCTTGGGTAATTTGGCCCGAGTACGGTCGGCCGCCGTGCACGTCTCTAGGCGCGATCCAGCAGCTAATATCTTCAGCTTCAAGGGCGGCGCATGCCGCATCCGCAACGGCTTTATCCTCGTTGGAGTACGAGATAAAGACTACGTGCAGTGGTTTTGCTGATTCCGGCTGTCCTGCGCCTGGACTGTGTCCCCCGCTCATTATCGTTGCCGGACGAGCTTGTTGACGGATTCTAAATAATCAGTGTGGAGGCTAACAAGCGCTTGAAAGCGATTCAAGACTTCACCCCAAACTCGCGTTCCGCAAACGGACTTTGTTTGGCGTCTAGCCGCGAGATCTAGATGGTTAGGAAAAAGGGATGCTACAGCGCTCCAGCTTAAGCGTAAGCGTTCAGAGCTGCCAGATCATAGGTATGATATTCGCCCGAGGTTCTAATAGTTAGCGATGACCACCAATATTCTGCTAGAGAACAACCGCCCCCTCTCGAGGCTACAACGGCGACCCGCTAACGCGGACTAACTTTCAGAAGCCGGCGAAAGATCCAGCCGCAAGAGTACCGTCTGCGGCATAACCGGCATCCTTTCCGCCACGGCGGACCCCTTGCCAATTATATCCTCAACCCGTCTCGTTCCTCGCGGCTCTTGCCGTGCCGATCCTTTTTTCGCCGGCCGCTTCGGCAGCGCCTTCGCTTCCAAACGAGAAATATGCAACTACATATTTTATCGTTCGTAAACGAACTTGACGAACGCCGACCCAAATCCCGATTTTCGGAATTTGCCCTTCGGGCCGAAATCGGTGCTCAGTATAGATTCGAAGCACCTCTTCGGGGTTGGCCCGGCATCGAGCGACAGACAAAATTGTTCCTCGCTCGATGGAAGAATCGGCCGCGTCTGACGCGGCAGATTCCGAAGTTGCAACAACACAACTTCGGAATCTGGACCAAAATACTTCCCTTCTAGCCCCCTCGTCTCGTTGTTCCTCGGTCCAGGAACGGCCGGTTAACTATGGTTCGGAAGTTCAGCATGAGGCTTGTCGGGACTTCCCTTTGGCTGGCGGCGTTGAAGTAACTGCCTTGAAACTTTTGGCTCAACTGTCGTGTCCTGAGCAAAGGAACAATCAGACGACGGAACATGCAAACCGCTTTAGACTATCTACTGGAAATGCTTCTGGGCGAGTCCAATCGGGTGTCGGAGGTCGACGCCAAAACGACGGAAGTTAGAACCGGTCCAACCAACGATCTAACCAGCTCGGATCACAATGACCACGGTAGTCCAAGAGAAATACCTGAAGAGAAATTAACCTCGCATGAAGAAGAACAATCAGGAACGCCGCCTCCAAGCCATGGCGAAGAGGGGAGCAGAGCGAGCAACGTCTCGCCTGATTGAAGGGAAGAAACGGCACCGAAGACATGGTAAACGCAGATCGCGATAGGCGGCAGCCTGTTAATAAGGTGCGAACCCTCGTCAAAAAGTCAGCGTTTCAACCGGCTTGGCGCTTTCGTGAGCTCCTTCCTAGCTTTCTCAATTTCCTGGGCCAGTAGCTTCTCTGACGGCAACACGGTCATGTACTCCCTGGCCAACACTTTGTTAGCCAGACCTTCTAGCGCGTAGTGGGCAACTGCTTCGTCCCTCTGCGCACACAGAATCACACCCACCGGCGGATTCTCTCCTTCGCGGACCCAATGCTCTCTGGCGTAGTTCAGATAGAGGTGCATTTGCCCTGCGTCGGCGTGAGTGAAACGACCTAATTTGAGGTCGATCACCACCAGGCACTGCAACTTGCGATGAAAAAAGAGCAAATCGAGACGGTACCACTCATCGCCGATCCTCAGCCTGCGTTGCCGGCCATTGGAAACTGCCAATAGGCGCACGTAATGAGACCAAGGGAGAGGAAAACGGCCGGCCAGCTCCCGGAGTCGGGCAAGGCCCTGACCCCCCTTTGGAAAGGCCAGACAGTGTCTGGCCTTTCCAAATGCTTGGGCGGACCATCCTGACCTCGCTTTCGAACAACTTAGTGCCTTGGTCAAGATGCCTAGTTATTGGTTGGATTACGGAGACCTTAAAACCAATCCCAGTTGGGATCCGCTCCGGAAGGACCCGCGTTTTGAGAAATTGTTAGCTGAATTAGCGCCGCGGGATTAACAGGCTAACAAGCCCATCTCTTTCGCTGGCGATGTAATCGGTTAGCTGATAGGTCGACACATCGCTACTCCTGGCGACGGTTCAGGATTGTGACTTCTCTGATGTTTATTTTTGCGCCTCAGCACAAAGCGCCGTTAGTCCGGCACACCAAGAACCTCGTCCAACAGCGCCATCACAAGCTGACCGACCTTTGGCTCTGTGCTCGCCCGTGGCCCGGCCACATTCAGCACCTTCACATCGTGGTACTCAAAGAAAACCCTCAGGTTGTCCGCAGACGTATCATTTCCGGCGCGAAGGATCGCTTTTTCTACAGGTCCTGTACTTGGTTGACAGTCTGAAGTTTAATAAAGTTTTAAATGTACGCGTTAGCACAGCTTCCACTGCATTACCCTACCAAATCGTTTCCTAAACTTCGCAATGGGCCCGTAAATTGAACAGGATCTACTGCTTCCCTGTCCCGGCAAGCTTCTCAAGAGGGGTCAGAATCTCAACATCAAATTCCAACCCGATCTCCACAAGCTTACGAGCCTCGTCGATGTTTGGAGTTGAAGGAGGTGGCACCTTCGTCCCCACGGGGACTGGAATCCCAGCCAATCGTATAAACTCACTAAAGAAGCCGGGCGAATGTATAGTGATGAAACGGGTTTCTGAACGACTACTGTTGATTTTCGCGATGAGGAGCGCCCCTGCGAATGAGACAAGTCTCACCTTTAGTAAAAAAAAAGCCCTTGGAATCAGCGAGTATCTCGAGCTCGCCCTCTAAGACATATATCGCTTGATCTGCGCGGATGTGTCTGTGCAAGGGACTGCCGATACCGGGAGGAGAGATGGACTCTACCAGCGAGAACTGGTTTCCAGTCTCCGAGCCCGGTATCTGTATTTTCCATAGAGCTCCCCCCAAATCGAACGTATCCGCATGTTTGTCGTCTGCCCTTATGATATTCTTAGACATAGATCTCCTTTTCAACCCCACAAGATGAAGTCAGACAGTTGAGGGCACGCGATTCATGTATCACTCGCCGTTATTTCTGTCTCAACATGAGCGGTATCTAAACGTGCGTAAATTTCCCTTTCTTGAGTTCTCCCCAGCTTCGCCTAAAACCACTCCTGACCTTCGACCCGCTTTCGCGGATGGATTCTGTCAACCGGCGAAACATCGGGCCGCAAGAGTACCGTCTGCGGCATAAACGGCATCCTTCCTTCCCTGCTCCCGCAGGCGCCTGCCAATTATATCCTCAACCCGTCTCGCCACGCTCGCGGCTCTTGCGCTACGTGCTCTTTCCGCCGGCCCGCTCAGGCTTGCCTTCGCTTCGAAACGAAAAATATGCAACAACATATTTTTCAGTTCGTAAGCGAACTTGACGAACTTCAAAATACTACCCCTCTAGCCCCCTCGTCTCACTGTTCCTCGGTTCAGGAACGGCTTGTTAACTATGGCTCGGAAGCACTCGATACGGTTGAGCATCTGGGGTTAATCCTTAAAGATCAAAACAAAGCAGCAACTCTGCTTAAGCACTTCGGCTCGATTGCCAACCTGGCCCGTGCTTCTGTTCAGGATCTCGCCGCTTTCTTATCATGCGATAAGGCCGCGCAGCTGGTTAGTTCTCTTCGTTTAGCGGCCGTCGCGTTGCGCGAGGAACGCACACGACTGGTCATCGATACGCCGCTCGCGGTAGCGGAGCTTTGTGCCGAAATGCGGTTCCTCTCTCACGAATCTCTCCGAGTGATCCTGCTCAACACCAAACAAGAACTCATCAAAGTGCTTTCTGTCAGCCAGGGAACCCTCAACGAGGCTCTGGCTCACCCGCGGGAAGTCTTTAAACCGGTAATTGCCTTTAGTGCGTACGCCTTCATCATGGTCCACAATCATCCGAGCGGAGTTATACCGCATCCAGTTTTATGCCGCATGTAAGCCGGATCACCTGTAGAATCAGCCTTTTGAGCATGGTAGATGCGGCATAAAACGGAAGAGATTGACTGTCTTATCGTGGGATTTTGGGATGGGT
>Ga0209647_1001536_pt1 | contig 19408 bp, 20 predicted proteins | sample GraSoi_2013_60cm_FD_185827 | JGI IMG/M metagenome (GOLD analysis project Ga0209647, IMG submission 185827) | Grasslands soil microbial communities from the Angelo Coastal Reserve, California, USA - Sample 9_17_2013_60cm (SPAdes) (version 2) | ecosystem: Environmental > Terrestrial > Soil >... | reverse complement strand
GAAGGCATCAGAATATTTCCCTATTTCAATGGGGAGCGAATGCCGTCCTTGCCGCACGCTCGCGCGGTGATGAAGGGCTTGTCCTTCGATAATTTTACCAGAGCCAACTTGATGCGGGCAATGGCGGAGTCCGTAGCCTTCAGCTTGAAATGGGGGTTCGAGAAAATTTCAGGAAGACTCGGCAAGCCAGCGCAATTCAGGCTTACCGGAGGTGGCGCCAATAGCGGGGCGTGGCGTCAAATTCTCGCGGATGTTTTCGACACCGAAGTCGTTAGAGTGAAATGGGACGAGGGTGGTGCATTCGGCGCTGCATTGTTGGCGCTGGCTGTTGACCAGCGGCATAAGGGGATTTCTACATCTCTTAGAGAGGTCTGTGATCACTATGTGGATTTGGACTTTGACAAATCGGCTCAGCCGGCGCCTGCCGTGTCGTCGATCTACCGAGAACTGTATGAAGAATTCTGCGAAATGCTGAGAGTGGAATTCTTTAACGATGAGTAATGTTAACTTAGAACATCGGACTCGATTCGGCCGGACACGCTTTCGTTACCTGACGAGAATAACTAACCGTACGTACAGGACCATGGCGAGCAAAAAAGAGCGACTGGAACAGGCCTTAAAGATTCTCGACTAAACTATGAATCCAATCGGAATACACTTCGGCTACTGGACCCAATATTGGAGTTCAGATCCACTAGACTTCGTCACCAGAGCTAAGAAATGTGGATTTGATGTTTTGGAGGTTAACGCGCCAAAAGTGACGCTCATGAGCAAGGCCGAACGAGATAAGTTGAAAGCTGCAGCGGCCGACGCGGGCCTTACGCTCACTTATAGCATCGGCATGACGAGCGACATGGACCTGGTCTCAGAAGAACCAGTAGTTCGAAAAAAAGGGATCGCCTTTCTGCAGGACCTATCAAAGGCAATGAACTATATGGGTGGCAGGGTAATGGCCGGGATCAACTACAGCTCATGGCCGCGAAAATTGTTGCCCGGAGAAGATAAACGAGTGTTGACCGATCGGGCGATCGCCGGTGTGAAAGAAGCGATTAAGGCGGCCGAAGATAACGACGTGCTTTTCTGTGTCGAGGTTGTCAATCGTTTCGAGCAATTCATGATGAATACGGCGGAGGAGGGGGTCGCCTTTGCCGAGCGAGTGGGTAGTCCGAATTGTAAAATTCTGCTCGACACCTTTCATATGAATATCGAGGAGGACAGTTTTCGCGGGTCAATCCTGGACGCCGGCAAGTGGCTTGGTCACTTTCATCTGGGTGAGTCTAACCGGCGGCCGCCCGGAGAAGGTAGACTCCCTTGGCCCGAGATTTTTGGTGCTTTGCATGAAATTAACTACCAAGGCGCAGTGGTAATGGAACCGTTTCTTCTGCCTGGAGGTGATGTCGGGCGCGACATATCTGTCTTTCGAGACCTTTTGGGAAATGGCGACCTGGACGAAAAAGCGGCGCGCTCCGTTAAGTTCGTCCGGGCTGAGCAGCAGAAAGTATCGGGCTAGTCCGGCGCCGGCGAAATGGCGAATGGGCGAGTGGGCGAAACTGCGGCGCGGTGCGGACGGCGAAGGAGCGTCTGCCAGCTAGGAATCGGCCGCTAAAAAAGAAAGCAGTCAGGTAGAGAAACAGAGATCATCCTTGATGAGCAGGAAGCCAACTATCATCGCGCCTTCGGTATTCGCGTGCGACTTTTCTAGAATAGGCGAGGAAATTATTCGGACGGAAAAAGCCGGAGCCGACTGGTTTCATATCGATATCATGGATGGACACTTTGTAGATAATTTTTCTTTTGGCCCAGCGGTAACGGAGTCGATTGCCAAGGTGACGGCTAAACCGTTGGATGTTCATCTGATGACAGAGAAGCCAGATCATTTCTTTCTTCGATTTCGGCCCTTCGCCCGGAACATTACATTTCATTTGGAGGCGCCCTGCGACACTAGTGGGACAGCGCGAGCGATCCGAAAGAGCGGGTGTACGGTCGGACTTGCGATTAGTCCTCCTACTCCATTTGCTAAAGTGGAGCCGTTCTTAAGCCAAATTGATCTTTTGCTGGTGATGACGGTCAATCCTGGGTTTGGCGGACAGGCGTTTATCGCGGAAATGATGGAGAAAGTCAGAGCAGCAAAAGGCATCCGGGAAGAACACGGATACGACTTTCATATCGAGGTTGATGGAGGTATTGGGCCGGACACCGCACAGGTCGCCACCGAAGCCGGAGCCAACGTCTTGGTAGCCGGCACAGCGGTATTCCGATCCGAAGATCCAACTAAAGCGATTGCAGAGTTGCGGGGAGTAGAATGAACCTTCGTCTATTTACTGATTAAGTTACACTGACTCGTTCAGAAGTTGGAAAGCGGCAGTAGGAGCGAACACAGAGCCCCTTGATGGCGTAAAGCGAAAAGAATCGGCAGCAATACGGCCCTTCTTATCCGGTCTTTGTCTGATACGCGACATGAGACTTCCTTGGCGTTTATTGCGTTAGCCGGAAGAAGTCTCTCACAGAAGAGATATTAAGACATTTCATTCTTGAGGGCCTTTTTCATAGCCTTTTCCAGCATTCTGCGCGGCATCAATGAAAACGCATAAGCCTGAACGGCATGAGGCCAATAAGGGAACACAGTAAGCTTTCCACAACCGACAACCGATAGAATGCTCTTTGCGTAGGTCGCGCTATCGGGCCGCATTAATGTAACCGGCTTCTTGTTTCCTGCGCTATGTACGCTGCCGGTAACCAAGGAAATGGCCTCGACAGATTCAACCTCTCTGGACAGAGAATTTGAGAATGCCGTGACAAAGGCTTTAGCACCTGCGTATGTCGCCAGATAGGGTGGAGGGAATACACTTACATAAGACGATACATTTAAGACCAGCGCAGGTCGTAAAAGGTGCGGAAGCAAGTCGCAGGTAAGACGCGTTGGAAAAAGAGCGTTTAAGTTGATCGTCTTGTCGATATCCGCGCTGGAAGACTGTTCGAGTGATCTTGGTTCTCCACCCCCGACATTATTGACCAGGACGGAGATAGGAAGCGACTTAATTGCAGATATATCTAGCCTGCTGCTGGCGCCAGCGTCATGCACGATGGTTACTACGTCGCGCCCAGCATGGGTTCTGTGGATTTGGCTTTTTACAGCATCCAATTTTTCATTATTCCGGCCATGTAAAATGATATTAAATCCTCTTCCTGCCAACTCCATAGCCGTGGCTTTCCCGATCCCATCTGTGGCCCCGGTTACGACAGCATAAGCGCCGTTGCTCAGGTATTTTTCAAGTGCCGAAGGCCGGAGGTAAACATTCATAAAAGCAGCAAGTCTGTAAGCAGAATACAAAACTGCCGCGATACCGGTGGCTGATAAAACGGAATTCAAGAACATAATAATCTCCTGGGTTAAATTATTTCTGATCGTCAACAGCCGTCTGAATAGCTGCGCTGAGTAACGCAACCACCTTATCGGCATGCGCGGGGAGAATGGCGGGCGACTGTAAGGCAACTCGAACAGTTAAAAAACCCATTATGTAAGATGCAATGAGCGCTGCCCGGGTGGGGGCATGCTTGCCGCCAATCAAAGGGGCCAATCGCAATACGAAATCCTTATGCAGCCGATTTGCGATGATCGGCGAAGCCGTTGGGCTGGCTGCCGAGCGTAGAAGTAGTTCGAAGGGATTGATTCCTTCTTTTTTTTCCTCAGGCCCACACATGAGGCGGCGGGCAAGGTACTCTCCAAGTTTGGCCGGAGCAGCTTCGATAAATTGTTCCGCGTTAAAAACTCCTTTTGATATTTCAGCAAATAGTTCTTCTTTTGTGCCGAAATATCTATTGATTAATGCCGCGTCGATATTGGCGTCGGCGGCAATATCACGCACACCGACCTGTTCATAGCTGTGCTGGCAAAATCGCAACCTGGCGGCCTCAAGTATTCGCGTCCGCGTCTTCTTGGCATCGCGGAGTGGCTTTTTAGCGGGCTTTGTTTTTTTTAAAGACTTGGTCATTCACGACAGCACTCAGCTAATAAGTCATCATCTGTTGACATAGATATTACACCGAGCTAGCAGCATGTCAACGAATGATGACTTATGATGGATTCCGTTGTCGTAAGCAGCGTATCCCGTTAACATTTTTTTGGAGGCACAACGTCAATCGCTCTGTGGTAGTTCATCCGGTAAGCCTTGGAGCGTGACATTGTCCGTCCGTAAGGCTCTCTTCCGAAACGTTTGAACCAGGTGGCTTGCGCTGGATTGTCTTCTAAGGTCCGCGATGGGCAGGAGCGAGGAGAGAGAACCGTTAGCCGCCTGGTCGAAATGACCTTTTCCCGAAATGGCCTTTAGTCCATCGGATTATAAGGTCAACCCGATCAGCTAGAAGAGCGTCTTCGGAAATTGATGGGTTGAGGCGCGAATCTTCGGAGCTTTTTTGACAGGGCCTCTCCTGACAGACCAGAAGTATTTAGCGGATGGGGAAGCTTTGTTCGGCAGAGATATTTGAAAGGTCGCTTTCTTAATTTCCTTTTGCTTCTGCTTAACCTTACTTGATCGCTTATTCGGGATTGCTGCGAACAGCAACGTGATTGCGTCTTTATCGCGCCGGTCTAAGACTCCCAAAAGAGAACCAACCTCGACGCGCAGGCCGGTTTCTTCGCGAACCTCTCTTTTCAGCGCTTTGACCAGTGACTCACCTCGTTTGACCTTCCCGCCCGGAAGCGTCCAGAGTTTCAACCCCGCGGCCTGGCGGACCAAAAGAACACCATTGGTTGGATCTTCGATCCAGGCCATAACCGAGACTTCTTTAGTTGGACGAAACCTAGGGGCTTTTGTCGGAAGCTTCTGCATTCTTTGGTTCCACGGTCCGAACCTGAGCGGCAGCTGATCGTACAGAGTTGTGCCGCCTCTTGACCAGGTCGAATCGATTAGGGCACCCGAATCCTAAGCGAAGATTCGCTCTCTTTGTGAGTATGCCGAATATCCGTGGCTTGATCGCGCCAAAACGAATCCTCGGCAATATTGGTTGCATGGTCCCCTATTCGCTCGAGGGCGCGACCGATAAAAATGAGATCCAAATAACTGGGCAGGTTTTCCGGGTCCGCGGTAGCCCGGATTACCAGCCTTTCACCGATATCGGTCGTGACCGCGTCCAACTCCTTATCGCGGGATTTGAGGGTCCGCGCGAGCGCGCAATCTCTTTCTGCAAAAGCCCGTATGCTATCGCGAAAAATCCCTAGCGCCAGCCGATAGGCCGGCTCGAGCAAAGCGACTTCGCTCACCAAAAACCGGCCGTTTAAACGCTTCGCTCTTCGGGCAATGGTAACGGATTGGTCGCCAACGCGTTCGAGGTTCGTGCTAACTTTCATTGCGGAAACGACCTCCCTCATATCGGAGGCCACCGGGTGAAACCGAATTAACAAACCGACTCCTTCTTGATCGACCTGCTTTTCAAGCGTGTCGATTTCCTCGTCTTCCGCAACTACCTGGTCGCAGAGCTCGCCGTTGCGGGCTAGAAAAGCTTCGAAGGCGGTTTGAAGAATCCGATCAGTGAGGCTAGACATCATCAAGACATCATTCCTCAAGCCATAGAGAGCAGCGTCATAGCTGCTGCTGATATGCTTTGGTTGCTCGAGCATGCAGCCTGCATTTTACTTCAATTTTTCCGGTGCTGCAGCGATTATTACGGACAGAGAATGCACACTTTAACACCCCGTGGATCCGGCAAAGGCTTTTCAGAAAAGTCAATCTACTGTCAGTCGTCCGTTAGGGAATCAGGATGTAACTTGAAGAAGAGTTCAGGGCTAAACTGAAATCTTACGCAGACTCAAAGCAGCGGTCTCTGCTGCCCTGACGCGGGTCGGTCTCAGTCTCGATCTTGACCAGATTAGTGCCACCTACTTTTCAAGCGGTCCAAGTACTGGTTAAGCAAAAATACGCTGCAGATTGTAGTGCGGGCACGAATCCACCTGTCCTCATTTTCCGATGTCTCGACGCTCAGCAATATTCAACTATCGACCTGTCTCCAATCGGGTCTTAGCCAATCGTTCCGGCCTCCTTGAAGCTGAAATATCCCTGCCTGCCGTTCATCGGCCAGCCATGAATGACCGGCCAGGATATTTCAGCTTCAAGGAAGCCGGGACCATCGGATAGAAGGGCCAGCGGGATGTCATTCGCCTTTTGCCGAGCCGGCTGGAGCCCGATGGTCCCACCCGCCATATCGAATCCCCTTTCGAAGCAGGAAACCGACTCTTCCGTTATCAGGTTTTGTTGGTGTGCTAGTCTTAATGTCTTGGTACGGAATCTCGATGCTTTGTGCCGATCCCCACGCCGCATGGGGCGTTAAGGTATAGCCTCTCCTCAGCAATGCTTCCTCAGTATCCTTGGAAAGCGAGTTCGACTCATAATACACGGTATCCGGCAGCCATTGATGGTGGATACGAGGCGAATCGACTGCGCTCTGTATGTCCATATTGTAGTCCAGCACATTAATGATGGTCTCGAGCGTCGTTGTAATGATTCTCGATCCTCCCGGACTACCAGTAACCAAGAACGGTTTGCCGTCCTTCAGTACGATTGTCGGGCTCATCGAGCTAAGCGGGCGTTTGCCAGGCGCGATGGCGTTTTGCTCTCCCTGAATCAGGCCGAACTGGTTTGGTACTTTAGGCTTAGCGCTAAAATCATCCATCTCATTGTTTAAGAAGAAGCCGGTATCACCAGCAATGCAGCGCGCACCAAACAGACTGTTGATCGTGTAAGTGACCGCCACCGCGTTACCCCACTGGTCCACGACTGAGTAATGGGTTGTCTGCACACCTTCGTGCGACGGCTGGCTCGGTCGTAAGTTCGTCGAGCGAGTCGCCCGAATCGGATTAATCTGGGCTCTGATTTCCGATGCATGTTGCATCGAAAGCATGTAAGACAACGGAAGAAGAGGATTATAGTCGGGGTCACCCAAGAGAGTGCGATCAGCAAAGGCATGACGACTCGCCTCAATCAGGAAATGCAGCGCACTGGGGGAATGGTAGCCCAGTTTGGTCATTGGATAACCCGATAAAATGTTCAAAATCTCGGCAATCATAGTGCCACCGGAACTAGGAGGAGGCGCCAACACAAGATCAAACCCTCGATACCGACTTCGCAGCGGCGTCGATTCTTCGACGGAATAGTTCAAAAAGTCCTCTTTTGGAAAGGATCCCGCCGTTAGTACTGCTCGCATCGGCGATCTTATCTGCGATTGGTCCTTGATAAAACGCCATCGGGCCAAAGAGGGCCAACAATATGAGCGTGCGTCCGAGCTCTGGCTGCAATAGCCGGTCACCAACTTGGTAGGGTTTTCCACCTTTTAAGAAAATATTGGAGACATTAGGCTGAGTCCGGAAGCTATCAATAGGCGGGTACAACAAGTCGACATCACCTTGTCCGAGAACGAATCCGTTAATCGCTAAACCAATGGCTGGGCCGATAACCGCCGCTCGTGAAAGAGTACCGTATCTTTGCAAGGCGTACTCTAGACCGGCAGGAGTACCTGGTACAGCAACCGCGAGATAGCCCACAGTGCTTAGTCCGGGAATAACGTTCCCATTAGCATCCAGGTACATGTCGCGGCGCGCTCGGAGTGGAGCTTTTTCGCGGAAATTGATAAACGTATCTTTGCCGTTAACGCAGTGGATAGTCATGAATCCTCCACCTCCCAAATTTCCGCAAGACGGATAAGTAACAGCCAGCGCATAACCAATGGCCACTGCCGCATCGACAGCGTTGCCGCCGTGTCGAAGAATTTCTAAGCCAACGTCTGTAGCCTCATGCTGCGCAGTCACTACCATGTTTTTGGTGCCAACTACGGGCACCGTGGACATCCCGCAGAGGGAGGACTGACTCCAGATCAACACGCAAGCCAACCAAGGCATGAAAAATGAACAGGTACGCATCGGAACATCCATGTCGGGAACCGAGTATAGAAGGCATCCAGAATACAGCTAGCTAAAAAGCCGAAATGGACTCGAAAGGCTCGACGTCGGGTCTTCTTTTCTCTGCCGCGGGGTTGCCTCTGTGCCACGCCTTTATTCGAATTTCCGGGGGGACACGGCACAACGTGAGTATCGTCTCGCTGAAAAAAGTGAGATCTAAAAATGCCTACAGGTGTGTTCTGGAAAGCCCGCGAGGAGCAATTGGATAAACATCACACGCTGGGTTCGGAGTAGTGTAACTACCGGCTGGTTCCGCCGTCGCATCCCCCGGCGATAAAAATCCATCGTGGTGGTTGTCGCAAGACACTACGTTCTTGCGAAAAACTGCTTCCGAACAAGCCAAACCGCAGACCGTCGTGGCAACGCAATAACGACATCCTGTCCTGGCTCTCCACGCTCTAGTTTCGATGCCGTAGTTATGTGCAGCAGAAGCGTTAAGCTACCTCGATAAAACGCTTCACGTACCGGTAGTTCTTCGGCGCACTCCATATAACTCCACGCTCCACATAACATAATTTATGGGTAGCTACCCATAAATTATGTGCCAGGATAAAAGAGTAAGCCGAGTGGACAATAACTGGGCGAAAAATATCCCGCGGATACGCCAACGACTCGTTAAGGCTGCCCTTGGTGACGTCAATCATCGTGATCAACCGCTGGCGGGCATCAAGCAGGATAACCCGCAAAACCTCTTGATTAAAAAGCTTCAAATCTGCGCAGGCACTACAAACGGATTCGGGGCCGTCAAATGCTTCGGAACGCGCATGTCCGCTCTCGGCGATTGTCGACATCGAGAGCGCAGCCACTAAGGTCTCCGCTTTCCGACGCGGGAGGAATTGAAGCAGTTGCTGAATCGAAGCGCGGGACAAGGCCTTGATTGAACCGAAGTGACGGACCAGGGCCAACGCCAAATCTTCTTTGCCGAGAATTAGGGTCAGATGTTCAACCCCGGAAAGTGCTGAAGAACCATAGCGCTCGAGTTTCTCCGAGACCGTCGGGGAGAGGGCTCGGCGACGAAGGAGCAGCCTCTTGGGAACTATTTTGAAGTTCGCTTTCGAACTGAAAAATATGTTGAAACATATTTTTCGGCCGAAAGCGAAGCGAAGCAAAGCGACCCGCGGAAAGAGGCAGCAAGTGCAAGAGCCGCGAGCTCGCCGAAGACGGGTCGAGGATTTAAATGGAGGGTACCCCGAGGCTTGCCGAGAGAGGGCGCAGGCCGTTTAAGCCGCAGACGGCACTCTTGCGCGGGAGGCCGACCGTGGGTTCGAATCACATTCGGCAAAGCTGAGACTTCAGCGGGAGTGCTTTCAGTCGAGGCTAAGCGAGCGTGTGACAGCGCAAATGCCGCCAGTGGCAAATCTTCGTGCATCAATAGCGGGTACATCCCGTCGAGTTACGTCCTCGCCAACTAGCTCCAATGCTGTGTTATACAGAATAAGACGGCAGCGTCCCTGAGTCGATTCAGTCGTGGCCTTCTGACCACGATTGTGCTTCCAAAGCCGGAGATTTCAATCAGTTCCCCTTCAGAGCAAGGAAAGATGCCGCGTCGCCACACGACAACGCTTTAGTACACCTCATGTAAACGCCGGTTGTGCCGCGCCTCACGGAACGCGCTGACCGCCTCAGGGCTCTGCTTTACCCGCCTTTATTTCTTCTAGGTTACAGGGTGGACGAACGAAGAAGTGTGACCGCTGCTCTCCGACCTCAGGCGCGTCTGGGATAGAGACTGTCGTTAATGATAAATTCTGTGAAAATGTCTCGTTAATTAGAACGCCGAGCGCCGTGGACACGAAACGCAAGTAGAGTCCAGCCACACGGATAACTTCCTCTAGCACGCGCTCGTAGGCGGCGTACGGTTTAGCCTTTGGATCGATAGGCTCATTCTGATTCGCTGACGTCAGAGTCGATAACCCGATTAGTGGGTCGATCATTGCGAGCGTCGAAACGTGCGAGAGCATATCTCCATGGTAGCCGGCTGCGGTAACATAAAAATGCGTGTCATAGTCCTTCAGGTGTGCTTTCAGATAAACAAAATCGATCATTTTCTCGTGGTAATGAAATGCCAGATTCTGTCGGATGCGCATGAACAACTGTCCCGAAAGGTCAGAATCAAGCTGTCGCTTAACGTCTCTAATTTCATGCGGTAGTGAAAGTCCGGCTACGGTCGCTCCTAGCCTACCTTTACCAAGAGAATCCCATCCCTCGTAAATCTTTCCAACAAGCGTCGTTGTCAGAAGAATCGTTAACGCAAAATTTGCCTGTTGCTCTGGATCGCCGGACGGCTCGTTCGGAGCGTGCGGAAGCGATTGTAGAGCTGCGACAAGTTTATATGGCCAGGTTGTTTCGTTGACGAGAACACCAAGCAATAACAGCGAAGATCGTCGTTCAGCGGGAAGCGACAATAGTGCCGACGCAGGAAACCTATACTTATTAACGAGAAGTGATCTTGATATTCTGCTCCTATTCTTGCTCCATAGTGTCGACAGGAGTTGGCAAGAATGGCGAAAAGCCCACCTATTACCGCGCCGATCAAAGCGACCCCAAATTCTTTCGAGCTAAAAAATAAATAAGAAAGTACTCCGAATGCTTAAGAACGTGCTGCACGCGTCATATTTCTCTGATCGACGACAGAAGCGCAATGCTTTCGGAGCAGTTAGCATGCTAATATGAGTAACTCATCAAGCGCCTCTTCATCCGAAATTCCGCCGCCTTTATCGTTCAAAGAATTCGAGGATTTAGTCAAAAATACGGAGCGATTCTATGGGCTTGGCAGTCGTCTTTCTCAAACTATAGAGAAGAAGCCCTGCGAATACCTCATTCAAGAGGCTTCAATGGCATTTACGAAAGCGTTAATGAGTCTGTTAGGCTTCCTTCGCTTCGTGCCGTCGAGCCAATTTCATGCAAAGGAAGGGGAGAGCCTCATCGACCTTTCTTCGGCGGCGGTGATGGCGCGTCAAGTACTCGAGGACGTTTTGTCGTTCTTATATCTTTCCGAGCCCAATCTACCGAAGGAACAAAAAGATTTTCGCGAGTTCGTCTGGCGGTATCACGGATTAGGCGAATCGATAGAATCTGCCGAGCTTCTTGAAACCCTCGAATGGTCAAATCCAGATCTTCCGGCTACGCGCGAGCTTCGTAAGAAGATGCGGACTCGACTAATAGAAAACCCATTGCTCGCCGCTATTGAACAGCCTTTACGCGGTCGAGTTCGCGAAGGAGATAAGAATCAGGTCGTCTTTGATGGCAAGATCCTTGAGCGGCGCGGAATCATCACGTCACGGTACGATTTACCGCGCAAGGTACTTTCAAACTTCGTACATTTTTCGAGCTTCTCGCATTCCTTAATCCTCGACACGGGCGGTCACTGGCAGGAGAGCTGGCCTGCGTTCTTAATGCCAAGTTTATCTGTGGCCGCATTCATCGCCGAGGCTCTTATTGTCTTTATTGAGACTTTTCCACAAACCGAGTCGCTCTTAAACGATAGAGAGCAAAAGCTAATCGAGAACTATCGAGGATGGCTTAGAGACAAGAGCGCGCAGCCGAAATAGAACGATAATTGGCGAAAAGGTTCTAAGAATAAGCGGCAATTTCATTTAGAAGATCGTGAAAGCCCTCCTGACTAAACGGGTACATTTTCGGGTTACTACCGCCGATTTTTCTCACGTCGAACCAACCCGTCCCATCCTTGTTCTTGAGAATATGTACCTCCCGCGGATACGAATCTCGGTGTTCAGGGGGTACTACAAAGTAGATCAAAGAGCCGCCGCCGAAACTTATCCCGGCCGGAATTGCGCGCAAAGATATATCGCCATATCGAATATTCAAGGCGGGGGCACTGTAATGACCGTCCCAAAACTCAAAGACAGTGTCGGTTCTCTCAGTCTGAGCTGATTCGGGTAACCAGTCTTCTATCTGCTGATACAGCTTGTCTAGTTCCTCAAGATACTCATCGACTCTCTGAGCGCATTCGGGGCTCGGCGGATACAGATACTGCGAGAGGTTGTGGCGAGTTGCCATAGTCGAGTTTGGGACGGAATGGTCAAGGAACGCAAGGTTAACTTTCACTTCAGATTGGCGACCAGAGAGTGACTCGGATCGAGCTACGAGGGTAAAAAAAAAGACGGCGACGCACCCGAACGGCGCCGCAGGAAGCGTTTCCATTTCGGCAGAGGGCGCGTGGCGACGTAGCGCTGACGAGCAAACTGGTACTGCCGGTGACGACTCAGACTGTGTTGATTCCCGAGTGCCGATGCCGCCAGTTAATTCGGCATGAGCGCCGACCTGATATTCATGAATACGTCTCTGTACCCCTTCCGTGGCCCAACACAACGCGAACGCGAGCCGACGCTTTTTAACTTTATGAGCCGGATCCGCGGGTCGAAGCCGACCGAGTAGCGGAACGATGCGCTCGTCCACTGATGATCGGCAATGACTCATACCATTTGCGCCAAGGATCGTTTATCTTGAGGCCGTTCTTTGGATGATCACAAAATGGGCATCGTTTGAAACGGCGAATTTCAATCCGCGCCTCGTCAGTCAAGTGCACGTGGAGGTTCAACATAGCGACTCCTGGCCAACCTAGTGTGCCCAACCGCGGCACGATAAGGCCGTGCCGAATTGCCTCTAATTGTTTTTCACGGACGATCTCCCGATTTGGAATCACTAGCAGGCCCCAGAGATCACGACATGCAGGGTTGTTGGGAGGGTTTTGGTATTCCTGTATCCACCGAACAAAATCCCAGCAATTCGAGGTGATGACGGTGCTACACTCCTTGTGCGCTTCCCGAACAATCTCTTGATCAGTGCGGGCTATCGCTTTTTTGGTCCGTTCCCATAACGCTAGCAACGGGAAAGAATCCTCATCGACAAGAAAGCCTCCCCAGGCAATCTCGTCCTCGTGGACTTGGACACTTATCTTTGATTGCTACTTCACTTGAAAAATGGCCGAGAAGTGGCCGAGTCACTCTGATAGTCAAATATGCAATATCAGCGTAAGTCATTCTCGCGGAGGCATGCACCCGGCAGGGCTCGAACCTGCAACCCTATGATCCGAAGTCATATACTCTATCCAATTGAGCTACGGGTGCTTCGAAGCCGACAAAACTAGTCATGGGTGGGGCGAAGTCAAGGAGCGGGCTTCGCATGATCCGGCGGCTGCCGGAACGGATGACAAATTGGGGTCCCTGGGGAGGGCGCACACGGTCTTGGGGTGGTTCGTATCGAGGATGATCATGTATTGCCGAATCACCCGTTCGACGCGCTAAATGCTTGCTCAGGGCAGGCTTTTCACCGTTCACCTTTCCCAAAGATTGCCCCAATCGGGAGGTATGGTATACTCCGGGTCCGTCCGCCTTAACCGACATGCGGTCTTACTTGATATGTTTATTCGCTTGTTGCTGGTCGCCAGCACTTTAAGTATCAGTTCTGTTGCTTTCTCACAGGGGGCAGATCCGGGACCGTCACCTTCACCCACGTTGACGCCGTTTATTGTGGATGAGAGTCAGGCCGAGAAACCAACCGGGAAAAGTACGCCCACACCGAAGCCGGACCTGAATTTTCCGAGCAATCCGATTGCGCCGGCGACTCCTAAACCGGTGGAGACGAACGCCTCTGAGGGACCGTCGGTGCCGCGAGCGGAACCGGCTGCGCCCCAAGAGGTTTTGACTCGGCTACAAATTTTCCTGGATCAACATTCGTTTGGGCCAGGTAAAATCGATGGACGTTGGGGCGAGTTCACAGCGAAAGCGCTGGTCCGGTATCAGATTGCGAACGGGCAAAAGCCGACCGGCCAGATCGATACCGATCTACAGCAACAACTCGCCAGAATTTTCCCGATTTATACGACCTACACCGTCACGGATCAGGATCTGAAACAGGTCGGTAATATTCCGTATAAACCAGCTGAACAAGCGAAGACCAAAGCGATGCTTTACCGGTCAAACGGCGAGTTTCTGGGTGAACGCTTTCATTCTGATCCTGATTTCATCGCTAAGCTTAATAAGGACAAGAAGCTCGACAATTTGAAAGCTGGCGACGTGGTTCGGGTGCCGAATGTCCCACCGTTCAAGATCGAAGAGGTCAAAGAACAACCGCATATTCCGATCAATCCGGAGTATGCGAAACGGATGATCAAGATCGATACCCGTTATCGCATGTTAGATGTGTACGACGGCGATAAGCTGGTTTGTTCGTTTCCCATCACACCCGGATCGCAGAAACTGCCGGCGCCGATCGGTCTCTGGAAAGTCGTGGGAATTGCGACCTTGCCCTGGTTTCGTTGGGATGAGGCCATGCTGGAGCACGGGGTCAGGAGCGACAACTTTTTTAATATCCCTCCGGGCCCGCGTAACCCGGTTGGTATTCTTTGGATCGGCTTAAATAAGCGGGGCATCGGTATTCACGGAACGAATAGCCCGGACACAATCGGCCGTTCCGGTAGCCATGGGTGTATCCGGTTAGCCAACTGGGATGCAGCCCGGATCCTGAGCCAGGTGACCGAGGGCGACCAAGTGCTCATCTTCTAGGTTTTCGCGTCATCGCGAAGACCTAGAAATGACAGATGACAAATTGCGGAAGGGCTACACGCCCGAATCATCAAGCCGTGACGGTTTACTAATTTGTCATTTGTCATTTCCCTGGCGTGTCGGTTAGGAACGCGTTCAGATCATCTGGGATGGGTGAGTCGAACCGGAATTCTTCGGAGCCGAGCGTGAACGCCAGGGATTTGGCGTGCAGGGCGTGGCGGTCGAGTAAGAGTTGTTGGGCGAGGGCGGGTGTCCAACCGGTTTCGATGAATTCTAGGTAACAGTTCTCGTTCGGGCCGTAGATCTTGTCGCCGACGATTGGGTGACCGGCGAAGGCGAGGTGAACCCGGATTTGGTGGGTGCGACCGGTCAAGGGTTCGCATTCTAGCAGAGCGAACTTGCCGTGGCGGTTCTCGAAGCGGTTGAGGATTCGAAATCGGGTACGAGACGGGTAGCCGGAGGGATGAATGGCTTGTTTGAGCCAGATTTTGCTCGGCGCAACTGTTCCCTGGCGGAGAAGTGGTTGGTCCACCTCGAATTCGTCATCGGTGGGCCAGCCCCATGTGATCGCTAAGTATTGTTTGGTCAGCTTTTGTTTTTCGATCAGGGTATGAAGATCTCTGGCGGTATCCCGGTTTTTGGCGACGAGCACCAGTCCGCTGGTTTCGCGGTCAAGGCGAGTGATAACGGAGACTTGGCCGCCGTTGGCGATTTCAAAGGCGAGCAACTGGCAGAGTTGATGCCACAGCGTCACGGTTCCATCCGGCTTAGTCGGATGGATGAGCAGATGAGCGGGTTTATCGAAGACCAGGAAGCTCGAGTTCTCGAAGAGAATGCGGCCGCCGAAAGGTTTGGTGATTGGTGGTTGGCCTGCCATGCGCAAGCGTTAAGCGCGTCGAATGGTGATTGTGAAAGGTGAAAGGTATTTGGCCTCAGGTACTATATTCGTAAAGTCAGCATCTGGAAGCGACAGGGCCGCCTTGGCGCAGTGAATTATGACTGACGATAAATCTCCCAGCGCGGGATCAATCACCTTTCACCTATCACTTTTCACCTTTCACCAGCCCTTCCCCCTTTGCGTGAATTTAATTCCGTCTTACGTCTTTGAGGGTAAATGATTGAGCTACGCAGAATCACACGGCGATATCACCAGGGCGAAAGCCCGGTGGTCGCTTTGAACCAGGTAGATTTGCAAATTCAAGACAAAGCGTTTGTCGCCATCGTAGGTGAATCGGGCTCTGGGAAGAGCACGTTGCTGCATTTGCTCGGTGGGTTGGATAAGCCGGATGAAGGTGAGATCTTGGTGGATGGCTGGTCGTTAACCTCGGCTAATGAAAAGGAGCTCACCCAATATCGGAGGACCCGGCTAGGGTTCGTGTTCCAATTTTTTAATCTGTTACCGACTTTGAACGTGCTCGAGAACGTTTGTCTGCCTCTGCAGTTGCAAGGCCGCAAGGAGAAAGAAATCCGGCAGGGGGCCCTGGAGCTTCTGGAGATGGTTGGGCTCCAACATCGGGTTCGTCACTTTGTGCATCAACTCAGTGGAGGCGAAATGCAGCGGGCGGCCATCGCGCGCGCGTTGATCCATCAGCCGAGTCTGGTGTTAGCCGATGAACCGACCGGAAATCTCGATACGGAGAACGCAAACCGGGTAATGGAAGCGTTCCGATGGATTGGAGACCAAGGGCTGACCACGCTTTTGATTGCTACCCATAGCTCGGTGATCGCCGCTAGTGCCCATCGGGTTATCCGGCTGGCCAATGGGATCGTAGTCGGGGATGAGGCGGTGGCTCGTGCAGAGTGAGAGGTGATTGGGAAATCGTGCTCGCGCTCGTGCTCGAACTGAGCGCGTGGAGTTGCCCTAAGCGTTTTGTACTTGCATGATCAAAAACGGCGTCGCAGCTAGCACCCAAATTTTCGAGCACGAGCACGAGGAGGACCAGCGCCTCCTGACTCCTGGATTCTGGCTCCTGGCTCCTTTTTCTAGCGCAGTTGCCTATAGGGCGTGATTATGGTACTTCGGACGTTCCGCTATGGCTTTTACAAACCAGCGTACGCTGACAAAAGCGGCTAGCCTCGAGGGAACCTCCTTGCATACAGGAGAGCAGGTCGTGGTTACGCTTAAACCGGCCCCGGTCGACTACGGCATTAAATTTAGACGGGTTGATCTCCCGGACGAACCCACCATCGACGCGAGGATCGAGTTCGTGAAGCAAGTGGAACGGGCCACGACGTTGGGTGAAGGCAACGTAAAAGTTCATACTGTCGAGCATGTTCTCTCCGCGTTGCATGGGATGGGGGTTGATAACGCTGTGGTTGAGCTCAACGGGAATGAGCCTCCAATTTGTGATGGAAGCGCTGCTCCGTTTGTCGAGCTCATCCGGAGATGCGGTTTGGAAGAACAGAACGCGCTGAGAAAGGTGTTCGAAATCCGCGAGCCGCTGCATGTGGAAACGAAAAGCGGTTCATTGATGACTCTGGTCCCTTCAAGTGGTTTCCGGGTCTCTTGTACCCAGGTAGGACCAGATGGGCGGTTTACCCAATATTTTTCCACCGAGATTACCCCGGAGATCTACGAGAAAGAGATCGCGCCGGCTCGTACCTTTGTGTTTTACGAGGATGTTCAACCGTTAATGGACAAAGGATTGATCCGGGGCGGTAGCTTAGAGAACGCGGTTGTGATCCGGGGTGATTCGATCATGAGCAAGGAACCGCTTCGGTTCCAAGACGAGTTTGTCCGGCATAAAATCCTTGATATACTGGGCGACCTGATTCTGGCGGGCTGCAGGATCGCCGGTCACGTGATCGCCGTGAAGCCTGGGCACGCGCCGAACACCGAGCTGACGCGCGGTCTCTCCAAGCGTTACGCGCAGATGTTAGCCATGGTTCCTCCGCGAGTGATTCCACAAGGGTCGGCGGTAATGGATACCAAAGATGTTCTGGCCGTTTTACCTCATCGTTATCCGTTCCTGATGGTGGACCGGATCCTGTCCTTTGAAGGGGAAAAGAAGATCGTCGGCATGAAATCGGTCACTATCAATGAACCGTATTTTCAAGGCCATTTCCCGGGCCATCCGGTCATGCCGGGCGTTCTCCAAGTCGAAGCGATGGCGCAAGTTGCCAGCATATTGATGTCGAAGTCGAATCCTGGTGCGAACGGCATCGGATATTTTATGAGCGCTGATGAGGTCAAGTTCAGGAAACCGGTGGTGCCCGGCGACACCCTGATCATTGAAGCCGAATTGCTCCGGGCTAAAGGAACCATAGGAAAGGCCAGTTGCCGTTGCTTGGTTAACGGCGAAGTCACCTCGGAAGGGATCCTTATGTTTGCGTTCATCCTGCAATGAGCATTCATCCGACTGCGATCATTGATCCGAAAGCAGAACTGGGGGCAGATGTAGTGGTCGGCCCATATTGTGTGATTGGACCGGAGGTTTTCATTGGCGATAGGTGCTGGTTACAAAACCATGTGACCGTTTGCGGGCCAACCAAGATCGGGAAACAAAATCGGTTCTATGCTTATTGTTCGATTGGCCAACAGACCCAAGACCTGAAGTATGCCGGGGAACCGACTTATCTGGAAATCGGGGACAACAATTGTTTCCGCGAATTTGCTACCGTGAACCGGGCGACCGGTGTTGGTAGTGTTACTGTGGTTCGTAACAACGGTAATTTCTTAGCCTACGCCCACATTGCGCACGACTGCGATGTGGGAAACAACGTGATTTTCTCTAATAACGGCACGTTGGGCGGCCATGTTACCGTCGGAGAGTACGCGGTATTAGGAGGGCTTTCCGCGGTTCACCAGTTTTGCCGGGTCGGAAAACACGCGATCACAGGTGGTTGCACGAAAATCGTGCAGGATGTTCCGCCTTTTATGATCGCGGATGGCAACCCGGCTGAGGTTCGGGGGATCAATCTGGTCGGGTTGGAGCGCCGTGGATTTTCGCCAGAAGCAATTCGGATCCTGAAAGAAGCGTTTCGGATCCTTTACCGAGCGAAGCTGAACACCAAACAAGCGTTGGCTGAGATCGGGCGCAGTTTGCCGGAATCTCCTGAGTTGAGAGACCTCATCACGTTCATTCAGACGAGCGAGCGGGGGACTATCAGGTGATTGGTGAAAGGTGAAAGGTGAAAGGTGAGAGGTACCCCTGGTTCCGCGCCGGTTTTGAGCCGTTCCGTGCGTGCGCCATCTCGACGAGGTAACGTAACGCCGAAAAATGTGTTAGCACGGTAGGTTCAGATGCCGTGGGGATGCAATGTCCAGGGCGCGGCTCAAAACCGGCGCGGGGCAGTTGAATCGGTTGGCCAAGCGATGGGCGCGCCGAGTTCTTCGCCCCACCGGTCTTCGGCCCCACCATTTTCAGCACCGTTCTCAGTCGATCGGTAACGAAGGCGGCGTAGGATATCTTTTAGCCTCAGACCTTCGTTACCTTCGTTATCTTCTGTCTAAGAACCCGTTCTTTGTGTCCTTTGTGATCTTCTGTGAATTTCCCTTTCTCTTCGCCCGACCGTTTTTCACTTGCCTGAATTGACAAAATTCGGCAGGTTCGCGTGAACGTTCACGGACCCTGTTCCCTCCCATGAAAAAGATCCAGGCCCTTTGGCAGTTTGGCCGAGGTTCACGGACGGTTCCAGGGGTTTCCCTGAGAAAGCGGTCTATTTTATGTGACCTCGTTATCGCTGGTGCTTCGTTGTTCTATTTCGGACAAGGCTATGCGTTGGCGCAAGATATCAACTCGGGTTTGGCCGGGTATTGGCCTTGTAGTGATATTAACGATAACATGCTGGCAGACTATTCCGGTAACGGCCATAACGGCTCGTTCACCGGACACCCTATCTGGACCGTCGGCAAGCTGACCGGAGCTCTGCGTTTCGATGGTCAAACTGAGTATGTGACGGCGAATAATGTCGTCAATACCAGCCAAAGCTTTAC
>Ga0209647_1001534_pt1 | contig 19426 bp, 29 predicted proteins | sample GraSoi_2013_60cm_FD_185827 | JGI IMG/M metagenome (GOLD analysis project Ga0209647, IMG submission 185827) | Grasslands soil microbial communities from the Angelo Coastal Reserve, California, USA - Sample 9_17_2013_60cm (SPAdes) (version 2) | ecosystem: Environmental > Terrestrial > Soil >... | reverse complement strand
GAGGCTGTAGCCGACTTCGCGACTGCCTATGCCGAGCAGAACGAGCGCGATTATAAGGCACTAGTGCGCGCGGCCCGGCAAGGTCGTATCGAAGTGTACACGGAGAGCTAGGTAGTTGGTACGAGGGCACACAAAGGGAATCGTGGATTAAACAGACGAGCTTCGAGAGCAAATTACCACGCTGTTCGGCGTATGACCTAATCTAAACAGTTTAACTCGGACCACTCCCCCATGGGAAAGACTTCTGAAAAGACCTCTACTTGGCTCGCATTGCGAAACCCCATCTTCAGAAGACTCTGGTTGGCAATGGTAATCTCTGGAAGTTGCATTGCGGCCCACAACACCGCGATCTATTGGACGCTCAACTCGCTAGGTGCCTCGACCGTGCTGATCTCACTGATGGCCACGGTTTCGGCGCTTCCCGCGACGCTGTTCACTTTACCGGCGGGCGCACTTGCCGACATGCTAGACCGTAAAAAGATTTTGTTAGCGGTTCAACTCTGGCATACCTCCATTGCGATCGCTCTGGCTATTCTGTGGATGGCGCATCTACTCAATCCTTACCTGATTCTGGCAAGCGCGTTCCTCTTCAGCGCCGGTTTCGCGTTTAGCTCCCCGGCCCACTCCTCCGTCATCGCCGAGATGGTTTCCGCGGAAGAGTTGGGCTCTGCATACACTCTTGCCGGGTTGCAGATGGATCTCTCGGGGATTGTCGGGCCTCTGTTTGCAGCGCTCTTGATTCCGTTGGCCGGAGTAAGCTTCATCTTCGGCGCCAACGGGCTCGGTTTCCTTCTCATGTTCCTCGCGTTTCTGCGGTGGAAGCGGGTACGTACGCAGTCGAACCTTCCACTGGAGAACTTCTTCGAGTCGTTAACGACGGCGATCCGTTACGTGCGCTACACTCCCGGGATCAAGATTCTTCTGGCCCGGCACGCGATATTTTCGTTCTTTATCTCTATTATTCCGTCGTTGATGCCGGTTGTCGGCTTGAAGGAATTAGATCTTCCAGCTTCTCACCTGGGATTTCTCTTCACGAGTATGGCCGTCGGTTCAGTCATTAGCGGCTCTTTCATCATTCCCTGGGCACGCGCCAAGTATTCGCCGCAACGCATCACGACCTTCGCGGATCTCGCGTTGCTGTTAACTTTCTGTTTGATGGCCTTTGTCCATCGACCGTACGTGTTTTTAGTGGTTGCAGCGCTTGGTGGCATGGGATGGACCCTTTCTGCTTCCGAACTCTGGGTAGCAAGTCAACGCGCGATGCCTGACTGGGCCCGGGGACGCATGAACGCGACAATGGTCATGGTTGCACAAGCGGCGACTGCACTAGGTGGAATTCTCTGGGGATTGGCAGCACACAACGCTGGAGTCGTTCCCACTTTTCTGGGTGCTGCTGTGTTCGGTATATTGGTTATGATTGTCGTCCGTGTTGTTCCAGCCCTCCAGATCTCGATCGACTTTACCAAAAGCCTGAGTTTCGAGTCGGTACCAGTCTCGGTCTTTGCTCAGAGCCTTGACCCGAACCGGTTACCTGCGCCGCATGACGGCCCTGTATCAATTATAGCAGAATTCAATGTCGATCCGACGCGCCGAAACGACTGCATCGAATTGATGCGTGACGCTCGACTGATCTTTTTGCGAAACGGTGCGTACAGGTGGCATTTGTACGAGGACCTGCACCAACCGAACAAATTCCGAATGGAAATCGTCGTGCCCTCTTGGAAGGAGCACTTACTCCAACGCGAGCGGATGACAAAGAACGGAAAGGACGTCATCGATAAGCTTCGCAGTCTGCGGACCGATCCAAACCCTCCGGAAGAATGGATATCACTTTCCGTGGAGAAGGAAGTTCTCAACAGGAGAGTTAGAACAGGGGGACTGCCACCAGGTTACATCGATCAATAAGCTCCTTCCATGCCTGGTTCTTGCTGACCACGCAAGATGCTGGACGGTCACTAATCGTCCTAACTGTGCTCATCCACTTTTTGGGCCTTCAAATCATCAATCACGGAGTCGTCCGCGTTCTGAGCGGCGCGATCGCGCGTCGTCGCTTCATTCCGAAATTCGCTACGGTCATGGGCGTCACTGCCTTGTTGGCTCGATATTGCACAAAATAGAGGTCGCTATCTGCGCCGGCCACGGGTGTAAGCAACACCGATAACCTAGGTTATTAGTTTTCTCCTGGTGATCTTACGAGATCTGCTGCTTTTCGGCACAACCAAGAAAAATCCGCCGTGTTAGCAGTTTCTCATGGACGAGAGCTTTCCGAGAAAAGCATAGTCTCAAATGCTACTATGTCGAACTAACTGGGTAATGCCGATCGTGTAAGACGGTCGGCTAGCGCGGGCCTGTGCGGTTGCGAGCTGGCCAACTAGTATGCAAAATCTCATTTAGCAAACATTTGTGTAGCAATTCGAGAGCTCGAAATGTTAGCCTCCCGGAAAGTAGGACACGCTCGGATTGGGACCAAGGCGAGTGGGTGCCACCAGTTTTTTTCAACTCCAGGAGATCCGCACCGATGAGAAGTCTCGTCCCGTTTGCCGGAGTAGCCATTCTCCTGCTTTTGGCCGTGCCAGGATGGGCGGGTCCGCCCGAAGATACAAAGGTCGTTGTACAGCCCTCCCCCACACCGACCGCGCCTTGGGAAATCAAAGTAGGAGCTCCTAGCTGGCTTTCCTTTGTCACCGGCGACATCGGAGTCCACGGAATTACCTCTCATGTCAATGTCGGCCCAAATACCATTCTAAGGCATTCCAATTTTATTGCCTCTCTCAGCGGCGAGGTGAGAAGAGGGCGATTTGGCGTAACGAAGGACTTTCTTTACCTGAACGGTCAAGACGGCACCTTCACAGATGGTCTGACTTCGAAGATATTGGATCCACCCCAATTTTCGTAGAGAGAGAAACTCCGGTTTAATTCAGTGGTTAGCCGAGCTTCGATTTGATTGGTAAGTTGACTTTTCAGTTGATCGATTCGGGTTTGGATTCCTGCTCGGATGCAGCGGCAAGCTCGGCTTGTAGACCCAACCGTGTGCCGGTATACGTATATCTAAACCCCGCCAGCGCATCCGAAGAACTAGCATCGCCGTCGTATGTCACAGACTAAAATTCTGAAAGCCTCGGAGTCCTCGGTGAAGCCGCGTGCCGTGGGGATGGGCCGTTTTTTGCTGCGTCTGTTCGTCTTAATCGTCGGCTCGTTCATATTGCTGATCGGCGTCGCGTGGGCCTTTGGCGCGCTCTGGTTCAAGCTCCCGGTCGCAGTGTTGCGTCAGCCTCTAGCGGCTGAGTTCGGGCTGAGCGCCATTGCCGCGCTCGTGTTCGTGCGGCCCCACTGGCGAGCAATGGTCACGCTCCTCAACAAGTTCAGACCCGTTACGCTATGCCTGCTGGTCCTCGTAACCGCTTGCAGCTCCGTGCAAACGGGCCAGCAGTCCTCGGCTGTTTCCGGCCCCGGCCCCAACCTGGCGACCGTCTACTTCTATCGCCCACATAACTCGCCTGGTGCAGCTGTAGGAGTCGATATCAAAGACAACGGCATAGATATTGGCACGCTGCAGGAGGGTACCTACTTTGTCTACCATACAAATCCGGAGCAACACGCCCTGACTGCTACCACTGATACGGCTTCGACCCAGAATTTCGAACTACAGGCCGGCGCGATCTACTATATGAAGGCAGGTGTTGTTCCCCACCAACATCTTTTTCAGCCGTCGTTAAGCGTCGTATTTGATCTTCAAGGCCAGTCGGCGATCCAGAACTTGCAGCGTCTGGGTTATAATGAGTAGCACTAGCTTGGCCGCGAAGGTGGGTATGTCATCTTGTGCGAAGCTGCTCTAAACTAAGTTGGATGAAGTCGACCGTACTACTGCGTGTCTTTCGTTCTGGCTTCCGAGGCGCCTGCCCCTGTTGCCTTCGGACCGCTGGCCTTTCGGCTCCGGGGTCCTCGGCTCCAGAGCATTGATTGCCAAAGGCTTCGTTGGCCAGAGGTACGAAGCGCCAGAGCCACGCTGATGCTTTGGCCAGGAGCGCGTAAGCCTCGGTCAAATTCAAAATGCTTCTGAATTCTGAGTGCTTCGCGTTGGGCAAACAGCCTGATAGAGAATGCCAAGCGCACTGGGTACGGTTTGAAAAATTTCCAATAAGCAGAGTGCATCCGGCTTTCTCCGCGCTCCCAGGCGTCCCATTGTTCGGAGTCTGGATTCAGGGCCCGGTCAGAGGCAATTCCGAGAACGCCATATTAACCGCACTTCAGCCTTATCGCCGGCCGCAGAAGCAGTACTGGTACGCTGAACTCATCACTGTGACGAAATGCCAGGATTGGGAAATTCGCAGCTTCGCCCAACAAAAAAAATTCTCCGACGCTGATTTAGATAAGCTGGGCGTCGTGCGCATCTAGCCCTCTAGAAGAGCGGCTGCGCGTCCGGATCCCCATCCAATATCAAGTGCAGATTCTCCCGGATAGCGTCCGCTTTACCGCTAGCAATTGCGCCGGCGTTCTCCGGCTTGGCTAAAATAACTAGGCAGGGCGCAAGGTTCCGCATCAATGCCACCAGCCGACTAAACTCTTGACGAGTCAGATAATCGGCGAACCGGATTAAATAGCGTTCTTTGGTCCGCACCAGTTCTGGGGCTGTAACTGGCTCGATCCGGTGTTCGCTTAAAAACACCCGGCGAATCTCGAGGTGCGTTTCATCGTAAAGTTGCCTGGCTTGCGCGTGGCCCAGCCCAAAAACCTTCATAGCGGAATTGGCAATTTGATAGCGCCGTAGATGAAAATCGGCATCAAAACCACTCTCGATAATCCAACGTTGCGCTGCCCTTTCACACCCTAATTTGCGCCGGGTTTTTACTCCGGAAATAATCTGGTGCCGAAAATCTTGGAGCCCGTGCAGATCATGAACCGGGGCTTCAATGCCATCCCAGAAATCCGAATCGGCTTCCAGGTGCCGATTCCGCCACCCCCGACACTTGGTTTGAGTGTTACAAGCCACGCTAAGTGCCACTCGGGAAACAAAGCTAAATGCAGATCCACGTTGCGGATCGAAAAGATGCGCCGATCGCCAGACCTTGATTAAAACCTCATTTAAAGTTTCATCCATTGGCACGTCGCGAAAGCCACGCACTAATCGCGCAATATGCGCTCGTGAAGCTTCGAGCACACTTTCTAAAGCCCGCGGGTCTTGGGTCCGTTGCCAGACCAAGAGTTGCGATTGCACCGCCTCGTTATCGAAGTTCCAGTCAGGCGCCATTGGGATGATGCCTCGTTGGACGGGGATCCTCGAACGGCGCATGCATGAGCAGGGAGCAAAGATCACTAACCTGAATGTTTCCAACCGTGCGGCGTCCTTTTCCACTTGAGCCGGCCATCATCACACCGCAATTCCGGCGGCAGGCTATCCAGAGTGAGCACCGGCCCGTCTACCGACACTTTCGCCGGCGGATTGCATCGAATGAGTCGTTCGAGTTCGCAACAATACTCTGGCGCTTTTTCCTGGTGCGGCTTCATCCAAGCGTCCGCTTTCGTCGTTTCCTCTTCCGTTTGGATGGACCAGTAGAAGCTGAAACCGGCCGATGCGCGCTTAACTGCAACAAATCTTGGTTCAAGTCCGCTTTCTCACGGGCCTCCAACTTCGAATGGTCAATCACTCGGCCCAAAGCGGCACCGATCCTAGCTAGTTGCGCGGAAACCTCAGCGGCTGGAATCAGATCGGCCCGCCTCTGTTTAATCTCGTATTCCAACTTTTCCGCCCGTGCTTTCAGTAGCCGACGCTGCTGCGGAGAAGGTTGCCGCAATTGGGTCAGGGCGCTGCGAATTTGTGCGGTTGACCATCGTCCGTCATCCCCCGGTGCCTTACCCGCTCGAATTAATGCCCGCTGAATGGTGCTTCGGGCTTCGCCGAATTCGTATACGGCCTCTTCAACCGTCAGGCGCGCCGACCGAGGAGCTATTTTTGCCATCGTCACCACCGACTTTTTACGCTTTATCGCGCAAAAATCCCCGCGAATCGACCTTTATTCCCAAGCTACTAGACTTTTTACGCTTAGAACGTAAAGCCCACCCGAAATTGACCGTTTTTATCTCAGAAATTTGAGGATGGGCACAGCCCGTCTTTAAAAAAAGTCAAAACAGGACCCGGGGTGGGCCCTATCGAATGGTGGTCTGAATCAGCACCGCGCAATTGGTGCAATCCAGGACAGAAGAAGTGAGAACCAATTCAAGGGCTTGCTCAGGTGTGAGCTTTATTGTGCGGCCATCAATTTCGACATATTCAGGAATTTGAGGCATGAGCAATTCCTTCCAATTCCTTATTTTCGAGGCGGGATAGCATCCAATTGCTTATTTGGCTTGGGGATCCTAAGCTTTGCTGGATCGGGGTAATCCAGCAACCGCAATTAGCACCAAAATGCCACGCACAATGTCGCCCCAGGGAATGGTGATCATTATTTAGTTCTTACTGTTTGTTGGCGATGAACCAATTTTTTACCGCAGCATTGTAAGTCTTTTCGTCTTTCAAAATTTTAGCAAACTGTGATTCTGAAGGACAACCTGTGTATTCAGCACGAATATTTCCTTGATCCTTAGCAAGGTCTGCAACTAAGGCTTCCCGAGCGTCATACACAGCATTGATTGCCTTAATGAGACTCGCTGGTTCGTCAGGCATGTGCAGTCATTGTCAGGCTAACTGCGGCCGTCAGAGTTAAAAACGTTTTTCGTATCATACAATTAGTATTTGATAACCTGTGGAGAGTACTGTCTCACGGAGGTTGCCGACTTGCGCACGGCCCGGTTCTTCAGATTCGAGGCGCGTATCTGGGTCCAGATCTGATCCAGGCGGAGGCGGAAAGGTGGCTTTTTCACAGTAGGTATTTGATGATTGCGATGATGAGCGCCAATGAATAGCTTCTTCTTCCTCTTGGTCACAGAGGCAGATAATCGCTGGTATCAGTTGATGAATCCTGCGGTTGTTGCTGCTGCTGGTGCTCCTGATTATCACCGATCATTTGCTCGTGGCCGGTGATGGTTGATAACACTTGATCGACGCTTTACCCAAGAAGTTTAAAGAAATTTCTTGATTTCACGTTTATTGGGCTGGCATTTTGAAGCGAGCTAATGCCAAAGCCGAATAAGAAAAACGGAAAAATCACGGTGAGCGTGATGTTGCCTAAAAGCATAAAGAAACAACTCGACCAAGCAGCGCTGGCGACCAAACGCACTCGCGGCGGCTACATGGAACTTGCACTGGAAGCGCAATTCAAAAGAGACGGGGTCAAATGACGACCACCGAACAAATCCTCGAGCACGAGACTGTTGACGCGTCAGGTGGCTAGCGCAATTCCTAATTCGGTGGGACTCGCTCTCGAAAGATTTATACAAACTCAAGGTCCTCCGGATCGGTCGCTGCCGCAGTATACTCTTCGAACCGATCCCAATCCCCAGCACAATCGTAAACCACATAGATAAGCTGATCAGTCCAATCCTTGATCCGTCCACGCTCGGACTGAACAGATCGCACGGAATAGATGACCCAACGGCCGCGATCACTCTCAGAGAGAAGATTGATATGGATCATTCGCAAGGCTCTAGAAAAGAGCCAGGATGATGGCGGCAAGGATTACGAGAACAGCGGCAGGCGCCGAACCAAAAACCCAAAAGAGCATACCGGCTATAAAGAAGATCACCGCGATCGGATGATGCGAGCGCTGACGAGCGTGTGCATGCGAGCGAGCAAGCTGCTTGGAATAACTTAGGCCACTTCCCGGCAAACTCACGGTTTGACGCACACCGCGGCGACTGATGCTGGTGGTTGCGCCTCGTGGTCCGAAAGAGAGCGATGGTCCGTTTTTGGAAAGGTTCAAATGAACGCGGGGAGCGATTCGAAGACTTTTGCGAAAGCGGAAGCTCATATATTTTCGTGTACATCAGTATTAGATTAGATTATCGGGAGAATGTTCATTTTATTTTCGTTGCACACGTAAATATTAATGGCAGCTTCGAAATAGCTAATGGCAAAAGAGCAAAAACGAGGACGTGGCCGACCGCGTAATGATAATGAACGCGTGGTCTTGAAGCTGCATCCGGAGACGAGAAAATTGCTGGCTGAGCTGGCAGAAAAAGAGCAAATCACCAAAAGCGAGTTAGTCAGCCGGGCAATTCAGAAATTGAGTCTCATCCAATAACGACCACCGAACAAATCCTCGAACATAGACGCGAGCACTAATGATCTTTTACCACCAAACCAGTGCAGCCGACGCCAAAGCAATTCTCGTATCTGGCTTTCGCAATGGGGGTCGATCTCATGCATTGGTCAACTTTGAACTGCGCGGCGTCTGGATTTCGCAAGAACCGGTTGGTATGGTCCAACTCAATGGAAAAGAGCCGCGATTACTGGAAATTAAGCTCCCGGATAATTTGGACATCTCAGAGTACGAACTCTTGTCGTTGTCTCAGCTCAACGACCAGGGACGCTTGCGCGAATCCCGCACAATCGGTCAGGACGCGGACCTAGTGCTTAGTATTGAGCCTCCCGAATCGGAGAATCAGCCATACGAGATCCTAGTCCGCAAAAATCGGAACGGCCAATCTGGAGTGGCCGTTCCCGTGAGATTCCGTGGTGAGCGAGTGCGCTTCGAGTGAGAGCATCGCGAACCCAGGCTGACTATTCTTGCATCGCCCAAGGACGTGGCGGCAGAAAACCTTCGTATCGAAACTCAGTCTGACACTTGTTTAAGTGAATCTGCTCGCTAGACTTTGGGCTGGCTGGATTTTCATAGACCTAAACGAAGGCATTAGGCCGGCGGCAATCGGCATCGTCAAGGGCCAGCCGTTCTTGTGGTTTTCGTAGTTGTGTCCTTTCGGAAATTGATTGCTTTGTTCGCTTCACCTTTTCGACCTGCGGCGGGATCCAGGTGCGATCAAGGATGGCCTTATCAGCCCAATAGGCACGGATGTAGAGCGAGAACGTGCCGTCCGGCGCAGGTAACCAGTTGCTTTCCTTGTCCTTGCCCGGCGACTTGGCCCCGGCATACAGGGTTAGTGAGCCGTCCGCGTTGTACTTGAGGGTCTTGTTCTTGGTGCCCAGCGAATAGCGCCCCAGCGCGTTGGGATGGAACATATGCAAACTGTTGTAGAGGGTCACAGACCAGAAACCCCTGACCGGCGGCACCTTGGCAAAGGTGATCACGTAGGCGTTTTGGCCGTTGAGTTGCTCGCCTGCGCTGTCATCGTCCGTGTAGATGTACTTAGTTTCCTCGGGGCGGTTGTCATACATGTTCGACTTGGCGCTGCCCGTGCGGTTGAGGTAGTCCGTGCCCCACTGCGCGCCGTTCACCGGCGAGTTCCAGCCGTTGCCGGCGGGACGGCCGTTGTTGCGCCACAGAAACAACGGGTCGATCATCTCGCGCTCGGCCGCGACGGCGGAGTCCTTGAGCGTCTGCATGATTTCCGGGTCCTTGGCGGCCGCCTCCAGCACGCTGCCGATCCAGTTGTAGAGGGCTTCCTCGCCCGGCAGCGGGGGCACCTGTTTCATCACCGCCGGCAACTCGTCGAAGAAGGCCTCCGGGTTCACCCACTTCTCCTCGCCTTTGCCGGTGGACTTCGGCGCTGGGAAGTGCGGGAGCTTGCTCCAATCCTTGGTCTTGATCTTCCCGTCGAACTCCGACAGCGGGTAGTAGACGATCTGACTGAGCACCGGCTGGATGGCCGCGTGATCCTCCACCGTGTCGTCCATGAAGACTCGCGGAACGACAAACGCCAGCGACGTGGAGGAGCGCACCACCGCCATGATGCCGGCGGGCTTTTCGCCCTTCCAGTCCGGGCCGACCATCATGTAGAAGCCGGGCTTAGTGCCGTATTGCTTGCCGATCTCGGAGAACTCGTCGGTGCGCGCGTCATAGTGCGCGTAGACCCAGAAACGATCTCTGAAGTCCGGAACCTGGAAAACGATGGGCTCCTTGTCCAGCGCCATGTAGCCGGTGCCATACACGACATCCTGATTCGTACAGGTGACGAACGTCTGGCCCGGATCGATATACCCGGTCAGCATCGCGTTGCGGCCGTAGGCGACCGGCACAACGCCGCCCAGCAAGCCGGGCTCGGGCGCTTCGGCGAAAGCTTTGGAGCGGTTGACCGCATTGACCAGCGGCCAGCCCCACAAGTAGGCCATGCGGCCGACCATCTGCACGTACTCCTTGGTCATGGCCGTGCCGGGCGGCGGACCGGGGACCTGGGCGGCGGTGGTGGGGATCGGGACCTGCTGCGCGTGGACATTGCCGGCCAGTAGCACGAAGGCACACGCGATCGCGCTGTTTGTCAGGTTCTGCATTATGCATCTCATGGTTTGTTCTCCTTCGGATGCGTTTCTTTGTCGCTGGCGGGGGGGCGGCCCGAATTGATTTGAGGCCTATAGTATTGCTACCATGATGCGATGCGCCGAAACCATTGGACCAAAGTCCAATATGTATATTGGCCTGAGAACATAAACGCTCTGGCCCGATAAAATCCGCGGTTTCTGGGCCACATTAAGTGAGAATCTCTTTTGGTGGATTGTTGGTGCGCAACGCGCTCGTGAGTTGCGGGAACAGATTCAACAACATGCCCGAACCCACTGGCAAAGTTCTCCCACAAATAGTAAGGGGCCTTGATAACCGAGCCAATCGCATCAACTGATCGTAGCGACGGACGATCTCCTCGTCGTCGTAATCGTAGGACACGCGCATTCGATTGATGATGCGTTCAATGGTCAGACTGGCCATTCCAACGTGTATGTCCGGCCACGTCACAGAGTCAGTTTCACATTGGCCTTATCTGCCAACGCTGATCCTGATCGCCGGGGCTTCCATTATCCATCTTCCTGATTGGATCCCGCCCCTCCGCCCTATTCGTGAAAGCATTTGGAAAGAGCCTGGAGGCAAGCAGGCTCAAAAACTCTAGCCTGGGTATTCACCCCGGAATACCGGCTGGCGACAACAACTAAATGAATCGCGATGGACGTGAATGGATTTCTTGCATCGCCTTAGATAGTTGCTGTAGATAAGCAACTCGCTCTACCGATCATGAACGACTTTGATGCTCCGAAGATCTGGTTTGTTCGGCACGCCGAAAGCGAAGCAAACGTTCAACGCATCTACGCCAATAACGGTTGTTCATTTCCTTTGACCGCCAACGGGCTCCAGAACGCGCAAACTCTGGCGCGCCTTCTTTCCTTCCTGCCGATTCGCGCCGTCTATACAAGTCCCCTCCTACGAGCAATGCAAACTGCGGAACAGATTTGCAAACTCAAGAAAATCGAGATGCAAGTCGCACCAGAACTATGCGAATACAACATGGGAATTTACGAGGGTACCAGTAGTTTGCCGGGTACGTTAGGAGCAGTCTCTGATGCTGAAACCAAAAAGCGATGGTTTGAGCACAACGATTTCGATGCCCGTTCACCAGGAGGGGAAAGCCTAACCGATATGAGACGCCGTTTCCCGCCCTTTGTTAAAAAGGCGATCGAGAATTGCGGCGACAAACCTGGAATCCTTCTAATGATCACACATGGAGGAATTCTAACCGCCATGCTCCCCTTTTTGTTTGAAAATCTTGATTCCAACTTCGTTCAGGCTCGCTCGATCGAGCACCTGACCATCATAAAGGGTGAAATGAAGCATGGCCGACTCACCTGTGCGGAATTCGGCGGCAATCCGATTTCCGCATAGAAGACCCGGGCGATCAATTGGTTGTAGGAACTCCGGGTTGCCACCGCGTCGCGGCCCTCGTCAAAGCCACTAACGTCTCCCTGCGTCGCCAAGGTTTTTAAAGGGATCGTCCTCTTTCTTTTGCTAGTGGACGAGCTTGAATTGGCGGCGGCAGCCTGATCGAATTTCGCTTCTTTCTTTCGCCCAATGAATGAGCCGGACCCGAAAACCAAACTGCGCGAGTTCCAGGAATACCTCGACCTAAGCTACGAACCGCCCCGCGAGTTCGCTGCTCGCATTGGTGTAGCAAAGGAATTCCAACGACCGTATGAGCTCCCTTAGCGTTTCTCAATCCAAAGCGCCACGGAGCGCGCGTTCCTTGGGGCTCCTAGAAGCGACCACGGGTATTTTGGGCGGTGGCAAGAGCCGATTTGACAGTTTCACGGGCGAATTCAACGCGCCGCTCACGGTCAATGTAACCGGTGGCAGTGATTTTGGGTTTAATTTTCAGGCCGCTCTCTCTCAACATATTGACCATATCGTGGCCGAGGTCGAACGGGTGCTTGAATTGAGGAACGAACGCAAGGCGACGCTATGATGGGGCGCCTTGGCTAAATTATTCATCAAAAATCTCGGCGGTAATCGAGACGGCTTCCAGCGCATCTTGGATCGAATCGAAAACGGCGAAAAGGCAACCCAAAACGGTGAGGATGCCGGATTGGCTCAAATTAGCGGTTCGGAGTTCGAGCGATGTCGAAATTGCTTCATTTGCTTCGATTGCTTCGATTTTGGAGCCCTTCCCGTCGAAGCAATTGAAGGAAATGGACTATTCGATACTCGCCGAGGTTGCAGAAAATTTGTTTTGAGAGGGGGTGAAATTAAATATTTCCTGGGTCTACCAGTTAGAGAAAGGTCTGTTTCCTTCAATTGCTTCGACGCTCGTGGCTACCGGATTTTGATAAATTTGTAGCGATGAACGGTCGGAAAGGACCGGTCGATAGTGAATTTGATGTCGCACAATTCGCGGCCATCAAAGGCTTCCAAGGTCTTACCAAGCAACATCCGATTTTTCTTCATGTCATCGCCGGCATGCAAATCGCCGAACCATTGGAATTCTTCCCAATAGATCGGGATGGTGAGAGGCGGCAAGGATTGGGGATCAATGAGCTCGTAGATCTGGCTTTTGGTAATCTCCTTGCCCTTGTGAGTTGTCCACGCGTGCAGATAGAGTGCTTTCATGGCTTGGGTTCTACGATCGTTGGCGCCGAACTCGTCTTGAGGTAGACAAGGGTCACCTAAACCGTTGGCCAGCATGACGCCACCGACCACTTCGGCCCAACGCGGGTAACTGGTGAACGTGTTCCCCTTGGGTTGACCTTGCCGGACCCATTCTTCAAACAAAGCAGCAATGGCCGAGAGCCAGTAATCGCGATCTTGGCGAACGCTATCGTGCAGGAAGGGAACCTTAAAGGTGCGCGAATTAGGATCCTCTTCGTAATAGGCCAAATCGATTCCGCGCATTCGGCCGGGTAAATCATCCCGCCAATTGGTGCCGACATTGAGGCTCATGGAGAATTCCATTTCATTAAGAAGCTGCAACGCATCTTGGGCACGATTTGAGCCCAAATTGCGACCAGTGATGCTTTCGCTCGTTAAGGCTTTAATGAAAGAGCCGTGATCGATATAAGCCTGTTGATTAGAGAAGTGCAGGAAGCGCCGGCCGGCTCGGGCCATAGCGACCAGGCGTTTTTGAGTTTCTTCCGGATTTTTCTCCATTGGTTCTTCCTCGAAAGCGGTTCCCTCGTAGATGATGAGCTGGAGCATGGCGAGATAATCCTTGCCGGCTCGAGGCCGATTGGCCCGGTAAAGCCATAGCGGGGTGCGGGTAGTCCAGCCGATCTGGCCGCGACTAAAGGAGGTAATCAACGCGGCTAGCGCGTGGGTCTTGCTCTGCTCATTTTTGAAGCAGAATTCACCATGCAACCGTTTAAAAGCGTTCTTGGCCTGTTCGATCGGCATCGGGAAAATCTTCGGCGCGCCTGGTACGAGGTAGGTGCCGAACCGATCGTCATAGCCGGCGTTTGGGTAAAGTAATTTGCCATTGACTAGGAACGGGATCGGGACCGGCAATATCCGGCTAATCAACGGCAGGCGTTGGATTAGACCGGGCGATAGCACCAAAGCGTTACAGAATTCGGTGGTAAAGGAGTGAGCTTGAAATTCCGAGCTCCCATCTTGATTCTCGCACATGGATCCGGGAACCAAGAATTCTTCGATTCGATGTTTGGCTTCGATTCCGCTAAGGGCCCGGAACCCAAAGGAATGAGATTTAATTTTGAATTTCTGGTTTGGATCGGAGGAATATTCGAACCCGGTGGGGATTTGTTCGATAACGACGGTTTGATTATCGCGCACAAACCAGGATTTATGCGGGGCAACGATTTTAGCGGCCTCGGCCACAACTTCAGTTTCCAGGCGATCCAAGCCCGGTCCAATGACGTGCGGCCGTTTATCAGGCACCTGGTTGGCTTGTACTGCTCTTTTCTGTTCGGCGAGAATCTCCCGTTTGTAAGTTTTGATATCGGCTTTAAAATCGCGGATCCCGCAACCGATAATATCCCGGGCTGCGTCTTCTAATTCCCGCAAGTCAGGCCCTTGATCCGAATTCCAGAGTTGGGCTTGGGCGCATAGTTTCAAGAGCCGGATTTGCTGTTCGGAAAGCAAGGCCGGCCGCAGCATTTTGAGATCGGTCTTGGCAGCAACAATGAGATCTCGCTGCAAAAGCAGATAGGAAATAAGTGGATCGACCGGGATTGCATCGGCGAACAATCGAAAAAGATCATTAGGAAACTCGCCTTGCCGAATTTGTTTAAAATCATCGACCCCTTTTGGTCCGGCCGGAGAAAGCCGGGGAAGAGCGACAGTAATTGGCTGAACCGCTTCGGCCAGGAACCGTGCGCTCATGGAAAAGAGCAGATTGGTTGCGGTATCGGCATCACCCCAGAGATAGATTGTTTGGGGAGCAGCTTTTTGAATTGCCTCTTTAATTTCTGGCAAGAGCTCACGCCGGCCGCTCTGGTGATCCTTGCGATAGACGAAGAAATTCGCCAGGCCCAAACCCTCAACCCCTTCCTCGAAGATCGAGATATATTTGAATTCGCCTTCGATCAGCGAAAGGGAAGGAGTCGCGGCAATCGGTACCGGTGGATGATAGGCGAAAAGCGTGGTTCCGGCGCGCTGATGATATTTCTTGGTTGGCGTTTCGTGCTTCGCGTCCAGGCGCCATCGACAGAAATGCTGTTCCTTACCTTTATCGTCATGATAGAGAACCGGCGTTCCGGTGATCGTGTAGTAAGGAATCCGGATTGAATCCGGCTGCGGATAATCGTCGTAAGCGACACCCACTTTTTGCAATGTTTCGGGACGAATCCCGGGGCGAATAATGGGAGTATTTTTCATTGTACAGGGGTCCAAACTTTCAAGACGTCTCTGAAGTCGGCATGGCTCACGGGATTCCGACATTGAGTTTATCGATTAGCCGCGGAGTCTCACCGGCTGCGACCCGCCAAAATTCGGTCCGGTTCGGTGTTGTTCCTAATGCGTAGAGAATCGATGTGTTCCAGCGGTCGGCTAAGGTCTGGACGACGCCCAAGATCCACCGGCGATATTCGCTGATGTGCTTTGCCTTGGGTCGACCGATCCATTCGAACGTCATAGCCAGAGAGAGATTGGAATCGGCTGGTCGTTGGCTGCGGATCCGCACCGTGCATTGCAGCTTGGAAGTGAACCGGTGGACGAAATAGAGGTAACCCTCTTTCATGCTGCCTAGTCCTCTCACAAGTTTTTGACGGAGCGCCAAAAGCTCTCCCAGTCAGTCCGGTAAACGTCTTTTTCTTTGAGATCAGCCGCCAAAGAAAGAGTGGGTTTAGGTTTGGTCGTCTTGGTTTTCTTTCTGCGTTTTTTCATGGGCCGTTTCCTTTCCCTTGCTCGCCTTCCTCCGTTGGTGGAATAGGCAGTGAGAAAACTCGCCCCTCGCAATCGTGGATGATGGAGCGGCCGGCGAGCCGTTCTTTAATGATCCAATCAGTCTGAAGGAACGCTTTATAATGATCGAGCGCTCCGCGCACGATCCACTCCGGAGGAAGCCTTTGGCCCTCGGCAATGAAGACATTAAAGAAGCCATTCTCATCCGCCTCGAGCTCGCAGAGAATGCCCGACCTGTGTCGCATTTCTAAACGAAGGTTCATGCGGCCCTCCTGTCCGGTTTCCAGGCGCAAGTCCACCTGAGCCAATTCCATTGAGGGAATGTCACTTCGCCGTGACAATTCATAGATGCCTCCCCCTTATTTCCCGAAACGCTTGCTCTACGGTCTTAAGAGTATCCTGATAGCCTCGGTCAAATGCATCGCTGTACCCGATCTGGTAAGCGAGATCTGTAGCGGCAACTTTCCACGCCCCTCCTTTTTCACTCTCGGAGAGAGGTCTGGAGAAGATAGAGCGGGGAGGAGACGGATCGTAGTAATCCGCATAAGTAAACTCTTCGACCGACAAATGTTCGATGGCAGCCGATGCGCCCGATTCATAGCCACTCAGGAAGCCGTCGCGATAGGCCTCTTGATCAAGCTCTTCGCGGTTTTCTCTGTAGTCACGCCGTTGCATAGCCCTAGCGCCTCCATCCGCACAAGCAGCGGAGATGTGCCCATTCGGTTTTAGTTAGTGCGAATCGGACGCGGAACCGGTGCGGTGCCGCCCATACTGAAACGCGCTGCCCTTGCGCGGAACCGGTAAAACCAGTAATATCGGGGAGACTTTTAGTCGTCATGTTCATTCGCGGAGCCGGCCTGGTCTCGAAAATCAGGGCCGGCTTCGTGGTTTTGGGGGTTAGGGGACGAAAGCTTAAAAAGCAACGTCAGGGCGACTGCGAGCTCTTCGTCGTCGCCGGTGCTGAAGGCAGAAATGATCTGGTCGCGAAGATGGTTCATCGCGTTGTTCCGGAAGGTTGAGGATTATTTGGCCGCGGCTAATTCGCGCTTCCGTTTAGGCCGAGGATCTACTTCGAGCTCAAGACCTTTGACTCGTTTAATTCCCGGAGTGCCGGTCCGGCTGTATTTGTCGAGCCATTTATGCACGAGCTCCGGCTCGTACCAGATCACCCCCTCCAATTGCGTAAATGGAAGTCCGAGAGTGTGAATTGCGCGAAACTTACGGATGGAAATTCCGAGTTCGGCCGCCATGACATGGGCCCGAACTCGGCGCCGCGGGCTAGTGACAATGCTCATAGCAAGCACTTTGGCCAAGTCTTTTCTAAGGATCAAGCGCACATTGTGATTTGTCACAACATGCAGTTAAATGCAGTTATTTTACTTGACCCATTAAGAACCCGGACTACATAGTGCAGCCTTGGACAGAATTGAAAACGACGATTATTCGAGCCAGTTGCGCAACTTGCGCTGGATTCTAGCGAGGAATTTTAAGCTCATTTCAACGGAAACGCTGGCTGCGATGACCCATATCGCACCGGTGTCCGTCCGCGGAACTGAGGCTGGCCGTCGCCAACTTAACGATGAGGATCGAGCCAATATCGAGTTTTATCTCGGCGCGGTATGGAACGAAAAATCTCACCAGTGGGGTTGTGAATGGAATCCGGAGGTTCCATTCGATCGACTAGCATACGAAATTTATTCGGATCAACTCGATCGCCGCATCGGCTTAGATCGAGGAGATGAAATCCTTTTTATAACGGCCTTTGAGTGCTTGTTGGCCGCTCTGGAAGCCAAAGAAGCTAGGGTTACCATACGCAAGCTGCATCATAAGCTTTTGCAGATCGCCAAAGAAAACAAGCTGTCTCCAGACATAGTTCAACACATCAAAGAGTGCCGCCCCGTCATGAATCCGGAAGGCGTCTTTCCCGCCAAGACCGCCGGCGCTCCTCCGGAGAAAAAGAGAAAGGCCAAACATGGCTAGACCGCTCAAACTCAAACCGACGAAAGACCCGGCAAGCGGGCAGTGGCGAGTCAATGTAATCGCCAAACTTTCGCTGGGAGGCTCACGAGAACGCCGTTTCTTTCCTACTCAGGCTGCAGCCCTGGCTTACATCGAAGAACTTAAAGCTCGTCGGGATAATCTCGCGAGCGTTCCAGCGTTGACGATCACTCAGCTTCTCGATGCAGCCGCAGCGCTGGAAATTCTGGCCGATCATTCCATCACGCTGAGCGAAGCTGCTCGTATTGCGGTCAAAGCGGCGGAAGCTGTTTTCAGAGCCGTTACAGTCAAGGATCTATTTAGAGAATACAAATCCACCCGCGCAAAAAACACTAGCACGGCTCATCGACGTGATACCAATCGAGCAGAGAATCGGCTCGCGGCCTTCGCTGACCGGTTCGCCCACGAGATCACTCGGGCTGATATCGCCACGGTGCTAACAGGTTTAGCCATTTCCTCGCGTGACAATGTGCGCAAAGTGGTCCGCGCCGTATTCAACTATGGCAAGGATCATCTGGATTGCGTCAAGGTGGTGCCAGTCCGTTCCAGTGACTTTAGCGCGACGGTTCGCACTGAGGTCATTGTTCTCGCAGTAGCTAAAATCCGTTCGCTCTTGGAGAACGCTCTAAACCATGATCTGGAGTTACTCCCCCTTTTACTCATCGAAACCTTCTGTGGAGTCCGACCGGCCGAAGCGATGAAATTGCTCTCCAGTGATATTGACTTGTTACGCGCTGTTCTCACGATCCGGGCCAGCGTCTCTAAGACCAAGAGCGCACGCACCATCAAACTACGTCCCGGTGTCCTGGCTTGGTTTGAGGCTTATCACCAAGCGGGCGGTAAAATGGGAGAAACGCTAGTGCCTTGCAATGAAAAGTCCTTACGCCAGCGTTTGCGCAAGATTCGATACTTGAGCGGGTACCGTGGCGCCGCGGCACGTTGGACGCCAGGGGCTTTGCGCGACGCCTTTTGCTCTTATCACTTGAACCATTTTGATAAGATCGAGCTGTTGATGCTGGAGGCAGGCCACACCAGTTTTCGTATCACCCGGAATCATTACTTGGGACTGGTGACGGCGGAAGCGGCCGCAGAGTTCTGGAACCTCATGCCACCAGCAGCGTCCGCCGATAAGATTGTCCAGTTCGCGACAGCGTAGAGGAATCTATGGACCAGGAGGAATGGTTGCCAGTGCCGGGCTTTGAGCCGTTCTACGAGGTTTCAGATCAGGGGAGGGTGCGGAGGCTCTATTTTCTTCACTTCACTGCTGAGGGTAAAGAATATTGGATTCCTCGTTATCCCTATCCTCGGATCATAAAAGGGAGAGTCGATAGGTTTGGATATCCAGCGCTTGCATTACGTAAGGATCACAAAATCCAGTATTTTAGGGTTCATCAATTGGTAGCCCTGGCTTTTATCGGACCTGCTCCGTCCAGCGACCATGAAATCCACCACGGAGATGGAAGCCGTTCAAATAACCAGGCAAGCAATTTGGAATGGCTGACACACAAAGAACACAAACAACGTCACAAAAAGGTGTAGATGATTACTGCCTTAATTGACTTAATTCCTGTAAAATCTGCAATTTGCTGCAGTTCGTTTCCTCGATTCTCCTAGGGAGCGCTCTTTCTCCTAGGGGGCTTTCTATACTTGGTCGTCATAGGGTTTTATTGAGTTGGGAAGTTGTGCGATATGTTCAAGCGAACATATATGGCCCTCCCACCGATCCTTGTCAAGGCTGACATTCGACACAAACACTTTGCGGCCCTTTT
>Ga0209647_1001532_pt1 | contig 19447 bp, 22 predicted proteins | sample GraSoi_2013_60cm_FD_185827 | JGI IMG/M metagenome (GOLD analysis project Ga0209647, IMG submission 185827) | Grasslands soil microbial communities from the Angelo Coastal Reserve, California, USA - Sample 9_17_2013_60cm (SPAdes) (version 2) | ecosystem: Environmental > Terrestrial > Soil >... | reverse complement strand
CGACATTGTCCCAGCCAAGAGAGACCATGTCGCTCAAGCGGCCTCCCAAGAAGTAGCCAGTCAGAATTAAGGTACGCCATTCTTCAGGAGCTACTGCGAGCAGTGCGCGTAGTTCGGCGGTCGTGAACCGCCCAATTGGCTCGCACATCAAGTACAGCCTGGTCGACGAATACGAGACCGAATATAGGCTGCCAGAGCAGACCTCGCCTCGGCCCTTCTCGCTACTCGAACTGATACGATTCCTGGATTCGGTTGAACAACCCGACCTCAGTGATCAACGCTGGAGCCGATTCGGATTTGTCCTTTCATTTAATCAAAGTTGCTTGGGTTGCGGTGCGGATCTAGAGGATCTCCGTGATTTTACTCGCTTGGACTCTGACTACTATCCGGGTCTCGCTACGCATTATTTCCGAGTAATCGAGCAATGGTATTCGGACCAAAGAAAGGCGGTCGAGGACGCTAACCGTGAGTGAGGCGAACAGGAGCAAAATCGAAAGTTCCGGCGCTCCATTGGCGACTCATCCGAGCAGCGATCGTGTGGACGTTCACAAACTTTCGTGCTCGCCAAGTCCGCAATAGTGACGGAAGATTTTTGCTCAAACCTTGAGTGCAGCCACCCCCAACTCCATTACTGTGCCGCCTGAACGATTGCTGTTGGGGTGGCTTGATAAGTACTTCGCGCAGGTCACTCCCCCTGGACCGGGCTGGATTTGGCAACCGAGTGCGACCCAGTTGCGTAACTACTTGCTTGCGCCAGAGCATCCCTGGAGTGAGCAAGCGGAGCGAATTTTAAGCAGCCCGGTTGCTATCGGCATCTATTTGGAAAAACTCTCTCGATTGTATCCGCACCGATTCCAGCGCTTGCGACGGACAAGAGAAAATCTGTGGAGGATTAGTCCGCCATCGGCAACTCGGAGACTGGCCTCGAAGTGAAGACCAGATCCAAACGGAGACTTCAGCAGATCGCGCTGGATATGGGCACGGTCGGCCCAGCTGCATTTGCTGGCGATCTGATGGCGGCGAAAAGTTTCTTTCGCCTGATGTGCGAACAAAGCATTGTGCTCCGGATGGGGTTACACCCCAAGACACTGGCTCGCCGCAGAAAGGCCCAGCAGTGAGCGCCAATGGCCGACAAGAGGATATTGCAGCGCCGCCGGGCCTTGATCGCAACCCTGAACGAATGGTGTGGGACGCTCGGGTCGAAGGTCAGACCAATGAGGAGATCGCAGCCACGCTCGGCATCTCGACCCGGGAAGTTTCCCAGATGCTTATGGCGCATCACGAGTCTTGCCAGAAAGAGCCGACGGAGAGCGTTTCGTTCTACCGGGCCTTGGCTGTGGCCCGGTGTGAAAGACTTTTGAGGGTCTATCTGCCGGTCGGGGTCTTGAAAAAAGTCGTGCTCGATCGGCTGCGGTGCGGTGAGGCGGTCCTTGAAGAGGATGTCCATTATCCGTTGGCGGTAGCCGCCTTCGTATTAAATGTCTTACGCTACCAAAGCCAGTTGCTTGGATTGACGGTTGTCTCCGAAAGACGGACTCAAAGTCTGAGTTCGCACCAGACGCTTGATTGGCTGCGAACCCAGAGGGAAATCATCGAACAAATCGTTGCCGAAGCCCCGCGTGACGTGACTGACTTGCCGGTCAAACAACTGGATGGCGCAGAACGGAGTCTGGCTGAAGGCGATCTGGAGGTGAGTGCCGCGGTTGCCGAGTTGGGTAAGGTCTCTGCCACAACCGCCCCCGACGATCCAGATGATCTTGACATTGGAGAAATCGAGTTCCCGACCGTGACAAAGAAGGGTACAAAGCCGCCGCCCGATCCCCAGGTGCAGGCCGAAATTGATCACGCAGAGCGGCGACGGCGGTTTTTCGCCGGTCAGCCTGACGGGCTCTAGTGCGTGCTGCCCTGAAAGGTAAGAGGGTGTACCCGCTGGCGGTTACACGTCGGAAGGCGCTCCGGGAAGGCAGTTTCCAAACCTTACGGCAACGGTTCATCGAAGAGTCTGTCCGGCAAGTCCCCAGCAGTGAGCGCCAATGGCCGACAAGAGGATATTGCAGCGCCGCCGGGCCTTGATCGCAACCCTGAACGAATGGTGTGGGACGCTCGGGTCGAAGGTCAGACCAATGAGGAGATCGCAGCCACGCTCGGCATCTCGACCCGGGAAGTTTCCCAGATGCTTATGGCGCATCACGAGTCTTGCCAGAAAGAGCCGACGGAGAGCGTTTCGTTCTACCGGGCCTTGGCTGTGGCCCGGTGTGAAAGACTTTTGAGGGTCTATCTGCCGGTCGGGGTCTTGAAAAAAGTCGTGCTCGATCGGCTGCGGTGCGGTGAGGCGGTCCTTGAAGAGGATGTCCATTATCCGTTGGCGGTAGCCGCCTTCGTATTAAATGTCTTACGCTACCAAAGCCAGTTGCTTGGATTGACGGTTGTCTCCGAAAGACGGACTCAAAGTCTGAGTTCGCACCAGACGCTTGATTGGCTGCGAACCCAGAGGGAAATCATCGAACAAATCGTTGCCGAAGCCCCGCGTGACGTGACTGACTTGCCGGTCAAACAACTGGATGGCGCAGAACGGAGTCTGGCTGAAGGCGATCTGGAGGTGAGTGCCGCGGTTGCCGAGTTGGGTAAGGTCTCTGCCACAACCGCCCCCGACGATCCAGATGATCTTGACATTGGAGAAATCGAGTTCCCGACCGTGACAAAGAAGGGTACAAAGCCGCCGCCCGATCCCCAGGTGCAGGCCGAAATTGATCACGCAGAGCGGCGACGGCGGTTTTTCGCCGGTCAGCCTGACGGGCTCTAGTGCGTGCTGCCCTGAAAGGTAAGAGGGTGTACCCGCTGGCGGTTACACGTCGGAAGGCGCTCCGGGAAGGCAGTTTCCAAACCTTACGGCAACGGTTCATCGAAGAGTCTGTCCGGCAAGTCCCACCCGACATTGCCTTGCAGAAAACGACTACGAATCGGGCTTGTCAAGATCGGTTGGAACTGGGCCCTTAATTGGGTGTTTGGGCGAACCGCAAACATTTGGGACGGGAATTCTCTCGTGAGCCTGCTTTCATCTTTTTCTCCACCGACAGAGTTGTTTCCATGTTCGCTTGCCATGAACCCATTCATCCGAGTTGATCAGAAGGAGTTCGGAATCCGCCTCAGTCGCGTCTCGATCAGATAACGATGCAGATTTTATGGATGACCCCCATCTCTCGCCAGGGTGTCGCCAATGCCAACTCAGGCTCAGTCGGTTCGATTTGGCGAGTATCATCTGAATTCATGGATCGACGCATGCGGATAGCGGCTCTTCTGAAAATCCACCGAAGCCACAGGATTGTTCCTCCGAGTCTGAGATTGGAAATTCCTTTATTCATCTAACTCAATTAGTTCCTCGTCCTTCGCCCTTAAACACAAGGCCTTAATTCGTCAAATTCGTTTAGTTCGTCCTTCTACCGGTCTGCAAACCACCTCTCAGGACTTCGTCCGTTACCGCCCTCAGGTTGGAATCTCGCAAACCCGAGTTGGTTGAGCAGACTGAGTGAAGCCCCGATCTTCTTGGATGCCAGGTTCTTATTGAAAACTTTCTCAGAGATTTCTGTGCGAGTCATCCCCTGAGGACTCCGCCGAAGGGCGTCCAAAATCTTTTGCGCTTTCGGGTCGCCGATCTGATCGCCGAAGAGGTATTGTACAGAGTCATGGCAGTATTTCCATAGGGCCCGTGCAGCCGTCAGATGTTCAACTGTAATTAGTTTCGACTTTTCAAGAAGAGCATAAATCATAGAGAGTCGCAGAAGCTGAGACTCACTCCTGGCCGTTGCCGATCCGACCAAGCCGATGCCTTCCTCACTAAGCTCCTCATAGATCTCTGCCCAGAGTTTGACGGCACGATCGTCGCGCCGCATTTCCTGAGTTGTTTCGCCGAGGGTAATCGCCGACCGTAGAGCCTCAAGATCACCGGCAAGCTCTTTGTGAGGAATGCACCCTCCTTCTGGCAACAACTTGGATCGTTTCGCGCACACCCAAAGGTATCGATTTGCAAAACCATTGAAGAGGTCGCATTCTGAAAGTCTTCGCTTCAGTTCTTCTTCGGTAATGTGGCCGCAAATGGTGATATGGGCATCGGTCGCCTTTGTGGGATTATTCTTGATCAAGGTGTTGAGGTTGCCTGTGTCCCACGCTGCGCGGAGTGTCTCTGAAAGGGTGTTGCCGTCCCTGCTCATGACCTTGAAAACTTGCGAGAATTCAGACTCCGCGACGTAGAGCCGTTTATCGGCTATGCCGGGATCAAAAAGCACGTCGGTGACTTCGCCAGTCTCACTGTTACGCTCTGGCTTATACAGTGGATCGCGCACGGCCCAGATCAGACCCTCGCCCGAAGACAGACCACTGACCAGGTTTTGCCTTAGCCAATTTGGATCCACCGCTTCTAGCAAAGACCGAATATAAGCCCAGGATGTTCCTTTTCTGGCCTTCGAAGTTTTGCCGACAATGCATGCAAAAAGATTAGTGTGATGTTTGACCGCCCCGGCCAGGAAGAAAGGTTTTCTTCCGATAAGGTTTCCCACAGCCAGCAGAAGTTGAATTAGCACCGCCGCCCAGTCCGCCTCCGTGTGCGGGTCCAAAGTCCGCACGATGCGTCCAGGTAGGCCAAACAGGGCATCTTCTGAAAGGATGGGATACGAATGAAACGAATTAAACGAATTATCGGCAGAACCGCCACCGAGTATCTCACCCTTTGAGGATCCATTTGACTGGTCCAAAACGTCGATTTTGCGGTCTACCTGCTGCTTCGACTCAATGAGACCGGCCATTGATCTAACCTCCTTCAGGAAGGACGAAGTCCATGAGGGTCTCGACGATAGCCCGATGTGTTTCCCAATCGTCGTAGTCGATTTGTAACAGATCGTTGAGGTCGCTGACCGGATGACCTTCCGATTGTTTCAGACCTTCGAAAGTGAAGATGTCAATTCTACCAGCAAGATTCTCCAACTGGTTCCACCACGACCTTGCGGCTTTGTAACCGGCTAAGTCATCATCAGCGAAAATTCTAACTCGCTTCCCATAAAAATAAGGAAGCGCACTTTCCGGGATCCGCTGGGTGGCACCACTTAAGCACACTGGCGCGACCAGCTCTTCTACCTTACTCGCCAGGGCATGGGCGATGACTGACAGGAAGTTCGACGCGCCTTCAACAAGTGCAATCGCTGAGAACAGTGCGCTTTCCTGGATTCCCAGCGGCCAGTTCCCCTGGCTTCCGTAAAGGTTTTTTGATTTTGGACGTTCTTTTGGATTCGCTATCCATCCGCCGCTGATATACTCCCACGGTTTGCCGTCAAGCCGACGCGCAATTGCGAGACGCCTGGTTTTGTCTGTTAGGCACCAAATGCGACCCTCTCGTCTATCGGTATATGTCCACAGAAAGCCACGTGCCACGGCTATTTGGAGCGGATTCAGGGCAAAGCTGCGCAGGTTACACAACTGAGTTAGTTCGTTGTCAGTTGGAACTGTTAGGTCAGGTAATGCAAGAGCTTTGCGATCCGGTTCCTTCGGTGGCGCGTCCTTGCGATAATTATTGCTGACTGTCAAGGTGTCCAGCGAGCCGAGTTTCGTTGCGGCTTCTAAGGCGTTAATTCTCTCCAGGAGACTTACAGCGTCGACAATGTCGCCACCCCGTTGACAACTACCGTAGCAGAACCAGCGTTGCTGATCGGGGTAGATCGCTAGAGCGGTTCCATGCTGTTCACCGTGGAAAGGGCATTGCCCGATGAAGCAATCATTTATGCGGCGTAGTTTAACCCCAACGGATTCAAAATAACGCACTAGGTCGTGCCGCTCCCGAATTTCCTTGTAATCAATTCTTCTCATTTGTTGCGCGCTGCTTCCGGACAGCTTTGCCAAAAGAACTCACGTTTCCTTGTGCAGCGTGATGGGTCGACGGTCAGTCAGCGACAAATCGGTTTGCGACCGAATGGGAGAAATGGTACTACTTGGGACACAAATAGCCTTTGAAGCCGCCAGTTCCAAACCCAGGCTGGCGGCTTGAGTTTTCTGGTTAACGAGCTAACGCAGCTTTTGCCAGGGCGGCTGAATCAGATGATTGATTTCTGATTTGCGATACCGATAGGTACGCGAGTTGAGCACAACTGGGTGCAGGAGATCATCGCGTCGATACCGATAGAGGGTTTTGTCTCCGACTTTGAGTTTTTTGCGAACTTCCCCCGGATGCAATAGCTCGTCTTCCTCGCGCTGATCGGACAGATATGATCTTGTCATAAATTGCCCGAATATATGGGTGCGGATGAACGCGGTTTAACCGTCCCGAGCTTTCCTTGTAGAATTCCGGACGAGTTGCCGAAAATAGGCTGGATGTCCGCACTACTTGTGAACTTGTCCCCCATCTTTTGCGGCTTTTATCTGTGTTGTCCCTGAGTTTTTTTCGCGTGTCCCTTGGGGGATTTTCTTGACGCCTTTTTTGGCTCTTATCGACCTTTTGCGTTCACACTCTTTGGCGCGAATCCCCTCCGCGAATTTATCTAGAAACGAGGTTAGCACGTATTCACCGTCAGACCGCAAACCGTAGTCTTCCGGCACACAAAAAGGGATCCCGGCTCGGATGAGTTGTTCTCTTAGTCTTCCAACCGTCTTATAGGTCAGGTTGTGCTGCATTTTGAGATAGACTTGAGCAGTGGACACATCTTTTTCGTCAGCGGGTTGGATTAGCTTTTTAAGGCCCCTGGTTCTCGCGAGCGATTCTTTAGCAAGTTCGGATACTGCTTCCGTGAAGCAACGTGTTCCAACGTCGTCGTATACTTTGATCCAAAACTCGCGAGCCACTTGAATAGCCCTCTTAATTCGCTCGTTTTCCTCTAGTCCTTCGTAGGGGAGATGCGGAAAAAGTGCGATTGCTGCCCAGTAGAGATCATTTGGATCCGGATCTCGAAAATCAGGTGCTTTTTTCATCGCGTTGCTTCCCTTGGATCTTGGCTAATCTCAACCACGTTATCTGGCCGATTGAGCAGATGGCCCAGTCCTACGGAAACGCGGTTCTTGCTGTCGATGTAATGCTCCCGAGTTACGCTTATGTCCGAGTGCCGGAGCAAACTCGATGCGGCGAAGATGCCGAATTTTCGAGCTACCTCGCTACCGAACTCCTTGCGTAGGACGTGAATAGGATTTTTTCCTTGAACCCCCTTTTCGCGAAGCCACCGGATGAGCCGTTGGAAAATCTTCTCACATCTATAGTGGGAATATCCGACGTCGTGCTTCGGGGCGACAGGAGACTCGATTACAAAAGGGCCTTTACCCTGCGCTCGGAAGCCCCTAAACAATGCAGTCATTTCGGGATCAAGTGGAACGTCAGCGTAAGAGTCTTCGGTTTTTGCGGCGAAGTGCTGAGTCGTCTCGATACGGATAAATCCTTTGTCGAAGTTGAACGATGCCCACTGGAGCTTATCGATTTCGTTACGCCTCAATCCCGCTAACGTGGCTAGCAAGAATACCTTGAAAACTTCGCGATTCTCTTCGGTGCCCAAATCGTGGCTTGCAAGCTCGATGAGCGCCTCGATATCGTTGATCTGGCTGCGGTAGCGCATTGACAGGCGTTGGCCGGTCGTGATTCCGTCAAAGGGCAGACGCTCAATACCGTCGAGCTGAACGTGGTCGAGTGCGGCTTTTCCGAAAAGGCTTTTTGCATTCCGAATGAACGTATTGGCCGAAATCCGGGCGCTTCGCTTTTTCGCGATATCACCTTTGGCCTTATCTAAAAACGCGGATTTCCATTCCCGGACTTTCTCGGGCGTGATTCGAGACAACTTTACCGCATTGACATTGGCAATCCACTCATCATGGCCGCCGGATTGGTAATCAAACTTCGAGTTGCCCGGGTCGAGGTTGCAGAGATCGGAGACGATCTTTCGAAGGGCCCGAGCACTGTCGCCAAATGTCCTCGGGCGAACATCGAGATATTTCTGCGCCTCGGAAAGGAACTCGCCCACTGTAAGCGCAGAGCTTTTATGAACGCCGATCTTGAACTTCGCCAGGGCAGCATGCCAGCCGTTCGCGAGGATAAAGGTGTAGATTTCCTTGGCTCGCGAAGCCGCGGCGATTTCGTTCGATGTCGCGAGCGCAAACGTCGTGCGTCTACCGCCGAAGCCGATCCTAACAACGTAGTTGTTGGATTCCAGGCCGTCACGGTAGCGCGGTTTGTAGACCACATCTTGCCAGTAGCGCAAATCCGATTTCGGGTAAGGGCTGCGCTTTCGTTTACTTGATTCCCTATGGGGCGTGCTTTGCCTCTGCTTTGCCTCGAATTTCATTGTGACATGTCCAGAAATGTCTTTTTATGAATTCCCTGTAAATCCATAAGTAGCTTTTTACTAGCTAATAATGAAGGACTTGACAAGACAATAGCGGACACATCGAGACAAGACAACTACGGATTTGTAATCAGCAGGTCGTCGGTTCGAATCCGTCTGCCGGCTCCAAACAGAAATCATTCAGAGTGTGGCACTTAAGTGCGTATCTATAACACGTTGAAGAAAATGTAATGCTAAATCAGTGCCACAAAGGTGCCGTTAAAACCCCGTTTGAGAGCATGAATCTCACTCGCGAAACGAAAGCGCATTACTGACGGGCGATCCCCGAGGATGTGGCGCGCCAATACTGGGCGATCAGCTCTTACGCGCCGTCAGGCTGCGTTATTCCAAGCTGAGCTATATTCAGACGATAAGACAAGCGCCATGGATTAAAAAGCGCGCCGAAAACCAACATCGCTACAAGGGTAATGAGTATTCCGAGCCAATATGGCAACTCGAGATCAATGCAGAGCACGACCATCGAAAACGCCCCAAGCATGGCGAAATCCCCCTGAGCGAAATTGACCACGTTTGTGGCCCGGTAAATAGGCACGAATCCAAGCGCGACCAAGGCATAAATACTGCCGATGCCGAGGCCGGTGAAGAGAAGCTGGAGGGCTATGCCCATAGGCACTAGCGCGTGCAGCGGGTCAGGGCATGCCGCTCTCCCGCGCAGATTCTCTATTCGCTGAAGTCGATATGCTTGATGAACACGATCTTGCCGTTATCGTTTTTGACGATGTTGTAGCCGCGGAGCCCATCGCCGTTCTGATCGAAATTGTAGGTACCCTCGGCGCCGGCGTAGCCCTTGACGCTCAAGATCGCCTCGCGGATCTTCTGAGGCTCAAGACTCTTAGCGTTGTCGTTCGGACGGCAGCGGAACAGCCATGGATTGCCCATATGGGTAAGCTGTGGGTCAGTGGCACCTATCATTACCGGTCTGCCAGTCCTCTGGATGTCTGGTGCTATGGCGTGGACCTGGGTGCTAAGGATCGGTCCGATGAATCCGGGAATATCCTTGTCCCCGGCAAGCTTGCTGAAGGCGAGCACAACTCCCGGGTTGGTCGTCTGGTCATCTTCTATGACAAGCTCGATTGGTCGGCCGAGTACGCCACCTGTTTTGTTTATCTCCTCGACAGCGAGCTTGGCACCCTGAATCTGGTAACTGCCTAATTCGACCAGCGGTCCCGTGACCGGAGCTACCATGCCGATTTTGAGCGGCTCCGCGGCGCGCCCAAAACAGGTGAGCATGGCCAACATACCGGCTAAGACGTGGACTCTACAATATCCAGTCGACGGATTTCTCGGCTTTTTAGGGGAATAGGGGGTCGCTGACATCAAGTTTGACATCACAATTTTCCCGGACCAGTCTGGACCGCGCTCCTCCGTGATGATCCTATCAAGGTGGCAATTCATTGACATAGGTCATGTGGACCCTCCAGGTATCGGGATCGAGGGCACGAACATAGATCGTTACAGTGTAGCCTTTCCATGTCCCGACACTCCTATTCGCTATCGCGCATACCTCGTTAGCGATCGGATAGAGTTGAACAAGCTTGTTGACCATCTTACCAGGATTTAATTTGAAGTCGGTTTCAAACATTTTTTCGATGGCTTGCTGACCGGAATGCGTACCACCATTCCACGACGTTGCCCACGACCGGACTTCAACAGCGTCCGCAGTGTATCCGGCTGCCAAAGCAGCCGCGTCGCGCTTATTATACGCCTCCACAAACTTCATTGCTACCGCTTCAATCTGCTGACGCACCTCTGGATCGACTGCTTTCTGCTCTTGAGCAATGGTCGGCAAGGCAAAGCCGATTGCCAAACCTGCGAGGGTGGATAGCAATGGTATTTTCATGTTGCCTCCCGATGTTCTACTTCGTCTCAGCAGGCGGGGCCAGTCGTGGGCGCTCGGTGAGGGTCAACATGCGGATCTTCCAAGCGTCACCCTCACGAACATAGATGGCTGAACAGTAGCCTTTGACGAACACGGGACCAGTCTGGCTTTGAAGAGTACCCCCCCATTCTCCAAACGACCAAACCGCGTTGTCAATTGCTTTCAGGTGACACTCGCGCGGGTCGTTAAAAAGCGTGAAAGGCCACCGCTGAAACGTGTCTTCATACCTTTTCTGGATGGCCTGCCTGCCGGAAAATATCCCGTCCGGGGCCACCAAAACCGCGTCCTCTGTGAAAAGCGCGGCCACTGCGGCTGCGTCGTTGTTCGTGAATGCCTCGCTCTGCTTCGTAGCGAGCACACCGAATTCATCAAGTGCCTTAACGTCCCCGACAAGATCACGCTGCTGGGCTATTCGTGGATCGGGCGTGTTTGTTTGTTGGGCAAAGGTCGGCAAGGCAAAGCTGATTGCCAATCCTACTAGGGCAAGCAGTAGGCGCGTTTTCATTGTTTCCTCCCGGAGTTTAGAATGGTCGTCGCTTAACGACCTGCTGCGGGATTTCTCGGTCTCCAGGAAACGTCCGTGTCGCCGGGGGAGAAAGAAGACCTTAGCTAAGGTTGCTGGGCGACATAACGAATGGACGGCGCGTCTTATCTGCTGTCAATGACAGAGATTGTCGTGATACGCCCAAGAAAAGCCGAACAAATCGAGAGATTAGTTGCGATAGCAAACAAGATCCGTAATCCGAAGGCACCCTGCCTTGAAAAGTCCCGATCGGCCTCGTTGTGAGGCAGAATGACCTCTGCGGAGGGCTGAAGTAGTTCAGATAACAGGTCGAACAAGTTTTCTGTTAAGCTGTGACCCGATGCCTGAGCTCCCCGTTTACGCAACCGAAGTGAAATTCTATCGCGACGTGCTCGGGATCGCGTACGAGACCGGCTCCAGACTGCGCAAGCTCGGCGTGATCAAACCCGACGCGGTCTGTGATGATGACCGCCCGATCTTTCTTCTCTCGCCGGAATCGATAATTACCCGCAGTCGAAGAGTCGCCGCGCATTCGGGAACCCGGCCAGAATCAAGTCGATGCGCTCAGGCCGAGGGATGATCGTCGGAGCTAAATTTTTCATCAGATACGCCAACTTTGAGAAATCTTGCGCCGATAACTGATCAGCATATCGCGCTAGGGCGTGACCCCGAGTTCCGCACAAGTGTGGGATATCGATTTTCGGAATCTCCACGATGTCGAGCGATTGCCGCCGCACTTCAAGCAAAGTTTGATCATGCAAGACACGCGCTCGTTTCGGGTGCAACCCGTAGACAATCGACATGGCGTCAGCCGCCTCGTGCCTGCGCAGCTTGAATTCAGCATCGAGCAGCCCTTTTACCAACCAGCGTTGGCTCGAAAGCTCGTGCGGATCGCTGCATGTAGTCCGAACCTGCATGATCCTGTGTTTAACGTCTTCGAGAGCTTCAGCTTGAGAGATCCGCGACCAAGACGAATGCTTCAGACAATCGAGCGCAGAGATGTCAGCCTCCGGATACCGTTGCGCCTGAAGGTTCCGCTTCGTCCGCATTTCGGTGATGCCCTGACTGCCGATCAGACTGACGAAAGTGAAAATGCGCCCTTTGGAGTGGTCGTATTTTGGCAGTTTTCGCCAGAGACGAACCCGTAAAGCATTCAGCGCCTCGTCAAAATCCGCTGAATAGCCGCCCCGCGTCAAGATTGTCCCGGTGAGCGCCGGCTCGCAACGACGCAGGATCTCATCGAGTAGCGCAGGCTCGCGACTGTCTTGCCATCTCAGCACCAACTCTCGCACCGCTTGCTCATTGAAGCGATGTTGTGCGCCACCGTTAGGATGGTGCACGCTCGCGTGTAGCTGCGCTTCGTTACTGGGGGAATCCAGCCAGGTAGTTTCGAGATGATTCGAGGGCCGCACGAGTTCCCGGAGCGTTTACTCTTCTTCGACTTCGCCCTGGTCGTTGTCGCCTGTGCCGTTGTTGTCTTCGGCGAGCTTGACCTGCTTTGCAGCTTTAGTGGCCACAGTCCTGACCGCAACCGGCCAGGTCGCGATGGTGTTCAACAGGTCCCGTTTTTCCGCGGTCGTCATCGAGGAGCCCATGATCAGTTGCTTGATGACGACGAAAATTTGTTCCAGAGCCGGAGTCAGCAACCCGCGCGGCAACGATTCACCACGCAAAACGGCGTTCTTGAGCTCCCAGTTATCAGCCTCTGCCGCGGTTTTGCGGAGACGCTCCGCCGAAATATTGCCAAAGAGCGCACTGACAATCTGCGCGGTGCTATAGCATTTATCGGCCCCTGGTACTTGTCCCGCTTGATTCAGCTTGCGCCCCAAGCTCTCTGTAGTCCATCCGAACTCCGTAGCAGCCGTCCTAAGCTGCCAGCGCAGAGGGCTCTCAGTGTGAGCTGTGGGCATAAGAGCGTCGAAAGAGCTACTTTTCACGCCAACAACGTGAATAATCCAGCTTTTAACACCAATGATCCGCTTACCAAGTCGCTTTTAGCGCCTGTTCAAGAGTTTTTACGTAACTTGCGGAACAATTCGTAAAAACCCGTTTTTGACCATCGATGCGTTCTATGGGCGTCGCTGACGGCGCAGTGCGTTTTGCACTGAAGGACCCAAGTGCCTCAGCCTCAACGACCTATGCGTGTAAGCTGCCTAATAGACGGCATGTTGTCGGGGTCCAGAAGACGCGGTGCCACAACGAAAACATATAGGGCGGTGACCGCCGCACCCGCGCTCGCAACGATGAGTCCACGAATAGCGACTCGCATCGGGCTTACCATCTAACGTTTGAGTTCACCCGCGGGCGGAGGCTGGCGAAGCCAGCCGTAGCACGTCGGGTGCAACGAAGGGTTAGGCCTCGGGTTCGTGGCAAACCACTTCGATGTTGTGCCCGTCCGGACCAATGACGAAAGCTGCATAGTAGTTCGCGTGGTAATGCGGGCACAGATCAGGCGCACCATTGTCTTTGCCACCCGCCTCCAGAGCCGCGCGATAGAAAGCTTCGACTTGCTGGCGATTCTCGGCCGTGAACGCCAAGTGAAGATGCGCCGGCTTCTCCTCGGTTTGGTACAGGCACAATGAAGCCTTACCCTTTGGGCTAAGCTCGACACCGTACGTCGGCGGCCCCTCCGAGACAACAGCTACGCCGAGCGGTTCGAGTGCCTTGAGGAAGAACGTTTTGCTCGCTGCAGAGTCGCTGACTCCGAATTTGACGTGGTCAAACATGAGTTCTCCTGAAGTGTGTGGGCCTGCGCAAGGCCTAACGAGAATTAGACTGCATATTGCAATCTATTTCCTGCTGTTGCGAGAGGAAAGCGATTAAAAGGTTGCACGGCGCGAATTGTGCCGAATTGTTCGGCATTTAGGAAGCGGAATCGTTTGGTGTGGCCAGTACCCTGCCGGCGTGCTCGGGCGATTCTGGCGCGATCCTGGAAGCGGCGCGATTCGGATTTTAAGGGCAGCATCAGAGATTCGCTTTCGTCAATCCAAATTCGTCACTGCCGCGGTCGGTGGTCAATGAGTGGAAGCCAGGCGCGACGGCTAATTGGTGCTACCTCACGCTCAAATGCTAGCTATACATCTAGCCAGCATCCATATGATGTCCTTCGCCGTGACATCATTTCTGTGATGGGCCTTACGATCGCCCGTGGCCTGTCGGCCTGCCAATCCTAGCGTGTTTGATGTTCGGGTAATGTCATGACAGCGGAGCGCTTCATCCGATCGGCGCTAGGCTGAGTCAGCTCCGCCGGATCGAGTTGCCCCCCTTGGTCTGGAACGTTGCCGGAAAGAGATTTCTTACCCGGTGGGGGCCCACCCAGCCCGAGAAGGCTGAACGAAGTCACTTCCCTTGAACTACCCCGCCCGAGCCGGAGCTTTATCCGCCTTGCGTGGGTCAAGACACTCTAATCACACATCGATCACTCGCCCGAAACGGTGACGACCCACCGCAACCGTTCTTGCTCTGGTATACGTCGTCATTCTTCTCCTTTGGCTGGCTTTAGCGGCGATATAGAGTGCACACGTGACACCAAGCCAAGTGTGCAGCCAATGCGTTTGGAGATTTGTCCAAAGTTCTGACAGACTCAAAAGCAGTATTGCTGCTGCTGTGGGAATGATCGAAGTCGCAAGCGCCAGAAAGAGGGCCACTCCGATCGAACTTGATTCGCGACGCATATAAAGCAGGCAATCTTCGCTGGTTCGGGTGCTGCCGTATTTCATCGCAGGAATATTCCAGACAAGGTGAACGAGCATGAATACCCAGAAGCATTGGAACCAAAGAATCTCAAAGTACCCCAGAAGGCACCACGAAGCGGTTGCCCAGATTGAAGCGTCAATAACGCTCCAAAATGCAAGCCAAAGCAGGAAGACAAATTTTATAATCCGGGACACATGAGTATACAAGACTCTTTGTACGGCAGATTGGAGGACAACTTGAGCCGCCAATAGCCCGTCTGATTACGGGGCAGTGAAACAAAGTCGTGACAGCTCAACCTTTTGCTGACTTCTCGCATTAAGTCGCTTTCAGCGTTGGGTACACATTCGCGTACAAATGAACCCGAAAATGAACTCGAAAATGAACCCCTTTGAGAGGGCAACGAGTGGCCCAAAAATCCGGAGCCCAAAAATTTTGGTTTTCTGCGGGCCGGGAATTACTTCTGCGATTCCTTTACAGCGCGTACTTTAAGGTCGGAGTTGTGGCACATGGTGCCAGCGGAGATCGACTGGACAAGGTCGCTTGAGGTGACGGTTTCACCTTGAGCGCCCCGGAGTTGAAACAAAGCTGCAACTTCTGAAAAAGCAACTCTTTGATGCTCTGAACGACGTCGACATCAAACCAATGGCGTGAAGCTTTGCGGTGACACTGTTACATTCGAATTGAAACGAAGCGCGGCAGCTCGGTACTTATTCTCAACTGCTCTAATGATATGCCAACGACGATCCATCCACTAACTGGCGTTCAATATTCTGACAACGGGTTCTCTCTTGAGCCAGCTGTGCCAGACGACCTCGGCGAAGCCATGTATGATCTGCGGCGCCTGTTGCGTGGCGAGCACAGATTTGAATCTGAAATCAGCGAAGAAATCCGGAAAACGGTGCCGGAACTTCGAGCCCGAGGCCAGTTTGTGCCCTGGCAGTATGCGATCGCTTGTCGGATCCTCTCGATCTTTTCATTAAGCTCGGATCTGGAGGCACTGAAGACGCGCAGGTTGTAGTGGTGCTCCTTGGAGAACGTGTTTCCGCCGTGGTAAGTATAAAGGTACATATGGCCCATCCCGCTGAGGGGGGCGATGGGTACGTTGCGATAAAGATCGTCGAGAAAGACCGAATCTTCCCCCCGATTGACATAGGGGCCTGTTTCCGGGTAGCGGAACGGGCGATCTCTGAAGGCCATGATGGTGCCCGGAAGAAGTTGGCCCTCGCCGGATCTGCCGCCCAATGTCCAGTCTACCCATACCAGTTCGCGGTCTGCCTCAAGGAGCTGGAGATGATCAGTAAAGCAGCAGCCGCGCGCGTTGCAGTCCAAAATGTGCGCGAGCTGGACTGCGAGCCGTTCGGGGTGGTAGCAATCGTCGTCGTCCCACTGACAAATAAGATCACCATCTGCGGCGTCTAGCGAGATATTCCAGAGCTGGCTCAGGGGCAGCTGCTTCGCCTCGGGATACACGAAGCGTACGGAGTCGAGTGCGAGGTGGGCGATGTAGTGCTCGAGCGCGCGACGATAGCGTAGATGGCCATCGCTCACAATAACGAGTTCCCGGTTCGGATAGGTTTGGTCATCCGACGGCACCTTTCGGACCTGCCCGGAGAGCTGATTGAGCGTCCGTGGGTAGATTTCGCTTACAACCGATCCGAGGCCGTTGCTCGGCTGACCGCGGACTCTTATAACCTCGAGGTGCGCTTCGGGACCTTTACGTATGCGCGCAAGCAGCTGCTGCGAAATTCCTTACCTTGGCGCTATGAGGCGTCCTCCATGAGCACGCCTGTTGTGACGAGGCCCGTAGCGAGGAGTTCCTTCCCGGTTTGTGGTTGGCTTCGTACAGCGACGGCGCTCGCGCCCGAGACCCGCAGACCTTCCTTCACGACGTCCAGACGCTTGAAAGGGTGCTTCGCGACGAGCCGAACAACGCTCGCTACGTCTTTTATCTCGCCCAGACGTATCTCCTGATAAGGGACTTCGATTCCGCGTTGAGCCACTACAGGCGTCGAGTCGAGATGGGCGGTCGCAACGATGAGGTGTGGATCTCACTGTATCAGATCGCTCAGATAAATATTGCGATTTTCCATAGAAACCTTCTGCGAATTCGCGATCATGCGCCTGGCACCTGGTCCGAATCGCCTCACGGTAGACTCGGCGTCCCCATTGCCTTTGCGATTTCACCGATTGATCGGAACGTAAACGCATAGGTCGCGTGCGAGCAGCTTATCACCAAATCTGTAGACGTACTGATCTGCGACATCGGAATGCCTGACGGGGACGGATATACGTTCATTCGCCGCGTCCGTATGCTCGATGACCCCCAGCCCCGCAGGCATTCGAAACGGCGCGATCTGCCCCATTTTTTTGTTCCGATCTAGTGCGATTTGTTTCGTCCTGCATCGCTGAACCTGGCGGGAGGCAGTAAACAAGCCGACTCGGCAAGCACAAGGAAGAACATAACGGAACAGGTCAGAACGGGTAAGCCATGAATTTGTAATCAGCAGGTCGTCGGTTCGAACCCGACTGCCGGCTCGGTTCAGGCTGAGGTGGACCAGGCGTGTGCGTTGGTCGGTCGCCGATCATTCGCTGCCAGGCCTGACAAGACCTTACGCACTCCTCTGCTTCGTCTTTGAGGTCCGCGGCTGCAATTGGTCGACGATCCGGCTGAGGGTTGCCTGGTCAGCGGCACTGAGACTGTTAAGACAAGCGCCGAATATTCGGTTAACCGCTTCGGCCCCTTTGTCTCTGGCTTTTATACCGGCAGGCGTGATCGTAAGCCGGTAGCGGCGCAAGTCACCTTTTTCCCCCTGCCGCCGTAAGTAACCGCTCTCTTCCAGTTTCTTGATCAGGAAAGTCATACTCGGCTTCGGCATGGAAAGCACGCGGGCCAGATCGGCAGGGAAAGCATTGGCATCAACCATACACAAAATGAAAAGGCGCTTCGAATCGAGTGCGAGTAAGGACAGCTCCGGCCCGGCTTTTTCGAACACGGAGTTAAGCACGTTTACGTTGCGTAATAGAAGCTCCCAGGGTCGCATGTTTGAGTTCCCGCTTGACAGGATAGTAGTTCTAAATGAAACTATTCCATATAGAACAGTTCCATATTGGATAGTTCCGTATGGTCTATTCCATGTTTCGGGCATAGCCATCAAAGGCGCAAGTATAAACACGCCATAACGAAAAAGGAGATTTCACATGAAATACCGACTTTTGGGCAACTCCGGACTCCGGGTTTCAGAGGCGGCGCTCGGCACAATGACCTTCGGCGAGGAGTGGGGCTGGGGTTCTGCCAAGGACGAAGCGCGCAAGGTGTACGACGCCTTTCGCGAGGCGGGGGGAAATTTCATCGACACCGCCAACTTTTACACAAACGGGACGAGCGAATCGTTTCTCGGCGAGTTTATGAAAGACCATCGCCAGAGCATGGTGCTGGCCACGAAATACTCCAATGCTGCTCCGGGCACCGATCCGAACGCGGCCGGCAATCACCGCAAGAATATGATGCAGGCTGTGGAAGCGAGCCTCAGACGGCTGCAAACCGATTACATCGACCTGTACTGGGTCCACATCTGGGACCAGATGACGCCGGTCGAAGAAGTCATGCGAGGGCTGGATGACTTGGTTCGCCAGGGCAAGGTGCTCTACGTCGGAATTTCTGATGCCCCTGCCTGGTGGATCGCCCAGGCGAATACACTTGCCCAACTGCGCGGATGGTCTCCCTTTACTGGCTTGCAGGTCGAATACAGCCTGATCGAGCGAACCATCGAGCGGGAACTGGTCCCGATGGCAAAGGCCCTGAACCTCGGCTTCACGGCATGGTCGCCCCTGGCCGGCGGCATGCTGACCGGAAAGTATCACGGCCACGGCTCGCCCGAGCAAGGCCGCATGAACAGCGACACGATGAAGGATTTCATGCCTGAGCAACAGCGGACCGACCGAATCGTCGCGGCCGTCAAAGCGGTATCGGACCAGACCGGCCGTGGCATGGCGCAAGTCGCGTTGGCATGGCTTCGCTACCGCCCGGTCCCGGTCATCCCGATCATTGGCGCGCGAAAGCTTTCTCAGCTGCAGGACAATCTTGCGAGCTTCAACCTGGCGCTCTCAGCGGAACAAGTAAAAACACTCGACGAGGCGAGCCAAATCGATCCCGGATTCCCATATCACCTTTATGCCAAAGAGTTTGTCCGCGCGATTGCGTACGGCGGCATGCGAGACCAGATCTTGGCTTGACTGCCCATGTTGAATTTTTCGTTGGACCGGTAGTGTCGCGGCTCGACTCTAACCGTCAAGGCGTGTACGTCAAAGTGCGTATAGACGGTTCTTAGATGAAGTTTAGACTGTGGACTGTAGGAGCTTTTCTTCGCGAACGAGGAACTGGTGGGCGAAGCGCTGGCTCCCTTCCGGGACCAGGTTGTGATCGCCACCAAATTCGGCGACGATTACGGTCCCAGTGGGAAGGAGCTGGGCCTGAATAGGCTGAATATTCGGCCCGAGTACATCAAGCAGATAGTCGAGCGCTCACTCGAGCGGCTCAGGGTCGAAATGATTGACCACTTCTATCAACACCGGGTCGACCCGGACGTGGATTTGGTCCGTCGCGGTCGACGACGCCCTCTATGTGCGCGGATACGACGGACAGAACTCTCGTTGGTATCAGGCCGCAGCGCGGCAGAAGGCGGGGCGGATCATGGCTGCCGGCATGACGAAGGAAGTCACCTTCGAGGCGGTGGACGGACCGATCAACAGCCGCATCGACGACGCCTACCGAGCGAAGTACCATGGCAGCCCATACCTCAGGCCGATGATAGGCGCACGCGCCCGTTCCGCAACAGTCAAGGTCATGCCGCGTGATACTGTTGCCTGATCGCCAAGCGCAGCCCGTGAGAATCCCGGGCACATTATCAAGAACTACAAAGTGCCAGCGGTTAAACCCGATGAATACCGGGAAAAAAATGGGTCGCCAACTGGGTCCCGCAGAGAAAA
>Ga0209647_1001531_pt1 | contig 19449 bp, 19 predicted proteins | sample GraSoi_2013_60cm_FD_185827 | JGI IMG/M metagenome (GOLD analysis project Ga0209647, IMG submission 185827) | Grasslands soil microbial communities from the Angelo Coastal Reserve, California, USA - Sample 9_17_2013_60cm (SPAdes) (version 2) | ecosystem: Environmental > Terrestrial > Soil >... | reverse complement strand
TAAAAAGTATTGTCACTGGTTCTTGTGACACATCTTCTCTTGTTTCCTCCAGGGCCGCATATCCACTCGCGGCCCTGTTCTTTGCAAGATTGCATGTAAAAAGCCGTTTTACTCGGTGGCGGGCTTGCGGTGTGAGCGCATGGAGCGCGCAATTAGCCCCAGGCCGCCGACCAGAAGAATCAGCATGATCAAGGTGTTGAGGAGGCTCTGCGGCTGGAAGTAGATGTGCATATTGGCGATTACGCCGGCAAGAATAAAGAGCGCTCCGGCGGCGGTGAGCAGCCATCCGATAAGACTGCGACCGTTGAAGAACAGGATGCCAACGCCAAAGAGCAGCGGGATGAGCGTGACGCCGAAGCTGTTGCCACCCCAAAAGCTCCAGTAAGATCCCACCACGGTGACCTGGTTGGAGATGAGATAGCCGCCGACGCAGGTCATGATGAAGCCCAGGACGAATTCACCCAGGCCGCCGGGCGAGCCGCCAACGTCACTTATAGAACGGTTGTCCATGCGGGGAAGGATAGCGCGCACGCGGGCGGAAGGCCAATAAAATCGGTTCGATACGGGAGGTCAATGCGCTTTGGCGGGATTGTTGGCTTCGGCTTCCTGCAGCGCTTTTTTCTTGCGCCGGCTCAGGATGAAAGGACGGCGCCTGCGGCGTTCCACTCGCTTGTCAATTTTCTTCCAGAAGCCCCAGAAGTAATCGATGGCGGAAATGATGGAGACACCCACCATGAACCAGATGGCCATCTTCGCCACCAGGTCAACCGACAGCACGAACGAGAAGGAGCCGAGATGGAAGGTCCATATGTCCCAGCGGATGGCCAGGATAGCGGCAACCACGGAGACGATCTGCACCACCATCTTGAGCTTGCCCAGTTCGCTGGCTTCAATGGTAAAGCCCTCGGAAGCGGCGATGGAGCGCAGGCCGGAGATGAGAAATTCGCGGCCGATGATCAGAACTACCACCCATACGTTGACGATGTCGGGGACCAAGCGCAGCAGCGTGATATAGCAGGCGGCGATCATCAACTTGTCCGCCAGCGGGTCCAGCAGCATGCCCATGGTGGTGATCTGGCCACGCCGCCGCGCCAGGTAGCCATCCAGGCCGTCGGTGATCGAGGCCAGAATAAAGATGCCGGAAGCCAGCACCACGCGCAAGGTATCGTTCTGGGCGGTGAAATATGGCGTAGTAAGGAGCCATATGATCAGCGGGATGGCGGCAATCCGCGATAGCGTAATGTAGTTTGGCAGGTTCACTGGGAATGGGCGCCCGGGCCTTCAGCTGCCCTGATTATCCTTGGATTTCGGCCTCAGCGCAAACTTATGTGCGCTACTTCTTGCCGTTGACCGTCTCCAGGCAGCGAGTATATAGCTCCAGCAGGTGGGTGGCATAGTCCTCTGACTTGGTCTCAGTACCGCCATGAAAGCCCGCCCCGGCGGCAACGGTCTTGCCGTAATTAGTTGTGGCAGCGATGAATTTCATCATGTCCAGGGCGATATCCTCATTGCGGCGCGGGCCGACGATTCCTGCAAGCGGATCCATGGTTCCTCCAGGTGAAGAATACAGCTCTATTCTAACGGGTGGGAGTTGAGCAGTCAGCCTTTCTCCGGAGTCCCGAACGGAAGTGAGGGATCCCTATTGTTACGTGGCTGTCTCAGCCAGGCGAAAATCGGGAAACATTGAGTTATGCTGGCGGTGCTGCTCTTTTCTCCAACGTAAATTCTTTCGAAACTATAGAGATCTCTCGCTGCGCGTCGGGATTTCAGAAAAGCCACCTGCTAACATAAATTCATGGACATGACCTGGGTGACTGACCGGATCGCGGTCGGCGGCGGAATCTGGAATGACGAAAACATGGCGGAGTTGGTGGAGCATGGTGTCACGCATATCATCGATATGCAGATCGAATTTGACGATCGCCCACTGGCTGAGCCTTACCGGGTCAAGGTATTGTTTAATCCCACTGATGATGATTTCCTGCCCAAGCCGCCGCAGCTCTTCCAGGCCGGCGTGGAGTTTGCTCTAGCCGCTCTGGATGAGCCCAAAAGCCGTGTCTATATTCATTGCGCGGCCGGCGTGCATCGAGCGCCAATGATGACGCTGGCGATTCTCCGCGTGCTGGGCTGGTCACTGAAAGACGCCAAAGCCGTGATCCAGGAGCGCCGCTACGTGGTGGACTTTGCCGATGTCTACGTGGAAAGCGTGGAAGAATTTGTGAAGGCATATGAGGCCGCGAGTGCGAAGCTCAAGTAAGCATGAGAGAGTCTAGCAGGCGCAACGAAAATCCTTGAAACGCGGAGGAACGGAGAGAGCGGAGGAGTCGAAAATCGGAACATGATTTGATCTGAATTCCTCCGTTACTCCTTTCCTCTGTGTTTCAAAGTTTTTTATTTGCCTTATCGAGAGGGGTCCGGAGCTGAGTGCTGAGGGCTGAATGCTAGAATCCCGCCATGCCCGTTGAAGCGGTCCAGCACGTCCGGCGAATGCGCGGAGGCGCCCAGGCGCACCTGATGCGCGCGGACGACGGCCACTTCTACGTGGTCAAGTTCCAGAACAACCCGCAGCATCTGCGCGTGCTGGCCAATGAACTGCTGGCCACGCGCCTGGCCGAGCGCGTGGGGTTGCCGGTGCCGGTGACCGAGATCGTAAAAGTGGAAGACTGGCTGATTGAGAACACTTTGGAGCTGCGGGTCGATGCGGCCGGACTTTCCGCGCGCTGTAAAGGGGGTTTACAATTCGGCGCGCGCTACGTCTGCGATCCCGCCGAGGGCCAGGTCTTTGATTATCTGCCGGAGAGCATGCTGCCCAAGGTCCGCAACCTGGCGGCGTTTGCCGGCATGCTGGTCCTGGACAAATGGCTGGGCAACGCCAACGGCCGCCAGGCAGTCTTCTGGAAGAAAGCGCTGGAGCGGAAGTACACAGCGACGTTTATCGACCAGGGCTACTGTTTCAACGCCGGGGAGTGGAACTTTCCCGACTCGTCATTGCGCGGCGTGTACGCGCGCAACTTTGTCTATCAGGAAGTCCGTGGATGGGAATCGTTTGAACCCTGGCTGGGCCGGGTGGAAAATCTTGATCCGTCTATCATTGATGAAATCGCCGGCGCCATTCCGCCGGAGTGGGCCGGAAACGACTGGCGACCGCTGGAGAAGCTGGTGCAGACGATTGTGGAACGCCGCGGCAAAGTGCGCGAGCTGATCTTCGCCTTTCGCAATTCATCCCGCCAGCCCTTCCCGGGGTGGAGCGCGGCGGCCATCGAGAAGTCCGCCGCAAAGAAATCGGGGGTGCAATGATGGCTCCTAAAATCCCTTGCCGCTTCTTCGTGCTTCGCTACGCGCCCGACGCGGTGAAGAATGAGTTCATCAACATCGGCCTGGTGCTGCTGCCACCGGCAGGCGGGGCGGAGGTGCGTTTTACCCGGGATTGGTCGCGTGTGCGCTGTCTCGATCCTGAAGCTGACCTGGAAATGCTGCAAGCTCTGGAGACTGATCTGCGCGAAAAACTGCGCGCGCTGAACGGCGACCATGAGTTCATTTTGCGGCGGATACAGGATTCGTTTTCCAATGCGCTTCAGCCGTCAGAATTTCAGGGCTGCCTGGCCGAGTCGCCGGCGGCGGAGGCCGACGAGCTGGCACGGCTCTACCTGGAACGCCCGCGCCGGCGCCAGCCGCGTGAACTAAGCACGCGCCAGGCGATCTACCAACGGATGCGGCAGGAATTTGAAAACGCGGGGGTCTGGCCGCTGATGTGGCGGGACGTTCCAGTAGCGCGCTACACGCGCAGCGGCGATCCGCTAAAGCTGGATTGCGGTTACAGTCCTAACGGCACCGTCAAGCTCTTTCACGCGGTCTCGCTGGCCACGGATGTGAACGCCGCCAAAATCCTGGCCTTCACATTCCCGCAGCTTGCAGAGGGCATTCGCAGGGCCGAAGGCAAACAAGCGCAACTCACGGTCGTGGTGGAGGATGACCTGCCGGCCGACGATGAGGCGGTGCGGTTTGCGCGGGAGACGCTGGAGCAGCAGGCGATCAGGATTGCTCACGCGGGCGAAATGCCGCAGATCGCCGCCGTCGCAGCGCGCGAACTGAGTATCGGCTGAGAAGAAAAAGCCCCGGCATTGCAGCCGGGGCTGATTAAACGTATGTTTAGGCGGATCAGTAGGCTCTGAAGCGGTCTCCTTCAAAGATTCGCGTGCGTACTCCGTCAATCACCGCAGGAATCGCAGGATGGGCGACTCCCTGAATTACGAAGATGGAAACGGCTCCCTCAGCCGGGTTGTCGCTGCTGATGGACACGCCCACACCCTGGATTCCGGGGTGCCCCATGAAGTCCGCGACATGAGCATCTTTGGCGGCAAGAGCGCGATCGATCATGCCCTGGCTGGCAGTCACCTTCCCGGCAACGGCGGCATCGTCAAAGATCAACCGCGTGCGAACGCCATCAATCACGGCAGGAATAGCGGGCACGGATTTTCCAGAGACATGAAGCAGCAGTGCGCCTTCAGCGGGATTATCAGCGCTTGCGCCGACTTCTACCGAAGCAAAGCCAAAATCCCTGACCAAAGCGGAAGCGCGCCGTTGCTGGACGGCGGTCACGCGCTGGCGTTCCCGCGGAATTAACGCTGCTTGCGTCGTGCCAACCTGCGTTGAACCGGCTGTGGCGGTCTGCGCGCAGCTTACTGCATGGTCAGGGCCGCCCACAATCGTCAGTGGCCCTGAGGCATTCGTGAACGCAGTGATCACACCGGGCGCAACAAGACCGTTGGAGTCCCTGGTATCCAACAGGGGATTGGCAACCGTGCTCACGCTGTTTCCTCCGTAAAGGAGTGCGACGGGCCGGGAGGTGTCAGTGGTCACAACCAGAGATCCTGAGTCACCGCTGGCGCTGAAACTTCCGCCATTAATCATCACCTGTCCTCTGAAGATGGCGGTGAACGCTTTGGCTCCTCCGCAACTGGAATCGTAATCCACCTGAATATCTGAATTGATCGAGTTTACGGCTGAGCAGGTAAGCCCGCTGGTTCTGCCAGCCTTGCTTACTGCCTGATTTATCGCAGGAGCTGCGATCTGGGATGAAGGCGGCGCCGGCGAAATATTGGTGGTTCCAACCGGCCCAAGATCCAGAATCGTCCCGCTCGGATCAACCTGCCCTGCCACAATTTCTGCTATGGCAGCGTCAACGTTGCTCGGAGCGTGCCCGCAGAGAGGCGCGGTGGAGCTGCCGCAAGCGCCAGGTTCGTTAGCGGCTGGCTTTAGTTTGGCGGCCTGAGTGAGCAGTGCAATCGTAAGCGGAACCGGGTGGCCAACACGGCAGATGGCTTGCAAAGGCTGAATAATGGCATCTCCGGGTGCTCCGGCGTCAGATTTGTCCAGAACGTGGTTATTGCTGAGAATGACGGGTCGTGCCACATCGGGTCGCGTCCAGAGGCTGCCCAGAGTGCCGATGCAACAAAAGGTGGTACCGATGTCACCATTGTTTCCGCCTGAGGTACCCAGCTTCACAGGAGCCGATTGAGCCGAAGCAGTGTCGTTGGGAAAAACTTGACCTGGTGTTGGTGTGGGGGGCGGCGGAGGCGTGCTGGAGCCGCCACCACAGCCCACAATCAACATGATGAACGCAATCAAGATGCCTGAAAACTTTGACATAGCAATAAGCCTCTTTAGTCGAAAAAAATCGCCCCGCCGGGAGGGAACAGCACGAAATCAAATTTTACGCCGGGAATTACTCCGTTATCCAGAGTAGCGGCACGTCCGTAACGTTAGATGCAGGTACCCCGAAAAGCGTGCCCAGGAACCTGCAAAAGGTTGGTTTTAAAAAGGATCATGAATGCCAGTGAAGCAAGGTTCAGATGGGGCATGCGTTGTAAATTCTCAGTAAAAACAAGAGCGGCAAGGCCAGGCGCTTGCCGCTCAAAGCGGAATGGCCGTTATCTATCCAATATCTTCGTTAAAGTTCTCCAGATACTCGCGCACGGCGACCATGAACTGATCGGCGTCAGCGCCGTCAACAATGCGGTGATCGTAACCCACGGAAAGCCGGATGATATGTCGCACGGCAATCGAATCATTGCCGTCTTCATCGGTCACCACTACCGGCTCCTTGAAGATGCCGCCCATACCCAGAATGGCCACCTGCGGTTGCAGGATGATGGGCAGGCCGAACTGCGGGCCAAAGATGCCGGGATTGGTGATGGTGATGGTGCCGCCCTGCACGTCGTCGGGAACCAGTTTTTTGCTGCGAGCGCGCTCGCCCAGATCGCTGACGGCGCGCTGCAGGCCCACAAAGCTCAGGTTCTCCGCGCCCTTGATCACAGGCACGATCAGCCCCCAATCGAGGGCCACGGCAATGCCGATATTCACGTTCTTGTGATACTGGATGGCGTCGCCCACGACCGATGCGTTGATGACCGGCTTTACGCGAATGCCGTGCAGCATGGCCTTGGCGATGAACGGCATATAGGTGAGCTTGACGCCGTTGCGCGCTTCCCATGCTTTGCGGTTCTTCTCGCGGAACCTGGCGATACGCGTCATGTCGACCTTGAAGACCGAGTGCACGTGGGCGCTGGTGTGCTTGGATTCCACCATGCGCTCGGCGATCTTCTTGCGCATGGGCGTCATGGGGACCAGATCGCCGGAAAGCATTTGCGTTACGGATGGAGTTGTGGGCCGCGGTGACGGAACCGGCTGGGCTGCCGCCTGCTGCTGCGGTTGTTGCGCGGGCCGAGCCTGTGGTTGCGCGATGATGACTTGCGGTGTACGGCCTGCCTGACCTGCGCCATGCTGCTGGATAAAATTCTCAATGTCCTGCTTGCTGATGCGACCACCCAGCCCTGTACCGGGCACGCTGCCCAGATCCACGTTGTTTTCTTTGGCAATGCGGCGCACCAGCGGTGACGAACGCATGCGCTCGCCGTCGTGCCCGCGCTCTTGCGCTGGAAATCCAATGACCTCATGCTGCTGCGGCTGTGCGGGCGGCTGTTGCGTTGGCGCAGCCTGCGCAGGCGCCGGCTTGGCCTGAGCTGCGGCTGGTTTTGCCGGAGCAGCGGCCGGAGTTCCCGCGCCGCCGATGACCGCTACCACGCTGTTCACCTGCACAGTGGCGCCTTCCTGAACTTTGATTTCGCGTAACACGCCTGATGCAGGCGCGGGAATTTCCGCGTCGACTTTGTCAGTGGAGATTTCGAACAGCGGCTCGTCGCGCTGCACCTTGTCGCCGACTTTCTTCAGCCACTTGGTGATGGTTCCTTCAAAAATTGATTCACCCATCTGCGGCATAACCACGTCAGTGCCGGCGCCTCCGTTGGCGCCACTGGGAGCAGCGGCCTTTTCTTCCTGTACGGGAGCCGATTTCTCCGTGGCGGGAGGCTGCTGGGCCGCGGGAGCGCCGTCGGCTTGCGGAGCAGCTTTGCTTTGCGCGGGTGGAGGCGCGGACGCCTTGGCGGCGGCAGCGCTGCCTTCAGCATCAATCACGCCGACCACGGTGTTCACCTGCACCGTGGCGCCTTCCTGAACCTTGATCTCTTTCAACACGCCGGCCGCGGGCGCGGGAATCTCAGCATCAACTTTATCGGTAGAGATCTCAAACAGCGGCTCGTCGCGCTGGACTTTGTCGCCGGGCTTCTTCAGCCACTTGGTGATGGTGCCTTCAAAAATCGATTCGCCCATCTGGGGCATGAGTACGTCAGTTGCCATGGGTTCCTTCCACAGGTGTCTCTCGGCTGGTTACCGCAACCCTCGATTATAAATCACCTTTGTGACGTGAGGAGCAAGGAGCCGCCGCGCTGCTTCAAATGATGGGATGGCTGCATGCAGGGCATTTGTCCGGCGGATCCAGGCGCGGGAAGATGCGCCGCTCATCTGGCAGCGGCTCGCCGCAGCGAGGGCAGACTCAACTGTTGAGCTTTCGGCCTCGAAGGACCCATAGTGTAAGAACGGCCGCGGCAGGAGGCGTCGCCACAAGTGTTGCGAGCCAGTAATTCTCAACCTGGAATAGCATGAGACAAGCGGTCAAGAAAAACACAGCGCAGGCAAGCACAGGAAGAACGCGGTAACTGTAAAAGAGCTTGTGATAGGAAGTAGCTGTTTGCGCTCTTTGGCTCGCTCGCATACTTACCGTCCAGTGAGCCACTCGTACTGCTCTTTGCTCAGCGGCACCACGGAGAGCCGGCCCTGGCGGACCAGCGGTGAACTTTCAAAGAGCTTGCTCACTTTCATTTCCGACAGCGCGACCGGATGCGAGATCAGCTTCCCGGCCTTGATCCTGACCTTGGGGACCTTGGGATCTGTGGCGTCGACCGATTCGACCGCGGCCGTGCCCACGGCTCGCTTCTCGTCGCCGGTGTGGTAGATGACCAGCTTGTCGCCCTTCTGCATCCCGCGCAGGTTCTTCACCGCGACCGGGTTGGTTACGCCGTCCCAGACGGTGGATTGCTCTTTTTGCAAATCGGCAAAGCCGTAAACGGTAGGTTCGGTTTTCAGGAGGTAGTACATAAGGAGAACATTATTTCACCACGGAGGCGCGGAGACGCGGAGAAAATCTTTTCAGGTTGCGATTGACGGCAGCCAAGCGCATGCGGCAGCATCTATAATCGCGGCACCATGATACTGATAAACCGTGCAAGCACGTCGACCTTGCTCGTTGTCGCACTCTTAACATTGGTCTGCGTCTATCCGTCGCAAGCCCAGACGAACGGGCAGGCGCAGAGCGCACCCAAATATCCCAACTTTCCCAGCGAGATGCCGGACGAACTGAAGCCGGCGACCGCCAGCTTTGATCACGAGCGCCGGGAAGTGATGATAGCGATGCGCGACGGCGTGAAGCTGCACACGGTAATCCTGGTGCCCCGGAGCGCAACCAAGGCCAAGCCAGCGGCGATTCTGCTGACGCGCACGCCGTATAACGCCGACGAGCTCACCAACCACGTTCAGAGCGCGCACCTGGGGCCGGCGCTGTATGGCTATGACAACGCTACTGAGGTGATTGTGGAAGGCGGGTACATTCGCGTGGTGCAGGACGTACGCGGCAAATACGGCTCAGAAGGCGATTACGTAATGAACCGTCCGCTGCACGGGCCGCTGAACCCGACACCGGTAGACCACGCCACCGATACCTATGACACCATCGACTGGCTGGTGAAAAACGTGCCGGAATGCAATGGCAAGGTAGGCATTCTGGGAATCTCTTATGACGGATTTCTGCCGCTGATGGCACTGGTGAATCCGCATCCGGCGTTGAAAGTTTCTGTGCCCATGAATCCCATGGTGGACGGCTGGCGGGGCGATGACTGGTTTCACAATGGCGCCTTCCGCCAGCAAAACATGCCTTATATCTACGAGCAGGTGGCAACGCGCAAGAACGATGCCAAGTGGTGGAGCGACCACTTCGACGATTACGACATGTATATGCAATCCGGGTCGGCGGGCGAACTGGGACGGCTGCACGGGTTGGAGCAGATCGGTTTCTGGCGCAAGGTACTAGACCATCCCAGCTATGACGCTTTCTGGCGCGACCAGGCAGTGGACCAGATTCTTGCCGCACAGCCGCTCAAAGTGCCGGTGATGCTCGTGGACAGCCTGTGGGACCAGGAAGACATCTACGGCGCTATCGCGGTGTATAAGGCCATCAAGCCGAAAGATAAAGATAACGACAAAGTGTTTCTTGTCCTTGGGCCGTGGCATCACGGGCAGGAGATCGGGGACGGCAGCAGGCTGGGAGCATTGCGGTTCAACAGTGATACTGGGCTGTACTTCCGTCAGCAGATCCTGCGGCCTTTTCTGGATCACTACCTGAAGGATGGCGCGCCGAAGGCTGACGTGCCTCCGGTTTCGGCGTTTGAGACAGGAACAAACACCTGGAGACGGCTCAACGCGTGGCCATCGGGATGCGTCAGCGGATGCGCGGTGAAACCCACGCCGCTCTATCTTCGTGAAGGCCTCAAGCTCAGCTTCAATGCTCCGACGGAGAGAGACTTCCCAGCTTTTGACAGATACGTTTCCGATCCAGCCAAGCCGGTGCCGTTCCGGGCACGTCCGGTGCGCCCAGTAGGCTACGACATTGAAAAAGGTTTGACTTGGCCTCTGTGGCTCGTCGATGACCAGCGCGAAGCTTCCGGCCGTCCGGATGTGCTGGCGTTCACTACAGACGCGCTGACCGCGCCGGTAAAAATCAGCGGGCAGCCCGTCGCCAACCTGGTGGCTTCCACCAGCGGCACCGATTCTGATTGGGTGGTGAAGGTGATTGACGTTTATCCTGACGAAGTTGCCGGACAGCCGGAGATGGGCGGCTACCAGCTCATGGTTTCAGCGGACATTTTCCGTGGCCGCTACCGCGAGAGCCTGGAAACGCCAAAAGCCATCGTCGCCAACATGCCGCTGGTGTACCGCTTTGAACTGCCCACGGCCAACCACGTTTTCCTGCCGGGCCACCGCATCATGGTGCAGGTGCAGTCAAGCTGGTTCCCGCTCTATGATCGCAACCCGCAGACATTTGTGCCGAATATTTTCTGGGCCAAGCCGGGAGACTATAAGAAGGCCACGCAGGAAATCTGGCATTCGCACCAGCCCGGAATGGCGAGCTTTGTGGAGCTGCCGCTGGTAAGCGGACCGTGAGAGCAGAGTTGCAAATCTAGCCGAATTAACGCGAATCGGACGAATTAGACGAATCGAAGTCGATTCGTGTTCATTCGCGAGCATTCGCGGCCAGTTTTTTCCTCCCTAATATCTGTGCAGCTTCCGCGCTTCCCGCACCACGTCTTCAACCTTGGGCAGGAAAAAATGCTCGAGCGGCGGAGAGAACGGAACCGGCGTATCGAGCGCGGTGATGCGCACGATGGGGCCGTCGAGGTCGTCAAAGGCTTCTTCATTGATGATGGCCGCGAGTTCGCCGGCCAGGCCGCCGGTGCGCGTGTCTTCATGGAGAAGAATGACTTTGTTGGTCTTCTTCACGGTCTCTGTGATGGCTTGGCGGTCGAGCGGGCAGAGCGTGCGCAGGTCGATGATTTCGATCTCGATGCCTTCTTTGGCCAGAATGTTGGCGGCCTCCTGCGCGGTGTGGACCATCGCCGCATAAGTAATGATGCTGAGGTCGCGGCCCGGGCGATGCATGCGAGCTTTGCCGATTGGAACGGTATCGCCATTCTCCGGCACTTCTTCTTTAATGCGGCGATAGAGAAATTTGTGTTCGAGAAAGAGGACTGGGTTGTTATCGCGAATGGCTGATTTGATCAAACCCTTGGCGTCACTGGGCGTGGCCGGCGCGACGACTTTCATCCCGGGCGTGTGCACGAAGTGCATTTCCGGATTCTGCGAGTGGAAGGGCCCGCCGTGTACGCCGCCGCCGCAGGGCCCGCGCAAGACAAGCGGAGCGGGCGCACCCCAGCGGTAATGCGACTTGGCCACCATGTTCACGATCTGGTTGAAGGCGCAGCCGATGAAGTCCATGAACTGGAACTCGGCCACGGGACGCATGCCGGTAAGCGCCGCGCCAAAGGCCGCGCCAACGATAGCCGACTCAGCGATGGGCGTGTCAATCACCCGCTGCGGGCCAAAGTGGTGGACAAAGCCGTCAGTCACTTTGAACGCGCCGCCGTAGATGCCGATGTCTTCGCCGATACAGAAGACGGTAGGGTCGGACTCCATCTCTTCCCAGAGTCCCTGGCGGATTGCTTCGAGATAAGTAGCTTGAGCCATGAAAAAAACCTTTTGCCGCTGATTACGCAGATGAACGCTGATCAGAAAAGCATTCAGCAGTCAGCACTCAGCATTCAGTCCTGAAACCGCCTCGTCTGTCTGACAAAACCTTTGCAACACGGAGGAACGGAGAAAACAGAGGACTGGAAAATTCAACGTATTGCCCTGAATTCCTTTTGTCCTAAATTTTTTGTGCTAAATTCCTCCGCTTGCCCCCTTCCTCTGTGTTTCAAAGATTTTCGTCAAGTCCGCGAGACTGTTTAGGGACTGAATGCTGAATGCTGATTGCTGAGTGCTGATTGCTGAGTGCTGACTGCTACTTAAAATGTATTGCCGCCTCGCTCTCCTTCAGCTTGCCCTCACTGCGACGCGCTTTCTGCGGCATGCCGTATTTGGGCTTGATTACGTGGCAGCCATCTTCGCAGAAAACGCCTTCTGCTGCGGTATAGCCCTCAGGCATGGGAGAGTTCTCAGCAAACTCGCGCTCGGCATCGATTTCTTTCTCTATGCCCGCAATCATTTCTTTGTCCTGCGCCGGCGTCAGCCATTTTTTCTCCAGCAGATATTTCTGGAAGCGGTCAATGCAATCGCGCTTCCGCCAGAAGTCGTGCATCTCCTTGGGGACGTAGGCTGCGGCGTCGTGGATGGCGTGGCCCTTCATGCGCATCAGCTTGGCCTCGATCAAAGTCGGCCCTTCACCACGATGGGCACGCTCCACGGCTTCGTAGGTTGCGTCGTAGACCTGGCAGGCATCAGTGCCGTCAATGATCACGCCGGGCATGCCGTAGCCGATAGCGCGATTGGCAAGGTCTTTGACGTTGACCTGATATTCCGTGGGCGTGGAGTAGGCCCAAAGATTGCTCTCGATGATCAGCACCAGCCCCAGTTTGCGCACAGCGGCAAAGTTGATGCCTTCATAGCTCACGCCGGTGGATTGCCCGCCATCGCCGATCCAGGTGAGGCAGGCCAGCTCTTTGCCCTGAAGGCGCGCGCCCAGAGAGACGCCGGCCATTACCGGCAACAGGTCGCCCAGCATGGAGATGGGCGAGACCATGTGGCGTTTTTCAATGTCGCCGTAATGCGAGGTGCCGTCTTTGCCCTTGGTGGGCGAGCCCGCCTTGGCCATGTATTGCATCATGATGTCTCGGGCGTGAAAGCCGCGGACGAGCTGCGCACCCTGATTGCGGATCATGGGCGCGAACCAATCATCGGGGCCGAGAGCGTAAGCGGAGGCGCAGGAGCAGGCTTCCTGTCCCAAGCCGAAGTAAACGCCGCCGACGACTTTGCTCTGCTTGTAAAGATTTTCCAGCGCCACTTCCATGCGCCGGTTCATCACCATCCAACGGTAGATTTCCAGGTGCTGATCTTTGGTGAGATATTTCGATTCGCGAATGGGCGGCACCGGCGTATTGAGCTTGCCTTTGATCTCGTAGTGAACCTCAGGACCATCGGCGACCTCGCGAACTTCAAATTCCGGCTGTTCCAGGCGCCAGTCGGGGATGCCGTATTGGTTCACGCGAATGGCGGGAGTTTTGGCGGCGGGACGGCCGTTGCGGCGGTTCCCGTTAGATGAGGCTTTGGCGCCAGATTTGTTTGCAGAGTTTTTGGGGGATTTGGATTTCGTGGGCATACGACTTCACTAGTTTAGCACTCAGCATTCAGCATTCAGCCAAAACCCAAAACCTTGAAACACAGAGGAAAGGAGTAAACAGAGGAATAAGTAATCCAACAGAAATGTTCAAATTCTCTTCCGTGTTTCAAAGGTGTTCGTTAGCGATACGAAGGAGTTGCAGGGCTGATCGCTCAGCGCTGATGGCTGAATGCTGAAAGTCAGGCGGCGGGCTTGTTTTTTGACGGTTGCTGGATGGCGGGCTGGGTACGGGCCTTCCGCGTCTTGTTTTCCTCACAGATCGCCGCATAGCGTTTTTCCAGCTCTTCCAACTCCTCGTCAGAGAGTTTCTCAATATCGATCATGTCATTGCGGGCGGGCACGTGGGAGCGGATGAGTTCGTCCAGTTTCAGGTGCAGGGCCTTGGCGTCACGGTTCTGCGTATTCTGAATCAGGAAGACAACCAGAAACGTGATGATGGTGGTCCCGGTATTGATGATGAGCTGCCAGGTGTCAGAAAAATGGAAGAAGGGGCCGCTGATGGCCCAGGCCACCAGCACCACAATGGCGAAAAGGAACATGTAAGGATGCCCGACAAGCTGAGCGGTCCGGCTGGCGAGGCGGCTGAACCAGAGGTTCATGCTGTTGGTTTTGACGATTTGTTCCCGGGCCCCTTCCAGGGGTGACTTATCACTCTGCTTCGGGACGGGTTGGCGGCTGCCGCCGGATTCAGCAGCTCTGTCGCCGCGTGGCGATCCGTTGCCCCGAGCTTTTGAAGATAAATTGTTCACACCAGCTTAGATGCCGGGCCTGTGCGGCGGGCTGGTTGTTTTGCGATATATTCGCTCAGGCCAGGTAGATATCTTCGTCGCCGGCAAGCTTGCGCAGCTCTGATGGCGGATGGGCGGGCGTGTCCTGATTGAGGGGCGGCGTTGACTGGAGCAGAGCGTCCAGCGAATCCAGCCAAAGCGTCTGCGCGCCAAAAACGCGGCCGAAGTTGCGTGCGACCTGCTGCGACAGCTCTTCCAGGCCAGGAAGTTTACGACCGCGACTGAGAGAGCTCTTCGCCATCTCCTGATCGAGCGAAGTCACAGGCTTATCAGAGATGCCGCAAGGCACGATCAGCTTGAAGTAGTCGAGATTGGTATTCACGTTCAGAGCAAAGCCGTGCGAGGTGACAGCGCGAGAAATATGCACGCCGATGGCGGCGATCTTTCCTGGAACTTCATTCTGGGTCCACACGCCGGTCAGTCCAGAAATGCGCTCGGTGACGACGCCAAGGTCGCCACAGGTGCGGATCAGCGCCTCTTCCAGTTTGCGGACAAAATCCACGGCGCCCATGCGCGGCTCAAAAGCGCGCAGGTCAAAGATGGGATAGCCAACGAGCTGGCCGGGACCGTGGAAGGTAACGTCACCGCCGCGGTCGGTTTCATGCAGCTCCACGCCATTGCTGGCGAGCGACTCCCGAGAGGCGATAATGTTCTGCGCTCCGGCATTACGTCCGAGGGTGATTACAGGCGGGTGCTCCAGCAGCAGAAGCGTGTGGCTGATGCGCCCTTCTTTTACCAGGCGGACGAGCGTGTGCTGCAATTCCAGAGCGACGGAATAATCCACGCGGCCCAGGTAAAGCGTGTTGATGACGCGCAGAGGCATAAGAACATTGTAACCACTGATCTTCACTGATGAACACTGATCCGGAAAAGAGACGGCGGTATGCTGGAGTGGAAAACACAGGGTCCCTCGGTCCTACTCGCGCTCTGATCTGCCCATTCCCGCCAAAAGCGGGCGCGAATGGGGACCCAAAAGCGCGCGCTCGCAACGACGGACCTCGGGATGACGTTTACTAGTGGTCAGTTTGACTTGAAACCACCCGGCTAATCAGGCGGTGGTTTCGCTTTCGAGATAGGTCTCCGCCAGCCAGGCGGAATAATCATCATCGGAGGCGCGGGGCAGAGCGACGCTCCAGATGCCATTTTCGGCGGCACGCAGGCCAATCTGGCCTTCGCGCGGGCTGCCTTTCTCGCCTATCCAGATCACCATAAACCGTGCCCGCATGTTTCCGCATTGCAGGCCGACGATGAAACCGCGTTCGAGAGCCGCCGTTACGCCATAAAGCCGCGCTCCATTGGTAGCGATGTCGAGGGTGCGAGCGTTCTGCGAGAACACCTTGCCATCGCTGTCCAGGCCCCAGAGCCTGACGGCAATTGGTACGGTGAGGCGTCTCTCGCGGCGCTTCTGCATGGGGGAATCATAGGCCGACAAAAGTCACGCAACGCAAACAATTGTTACCTAGGACCATCACTTTGGTAACCCAGAAGCACTCAGCACTCAGCCTTCAGCACTCAGCCAAAAGTGGGCTTTTGCCAGCAAAAAAACTGCGGACCGGCTCGGAATTTCTGTGGCTCAGCTGGCTACGCGCTCTTCATCACCCATCTCGTCCATGTATCGCGCCGGGTCGCGCTCGAATTTCCGCAGGCAGTCAGTGGAGCAGAAATAGAGCGTTTCTGAATGATAGTCGTGGCTGGCAGCCGCGCCGGCAACGCTGATTTCCATTTTGCAGACTGGATCGATAGGCATGGTTTTTCCCTCCTTGAAAATGGATTCGGGGAACGGGGAGAAGGGTTGCTGGGAAAAGCAGCACTCAGCGGTCAGCACTCAGCATTTAGCCCTGAAACATCTTGATATGCCGAACGAAAACCTTTGAAACACAGAGGAACAGAGGAACCAGAGGATGGGAAAGGAGTAAAAATCTTTATCTATTGTGGTGAAAATTTGCTTTAGTCTTCTGAATTCCCTCCAAATTCCTTCCGCTTACTCCTTTTTCTCCGTGTTGCAAGGTTTCTTGTTGGTTCTACGATGCTGTTTCAGGGCTGAATGCTGACCGCTGAGTGCTTTCTTACGCGTTAATCGCCTTGCCCTCTACGGCGCCAAAAGCGTCGAGGAGTCCTTCAGCAACGGTGGGATGGGCATGGATGGTGAACATCATATCTTCCACAGTCGCTTCAAGCTCGAGCGCGGTCACGGCTTCGGCAATAATTTCTGTTGCGATGGGCCCGATGATATGCACGCCGAGAATTTCGCCATAGTTCGCGTCTGACACGACCTTGATGAAGCCCTCATGATTGTTGATGATGGTGGCTTTGGAGTTGGCGGTGAAGGGGAACTTCCCGACCTTGACCTGGCGTCCGGCTTCTTTGGCCTTGGCCTCAGTCAGGCCCACGCTGCCGATCTGCGGCTCACAGTAAGTGCAGCCGGGGATATGGTTTTTGTTGACCGGCTTGGCAGGCTTGCCGGCGATACGGGTAACGGCCACAATGCCGCACATGCCGCCTACGTGCGCAAGTTGCGGAAGCCCGGCGACGATGTCACCGATGGCGTAAATGCCTTTTTCTCCGGTCTCCATCCATTCATTGGTGTGAACGAAGCCGCGCTCGACTTTGATGTTGGGCGTCTTCTCCAGGCCAATGCCCTCGGTGTTCGGTCCGCGGCCCACCGCGACCAGGACCTTTTCCGCTTCCAGCTTTTGCGTGGCTTCGCCCTGCGGCGTGAAGCTGACCGACACTCCGTCTTTCGTCTTCTCCACTTTTTCAACTTTGGTGTTGACGAAGCAGTTGATGCCTTTCTTCTTGAACGACCGAAGCAGTTCCTTGGAAATGTCTTCATCTTCCACCGGCACCAGGCGGGGCAGCATCTCGATAACCGTGACCTCTGCGCCGAACGAGCGATAGATGGAAGCAAATTCCACGCCCACCGCTCCGGAGCCAATGATGACCATCGATTTGGGAATGGCGGGCAGGCTGAGCACTTCAATATTGGTAAGGATGCGGTCGTCGGGTTTGAGCCCGGGCAGCATGCGCGCGAAAGAGCCGGAGGCAAGAATGATGTTTTTTGCCTGAATCTGGCTGGCGCCTTTGCCGCCTTCAATCTGAACCGTGTGCACGCCGTTCTTTGCGGGGCCGGTGAGGCGGCCGAAGCCGAGCACGCGGTCAACCTTGTTCTTGCGGACGAGAAAATCGAGCCCCTTGGTGTGCTTGGCGACGATCTTGTTCTTGCGGTCCTGAATATTCTTCCAGTTGAGCTTGCCTGCTCCCAGGCCGTCAATGCCGTACTCTTCGGCGTCCTTGAGATGGTCATAGATTTCAGCATTGAAGAGCAGGGCTTTGGTGGGGATGCAGCCAACGTGCAGGCATGTGCCGCCGAGCTTGTCGTCTTTTTCGATGAGGCAGGTTTTCAGTCCAAGCTGGCCCGCGCGGAATGCGGCGGTGTATCCGCCGGGTCCGGAGCCGATGATGGCGACGTCATAAATGGTGTCTGGCACAGTAGCGCTCCCTCTGGTCGGAAAAATCGTGAGAAGGCAAACAGGTGATTGTAAACCGGACAAGGCTTCACCCTCAAAACGTGGAGCCACGTCCCGCCTGCCTGAGAGATTTTCTCCGTAGCCATTAGATTAAGGTTGGGGCGGGAAGGATTCGTTTGCTGTAGTACGGTTGGCAAAGAGGGGAGACGCAGCGTGCTACGTCTCTACGGAACGGCGGTGCCATTTTGCGCTGAAAACATTGGTTCTTGTGCTAGCCTTGGCTCGCCATGTCATCTCTATTGATCATTCCGGTTCCGGCCATAAAGCTGGCGCGCAAAGCCTGGCTGCGCCTGACTGGGCTGCTGTTCCTCAGCCTGCTGGCTGCGGTGGCGCTGGCTTTTTACAGCTACCAGATGCATCACTTGAATACCGCGCTGAACAGCTATAAACAGGCCACGTCACAATACCGGGCGAGGACGGAGGCGATCCATCGCCTGAGCGATATGGAAGCGGCGTTCAATCGCTACCTGTTGGACGGGAACTCGGCCAACCTGGGACTCATACAAGCCGATAAGCAACGGATCGAGCAACTGGCGCAGTGGGACGGCGACGCGCAGCACGATCAGCTGCTGCAGGGCCTGGTGGCGGCGGAGCAGAAGTGGTACACGCAGGCCGTGCAGCCGATGATCGAAGAGCGCCGCAAGCTGGCTGGGGGACAGGGACTGCCGGAGGACTTTCTCGCCAAATATCGCGCGGCGCCACAAGACTTGCAACTGGTGAACCTTGAGTCGAACTCGGAGAACGCGCAGCGTCAGGCGCAGCAGGCATTGCAGCAAGCTGAGGATCAGCTACGCTGGCTCTGGCTGCCTTATCCGCTGGCTGGATTGCTGATGGTTGGCGTGATTGCGCTGACCGTGAGTGCGATCAAGAGCGTGAACCACTTGAAGCAGGCGGCGGAGAGCGAAGGAGACGAGGAAGAGGATGACGGGACAGAGCGCGAGGAAAGCCATGGGGAAGCGAAATGATAACGGGCCTGATTTGGTGGATCATTGTGGGTCTGGTAGCGGGCTGGGCAGCGGGCAAGATCATGAAAGGCTCCGGCTATGGCGCGTTGGCAGACATTGTGCTGGGAATGGTGGGCGCAATCGTGGGCGGCTGGATTGTGGGCATTCTGGGGTTCTACAGCTCGGGCGGGCTCATATCGTCAATTCTGGTGGCGACGCTGGGAGCAGTCGTACTGATATGGCTCTCGCGCATGAAGACCTACGCGGAAGTCAGACGGCAAGCCAACATTAACCTAAGAGCCTGGCTGCGTCCTTCGCAAAATAAGTCAGAATCAGCTGCGCGCCGGCGCGGCGGATGGAAGTCAGCGATTCCATGATCACACGGTCGCGGTCGAGCCAGCCATTGCGGATGGCCGCCTGCAGCATGGAATATTCGCCAGAAACCTGGTAGGCGGCGATGGGTAGATCAAAGCGCCGACGCGCTTCGCTGATGACGTCGAGGTAGGGCATGGCGGGCTTTACCATAATCATGTCGGCGCCCTCTTTGATGTCGAGCGAGATTTCGCGCATGGCCTCGCGCAGGTTGGCACCATCCATCTGGTAGGAGCGGCGATCGCCAAATTGAGGAGCGGAGTCGGCGGCTTCGCGGAACGGACCGTAAAATCCTGAAGCAAATTTGGCCGCATAAGAAAGGATAGGCGTATTGATGAAACCAGCCTGGTCCAGGGCTTTGCGAATCGCGCCGACGCGGCCGTCCAACATATCGCTCGGAGCGACTATATCCATTCCCGCGCGCACCTGCGAAACCGCAGTCTTGGCTAGGATCTCCAAACTTTCGTCATTCAGAA
>Ga0209647_1001530_pt1 | contig 19461 bp, 21 predicted proteins | sample GraSoi_2013_60cm_FD_185827 | JGI IMG/M metagenome (GOLD analysis project Ga0209647, IMG submission 185827) | Grasslands soil microbial communities from the Angelo Coastal Reserve, California, USA - Sample 9_17_2013_60cm (SPAdes) (version 2) | ecosystem: Environmental > Terrestrial > Soil >... | reverse complement strand
CGCGACCGGCGGGGGCGCGGCGCCCGCCGGGGCTTCGACGGTCTTCACCGTGGCGCCGGGCTTCACCTTCTGCACGCCGGCCACGATCACTTTCTCGCCGTCGTCGAGCCCGCCCTCGACCACCCAATCGGCTCCGGATGTGCGGGTCGCCTGGATCGAGCGCAGCGCCACCTTGTTGTCGGGGCCGACGACCAGAGCCGTGGCCTTGCCGCCGGCATCACGTGTCACGCCGACCTGGGGCACGAGCGCGACGTTGTCGTTCGTTCCTTCCTCGATGCGCGCGCGCACGAACATTCCGGGCAGCAGCACGAAATCGGGATTGGGAAAAAGCGCGCGCACGGTGACGGCACCCGTGCCCGGATCCACCGTGACGTCGGTGAATTGCAAGGCGCCGGGCAGCGGATACTGGGTGCCGTCCTCCAGGAAGAGCGTGACCTTGGCCTGGCCCGGTCCGTTCAGCTTGAGCCTGCCGCTCGCGACGTCGCGGCGTAGCCGCAGGCCCTGCAGGCTCGACTGGTTGAGGTCGACGTACGTCGGATCGAGCTGCTGGACGGTCGCCATGAGGGTGGCGGCGCTCGCCTGCACATAGGCGCCCTGCGTCACCGCCGAAGGGCCGATGCGTCCCTTGATGGGCGACACCACGTTGGTGTAGCCCAGGTTGATGCGCGCGGTCTGGACGGCGGCCTTGCCGGTGGCCACATCGGCGGCGGCCTGGCCCTGGGCGGCCACGGCGTTGTCGTAGTCCTGTTGCGCCACGCCGTTGCCGGCGAGCAGCACCTTGTAGCGCTCCGCGAGCGCCGTCGCCGAAGCCAGCGCGGCCTGGGCGCGCGCGAGCATCGCTTCGGCGCTGGCGAGCGCCGCGCGATACGGCGCCGGATCGATCAGGAAAAGCTGCTGGCCCGCCTTCACGTCGGCGCCTTCCTTGAACGGGCGCGCGAGCACGATGCCGTCGACCCGCCCACGGACCTGCGCCACGGCGACCGGTGACGTCCGACCGGGCAGCTCCATCGTCACCGGGACGCTCGCCTTGCGCACCGTCACCACCGAAACCTCCGCAACCTGTGCGGCAGCGGTGGGTCGGGCCTTGGATCCACCGCAGCCCGCGAGCGCGAGGGCGACAACGACGGCGCAGGCGGTAACGATCGCATGCATGGGAGTCACCCGTGGATACGCTCGGCAAGGGTCTCGGTGACCTTCCCGCTCGCGTCGAACTCCACGTCGAACTCGGACGGGTAGCCCCACTCGTCCGTGAACGCGTAGATCCACAGCGTTTCCGCGGTCCGCTTGTTGCGCGTGGAGTTGGGCGGATTGCCGACCAGTGCGCGAACTTCATCCTGCGTGAGGCCCGCGTGGATGTTCGAGAGCTGGTCGGGCGTGACCCGCGCATGGACGTCGGGCAACGACGCGCAGGCGCCCAGCGCCAGGGTGGCCGCAAACGCCGCAACGGATTTCATGAAGGGAACGATCATGGTGGGGACTCCTGAATGGGTGTGGAGCCCTCATTACGATCTTCGCGCGTGGCAACGCCGTTTCAGGGGCGGCGCCGATCGTTTCGAACGAAACCGTTCAGGGCGGCGGCACGCGCCAGTTGCGCTGCATTTCGAGATACGTGAAGGACGCGGTCCAGCTGATCATGAGCAGCCCGGTGAGCGCCTCGATGCCGGCGGTGAGGCGCATCGCGCCGACCGGATACACGTCGCCGAAGCCGAGCGACGTATAGGTCTCGGTCGAGAAATAGAGAAAGCTCGCCGCGGAATGCGCCAGGTGCCCCTGCAGGCTTCCGAAGGCGCTGTCGTCGAGGAGCCAATACGCCGCGGCGAAGGCGGCGATGTGCGCGATGTGGCTGCAGAACGCGGCGCCCAACGCCAGCAGGACTTTCGCGCGCGCGTGGGCCCAATGCAGGCGCGGGAGGCGGTCGCTGCAAAGGCGCAGCGCCTCGTAGTGGATGAATGCGCTCGCCGCTACCAGCAGGAGCGTGAGGCCCGCGGTCGGGAGCAAGCGCTCAATCCGTCGCGCGCGCGGCGCGCAGGACATTCTCCAGCAGGGCGGCGATCACGCCGCCCACGAGGAAGGCCATCGCAGCCGGCCCGCCCAGCGCATTCACCACGAGCACGGCGGCGGCAAGGATCGCCAGCATCACGATCGCGAGGCTGCCGTCGTCGAAGAAGAGCCCGGCGATCGCGTGCAGCGCCTTCATCGGCGCGCCACCCTGACGCCGATCGCCGACGCGGCGAACATCAGCGCCATGAGCGCGACGATCGTCGCCTCGCCGAACGCCCAGTGGATGCCGATGCCTTCGCCGAACCAGAAGAGCCCGAAAGCCGACACCATGATGCCGACCCCGAACTTGAGGGCATTCTCGGGAACGCGCGACAACGGGCGATTCAGAAGCGCCGCCGCCACGGCCACCGCGACGCAGGCGCCGATCGCACCGAGCGTCGCCGGGACCAGCATGTTTCCCGCCGCGCCGATGCCGATGACGATCACGATCACCTCGATGCCTTCCAGCATCACCGCCTTGAACGAGGTGAGCGCCGCGATCGTGTCCCAGCGATCCCTGCGCACGCCCGCGGACGCGCCCAGCGCCTCCTGCTCCCGGGCGTAAAGCGCGTCTTCATCGCGCAGGCCGATCGCTCCGGCGTAGCGCAACATCGCCTTGCGCAGCCATCGGATGCCGAATAGCAGCAGGAGTGCTCCCACCACCACCTGGAGGATCGCGATCGGAACCGCGGCGATCGCGGTGCCGAACACGGCCACGATCGCGGCGAGCGCGGCCAGGGCCGCCACCGCTCCGGAAATGGATGAGCGCCAACCGCGTACCACGCCCGCGGCGAGCACGACCGTCGCGGCTTCCACGGCCTCCACGGAGGAGGCGAAGAAGGCGGTGGCCATGGCCGGGCCGGCGTGGATGAGGTCGATCATGGCCCGCGCGCGGAAGGCGCGGCCGCGGCCCCCTGGTGCGCGACCCAGTAGGCGGGATAGGCCGCGCCGTCCACGCCGCCGCCGCCAGCGCGCGACGCGCGGTCGAAGCATTCGAGCGTGCGGCTCGCCAACGGCAGCGACCTGCCATGAGCGGCGGCTTCCTCGGCCATGTAGCGCAGGTCCTTCAACATCGTGTCGACGTCGAAAGCGGCCGGCGCGCGCCCGGAGTCGCCGTTCATCGCGGCGACGATTTGCGCGCCCCGTGCCCGCAGGATCCCGGCCCCGATGTTCGAGTCCGCGAGGAGGTCGATCGCGCGCGCCGCATCGACGCCCGGCGGACCCGCCAGCGAAAGCGATTCGCCCAACGCTTGCCAGAACACGACCAGCAGCAGGTTCGCGGCAAGCTTCATGCGCGCTCCGGCGCCCAGCGGGCCGACGTGCTCGACGCGGCGGCAAAGGTCGGCGAGCACCGGCCGCGCGCGCGCGAAATCGGCGGCGTCGCCGCCGGCGAAGCCGATCAGGCTCCCCGACTGCGCGAGCGGTATCGAGCCGCTCACCGGGCACTCGATGAATCCGGCATCGCGCCGCGCCAAGGCCGCGGCGATTCGCGAGTGCGTTGCCGGGCTCACCGTGCTCATGTCGACGAACAGGCGACCTTCCGCGCGGCCGTCGAGAACTCCCTGCGGTCCGAGGTACACGCGCTCGATCGCGGCATTGTCGAGGAGGAACGAGATCACGATGTCGTGCTCGTTCACCAGGTCGGCGAGCCTCGGGCTCCATCGCGCTCCGGCCTCGCGCGCGTCATGGGCGTTTTCGATGGTGCGATTCCACGCGGCGACTTGGTGCCCCTTCTCCAGCAGGCGCCGCGCGATCGCGGTTCCCATCCGCCCGGTTCCGGCGATTCCGATCCGCATGTCGATCTCCTAGGCCGCCAGCGCGGAGTCGTCGCGCGCGGGCGGTGCCATGAACTCGGGGCCGACGGGATCCTTCACCGTGGCCGCGAGGATCTTCGCGATGCGCGTCTTCGCCACCTCATCGAGCTCCCATCCCATCACGTCGTCCACGGCATCAAGCTGCGCCGGGTGGCGCGCGCCCCAGAGTGCGATGGTGCCGCCCTGGTCGAGGACCCAGCGCACCGCGAGCGCCAGCACCGTGAGCCCATAGCGCTCGCGCGCGTAACGGTCGAGCGCCTCCACGGCGGCGAGATACTGGGAGAAGCGCGGCTCCTGGAACTTCGGATCGCCGCGGCGCAGGTCATCGCCCTTGAACTCGGTTGCGGCGGTGATCGTCCCGGAGAGAAGCCCGCGGCACAGGGCGCCGTAGCAGAGCACCACCATGTCGTGGCGCCATGCATAGGGAATGATTTCGCGCTCCGCGTCGCGCTCGAAGAGGTTGTAGGGAGGCTGCGCCGCGTGGATCGGCGCAGCCTCGCGGAACTCGGCCATCTGCGCCGCCGAAAAATTGGAGACTCCGATCGCACGGATCTTCCCCTCCGACACCAGCCGCGCGAGGACGGCAGCCGTGTCGTGGATCGGCACCAGGGGATCGGGCCAGTGCACCTGGTAGAGGTCGATGTAGTCGGTGCGCAAGCGGCGCAGGGACTCCTCCACCTCCTTCCTGATGCGCGCGGGCGAGGAGTTGCGCCGCACGTTCCCGTCGCGCCAGTCGAGACCGGCCTTGGTCGCGATGAGCGCGTGCCGGCGTAGCCCTCCGGAGAGCGCCATGCCGACGATCTCTTCGGAGCGCCCGAACCCGTAGACCGGCGCGGTATCGATCAGCGTGATGCCGCGCTCGACCGCGGAGCGGATGGTGCGGATGGACTCGTCGAGGTCGCTCTGCGCGCCCCACATCCAGCCGCCGATCGCCCACGTGCCCAGCCCGATGCGCGACGCGGTGAGCCCCGTGGAGCCGATGCCGATCGTCTCCATCGCGTTCATTTCAGGTGCTCGCGCACGAACCACGACTGCCTCTCGTTGGTGCGGATCACGTCGCTCACCAGGAGGTCGTTGGTGCCGTCGTCGCCCAGCTCGGCGGCACGCCGCGCCGCCGCGCGCACGGCGTAGAGCACGCGCTCGTGCGCGTCGACCAGGCGCGCGAGCTGCCGCGCGGGCTCCTCGCGACCGCGCGGCGGGCGCGCGAGCATCGTCGTCTCGGCGACGTCGGCGGCCATCGCGATCGCGGTGCCACCGAGTGTCTGGATCCTTTCGGCGATGAGGTCGACCAGGTCCTCCTGCTCGCCGTGATGCTTGTCGAACAGGAGGTGGAGCGGATAGAAGGTCGCGCCCGAGGTCTGCCAGTGGTGCTTCTTGTAGAGATCGCGCAGCGTCATCGTGTCGGCGAGGATCTGGTTCAGGACCGCGGCGCTTTCCTCGCACGCCTTGCGCGCAAGCGCGAGGCGGACGTCGGAAGCGGGCGCGAAGCCGGCGCGGGGGGAAATTTCGAATGCCATGTGGGTCTCCGGGTGGTGAGTGATGTTGGAAGTCGGGCCGCGGACATTCAGCGTTCGAGCTGCGACAGATAGACGGCGACGTCTTCGCTCTGCGCCTCGTTCAAGGTCGTCGAGACGGCGAGAGCGGAAGCGATGGAAACGGGATTCATGGAGCAAGAATGACCGCTCCGGATGTGCAATCCGTTTCGTTCAGCCTGGCATTGGTTTCGCGTGAAACACGCTAGCCGGCGAGTGCGCGCGCGAGCGCGGCGGCGAGCTCGCGCGACTGGACCGGCTTCCTCAGGACTTGGCGCACGCCGGCGTCGAGTGCGGCCTGCGTGAGCGTCCCATTGGAGTGGCCGCTGATCAGGATGACCGGCATCGTGGAACGCGCCTTGATCGCGGCGCGCGCGAGCGCCGTGCCGGTGAGCCCGGGCATCATCTCGTCGGTGAGCACGACGTCGTACTCCGTGGGCATCGCCTCGAGGGAGGCGAGCGCCGCGTGGGGCTCGGAAAAGGGCACCGGCTCGTAGCCCAGCCGGGTGAGCAGCTCCGCCGTCATGATGAGGAGCGGCTTCTCGTCGTCGACCAGCAATACGCGCTCGCCGTGCCCATGCTCAACGGGGCCCTCGTCGCCCTCGACGGCGGCGCTTTCGGCGTTGGCGCGCGGCAGGTAGATCTCGAACGTGCTGCCGCGCCCGAGCTCGCTCGTCACGTGGGTCGCGCCGCCGGAATCCGTGACGATTCCGTAGACGAGGGCAAGGCCCAGCCCCGTTCCGCGCCCGACTTCCTTGGTGGTGAAGAAAGGCTCGAAGATGCGTGCCAGCGTGGCGCCGTCCATGCCGGTGCCGGTGTCGGTCACCACGAGCTTCACGTAGCGCCCCGAAGCGAGCGTGTCGTGGGCGAACGCGAGCTCCCGCTCCAGGTCGATCGCCTGCAAGGCGACCGAGAGCTTGCCTTCGCCGCCCATCGAGTAGATCGCGTTCGTGCACAGGTTCATGACCACCTGGTGGAGCTGCGTCGCGTTGCCGACCACCACCAGCGGCGTTTCCGGCAGCGCAAGCTCGAGCGCGATGCCTTCGGAAAGCGAGCCGCGAATGACGTCGAGCGTCTCGCGCACGACGCGGCCGATGTCGATGGGGCCGCGCGCGACGCGCTGGCTGCGGCTGTAGGTGAGGATCTGGTCGACCAGGTCGCGCGCGCGGTTCGCGGCGATCATGAGGTTGCGCGCGTAGCGTTGCTCGGGCGAGCCTTCGGCGGCGCTCTCGAGGAGCATCTCCCCGTAGCCGATGATCCCGCCCAGGTTGTTGTTGAAGTCGTGCGCGATGCCGCCCGCGAGGCGCCCCACTGCTTCCATCTTCTCGGCCTGTCGAAGCTTCTTCTGCAGGCGGTCCTGCTCGGCCTCGGCGAGCCTGCGGCTTTCCTGCACGCGCGCGTCGGCCTCGGCGCGCCGCGTGAGCTCGCGCGCGGTGAGCGCCAGCAGCGCGAGCATCACCGCCGACGTGAGCAGCGTGCGCGCCACGACACGCATGGCCTCCGTGTACCAGGGCGCAAGCACCGTGGCCTCGGGGGCTCCGACAATCACGATGAGGGGAGCGTCGGGAACGGACGCGGCGGAGAGGAGCCTCGGGTCCGGGATCAGGCTGGAAGACCACCAACCCGCATAGCGGCCGTCACGCTCGACGGCCGCCAGCATCGCGTCGAGGTCGTAGGGGCGCTTGCCGTAGAAATCCTCGGGCGGGGGAGGCACGCGCGTCACGAGGACGCCGCCCCGGTTGAGGAGCGCCACGAATCCGTGGTCTCCGATGTCGAGCGACCGATAAACCCGGTTGAAGTATTCGACGTCGATGATCGCCGCCAGCACGCCCGCGAACCGCCCGCTGCGGTCGGTGATGGGCTCGGAGACCGCGAACGACCAGCGATGGGTGACGACCCCCAGGAAAGGGTCGCTCACGTAGCGGCGCCTGGCGGTCGCATCGCGCTGGTCCGTGAAATAGCCGCGGCTGGAGAAATCCGCGCCGATCTCCGTCCTCTGGTCGGTGCTCAACACGACGCGGCCGTTGCGGTCGAGGAGCAGCACCGCGCGGATCTGGGGAATGCCGGAGATGCGGTCCTTCAGCCGCGCGGCACGCACCGCGGCGTCGCCGAGGCCCGCTGTCGAAATATCGTTCGCCGCGCCACGCAGCAGCACGTCGGTCGACTCGAGGGCGCGCGCGGTCTGGTCGGCGAGGAGCGACGTGAGATTGTTGAAGTCGCGCAACGCGTTGCGCTCGACCAGCGCGCGCTGGTTGCGGATGTCCCAGACGGCCGACAACACGTTGATGCCGATCAGCACGGCGCCCAGGGCGAACAACATGCGCCTCAGGGTCATGCCGGACAGTCCGCGCGCCGCGCGAGGCGCCTGCATCCGGTCAGTCCCGCGCCGGCCCGACGAGGTCGAGCACGGTGTCGACCATGTCCTTGCGCCTGAACGGTTTCGCCAGGGCTCGCGTCGCGCCGAGCGCCTTCGCCCGCTCGGCGGTGAGGCCGCGATCCGAGCGGAAATGCGCGGAGATGGCGACGATCGGAATTTCCGGATGGGCGCGCGCGATCTCGGCGATCACCGCGTCGCCGCAGATTCCCGGCATGTTGATGTCGGTCACCACGAGCTCGGGAGGACGCTCGAGCGCGGCGGCGAGGCCGGCGCCGCCGTCGGCGGCCAATGCCACGCGATAGCCCGCGGCCATGAGCCATTCGGCCATCAGGTCGCGCAGGATCGGGTCGTCCTCGATCACGAGGATTCGCGGGGCGGGTTCCATGGCCGTATGATGTGGCCGTCGCAAGCCGCACCGTTTCAGCTGAAACAATGGCGCGCAGGCTTCGATACGCTGGATTGCATGAGAATCGAAATCGACGTGACCCCGCAAGCTACCGACATCCAGGCCTTCGCGCCGCACGTGCTCGCCGTGGACGACGACCCGCTGATCCGCCAGATGATCGCCGACTATCTCGCCAAGCACGACTGCCGCGTGAGCGCGGTCGCCGACGGGCGCGCGATGAGGGAGGTGCTCGCCAGGGAAGTGGTCGACCTCATCGTGCTGGATCTCAAGCTGCGCACCGAGGACGGCATGAGCCTCGCGCGCACGCTGCGCGACGAGTCCGCGATCCCGATCATCATGCTCACCGGGCGTGCCGACGAGGCCGACCGCGTGATGGGCCTGGAGCTCGGCGCCGACGACTACGTGACCAAGCCCTTCAGCCCGCGGGAGCTCCTCGCGCGCATCCGCACGGTGCTGCGCCGGCGCCACGCCGAGGTGCGCCAGGGCCGTCCGGAGGGCATCCGCGCCTTTCGCTTCGACGGCTGGGAGCTGAACCTCAATACACGAAGGCTCACCGCGCCGGACGGCAACGTCACCGTGCTCAGCAAGGGCGAGTTCAGTCTCCTCGTGGTATTGCTCGGGGCTCCGCATCGCATCCTCAACCGGGACCAGCTCCTCGACCTGTCGCGACTGCACAACGACGAAGTCTACAACCGCGCGGTCGACATCCAGATCATGAGGCTCAGGCGCAAGATCGAGCCCGACCCGTCGAAGCCGAAATACATTCGCACCGAGCGCGGCAACGGCTATGTTTTCAGCGTGAACGTCGAGACCGTTTATTAAGATGTCGCGCGCGTTTCGTCCGAAACGGCGCGCCGCGAATCTGGAACCGGTCCGAGACTTTCAGGGCTCGTAATGCAATCACGTCACCTTCGACGTCATTGCATAAGGAGCTTCACCATGAAAAGCCTCACCCGCAAGATCGCCATGGCGGCGGCCGTCCTCGCCACCGCCGGCGCACTCGGCGCGAACGCCGCCGACGAGCCGCAGCAAGCAGCGCCCACCGCCCAGGCGACGGTTCCGGGCTCGCCGCAAGCCTCCAAGACCGCGGCCGCGCGTCTCGCCCGGCTCGAGTATTTCGAGAACCAGGAGGCCCTGCTGGATGCGCCCAGCTATGATCCGTCCGAGCATCCGGACGCCAAGCCCGCGCCGCACTCGGCCCATCGTCCGCCGTCGGTGTGGGACGACCCGCTGAACACCGCGTCGCTCGGCAACTAGCCCGGCGAGGTCGCCATGCGAATGCTCTTGAGCATTGCCACCGCCGCGCTTCTCGCGGTGCCGGCCCCCGGTGCCGCGGCACCGGGGGCCGGCATTTACGAGGTCGACATCGTGAGCCCCACGGACCAGCAGACGGTCTTCAGCGATAGCGGCGACTTTTCCGTGCAGACGACGGTGGTCCCGGATCTCGCGATGGGCGACCGGCTCGAGTTCCTCGTGGACGGCACGCCCGTCGCCCCGCCCTCGCCGATCCTCGAGTTTCCGCTCCATGGCGTCACGCGGGGAGAGCACGTGCTGCAGGCGAGGATCATCGACTCCACGGGCAACGTGGCTTCGACCTCGCCGCCTACGGTGGTCTACGTCTGGCAGGCGTCGCTGCAGTTTACCAACCGGAACGCGCCGCCTCGCTAAAGTGGTGTCAGGTACAACTTAAAAAGTCGTACCTGACACCACTTCTAGCGCAGCGAGGCGAGGTAGTGCGCGACGTTGGTGATGTCTTCGTCAGTCAAGGGCTGCGCCGCGCTCGCCATGGTGCCGTCGATGTCGGGGCGCGCGCCGGTCTTGAAGCCGCGCAGCTCCTTCACCAGGTAGTCGTAGTGCTGGCCGGCGAGGCGGGCGATGTGGTTCTGCCCCGCGAAAGTGCTCGTGTGGCAGGAGCTGCAGTAGAAGCGCTGCGCGATCGCCTTGCCCGCCGCGACCTTGGCGGGATCGGCCGCGAGCGTGGGCGCCGCCGGCTTCTGCGCCGCGTAGTACGCCGCGATGTCCTTCATGTCCGCGTCGGTGAGCTTCTCCGCGAAGGGCGACATGCGTGCGTCCTTGCGGCGCTGCTCGCGGAACTGGAGGAGCTGGTAGAAGACGTAGATCGGCGGCTGCGCCGCGAGCGACGGGAACTGCGGATCGGTGGAGTTTCCGCCGGGGCCGTGGCACGCGGCGCAGACCTGCGCCTTCGCCTCGCCGGCCGGCGCATCGGCCGCGGGCGCAGCGGGCGCGAGAAGAAAAAGGGCCGCGAAAAGCGACCCTCTCCCCGGCCCTCTCCCGCAGGAGAGGAAGAACATCCTCACTTCTTGTAGGCGACCCGGAATATCGCGCCGGCCACGTCGTCGGAGACCAGGAGCGAGCCGTCGCGCATCACCTGGACATCCGCGGGACGCCCCCAGAACTTGTCGCCGTCCTGCAGCCAGCCCGTCACGAAGGGCTCGACCTTGACCACCTTGCCCGAGCTGTCGACCACCGCGCGCGACACGTTGTATCCGGTCTTCTTGGTGCGGTTCCACGAGCCGTGCTCGGCGATGAAGATATTGTTCTTGTACTCGGCGGGGAAAGAGCTCCCGGTATAGAAGCGCATGCCGAGCGCGGCCACGTGGGGTCCCAGCTTCGCCGCGGGCGGCGCGAACTCCGAGCACGAGCGGCCCTTGCCGAATTCCGGGTCGAGCAGGTCGCCCTGGTGGCAATACGGGAACCCGAAGTGCTGGCCCTTGGCGGTGACGCGGTGCAGCGTGTCGTTGGGCAGGTCGTCGTTCACCCAGTCGCGGCCGTTGTTGGTGAACCAGAGCTGCTTGGTGACCGGGTGGAAATCCATGCCGACGCTGTTGCGCACGCCCAGCACGACGTTCTCCATCACCTTGCGCTCGGGGTCGAGGCGCATGATCGAGGCGTGCGTGGAAGGCGGCATCACGATGTTGCCGGGCGAGCCGATCTGGAAATAGAGCCAGCCGTCGGGGCCGAGGGTCATGAACTTCCAGCCGTGCGGTTCGTCCTTGGGAAGCGCGTCGAACACCACCACCGGCTGCGGCGGGTTTTCGAGGTTGTCCTCGATGTTGTCGTAGCGAATGATGCGCGAGAGCTCGGCCACGTACAGCGCGCCGTTCTTGAAGGCCACGCCGTTGGATCGATAGAGGCCCTTGCCGATGGTCTTCACCTCGCGCTTGCCGCCCTTGTCGACCACCGCGTAGACGTTACCGGGGAAGCGCGTGCCGACGAAGAGCGTGCCCTTCGGGCCGAACACCATCGAGCGGGCGTTGGGCATGCCGCTCGCCCAGAGGGTGACCTCGAAGCCCTTGGGGACCTTCAGCGTCTTCAGCGGGATCTCGTTTTCGGGAAGCGCGGTCATTCCGGGCGGGTGCGGCGCCAGGTTGAGCGCCTCCTGCTCGGCGCTGCGGCCCTGCGCCCAGGTCGGGGGAATCGGCGGCGCGACCGGCGTATTCGGAGGCGCGCCCGCGGGTTGGCCGGGCGTGGTCACGGCGGGCGGTGCGGGTTGCTGCGCGAGCGAGACGAACGCCACGGCGGCGAAGGCGATACCCAGCGCGGCCGAACGCAAGAGCTTGTCCATGTTCGATTCTCCTCTTTGGGATTTGTCCGAGTAGCGCAGAGGAGAATAACAGGACTTGACCGCACCTGAATCGGCGCCATCCAGCGCCATCCATCGAGCTCGGGATGAAGCTCGACCCGGGGGACCTCGACCTTTCAAAGGGGAGAGAGCTCGCTACTACCCATGTCGCTCGAATTTCTTGCGCACCTTCTCTTCCTCGGCGAGCGGGGCACCCCCTCTCGAGCTTCATCCCGAGCTCGATGGATGGCTCTGCGCGCACATTCCAATCATCGCCCAGGACTTGAATGAACTCGCCCAGAAGAACGGCGATGCGCGACGCGTTTCCAATGTGCAGCCCGCGCAAGGGGGCTGCTGGTGATCTATTGGGCAGTGATGCGAGGAGCATCAAAGCGGACCAACTTCCAGTAGTAGGGTCTGCGCGCTATTCCAAACGCTTCCGTCAGCCCCTGCCCACGAGAGCCTCATTCGAAGTGTAGGGGTGGAGCTCGAGAGGCGCGCCTCACTGCCGGTCGATAGAAAGAAGGTGCCGGCAGTTAGAGCGTTATGGGTTGCAGCGACCTCCCTCCCGCTTCCAGGAACGATCGCGCCGGCTCGAGCTTCACCCCACTTCGAATGAGGCGAGGTTACGCGGTCTTCACGATGGAGAGCACGCGATCCGGTGGCACCGCGTATGTGACGCCGGGGAGGATGCCCTCGAGAACGAGCGAAGGCCAGCACTGCGCCTCGACGACGCAACAAAGCGAGGTGCCGTCGGCAAGGCAGTCCTCCACGTGGCAGTAGAACCAGGTGCCGTCGGATTCGCATTCGAGCCGCACGACGTCGCCCGGCGACACGCGCACCGAGCTCGCAACCCGGGGTATCGCGAGCTCTCGGGAAAGGACGGCGCCTGGTTGCATCCGTCCAAGGTAGCGCGATTGCTGCGCCGCAACAACCGAGTAATTCTCAGGCGATGCCGCAGAAAAATTCCGCGCGCCCGCCGCGCTACATCATCCCCATCTTGCGCGGCAGCCAGAGCGAGAGCTCCGGCCAGTAGGTCACGATCACGAGGAATACCAGCATGGTGAGGAGCCACGGCATCACCGCCTTGGTGAGCTCGGTGATTCCCAGCTTCGAGATTCCCGAGGCGACGTAGAGGTTGAGGCCCACCGGCGGGTGGCACAGGCCCACCTCCATGTTCGCGTCGATGAGGATGCCCAGGTGCACGGGGTTGATGCCCAGGCTCACCGCCGTCGGGTAGAGGATCGGGGCCATGATGAGGATGATCGACGAGGGCTCCATGAAGTTGCCCGCGATGAGCAGCATCAGGTTGGCGATGAGGAGGAACTCGATCGGGCCCAGCTGCTTGGCGAGGAACCAGTTCGCCAGCGCGTTGGGAATGTTCTCGTTGGTGAGGACGAACGAGAAGAGCACCGCGTTGGTGATGATGTAGAGCAGCATCGCCGACATGTTGGCGCTGTTCAGCAGAACCCGCGGCACGTTCTTCATCTTCAGGTCCTTGTAGACGAACACGGACACGAAGAACGAGTAGACCGCGGCCATCGCAGCCGCCTCGGTGGCGGTGAAAAGCCCCGAGTAGATGCCGCCGATGATGATCACCACCAGCATGAGGCCCCAGATGCTCTTCCTGAACGCCTGCCAGCGCGCGAGCCAGCCCTTGCGCACCATGCGCGGGTAGTTGCGCTTCTTCGCGAGCCACCACGTCACCATGCAAAGCATGATGGTGAGGAGGATCCCCGGGAAAAGGCCCGCCACGAAGAGCGCGCCGATGGAAGTGTTGGTGGCCACCGCGTAGATGACCTTCGGGATCGAGGGCAGCATGAGGATGCCGAGCGACCCCGCGACGGTGATCACGCCCGCGCCGAAGCGCATCGGGTAGCCGTTCCTCACCATCTCCGGAAGGATGATGGAGCCGATCGCCACCACCGTCGCCACGCTCGAGCCGCACACCAGCGCGAACATGGCGCACGCGACGATCCCCGCCAACGCGAGGCCGCCGTGGAAATGGCCGATGACGGAGGTCGCGAAGTCGATCATGCGGCGCGCGACGCCGCCGTGGGTGAGGAAGTTGCCCGCCAGGATGAAGAACGGCACCGCCATGATCTCGAACTTCTCGATGCCGGTGAACAGCTTCAGGCCCACCGCCTCGATCGGCACCTGCGTCATGGTGAACAGGAACGTAAGCACCGTCAGGCCGAGCGCGATCGAAATCGGCATTCCGGTGAGCATCAGCGCCACGAGGATGGCGAAGATGATTCCCGCGTTGCCGAGCGATGCCACCGCGAGCAGCATGATCGCCACCAGCGACAGCGCCGTCGCCGCCTGCTTCGTCGTCATCGAGGGCGGAAGCGGCAACGCGCTCATCGCGACGCTCCGACGGGCGCCGTCGACGGTGCGATGGCCGCATCCTCGGTGACCCCCTCCACGTGCGCGGCGTCATGGTGCGGCAGCTCGCCCGTGCGCAAGAAGCCCCACGCGACCTGCAGGAAGCGAAACGACATGAGGTACGAGCCGCACGGGATCGCGAGGTACACGATCCACATCGGCATCTCCATGTCGGGCGACGTCTGGTCGGTCTTGGAAAGCTCGTAGACGAAGTGCACGCCCAGCGTGCCGATCACGGCGGTGAAGAAGGCGCCGGCGAGGAGGCCGAACATGACGGAAATGAAACGCCAGCGCGGCGGCAGGTGGTTGATGACCACGTCCACGCCCACGTGGATGCCGGTGCGCACCCCGTAGGCCGCGCCGAACTTCGCCATCCACACGAACATGTAGATGCAAAGCTCCTGCGCCCAGGACAGGTTCACCTTGAAAAGCGCGTCGTACAGCGCGTCGAAGTGGAACTTGGCGCTCATGTCGAGCGCATAGCGGTGCGTGACCGCCACGAAGATGAGGATGGTCGCGCCCGCGATGAGCGACGCGATCAGGATCTCCTCGAGGCGGTCGAGCACCTTGAGCACGGCCGGCCCCTACAGCTTGTTCGGATCGAACCCGGTCTCCTTGTAGATCGACTGGATCAGGTCCTTGCCCACGCGCGACTCGCTCTCCTTGTGGACCTTGATGAGGGCGCGCTTCCACGCGAGCTTCTCCGCGGGAGTCAGCGTGATGATCTCGGTCTTGCCGGCTTTTCTCACCGCTTCGAGCGCGTCGTCGTTCTCCTTCTTGGCGATGTCGTCGGCGTACTTGGTGGCATCCGCCATGGCGCCTTCGAGCGTCTTGCGGATGTCGGGCGGCAGGCCGTCCCAGAACTTCTTGTTCGCGATCACGGCGTAGCCGAGATAGTGATGATCCGAGATCGTGAGGAACTTCTGCACCTCGTTCATCTTCTGCGTGTAGAAGTTCGACGGCGGGTTCTCGGTGCCGTCCACGACGCCCGTCTGCAGCGCCTGGTAGACCTCGGAGAACGCCATCACCTGCGGGCTCGCGCCGAGCGCGCGCATCTGGGCGTCCAGCACCTTGGACGACTGGATGCGCATCTTGAGGCCGCGGAAATCCTCGGGCTTGCGCAGCGCCTTGTTGGCGCTCATTTCCATGAAGCCGTTGTCCCAGTAGGCGAGCCCGACGATGCCCTTGGAATCGAGCTTCTTCATGAGCGAGGCGCCGACCGGGCCGCGCGTCACCTTGTGCAGCTCGTCGAAGTTGTCGAAGAGGTACGGCAGGTCGAACACCTCGAACTCGCGCACGCCGAGCGGGCCGAACTTGGCGAGCGAGGGGGCGAGCATCTGCACCGCGCCCAGCTGCAGCGCGTCGACCTCCTCGTTGTCCTTGTAGAGGGTGCTGTTGGCGTAGACCTCCACCTTCACTTTGCCCTTGGTGCGCTCCTCGGCGAGCTGCTTGAACTTCTCCGCCCCCTTGCCCTTGGGCGTGCCCTGGGCGACGACGTGGCTGAACTTGATGACGATCGGCGCCTGCGCGAACGCGGCCGTGAACGGCAGCGCGGCGAAAAGGGCCGCGGCGATGAGTCTGGCGAACATGGGAATCTCCTCGAACGGAAGTCGCGTGATTATAGGTACCCGGGCGCGCCGGCCCTTGCGGTGGATCAGAAAACCCAGAGGTCCTGGCGGGGAATCTCCACCCAATGCGTGCCGCGCTGGAGCATGGTCGGGCCGTGCGCGCGCATGAGCGTCTTGCCGAGGTGGAATACGTGCTCCCACTTGTCGCCGAGGAACATGGACGTGGTGAGCTCGGGCTGCACGCGGTTGTCGCCGGGCCCCTCGGCCAGGCGCACGCGCTCCACGCGCACCATGCCCGTGCCGTCGGCGCCCTGCTTCGCGCTCGGCTTGGCGCGCCCCCAGAGCTTCCAGCCCTCGCCCGTGAGAAGCGCGTTGCCGCCCTCGACGTCGCTGACCTTGCCGGCCAGGCGATTGTTGCTGCCCATGAAGTCGGCGGTGAAGAGCGTCTGCGGCGAGTTGTACATCTCCTGGGGCGTGCCCTGCTGCTCGATCACGCCGTTGTTGAGCAGCAGGATGCGGTCCGACATCGCCATCGACTCGCTCTGGTCGTGGGTCACCACCAGCGCCGAAAGCTGCATGTTGACGATGAGACTGCGCAGCCACGCGCGCGCCTCCTCGCGCAGCTTCGCGTCGAGGTTGGAGAGCGGCTCGTCCATGAGGATGACCGGCGGGTTGTACACCAGCGCGCGCGCTATCGCCACGCGCTGCTGCTGCCCTCCGGAGAGCTGGTGCGGAAAGCGCTCGGCGAGGTGCCCGAGCGAGAGCTCCTCGAGCGCCTTCTTCACGCGCGTGGCGACGTCCGCCGAGGACACCTTGCGCAGCTTCAGGCCGAAGGCCACGTTGTCGGCCACGGTCTTGTGCGGCCACAGCGCGTAGGACTGGAACACGAGGCCGAGGTTGCGCGCCTCGGCGGGCACGTCGAGCCCCTTCTCGCCGTCGAAGATCGCGCGCTCGCCGATCTTGATGGTGCCGCGGTGCGGCGCCTCCAGGCCCGCCACCGCGCGCAGCAGCGTGGTCTTGCCGCTGCCCGAGGGGCCGAGGAGCGACACCACCTCGCCGCGGTTCAGCTCCATCGACACGCCCTTCAGGATCGGGTTGTCGCCGTAGGTGAGGTGCAGATTCTCGACGCTGAGCTCGGCCATTGCCTTTTTCTCCCTGTCAGTCGCGCAGCTTCACGCCCAGGCGCAGCGCGATCGCGAGCCCTACCCCGACCAGAACGATGTTGATGAGCGAGAGCGCGGCGACGATGTCGATGGCACCCCCCTGCCAGAGCGACACGAGCTGCGCGCCGATCACCTCGGTGCCCGGCGCCAGGAGATACACCCCGGTCGAGTACTCGCGCTCGAAGATCATGAAGACCAGCAGCCACGAGCCGATGAGCCCGGGGCGGATGAGCGGCAGCGTGATCTTGCGCGAGATGGTGCCGCGCGAGGCGCCCACGCTCCTCGCGGCCTCCTCCAGCTCCGGCGCCACCTGCATGAGCGACGACGAGATGAGGCGCATGCCGTAGGCGAGCCACACCACGGTGTACGCGATCCACATGCTGAAGATCGTGGTGCGCAGCGGCGTCAACGGCGGGAAGAAGAGGAACACCCAGAGGAACGCGAGGCCGGCGAGGAGGCCCGGAATGGCGCGCGGCACGAGGACCAGATAGTCCACGAAGCGCGACCAGCCGTCGTTGCGCCGGTGGGTCGCGAAGCCGATCGCGGTGTAGCACGCCACGGTGATGGCGCCGCCCACGGTGCCGATCAGGATCGTGTTCCAGATGGCGCGCGTATGCGTCGGCTCCTGCATCACGAAGCGGAAGCTGTCGAGGGTGAACGCCTCCATCAGGTTCACGCCGAAGCCCCAGTTGGTGACGAAGGCGCGCAGCGTGATGCCCGAGACCGGCACGATCACCGTGACGAAGAGGTAGGCCACGAGGAGGAGGAGCGCCACCCACGTCCACTTGCCGAGCGGCAGCTCCTTCATGCGCCCCGCCTTGCCCTTGATGGTGGCGTACTTGCGCGCGCCCTGCAGCAACTTCCTTTGCAGCAGCACCAGCGGGAACGTGATCGCGACGATGCACACCGCGACCGCCGCCATCAGGTGATACGAAGGCGTGCCGAGCTTGTTGGTGAGCTTGTAGAGATACGTGGACAGCACCAGGATGCCTTCGGGGTCGCCCAACACCAGCGGCAGACCGAAGAGCTCGAAACCGAGGAAGAACACCAGCACCGCCGCGAACAGCATCGACGGCATGATGAGCGGCAGGCTCACCGAGATCGCGACGCGGAAGGGAGAGGCGCCCGCCGAGCGCGCCGCTTCCTCGACGTCGGAGCCGAGGCTCTTCAGCGCGGCGGACGCGTAGACATAGACGTTGGGGACGTGCGTGAGGCCGGCGATGATCGTCATCGCGGTGAGCGAATAGATGCCCCAGGGCGCGACGCCGAAGAGATCCTGCGCCCAGACGGTATAGAAACCGACCGGGCCCGCCGCGACCACGAAGCCGAACGACAGCACCATCGGCGAGACGAAGCTCGGCACCAGGATCAACGGCTCGAACCAGCGCTTCGCCGGCAGATCGGTGCGTTCCATGACGAAGGCGAGGAGCGAGCCCAACGGCACCGCGATGAGCGTCATGCCGCTCGCGATCAGCACCGAGTTGAGGAGCGCCTTCCAGAAATCGCCATCGGCGAAGACGAAGGCATACGCGCCCAGGCCGGCCGTCTTGCGCGCGTCGAAGAACGGCGCCGTGAGGAAGCTCTGGTAGACGATGAGGGCGAGCGGCCCCAGCACCGCGCTCGCCGTCACGAAGATGGTGAGCGCGCGCCACGAGACAATCGCCGGCAGGGCGCGTCGCTCCTCGAGAGGCAGCGCGCTCGCCGGCGCGGACATTACTTGCCTCCGCCGGCGGCGACCGCCGCCTTCCACTTGCCGAGGTAGTCGAGACGCTTCTTCGGATCGAGGTACTCGGTGATCTCGGCGGCGACCGGAATCGGCTTCACCGCCCCGCCCAGCTGCTTGTTGAGCTTGGCGGCGGTGTACTCGGCGTCCACGTCATCGCGCATCGAGAACAGCTCGACGTCGCCGCCGATCATCTTCTGGCCGCGAATCGACAGGACGTAGTCGACCCAGAGCTTCGCGGCATTGGGGTTCTTGGCCGCCTTGCCGATGAACATCACGCGCGAGAGCACCAGCGTGTAGTCCTTGGGCAGCACCACGCCCAGGTTGGGGTCCTTCTTCGCGCGCACCAGCGCATACGAGCCCAGCACGTTGTAGCCCAGCAGGTGCTCGCCCGACGAGACCTTCTCCAGCATGTTGCCGGTGCTCGAATACACCTTGTAGCCGGTAGCGCCGAAGCCCTTCTCGATGTCGCCCATCCCCGCGAAGTATTTGGTGTCGAGCACCACGAACATGAAGCCCACGCCGCTCTTCTCGATGTCGTAGGTGGTGACCTTGCCCTTCAGCTTGTCGGCCTTGGCCGCCATCACCTTGGCGAACGACGCGTGATCGGTGGGAATCTCGTCGCCGGTCATCAGGCGCTTGTTGTAGATGAAGACCGCCGGCTCGTACGTCGTCCCGTAGGCCTGGTTCTTGTACACCGCCCACTTCGGCAGCTTCGGCACTTCCGGCGAGGCGTAGGTCATCGCCTGGCCGTCGTCCACCAGCTTCACCTGCAGGTCCATGGCAGAGCTCCACATGACGTCGGCCGAGCCCTGCCCCGAGGCCACTTCCGCGATGAAGCGGTTGTAGAGCTCGGTGGAGTTCATGTCG
>Ga0209647_1001529_pt1 | contig 19466 bp, 17 predicted proteins | sample GraSoi_2013_60cm_FD_185827 | JGI IMG/M metagenome (GOLD analysis project Ga0209647, IMG submission 185827) | Grasslands soil microbial communities from the Angelo Coastal Reserve, California, USA - Sample 9_17_2013_60cm (SPAdes) (version 2) | ecosystem: Environmental > Terrestrial > Soil >... | reverse complement strand
CCCCCTCCTGGGAGAGTATACAGCGGCGTCGGCATGGGATGCAGAGGGCCGGTGACGGGATTACATGAAGAAAGTACCATGATCAACAGGAGTAGCGCCGACGTGGCACCACGGGATCGCTTGAATGCATGGCATATGTTCAAGATTCTACCTCCTCTCCTTTTGTGAATGAAAAAGAGCGCAGACGTTTGAAATGCGCAGCAGACCGTCCTGCGAGAGTACACCCGGCGAGAAGGCGAATACCCTCTGTTCCGCGTCCCATATATTCAAGCTGCTGCCACTGCTCCCAGAAGCCAGCTGCTTCCCCTCCGGTGACCAACTGATCTTGCGCATGGAGTTGCCAAATGGAACTCCGTTGGGTGTAATACGTACATGCTCGTCTTTGCCTCACGATTCCATCCCCGCACGATGTCATGATCGCTCGACCACATTAGGGGAGAGAGACATCCCCTGTTCTGGCTACCTTGTACATCCATCCTGAAGAAACTGTGAGTAGCAGGAGCAGAGAGATGTCAGAAGCAGAAATAAAGGAAAGGGAGAAGCGAACTCATGTCCGCTTCCCTCCTAAAAACAGTCATGCCCCGTGCTTCGCCCTGGTTGTATTGAGCATGCCCATATCTACTTCCTACGACGCCTGAAGGAGCTAGAAGCCAGGAAGCCTAGCCATCCTAGCCTGGGGGTGAGCCATTGATCCAGTCCATAATAACGTCCCGCAGAGAGGAAGAGCAGCACGGCAAAGAGGACCGCGTAGGGAAAGGCGGTCCCTATATCCGTACTGACGCCGGCTATGTAGGGTCCTCCAAAACCTTCAGGGATGGCCCAGATGCCCAGTGACAGGAAAATGCCGACGATATACGTCAAGTTGCTGAAGAGGCCAAGAATCAAGAAGGCCGCTACCACCGTCTCTGTCGAGGCCAGGATACGAGCAAAGAGCAACGGATTGACACTGACAGCGTTCGCCCAGAAGGAGATCCAGCCCTGAATGAGCGCGGGTTGACCACCCTTAGCTACTGCAACTTGTGCAACGAATGAGTTTTGAAACTGGGGGAGCCACTGCAATAGAGCGGCAACGACCCAGACCAGACCGAAGATGATACGCGCGATGCCAACCCCTCGCTCTCGCCAGTTCAGCGGTCTGGGACGATGTGACGAGACAGGTGTCTGACGCAAAGGCGATGTTGTTGTGTTGTTGATCATGAAAATTATCCTTTAAATCTAAATCAAATTGGCGCGAATACTACATTTGCATATAGCTAAAGAGGACCTTCAACCACCAGCTTCATGCGATACTAAGGAGTCGTCATGATTTGACAGTCATTGGCGATTGCTATGTTCTCCGTTTCAGAGACAGAATCACCCACCTGGCTGCATCATCATGAGGATGTTGAGTAGCATAGTGCCGATTTGGCCATTCTTGATAGCCCGAGACCAGGGGCTTCAATTGAATGTTGCTGTGTAGAATTTTTCTTACACAAATAGATTCGGCGGAGGTTACACAATAAGCGTTAGGGAAGACATTCATGATCACGTTCTCGGCGCGGCTTCTTGATAGCCCGTTGGAAACGTCACTGTCGCGGCTAGCCTGCGACTCATCCAACGGCGAGGAGTGCGCTGTGCTCAGGCAAGACGTAAGGATTAGGTAATTCAGTCTAGAAGGTTCCCAGGGCAACGAGATGGAGGAATTACACGATTCTGACGATGTGCTCCTGCTTCCCTCCGAGGTATATCTAGTGTTGTAGTGAACGGCACAGAAGATTTCTCGAGCTATAAGCCCCTTCGCTTAGAGGAGGGTTGGTAGACACTAAGTAAAGAAAGAAAGAAGTGAAACACCTATGCTAGCTACTTTGCCTGAGCGGGATATCAGAGAAGTTCCCATAGATATACAGGAATTCCAAACATTCTATCAGCAGAATCTTGGCTCGATCTATCATTATATGTATAGCAAAGTTGGCAACAGAGAAGTGGCCGAGGATCTGACGTCACAAGTTTTTCTCAAAGTAGTAAGCAGCATCGATTACCAGCGCAGCCGGCCAAGCATGCAACAATGGCTGTATCTCATTACGCGCACGACTCTCGCGGACCACTGGCGAACTCATTATCGTCTACCATCGAGTTCACTGGACGAATTATTAGACGCTGGCTGGGAGGGTCCGGCTGGAGAAGAGCTGACCGCAACAAGCAGCAGTACCGCAGAGCGGGTGCAGCACATCCTGCAAGCATTGCCTGAGAGGTATCGAGAGGTCTTGAAATGTCGCTTTCTCCTCAAACTCTCGATAAAAGCCACTGCTCAAAAGATGGGAGTGACCGTGGCAAACGTCAAAGTAATGCAGTTTCGTGCGCTCAAATGCGCTGCTGCTCTCGCACCAGTTGCCACAGAACAATAATGTTAAGCATTGTAGAAGTATCTCCTACCAAACTCCGCAAGCCCCGCTTTTAATCATCTCTTCCCATTACCTCCTGCTAGCTTAAAAGCTGGTACAGAGCAGACAGCTTATCGCATTTTCAAAATGTTGTCATCATTTGACCGCAGGGCTATGTAAAAGTTGAGCAAAGCAGGGATCCAAGGGGCGGCCGCCCCTTGGCGGGGTGTGGGGTGTCCCCACCTTTTCCCCCTTTCCAGGGGTGGAAGGGGAAGAAGAGGACTTTTAAACAACCCTGATTTGACCGAACCATGAGTTGAAATTCTGCCACCGGTAGCGTATAGTAAATGCAGCATTCGCTAGAGAGTATCAACGCCCCCTTGGGAGTAGCCTTCCGTTTGTCTAGTGAATTCATTTTGTATAGGTTCCTTGTTTCAGTAGTCAGTATGCTACCAGGAGGTGTGAGCTTGGCCGATCGAGTGGGGCAGCAGCTTGGTAACTATCGCCTCATCCATCTGCTTGGGAAAGGGAACTTCGCTGAAGTCTACCTGGGGGAGCATATTCACCTGAACACGCAGGCCGCCATTAAAGTACTGCATGGGCAATTGGTGAGGAATGACGTCGAAGGCTTTCTCACCGAGGCGCGCCTCATTGCTCACTTACGGCATCCACATATCATTCAAGTCCTGGACTTCGGTGTGGAGGATGATATCCCCTTTCTGGTTATGGACTATGCTCCCCATGGCAACCTCCGCCAGCGTCATCCTAGAGGTACACGGCTCCCGCTAGACACGATCAACTCCTACGTCAAACAACTAGCTAGTGCCCTACAATATGCGCACGATAAGGGATTGATCCATCGCGACATCAAGCCGGAGAATATACTACTGGGGCACAACAACGAGGTCTTGCTCAGCGACTTTGGTATTGCCATCGTGAGCCAGAGTTCGCGCTCCCAGCATACGCACGAAACAGCAGGAACCATCGCCTACATGGCACCCGAGCAGCTTCAGGGCAAGCCGTGCCAGGCCAGTGATCAATATGCGTTAGGAGTCGATGTCTATGAGTGGTTATGCGGAGATCGCCCCTTTCACGGGACGTCCAGCGAGCTGTATAGCCGGCATCTGTTTGCTCCTCCCCCGTCACTGCGTGAGAAGGTCCCGACCATCCCAGCTATGGTGGAGTACGTGGTATTGAAGGCACTGGCTAAAGACCCGCAGAAACGTTTTGCCAGTATACAGACCTTTGCCACAGCCTTTTCCAGGGCCTGCGAAGCAGAATCATCTGGGCGGATGCTCTCTGCGCTTGCTCCCCATTCCTCCAGGGAAAACCCGGCCAAAACTGAACGCATGCTGGACCAAAGGAACGTACGTTTGCACAACCTGCCTGCACAGCTCACCCCGGTGATTGGACGCGAACAAGAGCTTCAGGCAGTGTGTACACTCCTGCGTCGACCAGAGGTGCGCCTCGTGACCCTCACGGGCCCGGGCGGCGTCGGTAAAACGCGCCTGGGCTTGCAGGTAGCGACTGACCTGCTCGATGACTTTGGTGGCGGTGTCTACTTTATCCAATTGGCCCCCGTCAGTGATCCCACGCTGGTCATCGCCACTATCGCCCGGACGCTCGAGGTCAAAGAAACAGGAGAGCGACCATTTCTCGACCTGCTTATATCTTACATACGCGACAAGCACCTGCTACTGCTGCTGGACAACTTTGAGCAGGTGATGCCGGCGGCACCAGGGCTTTCGGACCTCTTGGCCGATTGCCCTCAACTGAAGATACTGGTAACGAGTCGTGCTGTGTTACACTTACGTGGTGAACACGAGTTTCCCGTACCGCCACTGGAGCTGCCAGACCTCACTGATCTTCCAGAGAGCGAAATCCTCTCAGAGTATGCGGCAGTGGCCCTTTTCCTGGAGCGAGCAAGGGCCGCCAAGCCAGACTTCCAGATGACCCCCGCCAACACCCGGGCTATCGCTGAGATCTGCGTTCGCCTGGACGGACTACCTCTCGCCATTGAACTGGCAGCAGCACGTATCAAACTGCTTCCCCCACAGGCGCTCCTGGCGCGTTTGGAACGTCGATTGGATGTGTTGACGAGCGGGGCGCGGGATCTCCCTGCGCGGCAGCAGACACTCCGCAACACGATTGCCTGGAGTTATAATTTGCTGGATATCGAAGAGCAGCGGCTCTTCCGGCGCCTCTCCGTCTTTGTTGGCGGCTGCACACTGGAGGCGGTGGAGGGTCTCTATAAAGCTCTCGGTGATGTACCAGCATACGTGTTGGACGGGATGGCGTCGCTCATCGATAAGAGCTTGCTGCGACAAACAGAGCAGGAGGGAGAGGAGCCGCGCCTGCTGATGCTAGCGACGATCCGCGAGTATGGGCTGGAGGCTCTGGCTGCCAGCGGGGAGATGGAAAGCACCCGGCAAGCCCATGCACTCTACTACCTGCGACTTGCGCAGGATACGGAGGTGGAGGTTGGAGGCCCACGGCAAGCCGCCTGGTTGGAGCGCTTAGAGCGGGAGCATAACAACCTGCGAGCGGCATGGCAGTGGTCGTTAGAGCAAGCTGGGGATGAGGGGGCCATAGAGGGCGAGCGCGGCATGGAGACAGCCCTGAGGTTGGGGGGAGCGTTGGGAAGATTCTGGGTCGTACACGGGCACATCAGTGAAGGGCGTAACTTCCTGGAGCGCGCCCTGGCAGCAAGTAAGGGAATCGAGGCATCCGTGCAGGCGAAAGCGCTCATCGTTACGGCGAACCTGGCCTTCATCCAGAGCGACTATGATCGCGCAGAGCCCCTGTTTCAGGAGAGCCTGGCGCTGTACCGGGAACTCGAAGACCAACACGGCATAGCGTTTGCGCTCTCTATGTTGGGGAGTGTGGCCTGGACGAAAGGCAATATGGCTAAAGCACGCACCTTGACGGAGGAAGCCCTGGTGATCTCTAGGCAGGTGGACGATATGGAGCGTGCTGCCAACTCACTCTTTATTCTAGGGCTGCTGTCCAGCAGCCAGGGTGAGTACACAAGGGCGTGCGCCCTGTACGAGGAGAACCTGGCAATCCACAGGGCAATGGGGAACAAGAGGGGTATCGCCCATGCGCTCTCCCAATTGGCACAGGTGCTCCTTGTTGCCCAGGTGGATCGGGCGAGGGTGAGCTCGCTGCTCGAGGAATGCCTCGCGGTCTCGCGGGAGGTGGGCTTCAAGGAGGGGATTGCGGCGTATTATGGCGTCTCGGGGCAGCTAGCGCTCAGCCAGGGCGACCTCGTCAAAGCACGCTCGCTTGCCGAGAAGAGTGTGGCGGTCTACAGAGAAATAGGGCACCGGCATGGCACTGCCAACTCGCTTGGCCTTTTAGGGAAGGTGACCGCTCTCGAAGGTGACTATGCAGCAGCACGCACGCTCTACGAGCAGAGCCTGGCGATTTCGAGTGAGCTGGGCGAAAAATGGGTAGCCGCGGTGTTCCTGGTGGCCTTGGGGCAAGTCGTTGCGGCACAGCGACAGTTAGCGTGGGCGGCACAGTTGTGGGGGGCATCGGAAGCCTTACGCGACGCTAGTGGCACACCCATCCCTCTCTCCCAACTCGCTGACTATGAGCGCTCGGTCTCGGCCGCGCGTGTCCACCTGGGAGAAAGAGCGTTCGCTGCCGCGTGGGCCCAGGGACGATCCATGACACCGCTGCAAGCACTCGCCGCTCAGGGGCAAAAACCGACCCCAACGCCGGCTACGACGGTGACCCCACCATCAACCTATCCTGATGGGCTGACTGCACGGGAGGTGGAGGTGCTGCGCCTGGTAGCAAGAGGCCTTACCGACGCCAAGGTCGCCGAAGAGTTGGTGCTCAGTCCCCGTACTGTCCATGCGCACCTCAGTTCTATCTACAACAAGCTAGATATTACCTCGCGCAGCGCGGCAACGCGCTATGCCATCGAGCACAACCTCGCCTGAACTCTGGCTCGCTCTGCTACGCGTTCAGCTTTGTCCTCACCACCGCCGGCGACAGGATGCTTCCTCATTACAAGCTAGGTAATTCTGTCCAGAGGGCTCCCAGAGCATAAAGGGAGGGAATTACACGATTCTGTCGATGTACTCCTGCTCTCTAATAAGGTATATCTCTCAGTGGAGCCCTTGGCATAGGTTTCAAGTAGAAACGGGACCTCTGAGAAATCTATGCTATGAAAGCTCTAGAATTTGATACCAACAGACATGAAGGAGGCTTTTTATGGATAGCATTACTATTACGCTGCTTGTGATTGGTGTCATCGTTGTTATTCTTCTACTGTTACTCCTCTCTGCAATTCGTGTAGTACAGCAGTATGAGCGAGGTGTAATCTTCGTCCTGGGTCGTTTGATAGGTGCGAAAGGGCCGGGAATATTCCTTGTCCCACCCTTTATCACACGCATGACAAAAGTTGATCTGCGCATTGTGACGCTAACGGTGCCACCGCAAGAGGTAATCACAAGAGATAACGTGACGATTAAAGTCACAGCGGTGATCTACTTCTACGTGATGGACCCGGCTGCTGCTGTCGTGAACGTTGTGAATTACTTGCAGGCAACCACGCAGATTGGTCAAACGACGTTACGTAATGTGCTTGGCCAGTCGGAACTGGATGAATTGCTTGCCCAGCGCAATAAGATCGACCGGGAACTGCAAGCGATTATCGATGAACAAACTGAACGTTGGGGCGTGAAGGTAACGGCGGTGGAGATCAAGGACGTTGAGTTGCCTACCACAATGCAGCGTGCTATGGCAAAGCAGGCGGAAGCCGAACGCGAAAAGCGCGCCAAGATTATTCATGCTGAAGGCGAATTGCAGGCCTCCGCGCAACTTGCAGAGGCAGCGAAGATGATAGGTTCACAACCCGCCACACTACAACTGCGCTACCTGCAAACTCTCACGGAAATCGCTGTTGAGAAAAACTCGACCATCATCTTCCCTCTACCAATTGACCTGATCGAGCCGATGATAGATTTGATGCATCGAAACAATGGTACGGCCGCAAATGAGCGCCGTGATGGACCTGTACCTTCTTATCCACAACTCTAGAGAAGTGCAGGCAACCAGCCGGGGAAGTGTCAGGTCCTCAGATTACTTCCCCCTGTTGCTGGCCTCGCCGCTGCCGGATGAATGCTTCTTCATCACTACCAAATGCAAAGAGTCCTACACCCACAACAGTTAGGTAATTCTGTCTAGCGGGTTTCCAATGTAATGAAAGGAAGGAATTACACGATTCTGTCGATGTGTTTTTGCGCCCCGGTGAGGTATACCTTTTCTTGGAGCTCATAGCGCGGATATTTACCCTGGCTCCATTATGGACAAAGCCCTGTTTTAAGAAAAAATGCTCTGGTCCAGTTGTGGAAGGGGAATTACTTATGCAACACCTGTTTTCTGTGCCTGCTAGCAGGCACTCCAATAACCGCCGGCAGGCCTATGTGCTGCTCCTGCTTGGAGTCATCTTCCTCGCCGTTGCCTGGTCGGGCATGCTCAATACCTATTCGCTGGGTGTGCTGCTCTTCGGTCTTGGAATGTTGGGAACTGCGCATCTCAACCCCAGGCGCTTCCTCTCAGCAGGTTGGTTGATGACATCACTAGGAGTGGCAACCTTCCTCATGTTTCGACACTATATTCCAGACAGCCAGGTTCTTACCGCTCACATCCTTGCGATTGGGCTGGGGCTGCTAGGTATTGCATGGATGGCTCATCGCGGCTATATAGGCGCGGGAGCGTTGACACCAGGCCTTTTTGTTGTAGGATTTGGGGTCATCGAATATCTACAGTCGGCACATCTCATCCCCTCTACTTTTGTTCCTTTCGTGCTTTCCCTTTGGCTCCCTGGATCTGGCCTCTTTGCGCTTGGACTGATCTCTTTGGCGACAACCCATTGGCCTTCAACACAGGAAGATGTGAAAGAACGAGTGCAGAGTGGAATAACCGGCCGGGAATAGTTTGAAAATCACTGAAAGCGGCAAGTTTTCCGAAAGGAGTGTTGAATTATGGCAATAGTCAGTACTGTAAATGACAAGATACATAATTCATTACTTTGCGAAACGGATGATGTGGAAGACAGTAGCGAAACCGATACACTGAAGGCACTGCATGCTCGCTCACGACGTACTACCACTGCACGCCATACTACAGGCACCGAAGATGCCCTTAAGAGCTACCTGTGTGACATTCGTGGACTTAGTCTCCTTCTCACACCTGCTGAGGAGGTCGAGCTCGCGCAAAGAGCCGCTGCTGGCAATGAACTGGCGCATCGCCAGCTGATCGAGTCAAATTTGCGCCTGGTTATTGCGATTGCGCGCCGGTATATTGCTACCGGCGTACCTCTCGTAGACCTCATCCAGGAGGGAAACCTGGGGCTGATGCGTGCCGCCGAGAAATTTGACTACCGGCGCGGCTGCCATTTTGGCACCTACGCCACCTGGTGGATTCGCCAGGCGGTCAGCCGTGCTGCTAGCGATCAGTCGCGTTTGATTCATGTGCCAGAGCATGTAGCGATGCGCTTACGCAAGGTAAAACGTGTCGCGGGACAACTCTCGCAAGAGTATGGATTGGATCCCCCGCCTGAACAAATAGCTGATGCATGCAATATGGACCTGAACGAGGTTATCAATTTACTCGACATAGTCGAGCAGCCAGTTTCTCTTGATACACCTATGGACGATGATATCCGCTCTTCGCTGGCTGACATGCTCGAAGATACAACGACTCCTGCTCTCGCCGAAACTGCCTCACAACATCTCCTGGGTGAAGAATTGCAGCGAGCGCTCGCTGTGCTGACGCCACGTGAACGTTCAGTTATCACTCTGCGCTATGGCATCGGCGATGGGCAAAGTCGCACATTGCTCGAAGTCGGCAAAGAACTGGGGATATCACGCGAACGTGTGCGCCAGCTCGAAGCGGTGGCGCTGAAGAAAATGCGTTCCCACTATGAATAACAATAATCTCATGGACATAAAGGAGATTTCTACATGTCTGGTCTATTAGATGCACGGGCTCAGATGGGCACATCGCTCGCTTTCCATATCATCTTTGCTTCCCTGGGAGTCGGCCTGCCACTGCTTCTGTGTATTGCCGAAGGACTTGCCCTCTGGCACAAAGATAGTGGCTGGATGACACTTACCCGCCGCTGGACGAAAGCCTTTGCCCTGCTCTTCGCCATCGGCGCGGTCTCCGGCACTATTCTCTCGTTTGAAATCGGCCTGCTCTGGCCGACCTTTACCAAGTTTTCCGGCTCGATCATCGGCTTACCGTTCGCCCTGGAGGGCTTTGCCTTCTTTATAGAGGCAATCTTCCTCGGCCTCTACCTGTATGGTTGGGAGCGCCTCTCGCCGCGTGCCCACTGGCTCTGCTCGTTTCCCCTCTGGATAAGTGGAGCCTTCTCGGCGTGGTTTATCGTCAGCGCTAACTCCTGGATGAATACGCCCGCCGGTTTCCAGATTAAGCACGGGCAGGTGACAGGTATCAATCCCTTACAGGCTATCTTGAATCCGAGCACTCCGTATGAGACGTCCCACATGCTCCTGGCAGCCTATGTGGCAACCGGCTTCGGCGTCGCTGCTGTCTACGCCATACAGATACTGCGCGGCAAACGCGAAACGTACTATCGCAAAGGACTCTTGCTGGCGATGGCGCTAGGCGCAATTGCTATCCCATTCCAGATTTTCGATGGTGACTTGAGTGCCCGTTCGCTTGCGGATCTCCAACCTGCAAAGTTAGCAGCGGTGGAGGGGGTTTTCCATACGGAGAAAGGTGCCCCAATCCAGATTGGGGGCATTGTTGACGATAAGACAGGGCAGATCCGGTTTGCCATTGAAATCCCTAATTTGTTAAGCATCCTGGCCAGGGGTGATCCACATGCAACCATTATAGGTCTCGATAAATTCGCGCCTCAAGATCAGCCCGATCCTTTCTTCGTGCATCCCTCGTTTGATGGCATGGTCGGCAGTGGCTTCTTCGCGCTGTTCATCGGGGGCTTATTCTGGCTGCTCTACTTCAGGCGCAAACGGGTTGTGCCAGAGAATCGCCTGTTGCTCTGGGGGATCGTCCTTTCCGGCCCCCTCTCCTTCGTTGCGATAGAACTTGGCTGGGTCGTAACCGAACTGGGACGCCAACCCTGGATCATCTACAACATCTTGCGCACAAGTGATGCGGTGACGACCGCTCCAGGACTGGGCGTCAGCTTTGCGATTTTCTCCGGCATCTACGTGGTGCTGGCGATCACGCTGACCGTGTTGTTGCTGCGCCTGGCGCGTTCACCGCTGCCCAAGCAGGAGTGGCCTGTACTTGCGAGTAGTAGTGATGAAGGGGTGGGGACGAAATGACATTAACCTACGCTATACTGATCATCCTGTGGCTTTCGCTGATCGCCTATGCGGTCCTTGGCGGGGCGGACTTTGGTGGCGGGATCTGGGATTTTTTCGCCTTTGGTAAAGAGGCAGAACGGCAACGCCGTTTGATCGGGCAGGCATTAGGGCCAGTCTGGGAGGCGAATCACGTCTGGCTGATCTTCCTGATCGTGGGACTTTTCACTGCCTTCCCACCCGCCTTTTCCATACTCTCAACGGCGCTCTTTGTACCTTTCACCCTGGCGGTGATAGGCATCGTGCTGCGCGGAGCGGCCTTCATCTTTCGTGCTAACTCGGAGGCCGTGACCTCGAAGGTCTGGGGCCGCGTGTTCAGTACAGCCAGCACCATAACGCCCTTCTTCTTCGGTACCGCGGCTGCAGCGGTGGCCAGCGGGCAGGTTCATGTCCAGGGAGGTCGTGTTCAGACCGATCTACTGGCAGGCTGGACAACACCTTTCGCACTCACTATTGGCGCTTTAGCGCTTTCACTCTGTGCCGTTCTCGCGGCTGTCAATCTTATAATTGAGGCTCAGCACAACAATGATGCTGAACTCGTAGAAGTATTTCGCCGCCGCGCCATGATCGCGGGCGCAATAACGTTGGTGCTCGATACAGCGGCCTTCATCTTGTCACCATTCCAGGCTCCACTTTTATGGCACGGCTTGCTCGATCACGCTCTTCCCCTTGCCATTGCTACAGCGTTGATCGGACTGGGAGCCGCCACCTCGTTGTTCCTGAGGCGCTATCGCCTGGCTCGTGTTCTGGCCTTTACCACAACGGCATTGATTTTTGCTTCCTGGGGCTTGTCGCAATTTCCTTACCTGGTCCCGGTTGCTGTGACGATAAACGCTGCTGCCAGTCCACCTTCCACGCTCCTGGCGCTGCTGATTGGCACTAGTATTGGCATGGTACTGCTCTTGCCCTCGCTCTGGTTCCTTTTCCATGTCTTCAGGGGCAAGCATCCTGCACTGAACGTTCAGGAGAAAGCAGCAGAGCCAACATCTACACAACACTAAACTGTTTATGCGCGGTTTGTTTGCTTGTGGCGTGCACGCCAGGCACGCAGTTTTGAAAAGCACAGGCGGAGGTCGATGAAGATGAATCGAACAAAACGTTCACCAGTATACTTGATGGCGCTGACCATTTTTATTGACTTTATGGGCTTTGGCGTCGTCCTCCCGCTGCTCCCATTCTGGGCGGAGCGACTGGGGGCCGGTCCTGTCGGAGTCGGGCTGCTGCTCACGGTCTATGCATTGGCGCAGTTCATCTTCACGCCAGTGCTGGGGACCCTTTCTGACCGGTACGGTCGCCGGCCCATCATTCTCGCTTCGCTGTTGATCGAGGCGCTCTCACTGGCGCTCTCGGCAGTGGCCGGTTCACTTGCAATCTTAGTAGTTGCACGATTCCTTGGTGGCCTTGGTGCCGCGAATATCGGCTCAGCGCAGGCGGTTGTTGCTGATGTGACGCCTGTCGAGGGGCGAGCACGAGGCATGGGCCTTATCGGCGCAGCTATTGGATTGGGATTCGTCGTTGGGCCAGCCCTCGGGGGCTTAGTAGCGCCTCTTGGACCAGCCGTACCCTTCTGGGTCGCAATGAGCGTAGCGCTTGCCAATGCTCTGCTCGTGCTGCGCTTCCTACCGGAAACACGCTATGCCCGGACGGAAAGTCCCCCGGACTTTCTTGCCACAAGGGCCGTTCGTCGGAGGGCACACAGCACCGCTCCCGTCCCTACGGTTATTAGGGGTATGGGAGCAGCGTTTGCTGGATGGATGCGGGTACTGCGGAATCCGGTGGTGGTACGATTGGTGGTCATTAACCTGCTCTTCACGGTCGCTTTTACCGCCATGGAGGCAGTCTTCCCCCTGTTTACACAGCATTCCTTTGGCTGGAAAGCCATCCAAAACGGCTACATCTTCACCTATGCAGGTATCGTTATTGTGCTCATGCAGGGTGGCCTGGTCGGGCAACTCGTCAAGCGTTGGGGTGAACGTAGCCTGTTGATCACTGGCTTAGTAATGCTTGCTGCCGGGCTAGCATTGCTCTCGTGGAGTACGAACCTGGCTCTGTTGTTGGTCGCCCTGGGCGTAGTAAGTATAAGCGATGGAGCCGTGACGCCGGTTGTATCGGCACTCCTCTCATTTGCTAGCCCCCCCACAACGCAGGGCGAAACGCTGGGTCTTGCACAAGGTGTTGCGGGGCTGGGACGAGTAATAGGTCCGCTGGCGGCAGGAAGTGCCTTCGCAATTGGAGGCCCTGGCGCACCTTTCTTCCTCGGTAGTGCGCTTGGAGTGCTGGCAGCGTTGATCGCGTTACCTGCACTTTCAAGCAAGAGCGAGGTCTCTCTGACGCATTCCACGCCTGAGGTTCAAACAGTCTCTACTGTGCAAGATCGTTCCTGAAGAAAGGCCCTGTCATGTTCTTCCATCTACAGCGGCGTGCTCAAAGATTGAGCTTTCACTTAACTCTTCCTTTCTTGCTCTGAAAGAAGATAGCCGCAATGCTGGAACCATCCCTGTGCATCATGTGCGGTGATAATGAGTAACGCCTGAGCAATGGCCTCCTCCAAGGCTTCTCGTGTTCTGGCTCCTGCTCGTCGCAAGACGGTTTTGAGCTTGGAGAACGCTTCTTCAATGGGGGAGAGGTCGGGTGAATACCCAGGCAAGAAGAGGAGCTGACAGCCTTTGGCCTCGATGGCCAGCCGGACCCGTGCGCTTTTGTGCGCCTGAAGGTTATCCATGATCACGATCTGCCCTGCCTGCAACGTGGGAGCCAGAACCTGTTCGACATACACCTCAAAGGCTGTGGTGTTCGTCGATCCTTCCAGGATCATGGCCGCTCCCATGCCTTCAAGGGAAAGCGCAGCAATGAGGGTGGTATTCTTGCCACGATTGCGTGGAACGCTTCCTCTGGCCCGCTCTCCTTTTGGGGCACGAGCATACAGAGGCTTCAGGGCAATGTTGGAGCCGCACTCATCAAGAAACACCAACGCTTCCGTCGGAAGCTTGCTCGCGTTCTCTCGCCAAGCGGCCCGCTCCTCCTCGTTGCGCTCTATCGCCCCGAGCGACTTTTTTTTCGCGTCCAGCCAAGTCTTTTAATCGCCCGGCTCATCGTCCAGCGGCTCACGCGTTCGCCGTGAGTTTGCTCCCACATGGCACTGTGTTGCTCCAGTGTGGCATCATCGTGCGCCTGTAATTGGGGCAGCACTTCGGCCTCCACCTGGACCCGTTTCTTCGGAGGACGACCAGGAATCGCTTTGGGCCGCATATGCCCTTCCTCGCGTCGTTGTTTCAGGTATCGCTTGATGGTAGCCAGCGAGACGCCAAACAGCTGCACAACCTCGGTGTCTTTCGCGGCCCAAGTCCACGGCTCGCAGAACACGCTTGCGTAAATCTTGTGAGTATGCCTTCATGGATTCCCTCCTGGCAAAAGACAGCGCTTGCGGCGAGGACATCTGACGATCCAAGTGGTTCGCGTAGGCTACTTCTTCCTGAAGCGTTTTGTGTTCACGGCACCAGTGCAATCTGTACATCCGAGACCTCGATGGCGCTGGCAAAGCGTGTATCGTCGGGCGACCAGGCAATAGCGTAAACCGCAAGGTCCGGGTAGAACGCGATCTGCTTGCCGGTCTGCGCATCCCAGGTCATCACCTCCACGCAATCGTCGCTGCAGGGTATCTGGATGACGGCTGCGATGCGCTGGCCGTTATGTGACCAGGCGACGAAGAAGATCAGATCCGGCAGCACAACCTTTGAGTAGTCGATGCGCGCGATGGCGACGTTATAGCCATCGTAGATATAGCGTACCTTCCCAGTACTGGCGTCCCAGACCTGCACCGTTTTGTCAAATGAGCCAGAAACGATCGACGTGCTATCGGGCGACCAGGCAAGAGAGGTGACCTGCTTCGTATGCCCGCGATAGGTCAGCAGCGTCTTCCCGCTCGCTGCATCCCAGACCTGGACCGTTGTATCTACGGAGCCCGATGCGATGCGCTTGCCGTCGGGCGACCACATGACCGTATTCACAGGGGCGGAGTGCCCGCGATAGGTCAGAAGTGGTTTGCCCGTCGTCGCCACCCAGACCCGCGCAGTCTGGTCCGATGAGCCTGAGACGATCAAGCGGCTATCGGGCGACCAGCTGAGCGCTTGCGCAGGCAGCTTGTGACCGCGATAGGTGGTGATGTGCGCGCCTGTAGAGGCATCCCAGACCTGTATGGTATTGTCTAAGGAGGACGAGGCGATAGACCGCCCATCGGGCGACCAGGCCACTGCCAGGATCCCGTCTGTATGCCCCTGGTAGACCAGCCGCGTCTTGCCCGTTGTCGCGCTCCAGATTTGCACGGTCTTATCCAGGGAGCCCGAGACAACCTCCTTGCCGTCGGGGGACCAGGCGACCGCCGTCGCCCGCTCGGAATGCCCCTGGTAGGTCAGGAGCAGCTTCGTTTGCGGGCGCGTCGTGGTAGCGCCGCCACTACCAGTCGTGCCTGCCCCGCAGGCAGCCAGGAGCGCCAGCACCAGGGGAATGCCGAATACCAACACGAACAGACGTGCATACCTTCTTGACCACATGTAGAGGCCTCCTTGTGAAATACAGAGACAGTTACGACCGCCTCTTTCCTCGCTGGAAGAGCAAACCGCCCTCCGGTCAACGATCAGGCTTGCCTCGCGCCCGAGCTCGAAACTGCCGCACCTTCATCAGGTTGCCACACGCCCACTGGCGGCACCAGCACCGACTCAGATTATGGCTCTGATCGATAAACACCCAGTGACAGTCGGGATTGGCGCACACCTTCAAACGCGTCGGCAGGATGCTTTCTAGTACCTCGACCCAGGAAGCGGCGATCTGAGCTGCCACTGCTATCCAGCCCTCCTGAAGCAGGATGGTCTGCAAGCGGACCCTGGGGCCGCTGCGCTGGACCTGTCGCATCACCGGCGCGAGCGCCAGAAAGGCATTGAGTTCCTCGAGCTGGGCGTCGGTGACTGGCTGCCCCGTGGCAGCCGCTTCGAACATCTGACGCAGCAGGGCCCGTAATGCCCGCAGCGCCGCCATCGCCAGGGCATCGGGCGGAGATGTGACGGGCAGATGCCAGTGGTGTGCAAAGGCTGCCACCCACTCTGGATTTGTGAGATGATCCTGCACGCCCCTTCGGCCCCGACAGTCGAAATGTTCACTGTTGATCAGATCGAGGCAGAGTTCACCTTCACTGATCAGCTGGACCTGTTCATGCCCTGATGAGGGCTCTTGCCTGGGCCCGGATCGTCGGTACTCCTTGCCGTGGTTGCTCCGACTAATGTGTATCTCCTCACGTGGTGCGTACTCTCGACGCCGGTGCGTCGAAATGTAATAATATATTCATAGTAATGTCTATTACGCCATTTGTCAATGCTCTAGAACAGTTGACATGATATCACTTTAATCGAGCATGGAAGAAAGAGGTATGTGAGACGGGAAGAAAAAACGTAATAGCTATAGATCTATATCTCTATTACATGCGTATGGATCGTGATCGATTGCTGAGGAAACGAGTCACACCTCGCCTGAATGTGGTTTGCAATGCTTTTCATTCTACCGAAGAGACTCGTCTATTTCACTCCCTCGACTTTTGAGTCGCCCTATCTCACCGATCTAGATGGCCAAATACGTTCTCACAAAGGAAGAGGTAAACGAAAGCTCAATCTTTGAGCACGTCGCTGTAGGAGAGACGGCGCACTCTGGCGCCGCGAACTTGTAAAGGAAGGCCTCGTGCGAGAGGTTCGCTTGGGCAGCCTGCAGCACGGTCTCTGCGAAGGTTGCAGGTATGTGGCTCAAATTGAGCCGGCGGAGCATGTCGTGCAGATCCATGCCACGACGAATTCGACGGCTACCGAGCGAGCAATACAATGGCTGCGATGAGCACAAGCGAAGCCAGGGCGGAAGTTGCCAGCCAACCCAGCCTCGTCTTGCGCGGCTCGGCGCGCAGACGCAGAAGACCTTGTCGTCCCAGGGTGTAGGCCGCCAGCCCCGCAACGAAGAAGGCGCCGCCCGCCGGCCCATGACCCAGGACCGCCACCAGCACCCACAGCCCCAGGCTCAGGGCGAGCACCGACTCCAACAGCTGTGTGGGGATACGGCGCGCCCCCACGCGTTGATCGGATGACCACACTCCCCAGCGCGACGCAGTAGGTGGCCCTCCGCAGCAGCCGGCGAAGAAGCATCCCACCCTGCCTACCGCCACTCCGACCAGCAGACCCGGAGCCGTCACATCGAGCAAGACTCCGGCCGGCACGTCAAGCACCACGAGCAGGATCGCAGCCGCCAGGGTGGCGCCGGTGATGAACCCCTGGATGCACCATCCTTCTATGCGGTGCTCGCGCCGGTGCAGGACGATGAACCACCCCTTCGCACCGGCGATGCCGGCCACGATTGCGACAAGTGATACTGTCCACACTGGGCCCAGCGCAAGATGTTCAGCGGAAATCACCAGGAACTGGAGCGCCAGCGCGACAGCCATGCCAAGCGTCACCATCGCTCCCCAAATGCCGGGAAAGATCCCCGGCACCCGGGCGAGGGGGGTCGGGCACGTTCTCACATGTTCGGCCGACTCCGCGGACGGCGCCCACCTGCGCCAAAACCGCGCAATTGGACCTGGCTGACCAGCCACAGGGCTCGCGTTCCCTTGCTCCCTCGGCCCATGTGCAGGGTAAGCGGACCCCAGCATGGACGACTTCCTCGATCGTTTCGTCCTGGACAAACCGATCGCCAGGTTGCAACCGCCCTTTCACATCGATGCGGCGCCCGGAAAACCTGACCGTGACAGCATAGGGCCCCGGATGCGGGGCAGGATCGAACCAGTACGTCACCGCCAGTATCTCCTGCGCCACACTCTCCAGCAAGGCCGTGAACCCACCGCCTGTGAGGGCCTCTTTGTCCGATTGGACGACATCAAGTCGCGGCGCCGCATCTACCGCTGGACGCATACGCGCCGGAGACCTACGTGTCATGCTCATCATCTCCTCTTGCTTCTCTTCGCTCGCTTCGCATATGTTTCGCCCCATCACCCCTCTGTAGCTACCTCCTACCTGGAGGTTCAGTGTGACCACGTGCCATGTGCTACCAAAGCTTTATTTAGACGCCTAAGTCGGAGATCACGAATTGCGCAACGTTGTTCCCGAGCGTGTAGCCCGCATCGACTGCGATCCGCGTGTGGTTTCCCGCGTAGATCCGGCTCAGGCCGGCCTCCGTCGCAACGTCGCTGTAGCTGGTATAGGTCGTCACGACGCCTGGCAGGACGTCGGAGGTTGCGCGGATTTGATCCTTGTTCCCGAAGAAGGCGGCCAGCACGGTCGCTGCGTCCGCGCTAATCACGGCGTGGGCGGCTGGATAATCGGGATCAAGCGCAGTGGCGACGAGCGGTGTCCAGGCCGGGTCGCCGACGATCGCCGGATTCCCGGTAGTGTTGGCCGTGCGGATGGCTGTGACGGGCCTCCACAGCTGGTAGTGGTATTTGGCGTCATAGAAAGCAATGACGCTGTCGGCGAAGGACAGGTTGAGCACCGAGAACAGGCGCGCGGTGGTCTCCAGGTTCGTGTGGTGCGCCAGCGCGGCGTTCTCGGCGATCTCATTCCAGGTGTTCCAGATCGGCCCCGCCCAGAACTTGCCAATCACCGTCTGTTCATGCGTCCGCGTCGTGCTGGTGTTTTGCCCCAGGCTCTTCACCTCGTTCAGGGCTTGCGCATACGCCTGGCTGGTCACCGTGGGGGGCGGCCCCGGGCGGAACTGCGCCGCGTTATTCAGCACAAAGGGGGTCACGTTCCCCCAGTTGGTGAAAACGGGTGCCACGAACTTCGGCGGCGTGAGTTGGTAGTTGCCCGGCTGGTTGCCCGGCACGAAGGGTGGTGGCGTGGCAACGGAACCGTCATTGGCGCGCATGGCGAGCAAGCGCGCGGCGACGGCCTGGCCGACCTGGCTTCCCCCCTGTTTGCCTGCTCCGTCCTGGATCGTGGCGAGCTCACTGGCGAGCTGCTGATCGAGCGCCGCCTTCCACTTGGGGTAGAGCGCCACCAGGGTATCATGGCCGGCCTGGGCAGCCGCTACGTCGGCCCGGGCAGTGCTGGGAGCGTTCACTGAGAAAAGAAATGGAGGCGCGTCCCGGGTGATGGAGACGACGGCGTCGTAGATCGCCGCGTGCAGGATGGCGTAGCTGCGCGTCGGGTGAACGGTGGTCGGCTGAGTGCCGGGCGTTAGGACGATGTGGAGCAGCTCCTTATTCCAGGCGATGACGATGGCGCCAGAGGCACTGGAGCCGTTTGCTGCGTTGCCGTTCTCAGCGGCGTTGTTGTTAGTGCCGGCCGTCAGTAGGGGTGAAATGACCAACGTGGCGACCACTGAACCGATCACCAGGACAATGCCGATAGCGGCCGCCCAGATCAAGCTCAACTTCTTCTTCTTCAAATCTGCGTTCTCCTTCTGACTGACTCGCTACTTAGGAATAGGTTTGTCACTGTATTCCTCAAAAACCTCATACAATAGTTCCTCCTTCTATGCTTGGTCAAGTGTGATCGCCGGGTGATTTTGTGTTCGTTGCAAGAGACGTCCCGCCAAGGGACACTCGGAAAACTCTTCTGCACTACTCATCGTCACAAGACATATAGCAGTAGTGGAGGCAAGGAGTCATCGACAGAATCGTGTAATTTTCCCCTCGTATTGCCTGGCATCGCCTAGACAAAATTACCTACCGGGAAGCAGTTCTAATACCCGTAACCACCACTCGTCG